>Ga0194125_10012027_pt1 | contig 11480 bp, 11 predicted proteins | sample TA2KigC250mmetaG_FD_148626 | JGI IMG/M metagenome (GOLD analysis project Ga0194125, IMG submission 148626) | Freshwater microbial communities from Lake Tanganyika, Tanzania - TA2015034 Kigoma Deep Cast 250m | ecosystem: Environmental > Aquatic > Freshwater > Lake | place: Tanzania: Lake... | reverse complement strand
TCACGTCCTTGGCCGATACCCACGCCCCGAGCCGTCCTTTGAGCTCGATCTTCACCACCGCCGGCGCGGGCAGGTAGAAGGCGCCGCCGCCCATGGCCGCCGCCACGTCAATGCCGCCCGCGCCGATCGCCAGCATGCCCAGCCCGCCCGCGCCGGGCGTGTGCGAATCCGCGCCCAGCAGCGTCTTGCCGGGAACGCCGAAACGCTCCAGGTGCAGTTGATGGCAGATGCCGTTGCCCGGCCGCGAGAACACCGCCCCGTAGGCCGCGGCCGCGGTGCGCAGGTAAGCGTGGTCGTCGGCGTTTTCCGGATCGACCTGAAGCGTGTTGTGGTCAACGTAGCTGACCGCGAGCTCGGCCCGGACCGCGTCAAGGCCCATGGCCTCGAACTGCAGGAACGCCATCGTGCCCGTGGCGTCCTGCGTCAGGGCCTGGTCGATGCGGATGCCGATCTCTTCGCCGGGCGCGTACGCGCCGTCAACGAGGTGCGCGCGGATGATCTTTTCGGCTATGCCCTGTCCCATGAATCGACCCTCACTCCGTCGCGCCGGAGACGTCGACCTTGGTCTCCTTGCCCGAGGCGAGGCTGGCCATCTTCGAAGCGAGCCGCGCGGCCCGCTCCTCCGCGCGCTCCTCCCGCGCCTTGCGCCCGCACCCGCTTGCCGCGACCAGAACCGGCATGCCCGCCGCCGCCAACCAGATCCACCTCTGCATTGCCGCCTCCTCGTGGTTGCGCCTTACCCGCTTCGCCCCCGCCATTGGGCAGGAAGCGCGTGCGCCGCCGACAAACTGGGTGCAGTCTATTCCCCTCGCGGCCCGGCTGCAAGCGCAGTCAGGCGGATCTGCCCGGGGGAATGGTGTTCTCGGTCGTCGCTGTCGTGGGGGCGCTGACGGACAGTGCAAACCCCCGCGACTACCGGTTCAAGATAGAAACCAGGGAAAAGGACGAGACCGGCGTTGAGTTTTCGACAATCTGTCGACAACAGAAACTCGAATCGGCGGACGGCATGCGGTACGAAACAGATTGCGCCGACACCGAAGGCATCTTCCGCATCGTGCAGTCCATCCCGTCGCCCAAGTCCGAGCCGTTCAAACGCTGGCTGGCCAAGGTCGGCTTTGAGCGGGTCAAGGAGATTGAGAACCCGGAACTCGCCACGAAGCGCACCCGCCTGCTCTACAAGCGGAAGGGCTACAGCGACGATTGGATCGAGAAGCGCGTGCGCGTGATTGCCCTTGCGAACAGTGCCAAACAGGTGTATCTGCCGGACGAAGATGCGCGCCGTGGGAATCAAGGAACGGGCAACAGTAAGGATTGGAGGAAGGGAGGTCGCGCTATGACTCTGGTCGAGATGAAGGAGGCCAAAGAGAGCGTCGCAAGGTACGCCACGCAGAGCCGCGAGTCGCCGGTTGTGTTTACCAGCAAGGGGAAGCCGGTGGCGGCGCTCATGGACCTGCACAACGTGGACTGGGAGACGCTTTCGTTGAGTCTGAACCCGGAATTCATCGCCATCATCGAGAAGTCGCGCAAGCGCCACCGACGGGATGGCGGGGTGTCGAGCCAGGAGATGAGAAGGAGACTGGGCGTCGAACAACGCTGACGCCGGCACCACCCAGGGAGTCCGGATGCGTTGCGATTTGGGTGCATTTGTGCCATGAACGAGAGCCCTTGTTACGCACACACGATCGAAGGCCGGCCGGAGGCCCAGTGGCAACTCTTGGTTGCGCATCTCAAGGGAGTTGCGGCCGAAGCGACTCGTTTTGCCCGAGAGTTGAGACCGGCAGATTCGTCCTTCGCCGATACGGCGTACTGGGCGGGAATCCTCCACGATATTGGCAAGTACTCCGCGGAGTTCCAGATGTACTTGAGGAAGCTCTGCGACAGCAGCATAGAGACCCACCATGCCGTCTTCGGCGCGCGCGTGGCAGCAGACAGACAGATGCTTGGTCCATCCTTCTCCGTTGCCGGACACCATGCAGGACTCCCCAATGCGCACGATCTCCAATCGGCGGTCAGAGATTCGAGGTACGACCTGGAACGCCGCATGGCTGACGTATGTCTTAGAGCACGCGGCGAATTCGTGAACCCTCCCGATCGAATCGCCGAACCGCTGCATGCAGAGAACCGGCCACTCGGGGCAGAATTCTACGTCCGGATGCTCTTCTCGTGCCTTGCGGATGCAGACTACTTGGATACAGAGGCAGCGTGCAGCGGTCGGCGGCAAGAAGCAATCCGGCTCTGTTCCGTGGTGGACGAACTGATCCAGCGCCTTCTGAAGGAACGAGAGTCAAAGTCTCGCGAAGGCGAACTGAACTCGATGCGGCACGCTATCTTCGACAAATGTTTTGATAAGGCGTCTTTGCCGCCCGGCTTCTTCACGCTGACGGTCCCGACCGGAGGCGGTAAGACACTGGCCGGGATCGCGTTTGCGCTGGCCCATGCGAAGGCCAACGACCTGCGGCGAGTCATTGTGGTAATCCCCTACCTCTCGATTATCGAGCAGAATGCCGCTGAGTACCGCCGGATTCTCGACCCTGACAACCTGGGCATCGTGATCGAACACCATTCGGCTACCGGTGGAGTCTCCGATGAGGATAGCGACCGGTCGGCGGACGGAATGACCGCCGAACTGGCGGCCGAGAACTGGGATGCGCCCATTGTCATCACGACATCCGTCCAATTCATCGAGTCCCTCTTCGCCAACCGGCCCTCAGCCTGTCGAAAGATCCACAATATCGCCAGGTCTGTCGTTGTGCTGGACGAGGTCCAGACACTGCCCATGCACCTCTTGACGCCGCTCCTGAGCGTTCTGCGAGAGTTGAAAGAATACTACGGCGTGTCGTTCGTCTTTTCGACCGCCACCCAACCCGCGTTCCGCACAAGCGCGAGCCTTCAGGATGGATTTCAGCCGGGGGAGGTTACGGAGATTGCCGGTGACGCAGACGGCCTCCACCAAACCTTCCGCACTCTTGCCCGCGTCCGCTACGAGCAGGCCGGTGCGCTCGATTGGAAGGCCGTGGCCGCGCAGATGGTTACCGAACCGCGTGTCCTCTGTGTCGTGAATACTCGCAAGCAAGCGTTCGACCTGTGGGAAACGCTGCGCGATGCTCTGCCTTCCGAGGACCGGGCCTCCCTTTTCCATTTGTCCTCCGCCCTCTGCCCAGCACACCGTCTCGATCTGCTCGGGACCACACTCGCCCCTCGTGAAGGGACCATTCGATACCGTCTCCTTGCCGGCCTTCCCTGTCGCGTTGTGTCAACACAGGTTGTGGAGGCTGGAGTCGACTTGGACTTCCCGGTCGTTCTTCGGGCTATGGGACCGCTCGACTCTATCGTGCAGGCGGCGGGTCGCTGCAATCGAGAGGGACGACTTCCCTCGCCGCAGAAGGGTCGCGTGATCGTCTTCTCCCCGACCGATGGCGGACTACCCCCGGGAGTCTACAAGACCGCCACGGCGCACACAGCATCCTTCCTGGCGAACCGCGGACTCTCCGACCTGGGCGTAGACCCGGCGGAGTTTGCCGAGTACTTTTCGGGGCTGTTCAGCCTAACCGATACAGACTACGCAAGGAGACATGAATGCAGCATTCAGGAGGATCGAGAGTGGCTGCGTTTCAAGGATGTCGCACGGAAGGCTCGTGTAATCTCCGATGACACGACGCCGGTTGTGGCTCCATACGGGAGAAGCAAGGAGGTCATTGAGACCATTCGCGGACGCGAGCGGCCGCCCGGCACCCCACGCTATGATCGGCACGACCAGAGAACACTGCAGATCTACACCGTGAACCTGCGCCGGGACGATTTCGTGAACCTGCAGGCGAACAAGGCGATAGCGCCACTCCTGCCCAATCTGGACGTGCATGTCCTCGACTCTGCCTGCTATCATCCGGCCCTGGGTGTGGTCATAGACAAACTGCCAACGGAGGACCTCTGCGGTGTCTAATCCTGTCACGGTCCGCGTATGGGGCGACTTCGCGTGTTTCACGCGCCCGGAGATGAAGGTGGAGCGCGTAAGCTACCCCATCATGACCCCATCCGCCGCGCGGGGGGTTCTGGAGGCGATCTTCTGGGAACCCCAGATGTACTACCTCGTGGATGAGATCGCGGTCGTCAAGAGGGGGCGGTGGGTGTCCTTCAGACGAAACGAGGTCACTGCTGTCATCAGCATGGACAGCGCCAAGGCATGGAGGAGATCTCCAGAGAAGTTCCGGCCCATCGAGGCGGGTGGCGGCGCTGCCGACGGCACCCAGCGGAATATGCTGGCTCTTGAGCAAGTCGAGTACCTGGTGACCGCCGAGATTCTGCTCTCGGCGCTTGGACGCAAGACCGGCCAGAGAATCGAGAAGTACTCCGCCGAGTTCGAGCGGCGTGCCCGCCAAGGCAAGTGCTTCCACCGTCCGGCCCTTGGCATGCGCGAGTTCGCCGCGGATTTCGAGTGGGTTGAGGCGCGCGACGGCGTTGCCCTTGCCGACTGGCCTGACGAGGACCTCGGCATCATGCTCTACGATGTCTTCGATCCGTCGGCCCGCGGGGAGGGATTCCGATGGCTGACGTCGGATGAGATCGCGGCCTCAGGAGAAGGGACTGCGCGGCACGAAGGCAGAATCCTCAAACCGCAGGCCGTCTTCTTCAACGCCCGGGTTCACAACGCCCGGATGCCCTGCCACCCCCAGAAGGTCAAGCTGATCACGCCGAAAGGAGGGGTGGACCATGCTGCTTAGGGCTTTGTACGATCTGGCCTGCTCACGAAGCCTGTTTGAGGCGGTTCACCTTCAGGAGCGGACGGTGCATCTCCTCATCCCTGTAGACTCACAGGGTGCTCTACTTGGTAATGCTCTCATTCCCATGTTCACGAAGGACGGAAGAGGGAAAGACCGATTGGGGCGGCCCATGGTTTTACCGCGATTCCCAGGGGAGAACAACGGAGGCAAGGCGTTCTTCCTGGCCGACTCGTGTACAGCCATTCTCGGCATCGACAAGCAGACTGGGGAGGGGCTTACCGTCGAGGGTGCCCGGACTCGTAACGCGGGCAAGTCATTTCTGCATTTCTGGAAACGGATCGCCGATGCGTTGGCAGTGACTGGGATGGCAGACCTGAAGGCGCTGACTGAGTTCATGACGCGTTACATCAGGACAGACGGCGGGGTTGTTCATTGCCAAGTGCCCTTTCTTGAAATCCGTCCCAACAAGCGAGGGGTTTCGGAAGTCGGCGCGCGAACGGGCGACGAGAGCTGGGAGCGCCTGGAGAAAGCTACGCTCACGTTTCAGGTGGACGGGCGGCCGGTGTTTGACGGCAGGCATGACGATAACCCTCTGAGTCGCTACTGGGCCGACACATTCCGCAAGGAGGCATTCGTTGCAGAAGATGTCGTCGAGGATGCAGGGCGACCTTCTCGTCGAGGTCTCTGCATGGTGACGGGACGCGCTGATGTGGCAATCGCGCGTTCGCACAAGCCCAAGGTCCTCCGCGTTCCAGGTCTGGCGAGTGGCGGCTACATCGTTTCATTCGCCAAGGAGTGTCCTTCCTTCTCGTCCTTTGGGTTCGAGATGGGCGAGAACGCGCCGATGTCCGAGGAAGCAGCGGCGTCCTATGCCTTGGCTCTTCAGAGCCTACTCGACAGCGAAAGCACTTCCGTGCGGCTTGGACAGAGCGTGCTATGCTTCTGGGCCAGAGAAGAGCCCCAGGCCGGTGACTTCTTTGCCCGCATGCTCAACCGTCCGGACCCCGCGTCGGTGGCGAACTTCCTGGGAAATCCCTGGTCCGGCCTGGACCGTGATCTCGCCAAGCGAGACGCCTTCTATTCGGTCACGCTCGCCGGCAACGCCGGCCGAGTCGTTATCCGGCATTGGATGGAGCAAACCGTTGACTCCGCCCGAGAGCATTTCCACGACTGGTTCCGGGATCTGGATATCCAGACCATTCGGTCTTCGGGGTCAGCCGAAGGCAAGAAGCGCACGAAGAAGACCGACAAGGAGGGCATGCCTCCCCTGGCGCTGTTCCGTCTCGCCTGCGCGACGGTGCGAGACGCGAAAGACATCCAGACCGACGTCGCCGGACAACTGTATCGCGCCGCATTGGAGGGTACGGCTCCCTCGCTTTCGCTTCTGCAGCCAATCCTCGCGGAGTTCCAGTCCGCGCTGGTGGGGGACTCGAAGGACAAACCGCGTTACCCCTACAACGAATCCCGCTTCGCCCTGCTACGCCTGATTGTGAACCGGAATCGAAACAAGGAGGACCCTATGATCGAGCCGACGGTATGCGAGACGGCGGACGCGGCCTACAACTGCGGCCGTCTGCTGGAGATCTTCGATGAACTCCAGGAGCGGTCTTTCGACTACAAGCTGGAAGGGCCGGGTGTAGTCGAACGCTACTACGGCACGGCCTCTTCCGCGCCCAATAGCGCGTTCGGGATTCTCTGGCGGCTGCACCAGCATCACCTTCGCAAGCTCAGTCGCTCTGGCGAGGAGGGGCGGAGAGCCGCCAAGGCCATCGAGAGCCGCATCGCCGGAATAGCCCGGCTCTTCCGCCAGCCGGCCCCGAACCTGCCGCCGGAGTTCCCCCGCACCTTCACGCTGGTAGAACAGGGGCGGTTTGCCCTGGGTTTCTATCAGGAGAAGGCGGCAAGCGCGGCCAGACGCGAGGAGGCGAGAAAGGCTAAGGCGGCAAAGGAACAAGTCAAGGAGCAGCAGAACGGAAGGAGCAACCCATGAGCGCGGTCATCACCAACCGACACGATGTCTATGTCCTGTTCGACGTAACGAACGGCAACCCCAACGGCGACCCGGACGCCGGCAACATGCCGCGAATTGATCCCAACACAAACCGCGGGATCATTTCCGACGTGTGCCTGAAACGGAAGGTGCGGAATTTCGTCCTGGAGTTTGGGCCAAAGACGGAGGGGAAGGATGGCGAAAACGGCTTCGGGATTCTCATCAGGCAAGGCGCAGTCATAGAAACAGAACAGAAGCGAGCGCTGAAAGCAACGAAGGATTCGCTGCCCGACGGCGCTACGGATGCTGACAAAGCAGAAGCGGCCGGCAAGTGGCTCTGCCGCGAGTTCTTTGATGTTCGCACGTTCGGGTGTGTCCTCTCGACCGGAAAGGACGTATTCAGGGGATCGGCGTTTGGCCAACTGCGCGGGCCGGTCCAAGTCACATTCGGCCAATCATTCCACGGCATCACGCCGCTTGAGGTTACGATCTCCGTCTGCGCAGCGCGCAGCGAGGGTAAGACGATTGAGGAACAGACGGGCATACAGGGCCACAAACACATCGTGCCCTACGCCCTTTACGCGGCGAAGTGCTACGTATCGCCCGCCTTTGCGGAAAGGACCGGGTTCACGCAGGAAGACCTCGACCTGTTCTTTGAGGCGCTCGTGGAGATGTTCACGCACGACAAGTCGGCGGCGCGCGGCGAGATGATCGTGCGTGGCATCTACGACTTCGAGCACGTCGGCACCCAGCACGAGAACAACGCGGAGCAGAAGAAGCGCGAGGCGCGCCTGGGCTGCTACCACGCCCACAAGCTGTTCGACGGCATCAAGGTCGGACTGCGGGGAGGCAAGTCCTTCCCGGAATCCTTTGCCGACTACGAGGTCAAATGCGAGTGGACCGAGGCCAATCTGCCCAATGGAGTCCGGCTGCACCTGCGCCACGAACAACCTCTGCGGACCATCGCTCCCAATATGTAAGTCCGCTATCAATCGTGAGACCGAGGGGGGAGAGGCCAAGGACGTGTCCCGCGAGCGGGAGACAGACCGCAAGCCGACAAGGACAAACCCAGCGAGTCGCGCGCAAACTACGTGATTCCCGGATGGGACGACATCAAGGACACGGAAGCCCGGAAGGGCAAGAAGTGGAGTGAAGTCGGCAGCTACACCGACCACGCCGAGTGAGCGAGACGCTTGCTCATAGCGCGCGTGACGGGCAGAACGTGGGTTTCAGAAGGCACCCGGCGCGGCAGGAAGACAGGAGGCGCGCATGGACAGAAAACGGGCAGTGACCGCCGTAACGGCGATCGCGGTGTTCAAGGGGCGGCAGGTGCGCCGCGTCTTACACGAGGGCGAATGGTGGTTCTCGGTCAATGATGTCATCCAATCGCTGACCGATTCGGCCGACCCTGCGCAGTACTTCAAGAAACTCCGGGAACGGGATGCGGACTTGGGGATGCTGGTATCTCAAGGGGGGGTACAGTTTGTACCACCCCTTATGCTTGAGGTGGAAACGGCAGGCGGCAAACAGAAGACGTACTGCTGGAATACGGAGGGGATTTTCCGACTCGTCCAGTCCATCCCTTCGCCCAAGGCCGAGCCGTTCAAGCGCTGGCTGGCCAAGGTCGGCTTCGAGCGGGTTAAGGAGATCGAGAACCTCCGCGACCATATGGACGACTTCGAACTGATCTTCACCATGCTCGGGGAACGCGCCACCACGGAAATCCACCGCCAGGAGGACTCGCGGGGCGTTCCGAAACTCAAGTCGGACGCCCACGCCGGGGGCGCGATCGCGGGTAACGCGCGCAAGGCCCTGGAGAAACGGCTGAAACGCCCGATCGTCTCCGGCCACAACTACTTGAGCGAAGCCGAACGCCGGAAGCGGCTGAAGCCCTCATGAAAGAGCATCTCGCCCGCAGTGCGCACGACGGCGCGCCGGAGCAGTCGTATCTTGCGAATGGGTACGGCATGCTGGACACACGCAGTCCCCTTGAGGCGTTTCCTGATGAAGAGTGAATTCAAAGTGATGCCTTGGTTGCGTGCGCTTCGAGATCGATCTGCGCAAGAGACAGCCGCTTTGACAATCGAGGAGCGGCTCCGCAGGAGTCAAGAACGTGGTCGGCCGATCATTCAGGAATTCCTGAGAAACCACCCGGACAGGGCGTCGGATAAAGCTGTCTCGACCAGGAAGGCGCCCGAGGGAAGCGAACGGTATCGGACACGTCCGAATCGCAGCGAATGAGGCACGCTTGTGTACGCCGAGGACGATCTTCTTCCCCTTTCCGCGGTCGCCGACTTCGCCTACTGCGTTCGTCGCGCCGCCCTGCACCGCATCGAACATGTGTGGGAGGAGAGCGTATCCACCGCCGAAGGCCATCTCCTCCACGACCGCGTGCATGAGCAGGGCGCGGAATCACGTGGCGACCTGCGCACCGCCCGGGCCGTGCGGCTGCGTTCCCTGCGCCTGGGCCTGTACGGCGTCGCCGACGTGGTTGAGTTCCGTCGCTGCGCCGAAGGCGAAGAAGGAACGCAACTGCCCGGGGCGCGCGGCCGCTGGCGGCCCTTCCCCGTGGAGTATAAACGCGGTATCAAGCGGCCGGAACTGTCGTTCGAAATCCAGCTTTGCGCTCAGGCCATCTGCCTCGAAGAAATGCTGAAAGTCCCCATACCCGCAGGCGCACTGTTCTACGGGCTCTCCCGCCGCCGCCATGAGGTGGCTTTCGACGAGCGCCTGCGGAAGGCCACGGAGGAAGCGGCGCGCGGCTTGCACGAACTCGTCGCCTCAGGCCAAACACCGCCTCCCGACTACGGGCCGAAGTGCGAGCGGTGTTCGCTCCTTTCGATATGCCTGCCCAAGGCATCCGGTCGGATGACGTCCGTCTGCCGCTATCTCGACCACATGCTGACGGTAACGTCCGCCCCATGAAGAAATACCTCAACACCCTTTTCGTCACCACCCAGGGCGCCTACCTGAACAAGGAGGGCGAGGCGGTGGTCGTGAGCGTGGATCGCGAGGTGAAGCTGCGCGTGCCGGTTCATACCCTCGGCGGCATCGTGTGTTTCGGCAACGTCATGTGCAGCCCGTACCTGATGCACCACTGCGCCGAAAATAACGTCGCCGTGAGCTTCCTCAGCGAAAACGGCCGTTTCCTGGCGCGCGTCCAGGGGCCGGTCAGCGGTAACGTGCTGCTGCGCCGGCAGCAGTACCGCCTGGCCGACGACCCCTCTGCGTCGGCCGGGATCGCGCGCGCCGTCGTGCTCGCCAAAGCGGCCAATGCGCGCGCCGTTCTCCAACGCGCCGCCCGCGACCACGAGTCGAAGGACGGTATGGAAGGCGTGGAGGCGGCGGTCGCCCGCATCGGCGTCCTGATCCGCGCCGCGCAGGACGAGCGGGCGCTGGACGCGATCCGGGGCCGGGAAGGCGATATCAGCCAGACGTATTTCAGCGTCTTCGACCGGCTGATCACGGCGCAGAAGGACGCTTTCTTCTTCAGGGGCCGCAGCCGCCGCCCGCCGCTGGACAACATGAACGCGCTGCTGTCGTTCATCTACACGCTGCTCGCGCACGATTGCGTCGGGGCGCTGGAGGCGGTGGGCCTTGACCCGCAGGTCGGGTTCCTGCACCGCGACCGGCCGGGACGACCGAGCCTAGCGCTCGACCTGATGGAGGAATTCCGGCCGTTCTTCGCCGACCGCCTGACGCTTTCGCTCGTGAACCTGAAACAGGTCCAGGGCGACGGGTTCAGCAAGTCCGAATCCGGCGCGGTGGAGATGACGGACGAAACGCGGAAGACGGTTCTCGTCGCGTATCAGAGGCGAAAGCAGGAAGAGATGATGCATCCGTTCGTGCAGGAGTCGGCACCGCTGGGCATCTTCATCCACTTGCAGGCCCAGCTTCTGGCCCGGCACGTGCGCGGCGATCTGGACGGCTACCCGCCCGTGATCTGGAAATGATTCTTCCATGATGGTGCTCGTGAGTTATGACGTGGCGACCGCCGACAAGAGCGGACAGGCCCGCTTGCGGCGCGTCGCGAAGGCCTGCTTGAACTACGGGCAGCGGGTGCAGAACTCCGTGTTCGAGTGCGACGTTGACCCGGCCCAATGGACCGAGCTCAAGAGCCGGTTGATCGCGTTGATTGACGAGAACCGGGACAGCCTGCGGTTTTACTATCTGGGGTCCAAGTGGCAGCGGCGGGTCGAGCACGTCGGCGCGAAGGCGGCGCCGGACCTGCGCAACGACCCGCTGGTAGTCTGATGGATTGGCTTCCGCGAACCGCAAGCGAACAGGAAATCCCTGGGCGGTTCGCGCGGCATTCGCAATCCGTTCTTTGACAATATACTACGCAAGACCGACGGGTCGCGCCATCGGCTTGCCCACCTGCATAGGGCCGGCTCAATTCCGCGGTACGCGGAAACGAGCATTTGCAGCCCCGCCCCGCAACACGCTAACATACACGGAGTCGCTCCCCGCGCGGGGAGCGTGGATTGAAACGATGCCAACGCCCCGATTGCAACCGAGACGCCGGTCGCTCCCCGCGCGGGGAGCGTGGATTGAAACAAAGTGAGTGGTGGGAGACGTCGGGGGAAAATTGGTCGCTCCCCGCGCGGGGAGCGTGGATTGAAACCTATCCGGGTACGAATTGGTATATAGCGGTTACGTCGCTCCCCGCGCGGGGAGCGTGGATTGAAACATTACTGCTAAGCTGGTTGCGGCGGCGTCTCTGGTCGCTCCCCGCGCGGGGAGCGTGGATTGAAACCATCACGTCTGGTATC
>Ga0194125_10012022_pt1 | contig 11483 bp, 9 predicted proteins | sample TA2KigC250mmetaG_FD_148626 | JGI IMG/M metagenome (GOLD analysis project Ga0194125, IMG submission 148626) | Freshwater microbial communities from Lake Tanganyika, Tanzania - TA2015034 Kigoma Deep Cast 250m | ecosystem: Environmental > Aquatic > Freshwater > Lake | place: Tanzania: Lake... | reverse complement strand
AAATTGCGCGAGATGGTAGTCATCCCTGAATTAGCCTATGTATATCCTGCTCAGTTCTGATTTCCTTGTTTTTTGTGCAAACTTTTCACTGTTAAGGTACTAACTTACGATTGCTCGATCTGACCTCTTCTTCGGCGCGTTTTTGCTCCGTGATATCGCGAACGACGACTAACAGACCGGCGGGCGCCCCCTTCTCATCGAAGAGTTCGGTAAGTCTCAGAGATAAAAAGATGCGTTCGATCCCCTCGCCAATCGAGGTCTCCATGGCGCCATTTCGAGCATATCTATCCTCGTGAATCAGATCATCCCAATCTGGAATCACCTCTTCAGCCAAACGACCGATGACTCCTCCCTCGGCATCGTCCAGGTATGCCAGCGCGGCCGGGTTAGCATCTATGAGGCGACATTGATTATCGAACACAAATACGCCATCCTGCATCCGCTCGATGAGCATATCCCGGGCGATGGGGACGATATCTAACGAACGATTTCGGAATAACCAAAAAGCGATGATTATACCCCCAAAGGCCAAAACGATGTAAGCAGGGTCGAACAGCCCAAAAAGTTTTATCCCAGCCAGTGAGAGAGCAATGCCGATGAGAGGCGCTACGACGCCTAGAGCAACCACCAGAACCCGCGGTGGGGAAGGCTTTCGTGTACGGTACAACCTGGAAATCATAAGCAACATATCGTGTGAGAAATTCCTTGGCGACAGAGACCAATGACCGGGACATTAAATTCGAAGACTATGCCCTCCATGGCGTCTCGGAGTATTGGATCATTGACCCGAAGAAGGATGAATGTATCGAGCAGTATATCTTGCGCGACGAATCCTATGAGTCTCTAGTCGAAGTCAGAAGTGGTGTTATAGCCAGCCAGATCATCGCGAGCTTCGAAATCCCTGTGTGCGCTGATATACTTCTATCCGCTGATAATCCCTTTCAGAATATTGCCGCCGATCCCAGCCATGCCGCGCGACTCATCGCCACCCTGGCTGAATGTCAGACCGCGTTTGATGCGGTCCACCAGCCGTGAGAAGGGCAGGCTCTGTAAGTAGACTTTGCCAGGGCCGGTCATCTTGGCGAAGAAGAGACCCTCGCCTCCGAAGAGGGCATTCGTGAACCCTCCTACGAATTGGATGTCGTAATCAACCGTCGTCGCGAAGGCTACGATGCAGCCGGTATCCACGCGCAGGGTTTCGCCTACACCCAAGACCTTTTCGATGACTGTTCCTCCAGCGTGGGTGAAGACCATCCCATCGCCTACCAGGCGTTGCAGGATAAAACCCTCGCCGCCGAAGAACCCTGCTCCCAGGCGTTTTGTAAAGGCAACCTCGATTTCCGTCCCTTGGGCGGCGCACAGGAACGAATCTTTCTGGCACAGCACCTGGCCATTGAATTGATCCAAATCGAAGGCCACGATCTTTCCGGGGTAGGGGGCCGCAAAAGCGACATGACGCCTGCCTTGCCCGGTGTTCATGAAGTTGGTGATGAAGAAACTCTCACCGGTGACCATACGTTTCAGACCTTTGAGAAGACCTCCGCCGGTGCCAGTTTGCATCTCGATGTCGTCTTCCATGTAGGTCATCGTACCGGCTTCGGCTCTGACGCCCTCGCCAGGATCGAGCTCGATCTCGACCAGTTGCAGGTCGTCGCCGTAGATTTTGTAATCAATTACGTCTGCCATCGTTGCCTCCAAAAGATAAGATACTCATTTCGTAACTACTCAGCCAAACGGAGAAATTCCCGGAAAAAGGGTGTGCGTGGGGGTGCTGCGCACCCCCACGCACACCCTTTTTTCGGGCTAATCCGTTCGATAACTGAGTAGTTGCCTCATTTCATGAAATTTTCAGTACTTCACGAAAACAGGATCAAAGACCCGTTGCTTCGGTTCACTCAGCACAGGCCTCGGGTCGCCCGGTGCTTGCACTGAGCGGAGTCGAAGTGACGGGCTTATGATCCTTTTCGTGATCTATTGATTATAGCATCTTTAAGATTTTTTTCGTGCTCATCGTGTCCTTCGTGGATTCATAAGGGTTCGAATTGAGCCGTGAAATGGCGCAGCAACTCTGGGGCGTAGGTGATGCGGACGCCGCGGATTTCATCTTTGCGCGCCATGATTCTTTCGAGGGTCCCGACAATATAATCCAGGTGTGCCTGGGTGTAGACGCGCCGCGGCAAGGCCAGGCGCACCAATTCCATCCTGGGGTGGATCATCTCGCCTGTATCCGGGTCGGGGTAAGCGAAGGCCACCGAGCCGAGTTCCACGCCGCGGATGCCGCCTTCCAGGTATAGCTGGATGGACAGCGCCTGCCCAGGGAATTCTGATTGGGGAATGTGGGAGAGCAGGCTCCCTGCGTCGATGTAGATGGCGTGGCCACCGGGGGGTTCCACGATGGGTATGCCGACCTCGAGCAGCCTCTCACCTAAATAAGCGGTTTGTCCCAGCCGGTAAGCCAGATAATCCTCGTTCAATCCCTCCCGCAGGCCGGTGGCCATGGCATCCAGATCGCGCCCGGCCAGGCCCCCGTAGGTCGGGAATCCTTCTCGCAAGATCAATTCGTTTTTCACGTTCTGGAAGAGTTCTTTGTCATTCATCGCCAGGAAGCCGCCGATGTTGACGATGGCATCTTTCTTAGCGCTCATCGTGGCGCCGTCGGCCAGAGCGAAAGTCTCACGGGCGATTTCCAGGGTGCTTTTATGCTCGTAGCCCGGCTCACGCAATTTGATGAAGTAGGCATTTTCAGCGAAGCGGCAGGCGTCTATGAAGAAGGGGATGTTAAATTCTTTATAAACGGCCGCCACGGCTTTGAGATTCTCCATCGAGACCGGCTGACCGCCTCCTGCGTTGTTCGTGATGGTGATCATGCCGAAGGGGATTTTCTCGCCCCCGACTTGTTCGATGAAGGCGCGCAGTTTGCAGATATCCATATTCCCCTTGAAGGGGTGCCGGTTCTTGGGGTCGAAGGCCTCCTCGATGACCAGGTTGGTGGGCCGCCCGCCGCGGGCGCGGATGTTGCCCTCTGTGGTATCGAAATGCATATTCGAGGGGACATATTGCTCCTTGCCTAGCATCACTGCGCAGAGGATATTCTCGGCGGCGCGTCCTTGGTGGGTGGGGACGAAAAAGCGGAAGCTGAAGATCTCGTCCATGGCTTCCGCTAGTCTGAAATAGGAATTTGCGCCGGCGTAGGATTCATCGCCTTCCATCATCGCGGACCACTGGTGCTGGCTCATCGCGCCTGTGCCGGAGTCGGTCAGTAGATCAATGAAGATCTCCTCAGCGCGCAGGCCGAAGACGTTATATCCTGCCCGCTTCAGCGCGGCTTCACGCGTCTGCCGGTCTGTCCTCTTGATCGGTTCTACCATCTTGATGCGAAACGGTTCGGGGGGATAGATCGCCATTCGATGCCTCCGTGAGATAAGATGCAAAATACAAGAAGCAAAGTGAGGTGTGATTTCTGCGGTTTTCAGTGTAGCACGCTTCGATTTATTGTTCCAGTGACAAAGGGCAGGTATAATGCAGCTAACATTGTGCTGTAATAAATAGGATAACCCCAGAATCTGAGATGCTAGAAATTGTCACCTTTCAACTCGGCCCCGTGATAACCAATGCTTACCTGGTAGCAGATAACAATACCAAAGAAGCCGTTGTGATTGACCCGGCCTGGGATGGGCAGATCATCCTGGCTGAGGCCCAGAAGCGCGGTTGGGCCATCCGCTGCCTCTGGGTCACTCACGCTCACTTCGACCACATGGGCGGGACGAAAGCTCTGGTTGATGGGCTGATCCCCGCGCCTGGGGTTGCCCTTCACCCCAATGATTTACCGCTTTGGAGGGCCAAAGGGGGAGCGCCATTTTTTGGCATTCGTTTTGACTCGATAACTGAACCAAACCTGATGCTCGAACACGGACAAAAACTACAGCTTGGCGACCACCCTGTCGAAGTCCGCCACGCGCCAGGGCATACCCGCGGGCATGTCATATTCTATTTTCCTGAAGACCGGGCCCTTTTCAGTGGAGATGTGATTTTCCAGGGTTCGGTAGGGCGGACGGATTTGCCAGGAGGAGCGTGGGATACCCTGCTTGCCAGCATCGAAACCCAGGTGCTGACCCTGCCGGATGAGACGAAGGTCTTCTCCGGCCACGGGCCAGCGACCTCGGTGGGGAGGGAGAGGCGGGGGAATCCGTTTTTGGGGTGAGGTTTCATACTTGCATAAAAAACACCACTGGTTGGCCCAGCGGTGTTTTTGTAAGGGGAATGTGGAATTTGGTTATGTAGGGTGGTGTAGGTTCAGATCATCGTGGCGCCTCTTTTTGGAGAAAATAGGTTGGTGATGGATGGGCTGCGATGGAAGAGCAATCGGGTGGTCACTCAAGGTGTTATAAAATCATGGTGCACCTCCAATTTCTATTTGCTTTTCTGAGATTTCTCGGCATGGGTGGGTGGTGTGATGGATGGCCTTCCTTTCGATTTATAGTTGAAGTACCCTCGATCCAATGGGATGCAGTGAACTTTGATGAGGTGTAACTTCCACCTGGCGTTCGCCCAAATTGGCGAGATCAGCAAAATGGTTGCAGCGGTGGCTATCGGGATCAGGTAATTTCCGCTATTAGGCAAGAGCATGGCCAATGGATGCAGACAGAGACAGGAGGCAAGAGAGAAGATAGAGAGGAGACAGATGAATTGTAGGTGAGATTTCGACATGATGATTTTCCTTTCTAGTGAGGTTTAGAGCATGGAACCAAAGTAGAAACATAGTGCGCAAATGGAGATGAACCCAATGATTGCCAGGATGCCCATGCAGCCGATGCCGGAACTCTGGGTCTGGTTTGTGTTTGTGGCCTGGCGCTGCATTTGTATGAGATCTAGTGCATCCTCATAACCGGCAATACGAGCCTTGGCAGTAAACAGCTTGATGCACAGAGCCAAGATCACGATCAGGCTAATTATTACCTTAGCAGTGAGATTCTTGTTTTTTGTGCAAGAATTTTGAGTCCGCTAATCTGCGCTAATCACCGCGAATAGCTCAGAAAGATTAGCGCAGATTGGCGAAGATTAGCGGATTCGTTTTCTCTCTTCCGGCTCGTCCGGGTTAGGAGTAAGATTTCCATTTTTACACCTCCAAAAAGCTGAGAATTTGGAAAAGGCGTTTTTCTTTTCGGATTAATGATTTGTTGTTGCCTTTATCTTATCCACTGTGCCTGACAAAGCCAATCAAGAATCTTTGCAGCAAGATGTCTAAACCCCTACGCGTGGCTGGTAAAAAACAAACGGGAAGGCAGTCTCGCCTTCCCGTTTGCTGACATTAACCTTTCAGAATGCTTATTGCAGATAGCCGTTATACTTCAACAGGCGCAGACCTTCCAGATGGAGCGCAGCGGGGAATAAAGCCTGGTAAATTTTGCAATTTGGCGATTGGCCGAAACGTAGGCTTTCCAATGGGCACCCCCCCGTGCAGCGGAAACGGTACAGGCAATCTCTGCAAGAATTTTTTTCTTCGACCGAGATATTGTGGATGTTGCCACCCGAAACCAGGGAAAGCAGATCGCCCTGGAGGGATTGCGCCACCGGAGCGTGAAGTTGCATCTGGCATTGGGCCAATTTCCCTTCGTGAGTGATGGCAATGTAATTTTGGCCCACGCCGCAGGTGTGCAGGTGCGCGTTCATCTGGGCGCGATCCAGCAAACCGTTCAGGAATGGCCGGGTGGGCAAATATTCTTCGAAAACTTGATAAGCCGCCAGCATCCCTTGAATGATGATTTCATCTTCCAATGCCAGTCCATTCTGGTTGTGTCGATGATCGGGTTGGCGATAGAAATTCAGGCTGACGGGCAGGTCACGGGTTAACGCCCACCGCACAGCATCTGCCGCGCTATTCGCATTCATCTTTGTGATAGTAATAGAAACAAATGGCGTCATGCCTTTGGGCAATAAAATCTCGTCTATCGTCCTGGCTACCCTCTCAAAGGTCCCGCTGCCATTTTTGCGGGGTCGCATCCGATCGTGAGCTTTGCCGAGGCCGTCTAAAGAGATCATCAATTTACACTGGTTCGCCAGGAACCACTCTACATCGGACGCGCTGATCCTTGTGCCATTGCTCAGCAGCACTTGCTCCAGTTCAATGCCCGTTTGGCGGGCAAGCGCGCGAGCCTTTTGCCCAAGTTTTTTAACCAGGCTAAAATGAAGCATAGGCTCACCCCCGGCGTATTTCAACTTGAGGCGGGGGAAACCGCGCTCCTGAGTGGTTTCGATCAGCCGCTCGACGGCTTCCAGGCCAGTATGCTCAGGCATGTATTCGGGGGATTTATGCACATAGCAGTAGAGGCAACTCAGGTTGCAGGCGTTGGTCAGGTGCAGCCAGGCGATCAGCGTTTCCGGGGGAGATGTCCGCAGTTTGAATTGCCCGCCGACAGGGACGATCAGATTTTCTTGGGCCAGGGTTTCGTCAACGGGATTTTCGAGGGGGCGCGGCACCCTGAAAGATTGCCAACGCTCCCAGGCGGGCGCGTTAAGCGCGCTGGGGCCGGCAGGCGTATACGGGCTGAAGGCCAGGTGAAATCCCCCAGGAAGCGAATCCGTATGCGTTCGCGGGGTCTGTTCATACAATATCCCCGGAGCAGATTCCAGCCGAGCGAAGCCAGTTTGCGATGGGCAGGCGCAGTCATTCTCCATCGCGAGTGTGTGGTCGAACCTCAAGATGGTCGCCCCATCCGGGCAGGCGCAATCATCTTCCATGGAGCTTTGTTCACCTGTCAGGACGATGGGCCGGGTGTGCTCACTGGCCAGCATGTAATTTTTCATGACTGTACGCCCTCTGAAAAACCAAAGCTATCCACAAGGAATTCGTGCAACTTGCCTAAATCGGTCGTTCGAAGTTGATCGATCTGGTAGCGTTGGCGCTGCTCGACCGCATATCGAGAGAAATCAGCCATCTCCGTGAGGTTGAAACCCTTGAGGTAACCATAGAGCGAGTTATAGATCATGCTCAAAGCGCTGGAACGCGGCGATAACAATTGGGCATAGGCCAGGGCCAGGGTATAGTGTTCGACAGCATCATGGAGATGATCACCAGCTTCTGAGTCTAAATGGATCCTTTCTCGGCGTTGTTGGGCATCCTCTTCGGGATAAATCGCTTTGATGGCATCGACTCGTTTGCCAAAACGATCCATAGCGACACGACCGCGCAGCCCGTTGAGCTTGGCTAATTGTTGGTAGTTGTACAGCCCATCGCGGTCAGGCAGAGGCAAGTTTTCTCCTTCACGGATTCTGTAATCTGCAGGGACAATCTTTTCAGCCGATTCCAGCGATTCGAGGGTTGTTTCAAGGTCATCGAAATAGTAATGCGTCCAGCCAATATTAACGCATGCGTCTAATTCCAGGCGTTTATTGTGGATTTCCTGCGCCAGTTGAACGGCCTGCTCGAGGGAATTGAACGCATCGCGGTAGTGGCGCTCTCTGCGAGCGGGATCTTTGCTCCATTGGATGCGGTCACGCTCCAGGCAGCCGCGCTCGATCCAGGCCTCTACCCGCCGGAGCAATTCCTCGTGTTTGACGAAAATATTGACGGCCTCGTCGAGGGTTTGTTGGGCAATCTCCAAAATCAGCTCAGGCTTATCGCCGCGCAGGTGATGCGCTTCGCTGGTGGGTTTGGCCAGCCTTCGCAGGGCCTCGCCCAACTGCAACAGGGAAAGCCCCAGGCCGCGCGGGTCATTGGCCATGCGGAAATAAGCGATAGCAATGGCCGCCTCCACCCAGGCCAGATCGGGCCGGTTGTGATCGTTATCAATCAACGCCAGGGTGTTGTAAGAATACGCAATGGGCACCTCCGCTCCTTGTTTCTTGCGCAGTTCGAGCGCGTCCAGGCAGATGCGCCGGGAGCGGGAATAGCCGCGGTCGGAAAGCACGCGCGAAAGGTTATTCGCCGTGGTTGGCGCCATGTGCGGAAATTCGGTTTCTCGCATTTGGGTGAGCGCCCGGCTATAATAGCCAGTCGCCTGCCGGAAAGAACCCAACGTGGCATAACCGTAGCCGATGTAGTTGTAATACAAAGCGATGACGCGTTTGAGCTTTAGCTCGGCCGGGTGGCCTAGGAAGCCCTTTTCTCCACGATCTTCAAGCGCGATCTCATCTTGATTATGCCCTAGCAGGGCTTCGAGATTCTGCAAGGTTGTTTCCATGCCGCGAAGAGTTTTTTCTACTTCTGTCGATGTCATCAGACGAGCATAATCGCGCCACAATTCGCGCTGGCCGCGCGAGAAGGTGTGGTGCCAGGAACGTTCCTCGCGTTTTTTAGAATCAAGGGGATAGGTTTCTTTTAGCACTTTTTCGAGCGCTTCATAAAATTCCAATGCTCGCTGATATGTTTTCCGTAGTGCGAAACGTTTGATCCAGTTGGTAATATCCTCCTGCAAAGCCACTCGTTCCAGAGCATGCAGGGTCGGTTCTCCGTGTACCCGGAGCGAGAGCCAGGGTTCCAATTTCCCGAATTCTTTCAGGGCATAGCTCCGCTCTTTCAGCACCTGCCAGAGTTCGGCCTGGATCAGGGCCTCGCTGCCAGGATTGCTAGCGATCCATTTCTGATCCGCTTGTTCGAAGGCCACATGGTTGAAGTTGCGCACAAAATCCCGCAGCAGGGCGTAGTGCAGGCTCTCCAACTCCCATTTGCCGATCTCGGCGCGCAACTGGCTGCGGTTGTTTCTCTCAGTTTCGGTCAGGTCGGGGAATTGCACATCTTTGCGCACGCGGGATGGCACCGTAATGTTCAGGCGGCGCTCATCTTCAGCCTGAGTTTCGGTCAGTTCTTTCAATCGTTTTTCGTGATGGTAGTGCGCCCAGGCTTCCAGCTTTTCGTAAAACTTCTGGCGGGCTTCCTGTTCAGCCAGACAGGTTTTGTCAGATTTACTGAGATGATGGGTGTAGATGCGATAGATCTCGTCTTGTAAACCGATCCGGCCATCGGGACGCCGTTTGACGATGGAGAGTCTTTTCAAAGCGTCCAGCGCTTTCTGAATATCTTTTCGGCTGTCATCCAGGGCGCGCTCGGTGCGGGCGCGTTCCAGCCAGTCTGCGGGCGGCTCTTTGGGTTTGCTGAGCAAAGCGTACTGGAACTGCTCGACATCCAGGCCGCGCGGCGCCCGCACCAGCGCTTTCAGGATTTCACTGCCCTGGCTGGGGCGAGAAAACAGAAGATGGATGAAGCTGGCCTCGATTTCTTCTTGAATGCTTTCCAGGGTACCTTCTTGCTCGGCGCGTTTGGCGGCTTCGGGTGTATCTTGCAGCCGTTCGGGAATGCGTTGCGCATCAACGATCAGGTCAGTGTACAGCGAAAGGCGGACGGGTTGGCCACCCGTATAGGTGTGCAGCGTTTCCACCCGGGCCTCATCCGCGGCAATATTGAGGATGGTTTCGGCCACTTCGTGGCTTACGATCTGGTCTGTTTCCCCATCTATAGGGATATCGGCCAGCACTTCGAGGAAAGCCTTGGTATCTTCCAAAGAAAAAGGCCCGATTTCCAGGCGATGGATGGTGCTTTTGGGATTTTCGCCGGCGGCTTTCTCAATGGCATCGAAGAAAGCTGTTCCCTCTTTGCCGCGCCCGGCCAGCAGCAGGGTGGTGTTGCAGAAGGTGCCCTGGCGGATATGCCCGATGAGCCATTGGTAGGTGTAGAAGGCCATATCCGCAGCGGTCAGCAGGCCGCGCTCCAGCAGCCATTGCGTGCCGCCGATGGGGAAGAGCCGTTCGACGGTGTCCAGGATCAATACGATATGTTGTATTTCGGCGTTGGCCTGGAAATCCTGGATAAAGGCTTCTTCGGCAGTTTGTTCGAGGGCCTGGATATATCCATAATCCCCCATGTAAAACTGCTGGCTCTGGAATTGATTGAAGGCGGTATCATAATGCGGGAATTTGATATTCCCGCCCGCCCCCACCAGGGCATCGCGGATAGCTTGCATGAATTGAACGCGGGCGTAGAGTTGAGGGGTTGCCATGTCAATCAAGTCACCAAAAACTGCATTGCCATGGTTCGTCCAATCCCATTCCGGTTGTTTCACTGGCACAGCTCCCCGGTTTTCGGGTTTACGCGTCCGCCAGTTCCCCCCGCGCCAGAGCACCTCCTCGACGAGCCTGGATTTGCCCATCCCCCCTTTCCCCCTGATTAGCACAATCTGGCAAGTATCTTGGGGGGCATCGTAAACAGCCTGGTGGATTTGCCGTAATTCTTTCGTCCGGTTAACCAGATAAGGGGTGCGCTGGGCGGCGGGAAGCAATGGATTATTCATAAGTAAGAATCCCTTTCTAGTGGCGAAGTTGGCTTAATCGGTGATTTCGCGTAACAGCTCTCGTAAGCCCGAGACGATTTGGTGGATGTTGTCTTCATGTTCGATTAACCCCAGATCGAAAAAGCGTTTAACTCGATTATCCATGTAGAAATTAGGCATCCCGAAAAGTTCCTCGACTGTGGTTGAAGACCATTGATCGGGGAGTTGGTTAGCCATTTGATAGATCATTTCGAATTGATCGGGGTTTAGCATTTCATAGCGCGGATTTCCCTGCGAATCCGGGCGCTCGATGGCCTCTTTGAAGCAATCGTGGAAATCCTGGTTTGTCAGTGGTTGCAAGCCAGGAGAATTTCTATTGAAACCTTTCTGAAACAGAATCCGATTGATCAAAGGGACGTTCCATTGATAGCGCTTTTGCTTCATCCAGGCGATGAGTTTTTCGTTTGTAGGTGGGCTGCCGGGGAAGAGCAGCCGAAATTGGCTGACTGCAAAATCTTCATCTACAGTACCAACACGGAATGGCGGTTTTGATTCGTTGCGTCGAAGAGCATCCCCTTCGAGGGTCCAGTCGTCGCGATAGGCCAGGATCATCCGAACGCACGGGCGGCTGACGAAAGGTTCTAGCACCCGCTTGCTAAAGGCCTTGGCCTGTTTTTCGGTGATTTCATCATAACCATCAACGATGACGATGGGATCACATTCAAATCCGCAATCACAGACAATTTCTACGAGCTTCTCGATGATGACAATGAGATCGGCGGTATGATCGATCAAATCCGGGATATCACAGAATCGCTCTGCCCTTTTCCAGGTTTCTTCGAGGCATTCATGAGCAAACGTACTGTTGATAGGGTCTTGTTCGTTGCCGCGATTTATCCATTCCAGGACGTTCAACCAAAGCAGGAAGCATCGGTTGTTCAATTCTGACTCGAGTTTTTTTAGAACCCAGGTTTTCCCGCTGCCCGGAGCGCCGAGCACCGATTTGACGCGCTTTTCCTGCGGGGTATCGAGCCATTTTTTTAATTCTTGCAATGTAACTGGGCGATCTACAAATTTGCCAGGGTCAAAATCAGAGGTCATGCGTTCCTCCCCAACGAGTTATCCATAGTACCTTAACAGTGAAAAGTTTGCACAAAAAACAAGGAAATCAGAACTGAGCAGGATATACATAGGCTAATTCAGGGATGACTACCATCTCGC
>Ga0194125_10012020_pt1 | contig 11487 bp, 9 predicted proteins | sample TA2KigC250mmetaG_FD_148626 | JGI IMG/M metagenome (GOLD analysis project Ga0194125, IMG submission 148626) | Freshwater microbial communities from Lake Tanganyika, Tanzania - TA2015034 Kigoma Deep Cast 250m | ecosystem: Environmental > Aquatic > Freshwater > Lake | place: Tanzania: Lake... | reverse complement strand
GTTCCACTGCCGCCCCCGCGTGAAGGACGACACGACCGTGACTGACGCTGACATCCAGCGCCACCACCTCATCCTCTACGGCGGCCCGGCCGCGAACAGTGTCGCCGCCCGCGTCTGTGGCACGGCTGGCTTGCCCAGCCGTGTTCTGCCGGGGCAAGACACGGTGGGGCAAGCCGACCGTGCCACAATACCCATCGCCATCGAGCGCGACGCCATCCGCGTGGGGAAGAAGACCTTCAAGGGCGACGACGTAGGGGTGAAGCTCTGCTACCCCAACCCCCTCAACCCCGCGCGCTACGTGGTTGTGTTCGCCGGCCTCTCCCCCGCGGCGCTCGACCAGATCAACAACCGCTTCGGCAACTGGTTCGGCTGGGGGCCGTACGACAACTACGACTGGTTCGACTACGGGGTGTTCGACACCCGCACGGTCTCGCCCGAGACCTTCCTGTGCGTGGGCTTCTTCGACCAGGCCTGGAAGCTCGACGGACGGTATCAATTTGCGGGCGACGACGCAGCGCGGCAGGCCACCCAGCCCCAGAAAGTGCCCAGGCTCCACGCCCTGCCCGAGCCGCCGCCCGACGAGCTATTCCTGAGCGACCTGGCGCCCACGCTCGTGGACCAGCACAAGGGCCTCGTGGGCTACGACCGTTCGCACCAGGGCAACCCCCTCCGCATCGGCCTTGTGCCTGAGGAGAGCGCGCCCGGCCCCAAGGCCAAGGCTGTGGGCGGGGCCTCCGCGCCCCGCGTCTTCTCCCGGGGACTGGGCGTCCGGGCTCCCTCGAAGATCGAGTACGCGCTAGACGGGAAGTACGCCTTCTTCCGTGCCACCGTGGGCATTGATATGGAGGACGACCTCGAGGCCACCCCCGCCCGCGACCGCGGCGAGCGAGTCCAATTCGTCGTCCACGGCGATGGCAAGCGCCTCTACAGCTCCGAGTGGCTCAAGTGGAACTCCAAGCCCGCGGCCGTCCAGGTTGACGTCAAGGGGGTGAAGACCCTTTGCCTGGAGGCGGACTGTAGCCTCTCGCGCTGGCTCGTGGGCAGCTCCGCCTGGGCCGAGGCCCGCGTGAGCAGGAAGTAGGAGGTGGCAGACATCGCAAGCAGACACCCCGCGCCTGTGGTGCGCGGGGCGGCCCAGCACGCGCGCCACCTGAGGACTGCCAGCCTTCTCACCGCGGCACTGTGCGCGGCCGTGGCCACCCTCAACTTGCTCGTGGACCCCTATGGGGCCTACCGCATCGTTGTCTCGCCTTCTCTGGATGCGGCGAAACCGACGGCCGACTCGCGGATCGCGCTGGCCGAGCGGGCGCGGCACGAGACTTTCGACACCCTGCTCCTCGGCTCGTCGCGGACCCTGTGGGGGCTGAGGGCCGAGGCTCCCGCGCTCGGGCCCGGCCGCCACGCCAACCTGGCCATCCTCGGGGCGACGATGGCCGAGGTCGCCCGCATGGCCGACCTCGCGACGGAGGCCCACCCGCCCCGCCGCCCGGCTGCTGGGGGGCGGGGAGTAGCATGCTCTTCAACTCCCACGAGTTCCTGTTCCTTCTCTTGCCGCTCGCGGTGGCGGGGGCACTCCTGCTGGCGCGGGCCGGGCGGCGCGACGCCGCGTTCGCGTGGCTCGGGCTCGCCTCGTTCGTGTTCTACGGCTGGCCCGACATTCGGGTGTGGCTCGGCAGCGTTCCCGCCGCTCCAGGGCAGGGCCGCGTGCCCCTCCTCGCCCTACAAGGCCGGCGAGCACCGCTCCGAACGCTGGCGCGTGAAGGACTCCCGCGTCGCCCCCACCGCATTCGCCGCCGCCATCGCCCTCCTCCTCGTCCTCCTCAACCTCACAAGGGCGAGCGAGTTCATCTACTGGCAGTTCTGAGGGCGCAGGAACGGGCATTACACGCCCGTCGTGTGGACAAGCCTCGGGGCCTTGCCCCCGAACCCCCGGGATTCATCGCTTTGCAGCCACCGGCACATCCGGTAGAATCGGGCTGCTGCCGCGGAAGATAGGGCTGCGGTGAGAACCGCGCCGTTCTACTTCGCTCAGGCCAACTTCCACGCCCGCACCCTCGGCCGCCTCGACGCCCCCACCCAGGGCGAGCACGAGGCCAAGCAACTCCTCTCCGTCGAGATCCTCGCCTCGCACGCAAACCCGTTCGTAGTGCGGGCTTTAGCCCGTATCCGCACGGCCTGAAGGCCGCACTACAAGCCCCTGTGCTGTTCTCTGGTTGCGAAGCTCCTGCTTCGCAGCCGCCACCCCGAAGCTCCCGCTTCGACCCCCTTTGCGGCAGGAGCCGCACCATGAGCGTTGCGAAGCCGGAGCTTCGCAACGAGACCAGGGTTGACGATCTGGCCACCTGGTGCTAGTATGGTGGCATGCGGTACAGACTGCACGGGTTGGACGGGTTGGCGGGTTGGGGTCACACGGGTTGGGGTCACGGGTTGGGGTCAGGTCTTGCTTTTTTCCTTTTCACAATGGCCGGGCCAAAAAAGAAAAAAGCAAGACCTGACCCCAAAGGTTGACCGCAAAGCTCGTGCCAAAGCTCGAAGCTCGTATGGCAGAGCGGGGGCGCGCCCTGTGCACTATGCGTTGAAGCTGGAGGCAGGGCGTGTGATCTGTAGGCCGCGGGCGTGCAGATAGCGGGCGCACCCAACCCCTTGCGGTTTGGGGGCTGGCACCGCGCACGGCCTTGGCCCTCTGTCAAGAAGGCGAGATGGCACAGGGGCGGTCCACGCAGCGCTTGGCGGGGAGAAAGCCGTGTGTCATAGCGCCTCTCGACACAGCTGCCCCTATAGGTCGCGAACGTGCCCGGCAGAGGGGAGGAGGAGTACTCCATCCACCTCTTGAAATCAGCTGCTCCTCGCGATAGCATCGAGCGCACCAGTGTCCTCGCAGACCTGCCAAGAAGTTCGGACTCGCCTTTCGGTGAGGAGAACAGCATGAAGCCGCGATTGAGGCTGCTGAGCGATGAGATGATTGGGCGGATCCTGGAGGAGGCGTTTCACTTGCTGGAGACGCGGGGGATCAATCTGCATCATGAGGGGCTGCTGGGGCGGCTGGGGGACCTCGGCTGCCGCACGGACAGGACGAAGGAGTGGGTGTGGCTGCCGCGGGAGTTGGTGGAGCGGTGCATCCGGTCGTGTCCGCACGAGGTGCAGTTGTGGAACATCGCGGGGACGCGGTGCTGCGGGCTGTCGGGCGATAAGGTGCATTTCACGCCGGGCTCGACGGCGATCAAGGTGCTCGATTCCGAGACGCAGTCCATGCGGCCGGCCACGGCCGCCGACATGGTGGCGTATGGCAAGCTGGTGGAACAACTGGACGCGATTGACTATTCGGCGACCGCTATCACGCCGAGCGATGTGCCGAAGGAGATCGGCGACAGTATCCGCCTATACGCCCTGGTGAAGACGACGAGCAAGCCCATCTGCACGGGGGCGTTCACCATCCCCGGCTTCGACGTGATGACGGAGCTTCAGCTCGCCGTCCGCGGCACCCGCGAGGCGCTGCGGGAGAAGCCGTTCGCCTTCTTCTCCGCCTGCCCAACGTCGCCCTTCAAGTGGAGCCGCGTGACGGCCGACAACACGATGAAGGCGGCGGAGCTGGGCGTGCCCATCGAGTTCATCGCCATGCCCCTCGCGGGCCTGGTCGCGCCCATCTCAGTCCTCGGCTGCGTCATTCAGCACACGGTGGAGACCCTCAGCGGCATCGTCCTCTCGCAGGCGACGTGTCCCGGCGCGCCCATCCTGTACGGCGGCTCGCCGGGCGTGTTCGACATGCGTTCGATGGCCGCCAGCATCTGCGCGGTCGAGGCGCAGATGATGGATTGCGCCTACGCGGAGGTCGGCAAGCACCTGGGCCTCCCCACCCAGGCCTACATCGGGATGAGCGACAGCAAGGCGCTCGATGCCCAAGCCGGCTTCGAGAGCGGCACGGGCTACTATCTGGCCGCGCTCGCGGGCATCAACAGCGTGAGCGGCCCGGGCATGCACTACTTCGAGAGCTGCCAGTCGCCCGAGAAAACCGTCTTCGACGCCGAGGCCTGCCGCCTTGCCCGCCGCCTGGCCGCGGGCATTGGGGTGCGCAACGACTTCCCCTCCGACCCCATCTTCGACGAACTTCTCCGCGAGCAGAACCTGTTGACCGCCGAGCACACGCTCAAGCACTTCCGCGCCGAGCATTGCGTCCCCGGCCCCGTCATTGACCGCACGCAGCTCTCCGGGCCATCCACAACCCTCTGGGAGCGCGCCCACGCGGAGGTCGCACGCCACCTGGCGGCCTATCGCCCGCCCGACGTCCTTTCCCCCGAGCAACTGCGCGAGGTCGAGCGCGTGATGCGCTCCGCCGCGGGCGGCTTCCCCCTCCCCCTCTGAGTGCATCGCCCCGCGAGAAAGGGGCCAGGACGCCCCCCTCCCCCCTGTAAGGTCGGACTCAAGAGCTGACAACAAGCTCCCCAGAATTGGGGGCCGTAGTCTTTATTGGCCGCCACGTTGACTCCGGGGGACGGCCGGGGTAGTCTATTATATTGGGGGGCCGTAGGCCACGGAGCGCACTGTGACAGGCAGAGCCAGGCAAGAAGCGGCCGTGAACGCGCTGAGCTGCGACCTGGAGGAGTACTTCCAGGTGCAGTGCTGCGAGGGGGTGGTCGCGCGCGAGGCGTGGGACACGATGCCCTCGCGCCTTGCGGCGAGCACGGACCGGGTGCTGGCGCTGCTCGAGGAGGCCGGGGTGAAGGCAACGTTCTTCGTCCTGGGCTGGAACGCCGAACGGCACCCCGACGTGGTGCGCCGCGTGGCCGCGGCCGGGCACGAGGTGGCCTCCCACGGCTACGCGCACAAGATGGTCTTCGAGCAGAGCCCCGACGAGTTCCGCGCGGACGTGACGCGCGCGAAGGCGTTGCTGGAGGACCTCGCGGGCCGCCCCGTGCTGGGCTACCGCGCCCCGACCTTCTCGATCACGGAGCGCTCGCGTTGGGCCATCCCCATCCTGGCCGAGGCCGGCTACCGCTACGACTCGAGCATCTTCCCCATCCGCCATGACCGCTACGGAATCCCCTCCGCCCCCCGCTTCCTCCACGAGCTGAATGGGGCGGACGACAAGGGAATCGAGGACGAGGGACGAGGACGAGGGACGAGGACGATAGAGGAGCTTCCTGCCACTTGCCACTTGCCACTTGCCACTGGTCACTCGTCACTCATCGAGTTCCCGCCCACGACGCTGCGGGTGCTGGGGGTGAACCTGGCGATGGCGGGGGGCGGCTACCTGCGGCTCCTGCCCGCGCGGCTGGTCCGCGCGGCGCTGCGGCGCGTGAATGGCTTGGGGCACCCGGTTATTGTATACTTCCACCCGTGGGAGCTTGACCCGGAGGCGCCGCGGCTGCCCCTGCGGGGGCTTCGGCGGTTCCGGCACTACGTGGGCCTGCGCCGCACGGCGGACAAGTTGCGCCTCCTGCTGCGGGGCCTGGCCTTCACCACGGCGGCCGCCGTCGTCGAGCAGTGGATGCTTGACCGCCGCTAGACTGTTCCAGCGTGCCTTGCGCGCACTGTGCGCACGGAATGTTGAATGTCGAATGAGGAATGAAGAAGAGGGCCAAGAGCGACTTCTGCTCTGGTCAATTCGGCATTCATCATTCAACATTTCGGCTCTTTGGTTGCGGCCACGGCCGCCTTTGGGGAAAGAGCCTATGGATGTTGTTGCGACCCTGGTGGATTGCGCACTCATCGTTGTGTTCGGCGGCTGGGCCTACCTGGTCGCCAGGCGAAAGCGGCGCGAGGAGATCGGCTGGGCGCTCGTGGCCGCCGTGGCCTTCTGGCTGCCCGGCTACCTGATGCGCGATGCGCTCTTCCCGCTCCTGACCGAGAAGCTGAGCTGGACGCCCGAGTTCCAGGCCGCGTGGCGGAAGCCGTCGGCGTTCCTCGTGGGCGGCCTGTGCGCCCTTGTCGTGTGCCTGTATCTCACGTTCTTCGTCCGCCCGGCGCCCGAGCCGCCGAAGCAGGAGAAGCCCTGAATGGCCCTCAGCGATTCGGCGGCGCCGGGGATGCGGCCAAGACTGCCTAAAGGCTCCGAACGAAGAGCGCCACCTGTTTGGAGTCCTGCCTTCAGGCAGTCTTCGGCTCGATTGAGCCGAATCGCCGAAAGCTGCTTGGGCCTGGCGGAAGACTGCCTGAAGGCAGGACTCCAAACAGTGGGAGAAGGGGTGAATGGATAAGCTGGCCGCGCTGTTCGATGGCGTGTTCCTCGTCGTGTTCGGCGCCTGGGCCTATCTGGTGGCCAAGCGGCGGCGGCGCGACGAGGTGGGCTGGCTCTTCATCGCCGCCGTGGCCTTCTGGCTGCCCGGCTACATCATGCAGGACGCGCTCTTCCCGCTCCTGGCCGGGAAGCTGGGCTGGTCCGAGGAGTTCCAGGCGCTGTGGCGGAAGCCCTCGGGCTTCCTGGTCGGCGGCCTGTGCGCGCTGCTTGCGGACCTGTATCTGACGCTGTTCCTCAAGGCGTTGCCGCCCTCACAGCTTCCGGCCGACGAGCCTGCGGCGGGCGAGGGTGCCGCGGCCGCCCCCCCCGCCGAGGAGGCCGAGGCGGCCCCGCCGGCCAGCGCCGAGGCCGTGGCACCGGCTCCGGCGACAGCAGCAACCGTCGGCGCCCTCCGCGTGCGCGCCGAAGGGCCGCTGGGTTATCTGGCACTCTACTGGCCCACCGCCATCATCGTGCTCATGTACTTCCTGCCCACCCTCGACGTGGTGAAGCCGCACATGCCGGCCCTTGGCTTCAAGCGCGTGCAGTTCGGGCCGTATCCGCCCTACCGCGAGATCGCGATGGCGCTCCTCGTCGGCATCCAGGTGTGGCTCTGGGGCCGGCGGCTCATGCCTTCTCTCCTTTGCGCCCTGTTCTGCGCGGCATTCATCCCCGAGATGAACTGGATGGAGTGGCAGTGGAGCCGGGGCAGCTCCTACTATTCGCACGGCTACCTGGTGCCCTTCGTGGCCCTCGTGCTGGTCTGGATGCTCCGCGAGCGGCTGGCGAAGCTGGAGCCGAAGGGGGACATGTGCGGCGCCGGACTCGTCACCCTGGGCCTTGGCCTCCTGATTCTCCTGGCGGGGGCACGCCTTCGCGTGGGCATCTTGCAGGGCATGAGCTTCCTCATCGTCCTCTGCGGCCTCGTCTTCTTCCTCTACGGCCGGGCCATCAGCCGAGCGCTCCTCTTCCCTCTCCTGTTCACTGTCTCGATGGTCCCCGCCCCGATGTTCGCGCTCGACGCGCTGACGTTTCCGCTGAAGGAGTTTGCGACGGATGGGACGGCTCGCGTGGTGAACGCCCTTCACAAGGCGGGGCTGCACCCCCACCGCGTGACGGCCGAGGCAAGCGAGGTGAGGTGGGAACTGCCCGACGGCACGAAGGACAAACTGACGGTTGCCGAGGCGTGCAGCGGGCTGAAGTCGCTCATCGCGCTCCTGACCTTTGGCGCGCTGCTGGCTTACCTGGCCAAGCTCTCGCGGCGCAACAAGCTCATCCTCTTCCTGGCGGGGATTCCTGTTGCGCTCCTGGCCAACATGTGGCGCATCGTCACCCTGGTCCTCGTCGCGGGCCGCTGGGGCTCGAAAGTGGCGCAGCCCGACCGCTTCGTGCACGACGCGACGGGGCTGGGCATCTTCGTCGTCGCCTTCATCCTCTTCTTCACCTTCGAGCGCGTGCTCCAGCGCTTTGATACAAGCGGCCCGGCGACAGAGAGGCAGGAGGCCGCCGCGCCGGCCGCCGCAACCTGACGTAGGGGAACCGCCCATGCGCACCCTCAACCAACGCTACACCGTGGCCTGCGTCCTATTCGCGGTCGTCGCGCCCCTCGTGTTCTACTTCAACAGCCGGGTGCCCCCGCCGCCAGACGTCGGGAACATCGCCAAGTTCCTGCCCGAGACCCTGGGGAAATGGAAGCTCCTGGACGAGAGGATCGGTGGGACGCCTGACGAGCGGGAAATCCTCCAGACCGATGCCATCCTTACCCGCACCTACTCGTGCGGCACCGTCCCCGCCTTTGAGCTTTCCATCGTGCATGCCGAGGACAATCCGAACGCCATCCATCCGCCCGAGCTGTGCTACAAGGGCAGCGGCTGGACCGAGACGCCTCCGCGCGACACCATTGCGCTGCCGGCCAGCGGCGGGGTTCATCTCCTCAATCGCCGCCACTTCCTCCGTGGCGACGGCCGGCGCATGTGGGTCCTCTACTGGTTCAAGGCTGGCTCGAAGAACACCCCCCGCTACGCTGGCTTCTGGCTGGCGGCGCTCAGGGCGCGGCTCTTCGGCAGTGGCTGCCCGTGCGCCCTGGTGCAGGTGCGGGCGGAGTTCGACGCCTCGGCCCCCGCCAGCGAGGTGCTCGCTGAGCTCCAGAAGTTCGCCGCCGTCGCCACCCCTGCCATCGAGGCCGCCATCCCCTAGGCTGAGGAGTGTCAGGGACAGATGCGAATGGCACAGACTTAGGGGCGCGGGCCAGCCCGCAGGGCGGCAGAAGGTAGCCACGGGCGTAAGCCCGTGGAAAGGTGCGACCACCCCAACCCCAGCCCCCGCAGGGGGCGGCAGAGACCATAGGACGCATCCGAATCGGGGCTTCTGCCGCCCCCTGCGGGGGCTGGGCAGGTGGCAACGCCGCGTCCCACGGGCTTGCGCCCGTGGCTACCCTCTGCCGCCCGCCGGTGCGGGCTGGGCCGGCTCCAGCTCCCTAGGTTAGTGCCATTCGGGACAGATGCCGCAATTCGGGTGTGCCGCCCAGACCGAGGGGCCGAAATAAGGCTCTTCGTAACACTTCAACAGGATGAAGTGGGAGTTCGTAGTGCGGCCTTCAGGATGCCCGCCGCCCCTGCTCCCCCAGCCCTGCCGACTCAGGATCGCTGAACCCTGATGAGCCTGAAACAAGGCTATCGCTTGTCCGGAATCCCTGAATGCCACCCGCTTGGGAAGGGGCGCCCCATGCGCGGCGCGGGAGTGAGCGAGCGGGCCGGCCTGCCGCAAATAACCACCCCATAAGCGCTTAGCCATTCAGCGTGGCGGCGCCGCGCCGCGCCGCGCAGCCGGCATGAATCTTGCTGCGCGCCCTTCCCAGGCGGAGAGGTGCGCGGCGGAGCAGTGCGCAAGGGCGCCGGCGGCGCAGGGCGGCCCTCCGCAAGGTTACCCCCGGACCGTCCGCAGGGAGAGCGCCCGATGAGTGCCCCGATGCGGCCATCGGTTGAGCGGCGCAGGTATCGGCGCCTCGAGCTCTCGGTGCCCCTGGTCTTCACCCTCAAGACCAAGGCGGGCGCCAGCGTCTCGCGGTCCGGAGTCACCGCCAACGTCAGCCCCGGCGGCATCTACTTCCGCACCCAGGGCGCGCAGGATCTCCTGCCCCACCAAGAACTTACGGTTAGCATCATCGTCCCGCGCCGCGGCACCCCCTCCGAGGCTACGGTGTCTCTCACGGGCGAGGCGCGCGTCGTCCGGGCCGAGCGGCTGGCCACATCGGCCGACGCCTTGGCCCGCGATGGCGAGTGGTGGGGCGTTGCCGTCCAGTTCACCTGCCGGCCCCGCGTGGACCTCTCGAGCGTGGACGACTTGTTCGCCTGCCCCTGAGGGCAGCCGCGCGCTGGCCCCTGCCCCTCATTCCGAAAAAAAAGACAGGCCCGCGCGGGCGAGCGGACAAATCGCCTGCCCCAGGGCGCGAGGCGTCGCTCAGCCCACGACCCGCCTCCAGACAGCGTCGGCATAACCTCAATCCAAGCCAACTCTTACGGGATGCGGCGAGCCGACGGGCGGCCCGCCCGCTTCGGCCATCGAACGGCATGCTTGTTGCAGCGCGACAACTTGAGGAGAGGCGGCCATAGCGTGTGAGGAACAGTTGCCGATGCCGGAGCCGGCCACTATCCTTGTCCTCGGAAGCGGCGCGGGTGCCCTCTACCTGCGCTTCTTCCGCAAACGCTACGCCGAGTTCAAGCGGGCGATTGACATCCTCTTCGCCATGCCCGGCGTCGCCATCGCCACCCCCGTCACCCTCCTCCTCGCCCTCCTCGTCAAGCTCACCTCCCGCGGCCCGGCCTTCTACCGTCAGGAGCGGGTGGGCAAGGATGGTAAGATCTTCAAAATCATCAAGTTACGCACGATGGTCGCCAACGCGGAGGCGGCGACCGGCCCCGTGTGGGCCGCGGCGAACGACCCGCGCGAGACGTGGCTGGGCCGCATCCTGCGGCGCACCCACCTGGACGAGTTGCCGCAGTTCTGGAACGTGCTGAAGGGCGACATGAGCCTCATCGGCCCGCGGCCCGAACGCCCCGTCTTCGTCGAGAAGTTCCGCCACGAAATCCCAGGCTACGTCGCCCGCCTCGCCGTCCGCCCAGGCATCACCGGCTGGGCGCAGATCAACCACCCCTCGGACCGCACGCTCGACGACGTGCGGAAGAAGCTCGACTACGACCGCGAGTACATCCGCAACATGGGCTGGGGCATAGACATACGCATCATCGCCGCCACCGCCGCCCGCATGCTCGGCTTCCGCTCCCGTCCCTCCGCCAAGCCCTCCTGACGCCCTCGCCTCCCATCCTGCGCCCATTGCCGAGGCCGAGATCGCCCGCAACGGCCCCATGCTGCCGAGAATCGCCAATCTGCCGAACTTGCGCCCCCTCCGAGGGGGCGCAACATCGGGTGGACCGCCGAATTCCGCGGAGAATCGCCATTTCATCGATCTTGCGCCCTGCGCGCACACACGCCCCCGCACTGCGGGCGATTGTGGATAACTCCGTAACAGCATAGCTGCCAACGAGATACGTGGCTCTGGACCGCCTTCCTGCCCCCAACCTGCGCCGCTGAGGGCGTCACAGGGGCGCAAGATTGGGGCCGAGGGGGCGATGCGGCTCATCCGACTGAGGCACACACGGGGTCGGTGCCTGACCTCTGCCCCCGACGGCCCGGGCCGCCAAAGGTACCCTTTTCTGCCACTTCGAGGGTCCCTTTTCCGCCACCCGCTGAACGCCATTCGGCCCGCGCCGGAGCGATTGCCTCGGCTCTGAACGCCTGGAGCGCGAGTGGTCAGGACTTGCGCCGGCGTCGCAGGAGGGCGAGCCCACCCAGGGCGAGGAGGGTGAGGGTCGCCGGCTCAGGGATTTCGCTGGCGGCAACACGGAGCCAGGCTGCCCCGCTCTCATCGTGGAAGACACTGTAGGAGAACCCCTGGGGGCAGTCTGGGAAGTCGCAGTACATCGTGAGCGCACCACCAGCCAAGTCCCGGGGAACGAGGAACAGCAGTTCCACGCTCCCTCCTGGGCCGATGAGGGAGGCCAAATCGAGGCCGGGTAGGAGCGAGAACACGACGCTGCCGCTCTCGGCCAGAGGGGCCGGACCTCCGGAGGCGCTGCCCAGCGCGCCACTGAGAATGATGCGGTCGAGTTCGTCTTCCCCAATCCCGCCGATCTCAATCTCCAGCAGACTAGTCGGCTCCAGGGCAAGGTCGCCGACGATCGTGGTCTGGCAGATCGCGCCTAGGCCGCCAGGAG
>Ga0194125_10012017_pt1 | contig 11488 bp, 9 predicted proteins | sample TA2KigC250mmetaG_FD_148626 | JGI IMG/M metagenome (GOLD analysis project Ga0194125, IMG submission 148626) | Freshwater microbial communities from Lake Tanganyika, Tanzania - TA2015034 Kigoma Deep Cast 250m | ecosystem: Environmental > Aquatic > Freshwater > Lake | place: Tanzania: Lake... | reverse complement strand
TTTTTCCAGAGCTTCACGAAGATTGGATTCAATCATGGGTTTATTTGTTAAATTCTCATTAATGCACCTTTTTATGGTTTCTTCAGCAAGTTGTCTGGCTTCATCAATTATTTCATTGAAGTTATTTATAAAAATAATTCCTTTAAAAATAAATTCAGGAGTGCCATAAATTTCCTTATTTTTGGAATTTATTGATGTGACCAAGAAAATAATTCCATTTCTGGAAAGATTTTTTCTATCCTTCAGGACGATGTCTTCAGTATTTCCGGAGCCGGTACCATCTATATAAATATTCTGAAGGTTTAAGTTTTTTGAGATCCTGCACACACTTTCATTTAATTTTAAAACATCCCCATTCTGTGCAAGTACTATGTTACTTTCCTTAATTCCAATACTCTGTGCAAGTTTTGCATTCTGTTTTCTGTGCTTGTACTCACCGTGAACAGGTATAAAATATTTTGGTTTAATAAGATTTATAAGCATTTTTATCTCTTCTCTTTGAGCATGACCCGAAACATGCACACCCGCAATTGATTCATAAAAAACATCCGCCCCCTGTTTTAAAAGCAGGTTAATTGTACTCGATACGGCATTTTCATTTCCAGGAATTGGTGATGATGAAATAATTACCATATCACCTTTCATCATTTTAACCTTAGGATGTTCACCCATTGCCATTTTCCTTAGTGATGAAAGCGGCTCACCCTGACTTCCGGTAGACAGGAGTACTATTTTTTTAATAGGAAATTCATCTATCTTTGTAATTGGCATAATTGTTTCTTCAGGAATTTTTAAAAATCCAAGTTCTGAAGCTATCCTTACAGTCTTCAACATTGTTCTGCCCGTAATTGCAACTTTTTTACCAAGACTTTTTGCAGTATCAAAAACCTGCTGTATTCTGTGTATATGTGATGAAAAAGTAGCAACTACTATTCTTTTATCTGCCTGTGCAAACTTTTCATAAAGAGTTTTCCCCACCTCTCTTTCAGGCAAAGAAAAACCTTCCTCTTCAGCATTTGTGCTATCGCATAACAGGGCTAAAACTTTTTCTTGCCCTGCCTTTGAAATTTTAGAAAATTCTGTTGCGACACCATCAATTGGATACTGGTCAAATTTGAAATCACCTGAATGTACAATTGTTCCAATGTCAGTTCTGATAATTAACCCGACATTATCAGGTATGCTGTGGTTCACTCGGAAAAACTCAAATTCGAAAGGACCAATTGCCAACTTCTTATCAGTATTTATTTCATTATAGAAAAAGTTGACCTTTCCAAAATTTTCTTCAACTTTTGATTTAAGAAGTCCGAGTGTCAGTTTTGTGGCATAAATTGGTATAGTCAAAAATTTAATTTCTTTAAAAAGATAGGGAATTGCGCCAATATGGTCCTCATGGCCATGTGTCATTATTATAGCTTTAATCTTTGATTCATTATTTTTAAGAAATGAAAAGTCAGGAATCAAAAAATCAATACCTGGCAAATAGTCATCCGGGAACATTATTCCACAATCAATTACGACAATATTATTATCCTTTTCAAAAATAGTCATATTCCTTCCGACTTCATTAAGTCCGCCAAGAAATATTATCCTGAGACTACTTTTTTTTGCCATAACTCCTTTTTACTTTTGTTTAATAAAATTATTTTATCAAATTATATTTTAAAAGAATTTTCTTAAAAATCTGAAGCTCCTCTTCCGTCATTTCACAGAGCGGAGGTCTTGTAGGGCCTGCATTAATTCCTGACAGGTTCAAGGCTTCTTTTATCGGAACAGGATTTGTAGTGATAAATATTCCATAAAAAATATCAAGAAGCCAGTTATGGATTCTTGCAGCTTCTTCAACATTACCTGATTTAAAATTTCTAATCATTTTTTTAATATCTTTTCCGACAACATGCGATGCAACACTTATAACACCGTCTGAACCAAGTGACAGCATGGGAAGAGTATCTCCATCATTTCCGCTATAAACTAAAAACCCCTCTTCTGTACCCCTGATTATTTCAGCAATCTGTCTGAAATCACTGCTTGCCTCTTTAATACCAATTATGTTATCAATTTTTGATAGCTCTATACATGTTTTTGAAGAAATATTACATGAAGTTCTTGAAGGTACATTATATAAAATTACAGGAATTTTTACCTGTTCTGCAATAGATTCGAAATGCTTGACCATTCCAGTCTGGCTGGGTTTATTATAATAGGGAGCCACAAGAAGAACAGCGTCAACTCCAATTCTTTCGGCTTCTTTGGAAAGCTCGATAGAATGTCTGGTATCATATGAACCTGTTCCTGCAATAATTTTTACCTTACCACCAAATTTATCAACTCCAAGTTTAAATAGTTTAAGCTTTTCTTCATCTTTCAAAGTTGGGGACTCACCGGTAGTGCCGGAAAGTAAAATGGAGTCACTCTCATTTTCTATAAGATGTCCCATGAGCTTTTCAGCTGCTTCAATATTTAAATTATAATCCCGGTCAAAAGGAGTTATCATTGCAGTTATAAGCTCACCTAAATCCATGTCTTCCCTCCCTTTTTTATGATACTTTATATAAATTATATACCATAAGCTTAATACTATAAATTATTTTACACCTGAAGCCTGTATTTTATTTTTGTGTACAAAAAAATTGCTTAATAATGATTTGATGTTGAGAAAACCTTTACTTTTATCTCCAAAACACAATTTAAAATACATTTTTATTGAAAAAATTATAAATCTATTATTTTATCCAATCCATATGTATAAGGCTTGAGTCTGTCAATACTTCTTACTGCAAGTATTACTCCTGGATAAAAAGATAGCCTGTCTATGGTATCATGTTTTATTGTCAGCGTCTGGCCAGCTGTTCCAAAAATAACTTCCTGATGTGCCAGAAAGCCTGGCAGTCTTATGCTATGAATATGGATACCGTCTGAAAATGCGCCCCTGCCTGCTTCTATTATCTCAGCCTCATCTTCTTTTAACCTGTCCCTGTTGAAAACTTTAGATTTAGAAATCTGCCCGGCAGTAAAAATTGATGTGCCTGAAGGTGCATCTTTTTTCTTATCATGATGAAGCTCAATTATCTCACAGTTATCAAAATATTTGGCAATCATACCTGATATTTTTATCATTATAACAGCACCTATAGAAAAATTTGGAACTATAAAAATTTTACTTTTTAAACCCGATGCTTTCCTTTCGATGCTTGCTAATTCCTCTTTTTGCAAACCTGTAGTTCCAACAAGAATATCAATTCCATTATCAATTGCCCAGTTTATGGTCTGATAAACAATCTCTGCACCTGTAAAATCTATTATCAGATCTGGATTTAACTTTTTAATTTCATCATAAGTAGCATAAATTTTCTTTCCTACTTCAGCAGTACCAATAACCCTGCCGATATCCTCACCAACATTAAATTTATCAAAACCGCCAACCAGCTCCAGATCTTCCTCTTTTACAAGCTCCCTTGTAATCGAAACACCCATCTTGCCGCATATTCCAAATACAGCAATTCTTTTCATTTTAGCCTCCCATTTTTGGTTTTATCGATTATTGCTATACTCATCTTTTCAGGCTGAAAATACTTTTCTGCTACATGATTTACATCATTTAGTTTAACTGAATCAATTTTTCTTAAAATTTCATCAATTGTCATAACATTTCCATCAATAAGAAGTGCTTTACCAAGGCGAAACATTCTTGAGCTTATATCTTCAACTCCAAGAACAATATTCCCTTTTGTATTCTCTTTTGCAATTTCAAGCTCTTCCTCTTTAATACCATTTTTCTTTATGTCGGCTATTTCCAGATTAATAAGATTAATAACCTTATTTACATTTCCTGGTGAAGTTCCTGCATAAATTACAACAATCCCTGTATCTGTATACTGGTTGTTACTTGCAAATATATTATATGAAAGACCCTTATCCTCCCTGACTTTCTGGAATAATCTGCTGCTCATACTTCCACCAAGTATATTTGTAAATATTGATAGCGGATACCTGTCCTTACTCTGCCTGTTACATCCAAGCCCGCCATAGCATATATGACTAGCTTCAGTTTTACCTTTATAAAAACACTTTTTTACTTTATAAGCAGAACCCCCTGTACTAATAGGATATTTTTTATTTTTTAACTTACTTTCGTTTCCATCCAGATTAGATATCACTCTTTCTACTAATTCATTATGGTCAATATTTCCAGCAGCTGAAAGAACTATGTCACTTAAATTAAAGTTAGTATTGAAATAATTTCTTATTTCTTCTGCATTAAGTCTATTTAAAGATTTTTTTGTTCCAAGAATTGAAAGACTTAAGGGATGACCATTAAAAACAATTTTATAGAAGTTATTGAAAATATTATCTGCAGGGTTGTCATTTACCATTTTTATCTCTTCAGAAATAACCTTTTTTTCCAGCCTGATATTTTCAGATAAAAATGATGGATTTTTTACCACATCAAAAAGAATTTCCAGGCATTTTTCAAGATGGGTATCCACAAAGTCAGCATAAACACAACTGTTTTCTTTATCTGTAAATGCATTATATTCTGCACCCAGTGAATCAAAGGAAATTGCTATATCCCTGTAAGTTCTCTTATTTGTACCTTTAAATAGAAGATGTTCTATTAAGTGTGTTATTCCATTATTTAGATGGGTTTCGTTTCTTGATCCAGTTGGTATCCAGAAACCAAGCGATATGGATCTAAAATGAGGTATACGTTCACTTATAACACGAAGCCCATTTTCAAGTTCAGTAATCTGATAACTTTCAAATTTATAATTATTTGCTGATACTATTTTACTTCTTACCTCTTTTAGAATGGTCTTTCAAATTATTTATAAAATTCTTAATAATTTATAATCTAAAAATAATCAAAAGCTGACTCTTTCAAGAGAAATTTTTCTTTCTCTTTTATCAATACTTATTACTCTTACCTCTAACCTGTCGCCAAGTTTTAAAAATTCTTCAACCCTGTTTATTCTCCTATTGGCAATTTTTGATATGTGCAGAAGACCATCGACACCGGGAATAATATTAATAAAAGCTCCATATGCAGTAATACCAACAACAGTACCAATAAATTCATCTCCTAAATTGATATCTTCCACTGTTTTCAGCATAGCTTCAATTCTTTTTCTTGCCATCTCTATACTTTTTTCATCTCTGCATGTTATTAAGACCAGGCCTTCACCGTTGGAATCAGTAATGTCAATTTCATCAAGATTGAATTCCTCCTTTATACTTTTAACGACCTTTCCTCCAGGACCAATTATTTCACCAATCTTATCTTTGGGGATTTTAAAAGAAGTTATTTTTGGAGCTACTTTAGAAAGTGTTTCCCTTGGTGAAGGAATTACCTCCAGCATCTTACTTAAGATAAATAGCCTGCCCTCTTTTGCCTGATGAAGCACTTTTCTTAAAATCTCAATATCCACACCTTTCATCTTTATATCCATTTGAAGAGCAGTTATGCCATTTTTTGTCCCTGCAACTTTAAAATCCATATCTCCGTAAAAATCCTCAATACCCTGTATATCAGAAAGTACAACAAAATCATTATTTTCACCCTTTATAAGGCCCATAGCTATTCCTGAAACAGGATTTGATATTGGTACTCCACCATCCATCAATGCAAGGGTACTTCCGCAAACACTTGCCATGGAAGTTGAACCATTGGATTCAAGAATCTCTGAAACAAGTCTTATTGCATAAGGAAATTTATCTTCATCAGGTATCATGGGCTCAAGTGCTTTTTCTGCAAGTGCGCCATGACCAATTTCTCTTCTTCTTGGGCCCCTCAGAGGCGCCGCTTCACCTGTAGAAAAAGGTGGAAAATTATAATGATGCATATATCTTTTAAATTCTATTTCCTCAAGACTGTCAAGTTTCTGGGCTTCCCGGATTGAACCAAGTGCAAGTATACTTAATGCCTGTGTCCTTCCTCTTGTAAAAAGACCCGTTCCATGTGTTGTTTCAGGAAACAGTCCAACTTCACATATTATGTTTCTTATTTCATCAGGCTTTCTGCCATCAGGTCTTATACCCTTCTGTAAAATCATTTTTCTTACAAGTTCTCTCTCAATTTCCTTTAAAGATATATCAATAGATATTAAATCATCAGGAAATTCCTCAATAAGTTTTTCTTTAACTTCTCTGTTAATTATTTCAAACTCTTCAGAAAGATAGCCTCTTCTTCCTCTGTTTAAAAGTTCATCACTGTTTTCTTTTAATGAAAAATTTAAAACATCATCTAATTTTTCCTGCATTTTTTTCATTGCAAGCAAGTAAACACTTTTATAAACCTCCTCGTTAAGCACAAACTTTTCCAGCTCTTTTTTAACTGTACCAATCTTATCCTTAAATTTTTTCTGAGCAGTAATTAATTTTTTAATCTCCGGTATTGATTTTTCTATTGCTTCAATCACAGTTTCTTCATCTGTTTCTTTTCCTTTTGCTTCAACCATAAGCACAGCATTTTCTGTACCCGCAATTATAATATCTATAATACTTTTCTTAATTTCATCATAGCTTGGATTAACAATCCAGCTTCCATCAACTTTAGCTATTCTTACTGCACCAACTGGCTCATCAAATGGAATATCAGAAACATAAAGTGCGCATGATGCACCATTTATTACCAGAACATCATAGGGATATATCTGATCTACTGAAAGAACTGTAGCAATTACCTGTACTTCATTTCTAAGGTTCTTGTCAAAAATTGGCCTGAGTGGCCTGTCAGCAAGTCTTGAATTTAAGATTGCCTTATCGGTTGCTTTTCCTTCCCTTCTAAAAAAACTACCTGGAATTCTACCGGCAGCATACATTCTCTCTTCAACATCAACTATAAATGGAAAATAATCCAGTTCTTTTTTAAACACCTCACCCATGGTTGCCGTAATAAGAATACCGTTACTGCCGCATTCAACCAGTACAGAAGCATTTGCCTGTTTTGCCATTTTACCTGCGCTAAACCTAATTACTTTGGAATTAACTTCAACATCCTCAAATTGTTCGTCACTACCTATACTTTGCAATTGCTTAATTTACACCCCTTTTCTAATATAAAAGCTGTTTTAATTCAGACTTGTAAATAAATAGATGGATATATATGTAATAAGATTAATAAAAAAATGAAAAAATTACCTATTTTCTTAATCCTAAATCCTTAATAAGTTTCCTGTAACCCTCAAGATCATTGTTCTTAATGTATTCCAGCAACCTTTTTCTTTTACCCACAAGCATAACCAGACCGCGTCTTGAATGATGATCCTTTTTGTTGTTCTTCAGGTGCTCATTCAGGTTATTAATTCTTGATGTAAGAATAGCTACCTGAACTGCTGTTGAACCTGTATCATTCTCATGCATCTTAAACTTTTCAATAATATCCCTTTTCTCTTCCTTAACCAGTGTCAATGTTTTTTACACCTCCATTATAAATTTTCCTAATAAATTTACCATAACTGTATTATGATTACAATTCCATTCAACAAATGGTCAGAATCTAAAATTTCTTGATAGAAAACAAATTAATGGACCAGGATGGGCTATTTCAAAAACACGCAAAGCTTTGTCCCAACTTAGCCAAAGCTTGCTCTGTTTCAGGCTTCGCTCTCCTCCTGAAGGAGGAACCGTGCCCGCTTAAGCCTTCAAAAGGTTTTCTCAATAACCCATCCTGGTCCTTAAAGTTTTACTTTTATTGCTATCACGGAATTTTAGATGCTTCCAACAAATTCAAAAATTTATTTATTAAGAGCTGATTATTAAAAGCTCTATTAACTTACCATAAAATATTTATTTATTTCATTTAAAATATTTACCTGCTTTATTTAAGTCATGTTTTATCTGGTTAACAAGCTCTTCACTGCTTTTAAATTTTTTTTCTTCTCTTAACATTCTGAAAAAATAAACTCTTATTTTTTCATTATATATATCACCATCAAAATCAATTAAATGGGTTTCAATCCATTTCTTCCTTCCACTAAAGGTGGGATTACTGCCTATATTAATCAGGGATGGAAATTTTACTTCATCCTGTATGCAAAATTTTTGAGTATCTTTATTTTTTTTCATTATACCTGTCCAGCCAAAATAAACACCATCCTTTGGCACCACAAACCTTTCAAAAACATCAATATTTGCGGTTGGAAAGCCGATTATTCTTCCCCTTCTATCACCTTTTTTAACTCTTCCTGTTACAGAAGGTATTCGCCCCAGAAAGGTTATTATATTTTCAATATCACCATTACGATAAAACTCCCTTATAATTGTACTTGATACCTGAATATTGTTTACCATCATTATCGGCACTTCATTTATTTTAACTTCATGATCTTTGAAGAAATTTTTAAGAAAATTTACATCACCGGTTGCATTTCTGCCAAATCTGAACCCCTTTCCTATAAATAGTTCTTTTATATTCAAGCTGCTAATTAAAATACTCCTGCAAAATTCTTCTGGCTCTAATTTCGCAAAAGTATCATTAAATTTAGCTACAATAATATAATCAATGCCCATTTTTTTGACAAGACACAATTTTTCAGAATATGAAGTTATCAACTTCTTAAAATGCTCGCCCCTTAATATGTTCGAAGGTGGTTTATCAAAAGTAAAAACAATACTTTTTCCTCCGGCTTCTTTTGCTCTGCTTATACAATCATTTATTATTTTTTGGTGACCTATATGAATGCCATCAAAAAAACCTATAACAGCAACTGCATTGCTTTTTTTAAAATAATCTTTATTTATATTTTCAAGTCTTCTTACTGTACTCAATTTATATTGATTCCTACAATCTTATTTTTGCTCTTATTGCGAAAAAGGAAATGCTAACCATTTTATTTAAAAGATTAAAAATTTCAAGTAACCTCTTAATATTTTCTCTTTAATTACAGCAGAATAAAACAGGCTTACTAATTTATCTTTGAACCACCTCTCTGTACATTTATTTCTTTTATTTCAATTATGCCGTTATAATTTTTTATGTCAGAACCTGAAGCTATCATTTCAAGATCATTTAATTCAACGCTGTTTTTTAAATCATAACTGCCTATTTTAGTTCTTATAAGTTCAATAAGAGTAGCCCCACATCCAAGTTTTTCACCAATTTCAAAAGACAAAGATCTTATATATGTTCCCGAACTGCACACAATATTCAAAGTTAATATATCCTTCTCTAATGAAATGATATCTATTTTATGAATCCTTACCATTTCTTTTTTAAGTTTTATATCAGCATTATAATTATTTTGGTCTCTTGCATAATAATAGGCAGGTTTTCCCCTTATTTTTTTTGCACTGTAAATAGGCGGTGTCTGATAAAAATCTCCTGAGAAACTTTCTACAATCTTGCTAATTTTATTAACATTTAAATCTTTTATTTTTTTCTGTTTAATTATTCGCCCTTCAATATCCCATGTATCAGTAACAATTCCAAATTTTAATTTTGCAGTATAATGTTTATCCATTGATTGAAAATACATAGACAGCTTTGTGGCTTTATTTAATAGAATTATTAGAAGTCCACTTGCTAAAGGGTCGAGTGTTCCCGAATGCCCTATTTTATTTAAAAAAAAACTCTTTTAAATATTCTTATAACATCATAGGAAGTAATAAAAGGTCTTTTATTTATAAGTACTATTCCATCAAAATTCTTAAAAACACAGGATTTTTTAACTTCCATTATCCTTAAACCATCTTTTGTTATTTATTTCTATAATAATATTATCAAAGCAATATTTAATATCATTAATATTATTAATACTGTTTATTTTAAACGTCAATAGCAGCCATTAGATTTGATATAACTTCTTTTAAGCTTCCTTTCTGGGAATATGCTGCAGCTCTTTTATGTCCTCCCCCGCCAAATTTGGAAGCTATTTCAGCAACATTTAAATCTGATTCTGAAGAACGCAGACTAACCTTGAAATTATCTTTTCCAACCTGTTTGAATAATGCAGTTATTTTTGCTTCTTCTGCACTTCTTAAAAGTTCAATAATTCCATCATGGGAAGAAAAAGGTAGCTTTAATTTTTCAAAATCTTTATTCAGAATATATGAATAAACCAGATTTTTTGAGCCCAATACACATATCCTTTTTAAAACAATTTCCAGTAACTTAAACCTTTCTAAAGGTTCATTTTCATAAATAAAAGAGAAAATTTCTGGTGGATCTATTCCAAACTCAAGCAGGTGACTGACAATCCTGTGAACATTGCTTGTTGTATTTTCATATTGAAACCTTCCTGTATCTGTCAGTATACCTGTGTAAAGTCCCAGTGCTATATTATGGTTCAAATGCTCTTTATATTTAGAAATTATAAAATCATACAGTATCTCAGCAGTAGCTGATTTTTCAGAATCTATTATATTTATATCACCATATTTTGTATTATTAAGATGATGGTCAATATTTATAATTAAACTGCAACTCTGCTTTAAACATTCCACATCAGTTTTAAACCTGTTTTCATCAGCACTATCAAGGCATATGCAAATACAATTTGTGCCGGGGAAATTACCATTGTTATCATAAAAAGTCTTTCTAATTTTATTAACATTTGGAAGGAATTTATATTGGTATGGTATTTCACTGTTGCAGATCATTAGAGCTTCTTTACCTAAATTTATTAAAAGCTCAAACACTGCCACCTGACAGCCAAGACTGTCACCATCAGGAAAATCGTGGGTTATAATTAAAAATTTGTTATGAGTTTGAATTATTTTATAAACTCTATTAAAGAATGGCTCTAAATCTTGCAATACCTCACCAAAAAACATCTATTTCTTTTTTAAACCTTCAAGCAGTTCTGAAACTTTGATACCCTTATTAATAGAAGTATCATATATAAATTTTAAATCAGGCATAACTCTTAATTTAAATCTTTCTTTTAAATTTCTCTTTATAAATCCACTGCAGTGCTTTAATCCACTCATGGAGTTTTCAATTACTTTAACTTCGCCCATTATACTTACAAAAATATCAAGATATTGTAAATCCTGTGACAGCCTGACATTGGTAACTGTTACAAAACCAACTCTTGGATCATTAATCTTGGAATTAATAATAAATCCTATTTCACGTTTTAAATCTATTTCAATTTTTTTAATTCTATCCATAAAAATAAGCTTTAAGTAAAACTAAAATTTAAAAATGTATTTTAAAACTTTATAAGTTATTTACAATAATTTTTAGGTTTACTGCTGAACAGTTTTCTTTTCATAAACTTCCAGGGTATCACCTATACTGATCTCCTGAAAATTTTCAATCCTTATTCCACATTCATACCCTGCGCTTACTTTTTTTACATCTTCCTTAAATCTGTGGAGTGATGATATCTTTCCATCATAAACAATTTTTTCATCCCTTATAACTCTTATCAAATCCCCTCTTTCAATTTCACCACTGACTACATAACATCCTGCCACATAACCAATTTTTGATACCTTGAACATCTCTCTTACCTCTACATTACCCTTTAACTTTTCTTCAACC
>Ga0194125_10012015_pt1 | contig 11489 bp, 7 predicted proteins | sample TA2KigC250mmetaG_FD_148626 | JGI IMG/M metagenome (GOLD analysis project Ga0194125, IMG submission 148626) | Freshwater microbial communities from Lake Tanganyika, Tanzania - TA2015034 Kigoma Deep Cast 250m | ecosystem: Environmental > Aquatic > Freshwater > Lake | place: Tanzania: Lake... | reverse complement strand
ATCCCGCTCACGGCCGACGAGGCCGAACGCTGCAAGGCGCTCTACCTCGGATTCGTCACGTTCCTGGACCGCTGGGTCGGCCATCTGCTCGACGCGCTCGACGCCAATGGCCTGCGCGACAACACCGTTGTTCTGTTCACCGCCGATCACGGCACAGAACTGATGGACAAGGGCCGGTTCGGCAAAGGCGGCGACCGGCTGCACCCGTACAACACCCGTGTGCCCTTGTTCATCCGCGTGCCCGGCGGGCCGAAGGGCATCCGCTGCAACGCCTGGGTGCAGAACCTCGACTTCACGCCCACGTTGCTCATGTCGCTCGAGGTGCCGCACGAGCCGATGGACGGGTTCAACGTGTGGCCCGTCGCGCTCGGCCAAGCCCCGCCGCCGCGCTCCTACGTCACCACCGGCTGGGGCAACCACGCCTGCGTGCGCGACGACCGCTGGGCCGTGCATCTCAATGTCACTCAGCCCAACTTCGCCCAGACGGCGCAAGCCTATGATCTCGTCGCCGACCCCGACGAGACCCGCGACGTGGCCAGCCAGCATCCCGAAGTCGTCCGCGAAGCCGCCGCCCGTCTCGGAAAGCTCACCGGCCCCCTGCCCGCGACCTGGCAGGCCTACAAGCAGCGCGCCCAAGGCCGCACCATGCGCACGTTCGGGCCGCTCCGCTTTGGCGCGTGAACCCTAACGCAGCGTAGCCGCAATTCGCCGCAGGCAAATCCGCGACAGGCGGACGGAATGACGAATGACGAAATACCCAATCCGCCTGCGGCGGACGAAAGAAGCCCGAATGTCGAAGACGCGCCGTGGCGGGCCGAAATCCGAATGACCCGCGGTCGGTCGATGCGACCGCGATTCGCCGGAAGACAGCCGACGAATCCGTACGCCGGACTGCGGTCACGGCCACTCGATTCAGGCTTTAGGGTTTCGTCATTCGGATTTCTTTCGTCATTGGGTACTTCGTCATTCGTCATTGGCTCGGGAATCATCCCAGAAGAACGGGAGTTCCTGGCGTGATGGCGTAAGGACTTACAGATCACAGTAAGCATGCCCCCCAACGCCCCCCATCCGGCTCCGAAGCCAAGGCGGTCGAGAATGCTCATCCCCACGCTCGTCATGTGCTCGCTCGCCGTGGTTCTCCTGGCCGTGGCCTACTGGAGAGGCCAAGGGCAGCACGTCACGGGCCTTCAAGCCGCTTGGCGCATGGTGTATCAGGTGCTGCCGCTGCTGCTCTGCGCGTTCATCGTCGCGGGCATGGTGCAGGTGCTGATCCCGCAGGAATTCATCAACAAGTGGGTGGGCGGCGAGGCCGGGATGCGCGGCATCTTCCTCGGCACGGTCGCGGGCGGGTTCGCGGTCGGCGGCCCGTATATCAGCCTGCCCATCGTGGCCGGCCTGCTCAACGCTGGCGCGGGCGTCGGCACGATGGTCGCCTTCCTCACCTCATGGTCCCTGTGGGCCTTTGGCCGCCTGCCGATGGAGGTCGGCATCCTCGGCTGGGAGTTCACCCTCATCCGGCTCGCCAGCACGTTCTTCTTCCCGCCCATCGCTGGCCTCATCGCGCACACATTCTTCTCAGGCGTAAGATGGTCCGGCTCGTAGCCAGACACGACGTGGCCCTTGCAGACCCCGGCGGCTTCTGCTATCATGTGCGCGCAGGATAGGGGCGGACTTCCGCCGCACGCTCGTCCGGCGCGAGGCCCTCCGTGAAGGACAGGAGGAAGGAGAAGCGGTCGTGATCACTCGGTTCTACGTGGACAACTTCAAGGGACTGCGCGACTTCACGATGCGCTTTTCAGGACGGCTTTCGGTCATTGCGGGACCCAACGGGGCCGGCAAGACCTCCATTTGCCAGGCGCTCGACGTGTTGTTTCGGCTCGTCCACGAACGGCCTGCTGAGGTCATGGGAGGCCTTGACGTGGGGCTGATCAGGAATAAGTGGACATCGAGCTCGAAGGTTACCATGGAGCTGGACGTTTGCGTGCCTCTCGAGGACGGCCAACGAGCCGAACTGACGTGGCACGTGGCATTCGGGAAGAAGAAAGGCTGGGGCATCGCGGCCGAACGCGTCGTTCGCCACGGCGCCACCATCCCGGGCAGCCTCATCGGCGAGGTCCTCAGGCGAAAGTGGCGCCAGATCGAAGTGTTCAACCGAAAGACCGGGGAATGGGAGAGGGAGACCAAGGAATTGCCCTCTTACCTCTCGACCGTGACCGAGGAGACACGAGAAGCCTATCCGGAACTGTACGCTCTTCAGCAGCATCTCGTTTTTAGGTATGTGCCCTCGCTCAACCCCGTGTTCCTTCGGCGACGAACGCGAGAGCCGGGGCTTGGCAGCCAAGGGGAGAACTTCGCCTCCTACCTTCACGCGTTCGCCCAATCCGACCGCCCGGCCTTCGACCGGGTCATTGGCCAGATGAGGCGGTTCTTCCCCACGCTCCAGGCCCTACGGCCAAGTCGCTCCAAGTTCGGCTGGACGGAAGTTCAAGTCGTCCACCGGTTTCCGTCCAGCGATGAGAACGTAGTCTTCAAGGCCGACCAGGTTAACGACGGCCTGCTTCGGCTCGCGGCGATCGCCACCTTACCTTATTCGAAGGAAGGACTGAAGGTCGTCGCCATCGAGGAGCCTGAGAACGGGATGCACCCCCGTCTTCTGGAACAGACCGTGGAATTGCTGCGCAGCTTCGACGGCCTCGGGGTGCAAACCATCGTCACGACCCACAGCCCCGTGTTACTGAACTTCGTTCGACCCGAGGAGACCATCGTGCTTCGCAATCGAGGCCCCCAGGGGCCTGAAGCCAAACGCTTCGCCGACTTGCCGCCCGGGATGAAACGGCTGGCCTACTTCGACATTGGCGACGTGCTCTACGAGGTCGGCGAGGATCGGCTTCTCGCGGGCAGAGGAGGGGGGCGTTCATGACCTTGCGCCTAGCCGTCCGGGGCGAGGGACCGAGCGACTATGGCCGATGGGACCATTCCCAGGACCGACAGGAGCAAGAGGGCTGCTACTTGGCTTTTGTGAGAGCGGCCCTCGCCCAAGACCCCGGCGAGTTGCCACTGGAGTTGAACTGCGTGAGCGCCGGACGGTTTCCAAGGAAGCTGCCGGGCGGCAAAGCCAAGAGGAAGCTGCCCAGACTGAAGGGCTTTGAGCGCCATGCTTTCTACGCGACGCTTGAAGCCAGCCAGCAGGGCGCTCAGTGTCTGGTGATTGGCGCGGACACGGACCGCGGACTTGAGGGAAAGAAGACTCGCTTGCCTCAGGCGTGCCTGGAGCGATACGAGCAGTTCCGCGTGGGCCATGAGAAAGCCACGAAGTTCCACGGCGCGACGGAAGGCGTGCGGTTGGTGGCTCTGGTTCCGCTCGTGAAACTGGAGAGTTGGCTGCTGGCGGATGAAAACGCCTTTCGCTCAGCCGCTGGCTTCGAGAGAGGCGTTTTGCCAAGGATGCCAGAGGAACTCTATGGCCAGACAGATGCCAAGGAGCACTTGACGCGACTGTTCCGTAAGCACAGCAGGGGCGAACCGGAGGTCGCCGACAAGGCGCGTCTGGCCCTCGCCGCAAGCCCCAAAGTCCTTTCGAACGAGTGTCCGATCAGTTACCCGCCGTTTCTGGACGGTGTCCGGAAGTTGGGAACAGCAAGCCAAGCCTAGACTTGGCTGTGGTTGAAAGGTGAGGATGAAGCCATGTCTATGTCTAAGTTGTCGGACTTCAAGTTTTCGGCTGGCCCTTGGAACATCCACACGGGCGCGGACCCGTTCGGGCCGCCGGTGCGCAAGGATAGGACGTTTGCTGAGAAGCTGGCGATTCTGAAGAAGCTGCAATTCGACTACGTGCAGTTCCACGACGATGACGTCGTGCCTGATGAGGCCAGCAGCCGCGAGCGGGAACGCATCGCCCGCGACATGCGGAACCTGCTGGACTCGGAAGGCATGAAAGCCGAGTTCGTGGCCCCGCGCATCTGGGAAGACCCGCGGACGATTGACGGCGCAATCACGTCGAACAACAGGGCCGACCGCGCCTACGCCGTCGAACGCGGCAAACGCAGCGTGGATATCGCCAACATCCTCGGCACGCACAAGATCGTGCTCTGGCCCGCCCGCGAAGGCACGTACATCCGCGAGGCCAAGGACGCCGTGGCCGCCACTCAGCACGTGCTCGACTTCTGCAACGCCCTGCTCAAGTACGACTCGAAATGCCTCATCCTTGGCGAGATGAAGCCTAACGAGCCGATGGACCTGATGTATCTGCCGAGCACGGGACACTTCCTGGCGCTGGCGTACAAGACCGCTGACCCCAGCCGAGTCGGCGTGCTCATCGAGTCCGCACATTCCATCCTGCTCGGTCTCGACCCCGCGGACGAGATGGCGTACGCGATCTGGCACAAGAAGCTCTGGGGCGTGCACCTCAATGACCAGAACGGCCTGAAGTTCGACGAGGACAAGGCGTTCGGCTCGGTCAACCTGCGCCGGGCCTTCAACCAGGTGGACGTGCTCGTGCGCAACGGGTACGGCAAGAAGGGCGAAGTCGTGGGGCTCGACGTGAAGGCCATGCGCACCCAGCCCTTCGAGAAAGCCCACCTGCACCTCCAGAACAGCCGCGAGACCTTCCTCGCCCTCGCCCGCCTCTCGCTCTCCATTGACCGCAAAGCCTGGCAAGGCTACGTGGCCGAGCGCGACTACGAGGGCCTCGAGATGTTCATCCTCAAGGCTCTCAGGGCAAGTGAGGATTCACCGCAGAGAGCGCAGTGGGCTTCAACGCAAAGACGCAAAGAAACGGGCTAAGCTAAGCGCTGAGGTCCCGCGTTCGCGGTATGACGGACCGGGGGTGTCCACCACGCATTGGGCGGGCTGCGGCCGCCATGCTCCCTTCGTCGAGGAGTTGCACTCCAGGACGGCCTACGAAGGCCGAGTGTATGCCTCAACCGCCGGGCGCTAGCCGGGCGTGCTGGAAGCTAGGGTTAGCCTTCGCCTTTGAATACGTCCTCAACACGCGCCATAAACTGGAGAGCCTGCGATCTGTTGGAAAGGGATTCCTTTCTCGCTGAAGCATATGCCAGTGCGGTAAACCCCAGAGCCTTGAGCACGTCACCGTAGAACTTGGGAGTCCAGGGCGCGGTATCGATCTCGAAGACCTTCCCAGCTCTGTCAAGTACCTGGGACCAGAATCCTCCCTTCTCCGCGGCGAGTTGTCTCCGGAACTCTCTATAGTCAGGAATCAGGTCGGTCTCGACAACACTTCTAGCGTATGCGGTGAGTTCCTCGGGGCCCTCGCCGCCAGAGATTCTCTCTTCTACTCCCTTTGAGAGAGTCTGGAGGTGCATGGAAAAGCCTTCGCGGAGGTCTCTGACTTTCCTCCTGACTTCAAGGATCTGGTCATCCCGAAGTTGGGAAAGGCTGGGGAGAAAATAGGTAAATATTGCTCTGGCCTGGATAGCTTTGAGCACCTCACGTGAAGCGGACTTGCTATGAGTGATGAATACTTGCGGTAGGGGCAAGTCACGGCGGAGCAGATGACGGGCCAGGTCTTCGTGCAGCGCGAAAGCATCTTTTGGTCTACCGTCACGATCGACAAGAGGGATGAGCAGACGAAAATTAACCTTCTCGAATTCCTTGGGAACATCCCGCCCACCGGCAGGGAACCAACGTTCTTCGAGTTCATCCTCACTGGTCCGCTTCGCGGGTGGCGGGGTCTTCGCAATTACCCGTTCTAGGAACAGGTCCTCGTGCTGCTTTTCCCATTGAATGATCTCGTCACCCCCGATTGCCTTACGGCCGTCCTCCGTGATGTATTTTATGCGATGGACCATGGCAACTATTTTCCCCTCTACCACATGCACGAACTTCCGGCAGCTTCCTGCATCAGTGTAGGGGAGCCAGGTTGTGTCGTAGAAAGCGCAGAACGTAGCGAGCTCGCCCGGATCGCTTATGACGAGGCCGGAGTTGTATATCACCGCGTAGTGATGCGACTGCATTAGTACCTCCCTCTCAGGGCAACGGTCGAAGTCAGCTTTCGACACTTCGCCATTGTACGGTCTGTGGAGTCGTTGTCAAGAAGCGCCTTCTGGACTCTTGGGGCGTGCCAAGCTCAGGAGCTGCATCGAAGCGGAACTCCCGTGAGAGACCGTCCTGGAGCGACTCCCCAAAGCAAGCGGGATTCAGAGGTTTCCTGTTGACGTCCTCTTTCTACCTGCTATCCTCAAGACGTGCAGAACGGAACGGATCTCAGGCCGCCAGCACGGCGGACAACCATCACAGGACGCAAAGAGGATAGAGACCGGGAATCATGCGTAGCCCCCGTCCCCAAAAGGTCGCGACGCTGGCGATGTCGGCGGCGCTGCTCTTCGCCGCAACGGCGAGGGTCGTTGCGCAGGAATCTGGGCAGGGGGCGGCGCAGATCAGCATCCAGCGCGTGGAGCAGATGCCGAGCCGCCCGCAGCCGTACCTTATGCGCGACTGGGCCAAGGTGGCGCGGGACTACGACGCCTTCGTCTTCGACTTCAGACGGAGGGGCGAGCACCTGCCGCTGATATGGTGGGACGACACGAAGGACAACTGCGATTTCCGGGGGTTCGGCTTGCCCTCCTACGTCGGCTCGGCCTATCAGACCCGCGACAGCCAGCACGAGGCCATCAACTGCATGGCCGCGGTCGTCGGTGCGACGCTGGTCGGCATTGACAAGTCGAGGCAGAACGGCCATGACTTCGTCCGGATGTGCCAGAGATACTTCAACAAGGCCAACGGCGTGCGGCTGTATCAGAATCACCCCCGCCACAACACGGGCGGGTCGTTCTGGTATGAGACCTATCCCAGCCTGCTCTTCGCGCAACTCCTGGCGCTCTATCCGAACGCGGGCGAGATGGAGGCACAGTTCCGCGCCTCGGCCGATCGGATGCAGCAGGCGATCATGGCCTTGGGCGGCGAGCGGGGCGTGCCCGACTTCGACCACACCGCGTTCAACTACCAGACGATGAAGCCCGTGGACAATGGCCGCTGGCGGGAACCAGACGCGGCCGCGGGCTATGCCTGGTTCGCGTACATGGCCTACGTGAAGACGGGGAATCTTCAGTATCTCAAGGCCGCGGACCTGTGCATGGAGTTCCTGGAGCAACGGCGGGAGAACCCTTACTACGAGAGCCTGTTGCCCTTCGGCGCGTTGCTGGCCGCGCGGATGAACGCGGAGCAGGGCCGTCGGTACGACGTGCGCAAGGTGCTCGCGTGGTGCTTTGGCCCGAGCGTGTCGCGGCCCCAGTGGGGCGTGGTCGCGGGCCGGTGGGGCGGCGTGGAGGTCTCCGGGCTGACCGGCAGCCTGGACGAGCGCGCGGGCTATGCGTTTGCCATGAACACCTTCAACCACGCCGGCGCGCTCACTCCGCTGGCCCGCTACGACGACCGCTACGCCCGCGCCATCGGCAAGTACCTGCTCAACCTCGCCAATTCCGCCCGGCTCTTCTACGCCAACGCCCACGCGGACGACCACCAGAACTCGGCTGAGTGGGCGCACAAGCACGACAAGGACTCCTGCATCGCGTATGAAGGATGCCGTGCGCGGGGACGCCGCTCGGCCAAGGCCACAGCCGACTTCAAGACGCTCTTCGGCCAAGTGGTCTCGGGCGACTTCAAGGCCACGCAGACGGCCAATGAGCGCCCCCAAAGGCTGGAACAGGCTCTGCGCGAGAGGGTCGTCGGCGACTGCGACCGGCTGGAGCACATCTGGACGATGAACATTCCCCCGAACGTGGGCGCGACGCTGTTCGTGGAAGCGCGTTGCCAGGACGGCGGCGACAACGACCAGGGGTTCTGCTTCTCGTATGCGACCAAGCCAGGTGGCCCTTACGAGCCGCTTTTCATTCTGAGCGCGGACGCCCCGCAGCCCCGTGTCGGCCGCGGCCTGCCCCAAGGCATCACCGGCGCGCTCTACGTCAAGGTCGAGGACACGGATCGCACGCCCGGCCAGACGCAGCCCGACACGCTCCACGTGGACGCGCTCTACGTGCTCTACGAGATTGACAAGAGTCCCTTCGGCATGGGCGACGCGGTCGGCGGATTCCCGCGCGCCATCGCCACGGACCTCGCCCTCTACGGCTCGTCCCACGTCGGCTACCTCGGCGGAGTTGTGAAGACGACCGACGTGAACGGAATCCTCCAACTCGACCTGCTCAAGACCGATTGGCACGCCGGCAGGGCCTATCCGTCCTATCTCTACTTCAACCCCCACGCGGACCCAAAGCGCGTGACTCTGGATGTCGGCCCCGGACTCCGCGACCTCTATGAGACGGTCACCGAACGCTTCGTGGCCAGAGGCGTGCGAGGGCCGACCGCGGTGACAGTTCCCCCGGACGCCGCCATCGTGGTCGTCCTTTGCCCCGCCGGCGGGAACCTGACGCACCAGGGCCACCGGACCCTGGTGGACGGCGTCGTGGTGGACTGGAGCTATCCCACGGTGATGATTGAGTCGCCGAAGCCGGGCGAGCCAGTCCGCGGCAACACGCCGCTCAGGTTCCGCGTGTGCACGCCAGCGCGATTGCCGCTGCGGCAGTGCGCCGTGCGCGTGGATGGAAGGCTGGCCTATTCTGGCAGCGCGATTCCGCCCGAGTTGAAGCTCGACACGGCCCAATGGCAGGACGGGTTCCACTTGGTGCGCATCTCCGCCGAGACCGAAGGCCCCGCATTCGACGCGGTGACGGCCGAGGTCTTCTTTGACAACGGCCGAGCCGCCATGTTGTTCGACGCGCGGACGATGGCCGCGTGGTCCAAGCTGCCGGGTTCGTCCGCCGAAGCCGCGGTGCATGAAGGCTGTGCGGTCATCACCTCGCCGAAACAGACGTGGGCCGCGGTCTTCAGCGCCCCGTTCAGCCTCGACTTCGACCGTCAGCCCACGCTGCTCGTGGACATCGCCAGCGCCGACCCGCGCTGGTTCCTGAAGCTGCGCGTGGAAGGGAAGGGCGATTACTACGTCCAAGGCGACACATCCGCCACCGGCATCCAGAGCCTCAACCTGCTCCCATCCATCGCCCGCCGCCATCCCGACGCGGCCAAGACCCTCACCGGCGCTCAGACGGCGCAACTCATGCTCGGCGCATCAGGCAAGGTGGGATCCCGCGTGGCCGTCAGAAGCGTGCGGGTTGTCTACGCCGCTGACGCAGCCGTCGCTCACTCCATCGCTCACTTTGTCGTTCACTCCCGTCGCCGAGGCGTCCGACCGGAGTGACCGGCAAAGTGGACGATGAAGTGAACGAGATTGGGCGCCGCGGTCATCCCTCACTTCGTCGCTCACTTTGTCGTTCACTCCCGTCGCCGGACTCCCGACCGGAGTGACCGACGAAGTGAACGATGAAGTGAACGATGAAGTGAACGACGAAGTGAACGATGAAGTGAACGACGAAGTGAACGATGAAGTGAACGACGAAGTGAACGATGAAGTGAACGACGAAGTGGACGACAAAGTGAACGACGAAGTGACCGATGAAGTGAACGCGGTCAGCCGCCGCGACCCATGTCCTTCACTCCCGCGCTCTTGAATTCCGTCAGAAGTCTGCTAGACTGGGGCGAAAGCCCATGCGCCAACCTTGCGAAGGTCCGTAACCTTCGTAAGGTTTGGCCGGGTTTCGGAAATCCGCACGAGGTGTGTTCATGCCGTTGACGACGAATCTGTGGGAATACGTGGATGCCGATGTCCGCGAACGCGGCCGCCGCTACTTCCAGCACGGGGCGGTGCGCATCGCTGACGGCGACGAGGAGTTCGTCCAGGCCGTGGTAACCGGTACGCACGAGTACGAGGTGGAACTCCAGCGCGAAGAAGGGGCCGTGGCAGCATCCTGCACGTGCCCCTACTATGCCGACAACGTCCGTATGTGCAAGCACATCTGGGCGACGCTGCTCGCCTGTGAGGCCAGAGGCCTTCTGACCGGCGACGGACGCGACCCCTCGTTGCTCCAGCCCGGCGAGGACCCCGCGTTTGAGCGGGCCCACGCGGAGGGGGAAGATATGTTCGATGACCGACGGGCGTGGCCCGCGCTCTTTGCGCAGTCGTCGCGGGGCGTGCAGTACCCCGCTCGGCCGCAGAAGGCGAAGCGTACGGCCACCTGGAAGCACTGCCTGAGCACGCTGCGCCGGGCCCTGGGCGAGGAGGCCCAGCAGCGGCCCGAACCATGGCCGCCCGGACGGGAAATCCTGTACGTGGTGGACGCCCAACGCACGCTGCTGGACGGCGGACGGCACGGGCTGGCGATGGAGTTATTTCAGCGCGACCGGAAGCGGAACGGGCGATGGAGCAAGCCAAGGCCGGCCAGGCCCTCCTTCGAACAGGTCAGCCAGTTGCCCGACGCCGCAGACCGGCAGGTCCTCACGGCCCTGGAAGGAACGGATCAGTACTACAACAAATGGTCCTACGGGGACCACGCGGCCATGCAAGGCCGCCATTGGATCCACAGAGCCTTGGGCGAATGGCTGCTGCCCGCGATGTGCCGCACCGGGCGATGCTACTGGCGGCCCGACAACGTTGAGACAGAACTGCTGCCGCTTCAATGGGACGAGGGCGAGCCGTGGGACTTCCGCCTGAAGGTCTCGCCAGGCCAGTGGGGCGGGCCGTACGTCATCACGGGCTATCTTCAGCGCGGCGAGCAGACCATGCCCCTGTCCGAGCCTCACTTGCTGCTTGCGGACGCCTGGGTCCTCTACGAGGACCGCGTGGCCCGACTCCGGGATTTCGACTCCTTCCCTTGGATCTCCCTGCTCCGCGACCAAGCGTCGGTCTCCGTTCCGGCCAAGGAAGCCCCGACGCTGCTGGCGGAACTGTTCAACATGCCTCAATCGCCGCCGCTGGACCTGCCGGACGAACTGAAGGTCGAGCAAGTCTCCGTCGCCCCGCGGCCCCAGCTCCGGGTGCATCCTCCGAAGGAAGACGACCGAATGTGGCTGCCGTATCCCGAATGGCTCAGGGGCACGCTCTCGTTTGACTACGACGGCGTGATCGTGTCCCAGGATCGGAAGAGCCGTGCCATCTACCAGGCGGAGCGTCGGCGCGTGATTCTGCGGGACGCCCCAGCCGAGCAGGCCGCGCTCGCGTTGCTGACCCAGGTGGGGTTCCGGCAGAACCGCCAGCGGCGTGAGGACGATGGCGAGTTGCTCCTCGCGCCGCGCAACTTGCCGCGCGCCGTCCGCACGCTCCTCCAGGCCGGCTGGCGCGTCGAGGCCGAGGGCAAGCTCTACCGCCAGCCCGGCGCCTTCCGCATCGAGGTCAGCTCCGGCATAGACTGGTTTGAGCTGCGCGGGGCCGTGGAATTCGGCGACACTGTGGCTAAGCTGCCGGATTTGCTCGCCGCGTTGAAACGCGGGGACACCATGGTGCAGCTCGGCGACGGCTCCTTCGGCCTGCTGCCCGAGGAATGGCTGAAGAAGTACGGATTGCTCGTCGGCCTTGGAAACCAGCAGGAAGACCACCTTCGCTTCAGCAAGACCCAGGTTGGCCTGTTGGACGCGATGCTCGCGTC
>Ga0194125_10012009_pt1 | contig 11494 bp, 9 predicted proteins | sample TA2KigC250mmetaG_FD_148626 | JGI IMG/M metagenome (GOLD analysis project Ga0194125, IMG submission 148626) | Freshwater microbial communities from Lake Tanganyika, Tanzania - TA2015034 Kigoma Deep Cast 250m | ecosystem: Environmental > Aquatic > Freshwater > Lake | place: Tanzania: Lake... | reverse complement strand
AGCACGTCCACGGCCGGTGGTGTGTCGCCGAGGGCGAAATCGGGGGAATGCGGCTGGCTCTCGGCATCGTCCATCCGGGATTCCACGGCCTCGATTTCAAGGACGGCGAAATCCGGCTTTCGGTCCTCCGGAGCGCGGCGTATTGCCACGAGCGGGGATTCAAGCTCGGCCCGCGGCCTATCCGGAAGTTCATGGACCTCGGCGTTCATGATTTCCGGATGCTCCTGACTGCCGGCCCCCCCGACGACGTCAAGCGCCGCCTATCCGGCTTGGCCGACTGGCTGGCCGCGCCGCCGGCCGTCTATGCCCACTTGCCGATCGGCATGGATAAACTGTCAAAGCCGAGAAAAATCGGGGTGACTCGCACCGGCGCTTTGTCGGGGAGAGAGACGGCGGGGCAGATGGGGATCCTGGACATTGAGCCGGAGAATATCCGCCTGACCGCGCTGAAGCGTTCGGGCGACGGCAAGGCCCTCGTCATCCGCCTTCAAGAGACGGCCTGCATCGCGACCAAGGCCTGGCTCGATTTGGCCGCGCCTTTCAAATCCGGCTCCGGACCTTTGAGAACCTCGATCTCGCTGAGGCCATTCGAGATTAAAACCCTGCGCGTCGAAAGACCCGGCCGGATCCGTCCCGCTCCGCTCCTCGACTGAACGCGCTAGAATTCGGCTCGGGCCATTCCGAGCCGGTCGAAATCTCTCGGATTGAAGGTGGCCACGCCATCGCATCCGGCGAAGTGGGCGATTGCGGCGATATAGGCGTCGGCGAACTCGGCCTTCTTCAACGAGGCCGACGTCAGGGCCCGGCCGACGACGGGCGTGTCCGTGAATTCCAATCCGGGAATGGCAAAGATCGTTTGCAGAGCGGCGAGGACCTTGTCCCGCGGGACGTGATAGGCCGACCTCAACGTCCATGCGACCTCGAAAAGGACGGGCGGCCCGCAAACCAGACGGACTTCTCCTTCCGCCGCGGATCTGAGGAGTTTCGCCGCCCGTTCGTTTTGGCCCGCATCGTCGGAGGTGAAAAAACGGAGGAAGATGTTGGAATCGACGAACCACGTCTTCATGGACGCTTGAGGACATGACCGGCCACGGCCCGGGCCATCGCTTCCCGCTCGGCTTGCCGGGGGAGGGCTTTGCCGGCAAAACCCTTGAGTTTCATGAAATCCGGCGCGGCCCGAACGACGATTTCCCGAGCCCGGACTTCCACGATCACCCGGCCGTGAAGATCGATCCCGGCTTCCCGGCGGGCGGCGGCGGGAAGGGTGATCTGGCCTTTGGAAGAAACCGTGGCGAGCGTCATGGCTGAATCCTTTACTATATTATATATTCTTTACTAATAATAATATGTAAAGAATTGGCTGTCAAGGCCTTTTCGCTGTGAGGCGCCTGCGTGCGCCCCGGCCTTCTTCTCTCAAAAAGAAAGACGCTTCCTGTCGATCGATATTCTCAGGTTGGAATTCGGGTTCGTCGTCTATCTTGAAGCCTCCATCCCCGGATGTCAAACAATCTTGAACGAGCCGGAGGGCTGGTCTAGAATGGGCGAGGAAAGTGAGGGCGGCAAGATGACGAGGCGCGAGCGGGTTCTGGCGGCGATCGGCCATCGGGAGCCCGACCGCGTCCCCGTCGACCTGGGGGCGATGCGGTCGACGGGAATCACGGCCGCGGCCTACGGTCGGCTGAAACAATTCCTCGGCCTGAGAGAGGGTCACGTCGACGTCTTCGACGTCGTCCAGCAGCTCGCCCAACCCGAACAGGCCGTCCTCGATTATTGGGATGCCGACGTCGTCGACCTGGGACGCGTCTTTCTCACCGAAGAATCCGACTGGAAGGCGTTCACCCTTCCCGACGGACAGGCGGCCCGGATTCCGGCCTATATCAAGTTCGCGGGAGACGGGGCCGGAGGATGGCTGGCCCTGGCCGACGACGGGACGCCGATCGGGGCCATGCCCAAGGGCGCCTATTATCTCAGCCAGACGAATTTTCCTCTCAAGGATTGGGACGGCGCGGACCTCGGCGTCCTCGACCGCCTGCCCGAGCACATGGGCAAAGTCACCTGGTCGGCTCTGCCTTGCGCTCCTTACCATCTTCCCCTGACGCCCGAGCATCTGGCCGAGATCCGCCGCCGGGCCAAAACGCTTTACGAAACGACCGATTACGCCGTCATGGTCGCCTTCGGGGCCAATTTGCTGGAGTGGGGCCAGTTCTTATGCCGGATGGACCAGTTCCTCGTCGACCTCGTCGAGAACCGCCGCAAGGCCGTCGCCCTTCTCGACAAGCTTGTCGAGAGCCATCTCGCCAACCTCGAGAAGCTCCTCCCCGCGGTCGACGGATACGTCCAGATCATCCAGATGGGCGATGACCTGGGGACGCAGCAAGCCTTAGAAATTTCTCCCCGCCTTTATAGAGAAATCTTCAAGCCCCGCCAGCGGCTGATTTTTGAGACCGTGAAGAAGAAGTCGAGTCTGCGGCTCTTTCTTCATTCCTGCGGGGCCGTGGCCGACATCATTCCCGACCTGATCGAGGTCGGCGTCGAAATCCTCAATCCCGTCCAGACGAGCGCCCGGGGGATGGAGCCGGCCCGGCTCAAGCGCGAGTTCGGGAAGGACATCGCTTTATGGGGAGGGGGATGCGACACCCAGCGCATCCTGCCGCTCGGAACGCCGGCCGAAATCGCAGCCCACGTCAAGGAGCGGATCGAGGCATTCGCTCCGGGCGGCGGCTTCGTCTTCACCCAGGTCCACAACATCATGCCCCATGTCTCACCCCAAAACATCGCCGCCATGGTCGACGCCGTCCGCCGCTTTCGCTAAGATGGGGGACACATTAAAGTGTCCCCCTTCTTGATAAGGAGTTAGATGGGAGCGCAGCCGCGCCGGACCGTCCTCGAGGCGTCGGACCTCCGCAAGCGCTTCGGCGACATCATGGCCGTCGACGGCCTCTCCGTCTCGGTCGCGGAGGGCGAAGTCTTCGGCCTGCTCGGGCCGAACGGCGCCGGAAAGAGCACGACGATCAACCTCATCTGCGGCCTGCTCGCCGCGGACGGAGGGGAGGTCCGGCTCTTCGGCGAGAAGGTGACTCCCGGCGCGGAGGTCGTCAAGCGGAGGGTCGGCGTCTGCCCCCAGGACATCGTCGTCTGGCCGAAGCTGACCTGCCTCGAGCAGCTCGTCTTCACCGGCGAGATGTACGGGATGAGGGCGGCGGCGGCGCGCCGACGGAGCGATGCGCTCCTCGCCGAGCTCGGCCTGGCCGAAAAGCGTAAAAAGCCGGCCGCGATGCTTTCGGGAGGCATGAAGCGACGGCTGAATTTCGCCCTGGCTCTTGTCCACGACCCGGACGTCGTCATCCTCGACGAGCCGGAGGCCGGCCTCGACCCCCAAAGCCGGGTCATGGTCCGGGAATACATCCGGGCCATGGCGGCGCGCAAGACCGTCCTTTTCACGACGCACAACATGGACGAGGCGGAGCGCGTCTGCGACCGGGTGGCCATCATCGACCGGGGGAAACTCCTCATCCTCGACACTCCGGACAATCTCAAAAGGACCGCGGGGAGAAAAGGGGAGGGGGGAGGAACGCTCGAGGACGTCTTCATCGCCTTGACCGGCCGGAGGCTCCGCGAATGAGGGTCCTGGCCGTCTTCCGCAAAACCGTGCGGGAGCAGATGAGAGACCTGGCTTCCCTGTCCATGGTCCTCGTCCTCTGCCCCTTGTTCGTCCTCCTGTACTGGCTGATCGCCGGCGGCGGGTCGACGTCCTACAAAATCCTGGTCATCAATAACGATGCGGGGATGGCGCTCGAAGGACAAGGTGTCGTCAGGGAGGGGGATCGCCTCGTCGAGGCCCTGCGCGCCCTGAAGTATCAAAACGGCGACCCGATGCTCCGAGTCGAGGTCGTCAAAGACCGGGCGGCGGCCGACGAATCCCTCCGCAATCGCTATGCCGCGGCCCTTCTCGTGTTCCCTCCGGATCTCAGCCGGATGCTCCACGCGCCGCAGGAGGAGCGGATGCGCTTCGACCCGGTCATTCTCTCCGGCGACGCGAACAATGTCGCTTTCGCCATCGCCTCGGTCCTCTCCTTCACCGCTCTCGAAGCCGTCGTCCAGAGCTTGGGCGGATACGATCCGCCTTTCCACTGGAAGGAGGAATTCATCGGCGGAGCCAAGCCGCGGAGCGAGTTCGACGCCTACGTGCCCGGCCTCCTCATCCTGTCGATCATTCTACTCATCTTCACCACGGCCTTGCCGCTGATCCGGGAGCGGGAGGAAAAGACGCTGCGGCGGCTCCGGGTTTCGAGGATGTCGCCCTTCGACCTCTTGGGGGGAGTCAGCTTGGCCCAACTCGCCATCGGGGCGCTTTCCGTCGTCCTGACGTTTCTTGTCGCCGTCGCCCTGGGATTCCGGAGCGAAGGATCGCTCATCGCCGCGAGCGTCGTCGGCATCGTCTGCACCGCATCGGTCGTCGCCGTCGGCTTGGTGACCGCCTGCTTCTGCAAGAGCGCCACCGCCGTCCTGACGATCGGGACGCTGCCTTTCTTTCTCCTGATGTGGTTTTCCGGGGCGGCGATGCCCATAACGCGTCTGACGCTCTTCCATTTGGGAACGCGTCAATTCGCCCTCAACGACGTCCTTCCCCCGACGCATGCCGTCATCGCGCTGAATAAAATCCTGGCGATGGGGGCGTCGCTCGGGGATGTCGGGTACGAGCTGGCGATGCTCGCCGCCCTAACCGTCGTCTATTTCGCCGCCGCCGTCTGGATCTACAAGCGGACTCAGCTCCGCCGTTAAGATGGGGGACGCTTCAATGTGTCCCCCGACTCGATTTCGTTGACAACGCCTGCGGGCCGAGATATAGTCCCGTTTTGTCGAGGAGGGCTGATTCCTGAGTCCTCCGTTTTCGGCTCTGTTCTCGGGCCGCCCTGCCGTCGAAGAGCGGGAAACGCCAATGATCGGGAAAACAATTGCCCAATACCGGATCTTCGATCGGATCGGGGCCGGCGGCATGGGAGTCGTTTACAAGGCCGAGGACCTGAAGCTCCACCGGACGGTCGCCCTGAAGTTTTTGCCCGATGAATCGGCCGGAGATCCCCAAGCCCGGACCCGGTTCTTTGAGGAGGCGCGGGCGGCGGCGGCCCTGGACCACCCGAATATCGGCACGATTTATGAGGTCAATGAGGCGGACGGCCTGGTTTATATCGCCATGGCCTATATCCCTGGAAAGAGCTTGAAGGCCAGGATTCTATCCGGCCCGTTGGAGATTCCGGAAGCCGTAGAGATCGCCCGGCAGGTCGCGGAGGGCCTCCAGCATGCTCATGACCGGGGCATCATCCACCGAGACATCAAGCCGGGGAATATCATGCTGACGGAGGATGGCCGGGCGAAGATCCTCGACTTCGGCCTGGCGAAGATCGAGCGCAGCGCCGACCAGACCATGACGATGACGGTCATGGGCACGGTGGCTTACATGTCGCCCGAGCAGGTTTTGGCCGAAAACGTGGATTCGAGGACCGACATCTGGTCTCTCGGCGCGGTGCTGTACGAGATGCTGGCCGGAAAACCGCCCTTCCCGGCCCGGTCCATACAGGCCATGATGTCGGCCATCCTCCATGAACGACCCGAATCTTTGGCAAGTGCCCGGGAGGGGATTCCCCCCGAACCGGATCGGGTCATCAACCGGATGCTCGCCAAAAAAGCGGATGAGCGCTATGCCCGGGCCGGGGATGTGGCGGCGGCGTTGACGGCGCTGCTTTCGACGAAATCCTCTTCGAGCGCCGAAGGGGAGGCTTTCCCGTCCATCGCCGTCCTGCCTTTTCTCAACATGAGCGCCGACCCGGAAAACGAGTATTTCAGCGAAGGCCTGGCCGAGGAGATCATCAACGGCCTGTCCCGCCTCCGTCATCTTCGGGTGGTGGCGCGCACATCCGCCTTCGCCTTCAAGGGCAAAGAGCAGGATATCCGCGAAATCGGAAGGAAGCTGAATGTTTCGACCATCCTCGAGGGCAGCGTCCGCAAATCCGGCAACCGGCTGCGGATCACCGCCCAATTGATCAACGTCGCCGACGGCTTTCATTTCTGGTCGGAGCAGTTCGACCGGGAGATGAAGGACGTGTTCGCCATTCAGGACGAAATCTCGCTCGAGATCACCAAGAAATTGAACGTCAGCCTCCAGAGGGGGGAGAGGTCCCCGGCCGTGCCCCGGATCGAGAACCTGGAGGCTTATCATCTTTACCTTCGCGGCCGCTTTCTCGTGTACAAGTGGACCCAGGGCTCCCTCTTCAAGGCCATCGATTGTTTCGAACAGGTGCTGGTCGATGCCCCGAATTTCGCCCCCGCCATCGCCGGGATCGCCGAATCCTACTTTTTCCTCGGATTTCTCAATCTCGTGCCGCCGCGGGAGTCCTTCCCCAAAGCCGGCGAGATGGCCCAAAAAGCCATCGACCGAGATCCGTCCCTGGCTTTCGCCCATACGATCTTGGGTTTGACGCGGCTGCATTTCGAGTGGGATTGGCCGGGCGCGGAGAAAGACTTGAAACAGGCCCTGGCGCTCAATGCCCAGGACGGGCTTGCCCACGCCGGCTACGGGACCTATCTGTTGGTCATGGGAAGATTGGAAGAGGCCGTCATCGAGTTCTCCCGGGAGTTGAAAATCAACCCGCTGGCCAGTTCGACGGCGTTCAACATCGGGGTTTCCCTGATGCGGGCGGGTCGGCTCGATCAAGCGATCGCCCGGATGAAGATCCTGAGCGAAGGCGAGGAAGATCATCCGTACAATCAGTGGATTCTCGGCCAGGCTCTGTTCTTGAGGGGGGAACGGAAGACGGGGATCGAGCGCATGCGCCGGGCCGTGGATCAATCCAAGCGCAATCCGATGATCTTGTCCGGTCTGGGCTGGGCCTTGGCCATGGACGGACAAACGACCGAGGCGGAGGAGATCATCGCCGAGCTCAAACGGCGATCGGACGAGGAGCAGATCCGGCCTTACCTCATCGCCAAGATCCAGGCCGGATTGAATCAAGCCGACCAAGCCTTTGCCTGGCTCGAGCAGTCCTACCGTCAGCATGATCCGTCGCTGGCCTTCATCCTGACCGACGAGACCCTGGTTCATCTCCGCGCCGATCCGAGGTTTGACGATTTGCTGGTCCGGCTGAAATTGGACCCGAATGTAAAGCCCGGGACCGATCCCGGATGATCGGGAGTCGCGGAATATGAAGAAAATCCTCTTCATCAGCGGATCGATCGGCCTGGGCCATGCGGTCCGAGACTTGGCCATGGCCCGGGAACTGCGGCGGATGCGTCCGGATGCGGAGATCTCCTGGATCGCCTGCCCGCCTGCAAGCCGGATCCTCCGCGACGCCGGGGAAAAGCTTTTACCCGAGGCCGACCTGTGGAGCGATGAGAACGCCTCGGCCGAAAAGGCCTCCTCCGTGAAAACGTTCGGGTTGAACATTCCCCGGTATTTGATGGCCGCCCGGAAGGAATGGAAAAACAATATCGAAGTCTTCAAACGGTTGATGTCGGGGACGGATTTCGATCTTATCATCGGCGATGAAACCTACGAAATCACCAGGGCCCTGAAGAAGAATCCCGCGATCAAAAAGGCTCCGTTTTTGGCGATCTATGACTTCATCGGCCTGGAGGCGATGACAGGCAATCCCCTCGAGCGCCTGGCCGTCCACTTCTGGAACCGGGTTTGGAGCAAGGGGTACAAAAAGGCTTCCCGGGCCATCAATGCCGTGCTCTTCGTTGGGGAAATCGAGGACATCCCCGATCGGAGAATGGGTTTTCTTCTGCCCAGCCGCCGTGTCTGGGCGGAATACCGCAAGGTCCACTACCTCGGATATGTTTTCCCCTTTTCGGCCGCCGACTATGCCGACAAAAGCCGGATTCGGCAAAGCCTGGGCTACGGAGGCGAGCCTTTGATCGTCGCCTCCGTCGGCGGGACGGGAATCGGCGGCGAACTGCTGGACTTGTGCGGGCGGGCTTTCCGCCTGGCCAGGCGGGAGATCCCCGGCCTTCGCCTGGTCCTCGTCTGCGGTCCGCGGGTGGCCCCGGATTCGCTCGCGGTGCCGGAGGGGGCGGAGGTGCGGGCCTATGTCCCCGACCTTTACCGGCATTTTGCCGCCTGCGATCTGGCCATCGTCCAGGGCGGCGGGACCACGACCCTGGAATTGACGGCCTTGCGCCGGCCCTTTCTCTATTTCCCCTTGGAAGGGCATTTCGAGCAGTCGAAATATGTCGCCGCGCGGCTGGCCAGGCACAAGGCCGGAATCCCGATGTGTTTTTCGAAGACGACGCCGGAATCGCTCGCCCGCCAGATCACGGCAAATATCGGCCGGGAAGCCTCATGGCCGCCCATCCCCCTGGACGGCGCTCAAAAGGGGGCGGAAATCATCTCCCGGTTCCTTTGAGACGGCCGGCCGCCGGACGTCTTATTTCCGAAGGGAGCGGCCGGCGAAGGAGGCCAGCCCGGCGACCAGCCCGCCGAGGAGGGCCGTCAGGGCGAGCATGAGCCAGCCCTTCCCGAGGCGGAACATGGCCGCCATCCGGCCGGCGATGAGGCCTCCCGAGGTGAGGAAGAAGAACGCGGCCGCCCCGCCCCAGACCGCGGCCCCGGCGAGAAATCCCTCCCAGAAGGCTCTTTCATCGTTCTTGGCGAAAATGAGCCCGTAGACGAACGGGACGACGGCCACCCACCACCACCAGGGGGTCAGAAGGTGGAGGACGAGCAGGACGGCGGCGCTTGCGGCGAGGGGAATCATCGGCGGCCTCCGAGCGCGGTTCGGCCGAGAAGGCGGGGATGCGCCTCCTCGGGGGTTTTCAGGAAGACGATCTCAAAGGATTTTCCCTCGACCCAGGCGTCGACCATGTTGTCGAAGAAGCGGGAGCCGGGGTTTCCGGACTGGCCGCCGGGAAAGACGCCCCAGGCCTCGACCTTCGGGCCGAGCGAAACGACCATCCGCCACGACGGTCCGCTCGTCCGGGAGACGTTGTTGATCGTCCCTCCGCCTCCGCTGACCGCGAGAAGCGGCGTCCCGAGCCCCGGGATGCGGGCCAGGTGGCGGATTTCGGTCCCTCGGGCCTTTCCCCAGTTCCAGGCCTCCCCGGCCAGGCCCCATTCGTTTTCGAGGGATGCCGCCGCGGCGGTGAAAGCCTTGGCCGCGATGACTTCGAGCGTCTCCGCGGCCGAGGTCGTCTTGTCGTCGAAATAGGGCAAGTTCGGCTTGTTCAGGACGAGGTCGAGAGTCACGTCCGAGCCCGGCGTCGGGAAACTCCGACCTTCCGTCCGGAATTCGTCGCTCCAGACGGCGCTCGAGAACTCTCGCCAGAAGCGGTCGAAGATCGTCGCCTCGATCCCGTCGGCCCGGAGGACGAAGTCCCATTTCTTCAGCTTCTCCAGGGCGAAGGCGGCCGACGACCCCAGGCCCGCGCTCGGCAGCAACGGCAGAAGCCTGGGGAGGGCCATTCGGGCCCGGAGGCTCAGGGCGTCGGTCTGCATCTTGACGATATCCTCGGGGGCGGCGCCCGACATCGCTCCCAGAAGCTCGTTGACCCGCGCCCCGCGCTCGAACGTCTCGTAATCCCAGCCGAGGTAGTAAGGATAAGTCGCATCGGCCGGGCGCTGGTTGGCCGAGCTCACGAATCCCCGCTTCGGGTTCTCGACATGGGGAACTTCGTCCATCGGCACCCATGCCGTCCAGTCGTCGGCGGCCGACGACCCGTCGAGAAGAAACCGGCCCTGGCCCTTCTTGCGCAGCGGGAATTTCCCATTGTGCCAGATCGCGATCCGGCCCTCGGCGTCGGCGTAGACGAAGTTCTGGGCCGGGCAGTCGAAAGAGACGATCGCCTCCCGGAAATCCTCGTAGTTTTTGGCCCGGTTGACACCGAAAATCGTCCTGACGACGCCGCTCGGGTCATGGGCCGCCCAGCGCAGGGCGCAGCCGGGAGGGAGGTCCGGATCGACGGGCGTTCCGCCTTCGGGAAAGGGAACGGGGCCGTGGTGGGTATAGAGGACGTCTTCGACGACCGAAGCCCGGCCGCGAACCTTGATCTCTTCGCGCCGGACCGTCGTCTTGCGCCACGCCCCGTCATGATAATATTCCGCCCGGTCCGCGTCCTTGAACTGGATCTTGTACCAGTCGAGGACGTCCGAACCGGCGTTGGTCATCCCCCAGGCGATTCGCTCGTTGAAGCCGATGATGACCCCCGGCGCGCCCGGCAGGCTGACGCCGTAGACATTGATCCCCGGCGCGGAGAGCTGGACGGCGTACCAGATCGACGGCAGGCTGAGGGCGAGGTGGGGGTCGTTGGCCAGGATCGGGAATCCGCCGCTCGTTTTCGTCCCGGCCAAGGCCCAGTTGTTGCTCCCGATGAAGTCGTTCCAGGGGTCGGTTTCCGAGGCTTCACCGGGCGGCGCCGCGGGCGATGCCGCGGTCGGTCCGCGCGGCCTTCCGGCCTTCTCGGCCGGCTTCGGCCCGAAATCCCAGGCCGTCCCGGGCGGGATGACGGGGTCCTGGAAGGGCGCAGGGTAGGGGAAGAGCTCGTCGACGACGCCCTCTCCCATCGCCTCCTTGAGCCGCGTCAAGGCGAAATCCTTGTTCCCTCCGGTGAGGTCCAAGGCCATGTACTTGAGGATCAGGGCGCTGTTGAGAGGGGTCCAAGGCTCGGGCGCGTAGTCGAGGATCTTGTATTCGAGCGGATATCGGGGCTTCTTAAGGCTTCGGATGTAGGCGTTCACGCCCTCGCCGAAGGCCTCCAGGCTCTCCTTCAGATCGGCCTCGCCCTCGAGTCCTTTGAGAAGATTCTCGGCCGCCCGCGTCATCCCCAAGCGGCGATGGTAGCGGTCCTGGTCGAGGGCCCGCGGGCCGACGATCTCGGACAAGCGTCCTCCCGTGTACCGGGCGATGAATTCCATCTGCCAGAGACGGTCCCGGGCCATGATGTAGCCTTGGGCCATGTAGAGGTCGCGGTCGTTGCGGGCGAAGATGTGGGGGATGCGGAGGTCGTCCCAGACGACCTGGACCTCTTCCTTGAGCCCGGAAAGGTCGAGCTTTTTCGGGATTTTATCCGAGGAGGCGTTGTTCCGCCAGAATCCGGCGTAGGGGTTGGCCAGCTTCCCGATGGGGGGGACCATCCCGTGGGGCGTTTGGAGCGCCCAGACCGCGGCGGCCAGGACGGCGACGGAAACGACGGCTTTGACGTATCTCATGGGCTCCTCGCGTCCGGAGTGATTTCGATGGCCTGAACGATACTTCGCCTTGCCCGTCGTTGTCAATTCATCTCAGTGGAAAAAGAGGACGAAAATAGGGTAAAAAGAAGCCGATGTCAAGCCGGGCTCTCGTCGAGGGAATCATCGCCGGGCGTGCCGGCGAGCGCTGCGGTTTCTGGCTCGGCAATCCCCATCCGGACACCTGGCCGATCTACCACCGCTATTTCGGGACGAAGACCGAGGAGGAGCTTCGGCAAATGCTCGGCGACGACTTCCGCTGGATTTCCCCGCAGT
>Ga0194125_10012004_pt1 | contig 11500 bp, 9 predicted proteins | sample TA2KigC250mmetaG_FD_148626 | JGI IMG/M metagenome (GOLD analysis project Ga0194125, IMG submission 148626) | Freshwater microbial communities from Lake Tanganyika, Tanzania - TA2015034 Kigoma Deep Cast 250m | ecosystem: Environmental > Aquatic > Freshwater > Lake | place: Tanzania: Lake... | reverse complement strand
CTTCTGCCTGAACCTGCTGCGTCGGGACAAACAGCACAAGGTTGGCGTCCGCGCCAAACAAAAAGCCGCCGGCTGGTCGCCGCAATACCTCCTCTCCCTCCTCAAATTCTAAATGCGTTCACCGTGCAGCAGCACTCCTTGAACCTTTTCCTTCGCTCCAGCATAGAAGTAAACTGGCAGTTCTTCGTTTGACTGCATCTCCGTTTTCAAAACCAACCGCTGGCACTCTTGTGCCGTGACGCTTTGAACTGCGAGACAGAAGAGCAGAAGAAACTGAGATTTCACAAGTCTCCACGGGTTGCTTTTTCTGAATGGATGGAAGTTCGTATCCATTCGTGTATTGCCTTTCATGCCGTGCAAAAGCATGTCGGTTTTCCGTACCGGCAGTCAAGCAAGGAATAATCCTTGCAATCGAGCCGGCAAAACGGCAAATGAATCCGCCCATGAATGTGTTGCCGACTGTCGTCATGCTGCTTGCTGCGGTGGTGAATGTGAATTTCCTTTACGCCACACCCCAGACATTACCCAAGGCGGATATCAGCAAGTTCAAGTTGGAGGGAGACCCGCCTTCCAGCAAAGGGGCCACGTGGACCTACGAATCCAAGGATGACGGCGTTGTCTACAAGTTGAATGGAACCTTGTTCAAACCCGCAGGTAAAGGCCCGTTTCCTGCCGTGTTGATTAATCATGGCCTACAAAGTTCAGCCAACGTATATGGGGCGAAGATTTCCAAAGAAATGGTCAAATGGGGCTTGGTTTGTATTGCTCCCAATTACACTTATGGCGATAAAAAGTATGCGGACGGCGCCCCCGGAGCGGCAGAGCCACGTCGCCTTAATAAAGAGGACAATTTGCAGCGCGCGCATAAATGCTTCGATATTCTGCAAGCTTTGGGCTGCGTGGATATGAAACGATTGGCCACTCACGGCCACAGCAAGGGAGCATTTCTAAACGTAGCCATTGCAGGAACTTTTTCAGACGAGTTTAAGGCCGCCTCTCACACGGCCGGTGGCGTGGAGCCTACCATCAAAGAACTAGCCTTAAAAATCAAAGCGCCTTATTCCATCCATCATGGCGATGCAGACACATCAGTGCGCATAGGTTTTGATGAACGATTTGAAGCCACCTTGACGCAGAACAAAGTCGAACACGAGTTCCACGTTTACCCTGGCTTCATTCACAACCAGACTGCAACGAATGAAACCGTGCTGGCGAGGGTGAAGGCTTGGTACCTCAAGCACGGGGTGCTGAGCAGAAACTGACCCGGGCAGGAGCAACCAAGCGACACGAGGAACTTTTTTTCTTGAAAACTGCGCAATGCATCATCCTCGCCGCAGCAACCCTTTTTGCCGAAGAACCCCCGGGCGGTCCGCGTGAGATTGCCCAGCATCGCACCGTTCACGGTGCGCAAGCATCCGTTCGCCCCAATCCGATCCCGGTACGTTACGTTTATGGCGCCGCGCGCGACTGGCGGCGGCAGCCGTATCAGCTCGCGGTGATACTCGTCGAATGTAGCGACAGGAAACACGAAGGAGCACACACCGCGGCTTTTTACAACAAGCTGCTGTTTTCGCGTGGCGAGTATCTGAAAACGCCCGCGGGCGAGGCATCGTTCGGCAGCGTCGCCGACTGGTATCGCGCGCAATCTCAAGGTCACTTTCTGCTCGCCGGTAAAGTCTTTGATTGGGTCACGGTCGACGAGACCTTCGAGACCATTCACGGCCTGAAAATCAAGGAGGCTCAAGCGCGTTATCTCAAAGTCGCGCTGGCAAAAATCCGTGCCCGCGACGGCACTACTGTTTTGGATGGATTCGACGGTTATCTGTTCATCCATGCCGGCCCCATCACGGGACCGCCCGGCAATATCTTCTGGTCGCACCGCGCCAACGTGGAAGACCGGCGTTACATCACCACTGGTGAGATCGAGCGCATCGGCGTTTTTTGCCATGAGTTCGGCCACATGCTCGGCCTGCCGGACTTCTACGGCAAGAAGGGCGTGCGCGAAAGTTTCGGGCCGTGGTGTGCGATGGCCTCGGGCTATCGCGGCACTTATCCGAAAAGTTTCTGTGTCTGGTCCAAGACGCGGCTCGGCTGGTGCCGGCCAACCGTGGTGGACGCCGCCACGCCGCAGCGGCTAGTGCTGCGTCCGATTCAAACGAATCCCCACGACGCTTTTCTTATTCCACTCAACACGAGCGATGACGTCGGCACTGAGTTTTTGCTACTCGAAAATCGTGCGGCCACTGGCAACGACGCCGAAGGGCAACCGGGTCTCTTCATCTGGCGCATCAGCCGAAAACCCGACAGCCAGAGTTTTCCGGTCTTCGACTTGAAACTGCCCGGCCCTGCCGATCAACCGCACACTGACGCGAGCACGCGGCGTGTGGCCTGGCCTGCGGGCAATGCGCGCGACTTTGTCATTCCGCCGGAAGCCGGCACTTTTCCTGTGGCCATCCGCAACATCCAACTGAACGGTGGCCTGGTCTTTTTTGAACTCGGACCAAAATGAGATCGGAGAAGTTGCAAAATACATGCATGCCATGGGAGGCATTCGACTGATGGAGTATTGATGAACACTCAAACCGCGCTCTTAGCTGCCTCTGCTACTCTCTTGTTTGCCATCAGCTTCAGCCCACTAACAGCCACTACGGCATCAGCCCCCGCGCCCATACATATCCGCCGCCGAGATGTTCGTGGCAACCCGGACACAGAACAAAGTCAAACACAAGATGCACGTTTACCCCGGCTTCGCGCACCGAGAGACGTCCACGAATGAAACCGTGCTGACGAGGGTGAAGGCTTGGTATATCAAGCACGGGGTTCTTGGCAGAAACTGATTGGTAGCGGATCAAGGCGCTTGACGAAGTGGACAAGTTCCTCGTATCGCTCGGCTGGATGCCGGCGAAATAGAACGGTCACTTATCAACGGGGCGTTTGGCGGCCCATTTGATGGCGCGAGGAATCATGCTCTTGAGAGCCAGCGTGTATTCGGGGTGCGGTGAGCAACAAAGCACACGTCCTTGTCCATACTCGCCGGCGATGATGGCCGGTGTGTTGGGCATGATGCCCTTCGGCGAGTTCTTGCCTTTCGCCATGTCGGAGCGGAAATAGGCGAGGACGGTGTAAGGCGCGAGGCCACCGGAGTTCTCGGCTTTACCGAGCAGCGGACCGTTGGCGTAGCGACAGGACTGCCGTCCTTTGAAGTCACCGAGGATTTTCTTGCCTGCGTCAGTGAGTTCAATGTCAACTTGACCGGCACCGCGCGCCCAGTGTTTGGAGTCAACGGTATCGGCAGCGATGATATTGAGCGACCACGTGTAGTTGCAGGTCGCGAGATAAGTGCCGGCACAGGAGGAAACAAAGCCGCCACCGCGTTTGATGAAGGCTTTGATAGCGGCGGCACCGTCCTCGCCAATCGCCTTGGCTTCGGAGGCACCGGAACCACCGCCGATGATGATGACGTCGAACGCATCCAGCATCTTGGGTTGGGTGAGTTCGGCGGGGCCGATATACGTGTAGTCAATGTCGGATGCGGCGCGGTCGAGGCAGGCGGGATAGCCGCTGAGGTTTTTGTTGATTGAGGTGCCGCCGCCCGCATAGATCGCCGCTTTGACTTTCTTAGTGGCGGGATTGATGATCGTCCACGGATTGCTGGTGGTCATGCCGTTTGCCGTGAGGACTTCATGGACAGCGTGACGGAAAAGGCGGATTCGCTCGGCGAGCGTGATGCCGCCACTCTTGGCAACCAGAGAGAGTTTGATGATGGCAGAAACGCCCAGACCCGGCTGAATTGTGGGTTTGTCGGTGGCGAGGGTGAGCGGTGTGGTGCCGCGGTCAAGGAGCGCGTTGAGTTTCTTCAGAAGAGCAGCAGAGTCGCAGCCGTGAACGCGCAGCGTGTCTTGTAACACGCCGGTTTCGCCGGCCTTTTCCACCTCGAACATCACAATCGCGACGAGGGAGCTTACCCTGACTGCCTCTGTTGTATCCTCGCTTGTGGCGGTAAGGACTTTGCCCTTGGTGAGGCTCCAACAGGCAACTTGTTTGATGGCAAATGCACCGGAGATGTCGTTGGTGCAAGGATTGTTGATGACAAGGATCGTGGGGCCTAGTTTGCCGGAATCAAGCGCGGTCTGCACTTTGGCGGAAGCAAAGGATGCGAGAGTGGTCAGACACATCAGACTGGCGATGAAGGTGCGGCAAGAAATCGTTTTCATGTCGTTCAAAAGGATGTCGGTTTTCCATGCCGGCAGTCAAGCAAGGAATAATCCTTGTAATCGAGCCGGTAAAACGGCAAACGAATTACCCATGAACGCGTTGCCGACTGTCGTCATGCTGCTTGCTGCGGTGGTGAATTTGAATTTCCTTTACGCCGCACCCGGGACACCACCCAAGGCGGATATCAGCAAGTTCAAGCTGGAGGGAGATCCAACCTCCAGTAAAGGGGCCACGTGGACCTACGAATCCAAGGATGACGGTGTCGCCTACAAGCTGAATGGAACCTTGTTCAAGCCCACGGGCAACGGCCCATTTCCTGCGGTACTGATCAGCCACGGCCAAGGGCAGACGGCCAACGTATTCGGCGCGAAACTCTCCACAGAAATGGTCAAGTGGGGGCTGGTCTGCATCGCGCCGAACTATACCTTCGGCGCTCGAGACAAAGCTGCTGGCGCCCCCGGTGTGGCCGATATACGCAACACCAACATCACAGACAACCTGAAACGGGCTCACAAGTGTCTGGATATCTTGGGTGCTCTTGGCTACGTGGACATGAATCGGGTAGCCGTACACGGACACAGCAAGGGCGCATTCCTCACCGTGGCCATCGCAGGAGCTTTCCCCGCCGAGATACGAGCAGCTTCCCACACCGCCGGTGGCGAGCAGCCGTACAACAAGGAACACTCACTCAAAGTCAGATCGCCATATTCCATCCACCACGGTGACGCGGACACCTCCGTGCGCATAACCTGCGACGAGAGGTTTAAGACCACGCTGACAAAGAACAAAGTTGAACACGAGATGCACGTCTATCCAGGCGTCATTCACTCCAAAACATCCACGAATGAAACCGTGCTGACGAGGGTGAAGGCTTGGTATATCAAGCACGGGGTTCTTGGCAGAAACTGATTGGTAGTGGATCAAGACGCTTGACGAAGTGGACAAGCTTCCCGTATCGCTCAGTTGGCTGTAATCCAAATGAAACAGATTGTTGTTCTAACGCTGGCGCTGTCCGCCGTTTGTTGCGCGGCAGTCACGGATTCGGTTATTGATCCGGAGGCGTTGAACTTCGTGCGCGGTGCGTTCGGCACCTGCATCAACGGCCAGACGTTTCAGATCGAGGCCATCACCAGCTTCAACGGCTGGCAATACGCTACCTACTTCGATGGCCGGAAACGCTTGTGTGTGGCGCGACGCCGGTTGCCGGAGGGAATGTGGGAACGATTGGCATTCGACGATTACACGATCAAGCACACCGACGTTCATAATGTCGCGGTGATCGGTATCTGTCCCGCTGACGGCACGATCCATCTGGCCTTCGACCACCACGGCAGTCCGTTGCACTACCGCGTCTCGCGCCCCGGCGCGGCGACGGCGCCGGAGAAGACGGCGTGGACGGCGGCGTTGTTCAGTGCGACCACATCCGAATTGGTCAAAGGACAGAAACTCATTGGCGTGACCTATCCGGCGTTTTTCAACACGCCACAGGGACGCCTCCAGCTTTCGTATCGCATCGGCAGCAGCGGCAACGGCAGCAGTCATCTGGCGCACTACGACCCCGACAAGGGCGGCTGGCAAATCTGGGGCGAGTTCATCGGCAGCACCGGCAATTTTCGCGGCAGCGCCACCCGCAATGCCTATCACAACGGCTTCGACTATGGCGCCGACGGACGACTGCACACCACTTGGGTCTGGCGCGAAGGCCAGGACAACGGGAAATGGGGTCTCCTGAATTGTCATGATCTGCAATACGCCGTCAGCGACGACGATGGCCGCACTTGGCGCAACAGCGACGGCAAACTCATCAGCACAACGGGCCGCGCCCCGATCCATCTCGACTCGCCCGGCCTCACCGTTCAGCCAGTGACGTGGCGGTGGGGATTGATGAACCAGTTGACGCAGACGCTCGATCACCTTGGCCGGTTGCACGTGGTGCTCTGGCAAAATCTGCCCGACGCACCCGCACCAGAGAAGGACATGAACGCTTGGCGTTATTTCCACTACTGGCGCGACGATCAAGGCCGCTGGCACAGCCGACAGTTGCCATTCTTTGGCCGAAAGCCGTCCATCGTGGCCGACAAGTCAGGCAATCTCTTGGTGGTGTTCACCAAGCCCGGCGACCTGAAATATCACGGCAGCGACCCCGGCGGGCCGTTGCACATCTGGACTGCCCCGGCGGCGCAGGACTGGACGAAGTGGCGACCGGTGTATGCTTCAGAGAAATCATTCGCCGGTGAACCGCGCGTGGACAAGGTTCGCTGGCAGCAGGAAAACATGTTGTCCATTTACACCCAAGAAACGCCGACCGAGCCGGGTCAACCCAGCCCGCTTCACGTCCTCACTTGGAGGAAATCAAAATGAACTGGCTGCCGCTACTGGCGATAGTGGCGCTGGAGAACAGCGCGTTGCGCTTGGAGATCAACGAGTCGGGCACGGTGCGCTCTCTGTTGGCCAAACCGGAGAAGCGTGAATTGCTTGCGAAGCCGGACTCGGAGCCGGTGGCGATGGTCTATTGCGGCGGCGAGTGGGCTTACGAGGTGGGCTGGACTTACGCGCACGCCGTGCCACCGACTTACCGCGGTGGACGCGCGTTTCCGGCAACATCAGCGCATCTCGACAAAGATCGTCTGACGATCGGGTTCAGCGGCGTGAACGTCACAGCGACGTACAAAGTCGTCACACGCTCCGATTATCTCACGCTGGAGTTGACCGACGTTCAAGGCGGGCCGGTTCATCATCTCGATTTGCTGCGGCTGCCGATTCGCCGGATGCCGAACCACGGAGCGTGGATCAACATCGCCTACGACGACGACTTCGGCGTTTGCCTCTGCGCCGGCAATGCGAAAACTGATGCGTCGGCGGAGCAACTGACGTTGAAGGCTTCGGCGGAAACAGCCAGCGGCTTGGTTGGTGCGCAGGCCGTGCTGATCGGTTGCCGGAAACCGCAGACGCGGTTTCTCGACGTGATGGAACGGGTCGAGCGCGATTTGGGTCTGCCGCCGGGCGCGCGGTTGCGGCGCTCGGAATCGTTGCGGTATTCGTATCTCTGGGCCGACCGTCCGACACCGGAGAACATCGGCAGTTACGTGGCGTGGGCCAAACGCGCCGGGATGCGGATGGTATTGTTTTCGTACACCGCGTTCAGCAAAGGCGCCGGCCACTTCGTGTGGAACGAGTCGTATCCGAACGGGATGGTGGACTTGAAGAAGGTCACAGACACGATTCGTGCCGCGGGGTTGCTTGTCGGGTTGCACATCCACTATTGCAAAGCGCGCAAGGGCGATCCATACACGACGCCCGAGCCGGATGACCGGCTACACAAGGAACGCTGGTTCACGCTGGCCGCGCCGCTCGACGTTGCGATGAAGACTGTCACTGTGCGCGAGAATCCCGACGGCTGTACGCTCGACAAAGGCCGCCGCATTCTCCAGATCGGCAAGGAATTTCTGTTCTACGAAAACTTCACCACGCAGCCGCCGTATCAATTCACCGGCTGCGAGCGCGGTCATCTCAACACGACCGCCACGGCCCACCAAGCCAACGCGAAAGTCGGTCTGCTCGACGTTGACACGTGGGACATTTTCATCCGCTACGATCAGGACACCGACATTCAGGACGAGACTGCGCGCCGATTGGGGGACATCGTTTCACAGACTGGCCCATACGAGATGGTTTATTTCGATGGAGCCGAGGACGTTCACGCGCCGTATTGGTATCACATCGCCAACGCCCAGCATCGCGTCTGGCGTCTTCTGAAGCCGACGCCACCGGTCACCGAGGCGCCGCGCTATCCGAACTTTGCCTGGCACTTGATCACGCGCGGCAACGCCTACGACAAAGTTGCACCGCCAACTGGCATGAAGGATTTCTGCGACTTGACGGCATGTCCGTCGGCGGCGATACGGGTCCACGATTTCTCGCGGATCGAATTTGGATGGCTCGGCAACTTCGGCGATAACAAACGCGGTTACGCCGGTCCCGATGTCTTCGAGTATATCGTCAGCCGCGCCGCGGCATGGGATTGTCCGTTGTCCATTATGGCGCGGGTTGGCGAACTGGAGAGCAACCCGCGCGGCGAGGATTGTGCCGAGGTGTTGCGGACATGGGAGGAAGCGCGCTTGAACAACAAACTCACCGAAGCGCAGCGCCGGTTACTGCGAAACGTCAAGCCGTCGCAGGAACATTACGTGACTTGCTTCCACGCGTTCCCGATCTGGAAGGATTACGCGCGTGACGGCACGTTGACGCCCGTGCAGCGCGAGATCCTCGCCCAGCGCCGCGAACATCATCTTTTCATCAACGAGAAAGGCCAGCACGAACTTGTCGAGATCAAGCAAGTGCCGCTCGCCACCGGCAGCCCGTTCAAGGCGTTCTGGTTCCAACGCGCTACACAGCACACGGACACCTATGTCCTAATCTGGGCCGTGCGTGGTTCAGCGGAGTTGCGCCTGCCCGACGGCGTGACCGTCATGCGGACTTTTGGGAAAACAGTTGAAGGGCAAGCGGCACCAACGATTGGCGCCCGTCACTATCTTCGGTTCCGCTCGATGTTGCCTGACGAAGTCGCGAAGTTGCTCAACGTCCGGTGACCGTGCGCCACGACGGACCGACCACTGGCTGCGGACCAATCTCTCCCGGCGTCGACACCATAAAGTTATTGGTAATGACACAATCCACCGGCGGAAGAGTGGCATTCTCGCCGGGATAACCGACAACGATATTCTGTGCGCATCGCGCAAACGTATTCGAGGCGATGAAGGCGCGTTTGACTTGGAAGTAGCCGTGCAGCGGCGAGTTTACGATGCCATTCATGAGGCAGAGCGCGGCGCGTATGTCCTTGCCGGTGAGATCATAGAAGCGATTGCCGATCACGCGATGGTCTTCGCCGATGACGCGAACACCGCCGGTATTCTTCTTGCCGTTGCCGAGGAAAAGATTGTCGAACACTTCGCATCGGTTGCCGTGGCGCAACGTCATCGCGCCGGTGCACTCGCGGAACGTATTGCGGCGATAGACGTTTTCGCAGGACTTGTTCGAGATAATCTCGATCTCGCCATTGCAGTGTTCGAAAAGGTTTTCCTCGACCGTGGTGCGCGAGATGTTCATGGAGACTTCGCTGGTGCCGACGCGGACCGTCTCGCCTCCGTTGGCGCCGAGCGGAGGACGCAGGCCGAAATGGTTGTAGTCAATGCGGTGAGAATTCGGCTGGTCGCCGACCCAGACCACAAGCGTCGTGCCCACGTGGGTCTTGCCGGCGAAGTAGCAATGATCCACGCGGTTGGACTGACCATAAAGCGAACACCATTTGTAATCGGTTTTCCGGTCGGGCGGATTGCAATCGGTGATCGCGCAATTGGTCAGGCGGCAATGCGTCGCAGACGTTTTCGAGCTGCCACGAAACTCGATGACGCTACCGGACTTGACGCAGCCATCCTTGAACCACAAGCCATCCACGACCAGATAATCACCCGCGATGCGCAGGCGCGACCGCCCTGTGAGAACAACCTTCCCCGGCGTTTGCGCCCGAAGTGTGATGGGGCTGCTGGCAGCGCCTTTCGCCGCAAAAACGATGTCGGTGTCCTTCCATGTCCCATCGGCCATCACCACGCTGTCGCCCGGTCGCGCGCGTTTCAGTGCGGTGGCGAGTTGTGTCGCATTCGTGACCGGCAGTTCAGATGCGGTGGCGCTAGTAACAGCAACAAGCAGTACAAAGGGCAGCCTCGTCATGGGCGTTGAAATACTGTCTTCCCGCCAACGACCGTCCGCAGCACCTTGATCTTGCGGATGTCGGCTTCCGGACAGGCGAGATAGTCGCGGTCAATCACGACGAGGTCGGCGAGTTTGCCGGGTTCGAGCGAGCCGAGTTTGTCCTCATCAAAACTCAGCCACGCGGCCCAAAGCGTGACCGCGCGCAACGCATCGAGTCGAGAGAGCTTTTGGGGCGCGCCATACACGTTGCCCCGGTCGCTTTGTCGCGCGACAGCAATCCAGAGCATGAGCGCGGGGTTGAACGAATTCATCGCGTGGTCGGGATCGAACCCGATCATGTGGTCGCTGTTGACTCCCACGGGCACGCCGGCGCGCGCCCATTCGCCCAGACCGATCAATCGTTCCGCCCACGATTGGCCATAGACGTCCGCCATCGCCTCCGCGTCGCGGTAGTAGAGATAACCTTGCGTGTCCACGCCGACACCGAGTTCCTTGGCGCGGCGCGCGATGGCCGGCGTCGGGAAATACGTATGGATCAGATTGAACCGGCGTTGTTTGATGCTCGGATCGGTCGCCGCAACGGCAGCGATGGCGTCAAGCACCGTTGTCGTGCCGCCATCGCCGGTGACGTGGACGCTCATGGGCCAGCCGAGCTTGTTGACCGTGGCGAACACGGTCTGCAACTCGTCCGGCGTGTAGGACATTTCGCCGCGATACTGCGGGTCGGTCAGCCGGTAGAACCGGATACGCCGCTCGCCGTAGGGTTCGCTCAACCGTGTGGTGCCCCAGTGAATGCCGCCGTCGAGCGTTATCTTCATGGTGACAGCGCGAATCCAATCGTCGCCTTCGCCGGGCTGAAAACCGAGACTCTTGATGTATTTCTCGACCGCCGCCGGCGTGCGCGCGGAGAAACGGAACGTCGCCCGCATCCGCGTGGTGAGTTTGCCTTGCTCGCGCAGTTCTTGGAACATACCGACGCCGGCACGATCCGTGGCGCGCTCGTAGATGGTGGTGATGCCGACTTCGTTATAGCGGCGCAGCAGTTTGGCGAGCGCCTCCATCGTTTGCTCGCGCGTCACGGTCGGGCGCGGGAACACTTTGCGGAGCGATTGATCGCCGCCCCGAATGAGAACGGGCCGGCCAGACTCGTCGCGCACAATTTCGCCGTCGGGCAGTTTGCTGGTGGCGTCGGTGATGCCGAGCGCGCAGAAACCGGCGGTGTTCAGCGCGTGTTTTCTCACGGAAGTGTAGAGCACGGGATGCTCGGTCGTGGCGGCGTCGAGTTCGGCTGGCGTCGGATGCCGTCGTTCCTTCAGCCGGGTGATTTCGTTGCGCGGCACCTCGATCCACTGTCCCACCGGCGCAATTTTTGCGCGACGGCGAATCCAGTCTTGAATCTCCGCAATGCTCGATAACTCGGCGTAGGTGTCGGTCACCGACGCCCGCGCTGCGCCGATGGAATGAACATGCGACTCAATGAATCCCGGCAAAACCGTCTTGCCGCCCAAACGAATGATCTCGGTGCGAGGGCCGGCGCGCTTGAGAATCTCGGCGCTCGTGCCGGTGGCGACAATGC
>Ga0194125_10011998_pt1 | contig 11504 bp, 8 predicted proteins | sample TA2KigC250mmetaG_FD_148626 | JGI IMG/M metagenome (GOLD analysis project Ga0194125, IMG submission 148626) | Freshwater microbial communities from Lake Tanganyika, Tanzania - TA2015034 Kigoma Deep Cast 250m | ecosystem: Environmental > Aquatic > Freshwater > Lake | place: Tanzania: Lake... | reverse complement strand
GATGGTCTTGCTTGTCCGCCATCGGCAAGACCTGCGCAAAGCCTTCGGCCTTGCCGCTGCCACCCACCCAGACTGTTACCCGGGTCTGAACCAGGCCGAGAAATTCCGCCGCGAGTTTACCCGGATCGTCCGCAAACGGCGCCCATATCAAGATTCCCGGGCACAAGCCCTTGCGGCGCCGGGCGGACTATCGGACGCACGCTTGCGACTGCGCCACGCGGATCTCCCGGAGCAGGTCCAGTACCTCCCTGTGGCTGGGCAGACTGAACTTCGCACAGGAATGACGGTTGCCGACTCGGATCGAGCAGGCCGAGCCGGGCAGGATGCGGAAGAGATCCTCGTCCGTCCAGTCATCCCCGATGGCAAGCAGGAAATCGGCCGTGTCCTTCGGCAGAAAGGACATGGCGGCGGCGCCTTTGTTGATGCCGCCGCAGCGGACTTCCACGACTTTGTGCCCCTGCTGCACCTGGACGTCGATATTGGCCGTGAAACTCACCAGATCGTCCACCAACTCTTTGACGCAGGCGGAAGCCAGCTCGGGGTCCGCGCGGCGATAGTGCCACGCGACGGAGTACTGCTTCTCCTCGACAAAGGCGCCCCCAAGCCGATCGGCATAGGTTTGCAGGATCGGCAGGAGGTCGGGCTTCCAATCGTTGCCCAACGGCCGGGCCTGCCGCCAGGTGCGGTTCCGCGGCTTGATCCACGCCCCGTGCTCGGCCACCAGCGCGACGTCCAGACCGCCAAACCAGTCGTCCATCGTGTCCTTGTCGCGGCCGCTGATCAAAATGACGTCGAGGCTGGGGCCTTGGGAGAGCGTCTGCAGGAGCGCCAGGAGGTCCTGGGTGGGCCGGACGTCCTTGGGATTGTCGGCAAACGACACCAGGGTGCCGTCGTAGTCGAGAAAGATCGTGCCGTGTCCGGCCTGGCCCAATTGCTGGAGGAGCTTTCGCCGGGCTACAGGGTCCAACAGCCGGGCCTGCAGGCGTTCCTGTTCCGCCTTGACTTCGCCCAACTGACACAGAAAATCGTCCGCCCAGCGGATCACGTCATAGCGCCGGAGACGATCCTGCATGATCTCGTTGCGGCGGATCTGCTCCGGCTCGGGCATCTCCAGGGCCATCTCCAGGGCGGCGGCAATCTCCGCGACGCTGTTGGGGTTGACGCTGATCGCTTCCGCCAGCTCTTTGGAGGCCCCGGTCATCTCGCTGACGATCAGGACCCCGGTCCCGTCCGTCCGGCTCGCCAGGTACTCCTTGGCCACGAGGTTCATCCCGTCCCGTAACGGCGTCACCAGGGCCACGTGGCTGCTGGCGTACAGGGACACCAGCGGCTCGAACGGCAGGTACCGGTACTGGTACAGCACCGGGGTCCAGCCGACGCTGCCGAACTTGCCGTTGATCTTGCCGACCAGCTCATCGATCTGCCGCTTGATCTCCTGGTACTGGTCCACGCCGATCCGCGAGGGCACGACCACCAGGACGAGGACCGCCTTTTTGCGCCAGTGCGGATTCTGTTCGAGAAACAGCTCGTACCCTTGCAGACGGTTGAGGATACCCTTGGTGTAGTCGAGCCGGTCCACGGACAGGATCATCTTGAGCGGCGCCTCGCTCGTCGCCGGGGCCGGGTCGCCCGCGCCGGCGGTCTCCGCGCGGGTCAAGGGCGAGGGGTGCGCGACCAGCGCCGCGACCCGCCCGGCCGCCGCCTGGAACTTCTCGAAATCGACGCCCATCGGGAACGTATCGACCTTGGCCAGGTGATTGGGCAGGAGAATCCGGCCCATGTTGTGCTCATGGCCGAGCACGCGCAGGACGCTGTGCAGAAAATGCTGGGTGTAATCGTGGGTGTGGAAGCCGATCAGATCCGCCCCCAGCAGCCCTTCCAGGAGCTCGGCCCGCCATGCTTTCGGCAGCAGCCGGAAGATCTCGAAGGACGGAAACGGGATGTGCAGGAAGAACCCGATCGTGGCGTCGGGCCGCTGCCGGCGCAGCAGGTGCGGCAGCAGCATGAGATGGTAATCGTGAATCCAGACCACGTCCCCGGGCTGCACCAGCGGGGCCACGGCCTCGCAGAAAATGCGGTTCACGCACCGGTAGTGGGCGTAGAAACTCTCCTCGCAGACGGCGTACGATGGGAAGTAGTGGAACAGGGGCCAAATTGTCTTGTTGCAGAACCCATGGTAGAACTGGTCCATGGAGCGGTCCGAGAGGAACACCGGGTGCGCGTGGAAGCCGGCGAGCGTCTCGCGCACGAGGGCCTGTTGGGCCGGATCGTCCACCGCGACGCCGGGCCAGCCGATCCAGCGGTACTGCGGGCCCGTAAAGGACGAGCCCCGCAGGGAGTCCAGGTAGGCGCTGATGCCGGAAACCAGGCCGCCCGCCCCCTCGCGGAACAGCAACTGACCCTCCTCTTCGACGGTCACGATGGGCAGCCGGTTGGACACAATCAACAATCTCATTGGGCGCAATCCTTTCTGCGAAACTCCCCGTGACCGGTATTCCATTATAGCACCTGTCCTCGCCGGCGACAACCCCCTTTCTCCCGGCCGGGCCCGCGGGGGGTACATGACCGTTCCTGCGCGGGTGTCCCGGCCCGGTCCCGACCGCCGCCGGAAAAGGGGACATTCTACTTTTCCCCTTCCGGGAGGGAAAAGTAGAATGTCCCCTTTTCCTTTACCGTGCCGGGACCGAAGATCCGTTGCCCCGGAGGCGCGCAAGAACGGTCATGCACCCGCCCCCGGGACGCGTGCGGGCGCGCGACTCCGTTTTGCAGGGGCAGACGGCACTGGCCCGAAAGCCCTGGTTTGTCGTGTGCTCGCAAGAGCATACAAGGAACGCACAGAAGCCTCCCCGGCAAACAGGGACGCACGGCGCCACCAGGGTCTCCCGGGCCCCGAGGACTCTCAGCCACCGGTCCCCAGACCGATCACCGCGGCAAAGCGTCCGGCGGCGTCCCCCTCGCACCAGGTCGTTGTAACAGATCGTGCACAGGCCGGCCACATGAATGGACCCGGCCGCCAGACCGGCCCGCGCCAGGGCACAGGCATTGGCGCGCCACAGATCGAAATGGAGCGGCCCGGCGTGGGCGGCCGCGGCGCCGGCGGCCCGACCGTGCGAGCCGGGAGCGCCCACGGCCTGTTCGACCAGTGCCACGGCGCGCGGCCGGGGCCGGGCGCTCTCGGCCAGGCGGAAGAACGACGCCGCGTGCGGTCCGATGTCCCGGAGGGCCGCCGCGCGGACGTCCGCGCCGACCTCATAGCAGCACGGCCCGGCCGAGGGACAGACACACGCCACCAGGTCGCTCGGATCGCAGCCCCGCTCGGCCATCCGACGCACCACGGCCGACGTGATCCCCGCCACCGTCGCCCGCCAGGAAGCATGGGCGAACCCCACGGCGCGACCGCCGCGATCGGCAATCAGAATGATCGGACAATCGCCGCTCTTGCCCACCAGGGCCAAGTCCTTGGCGGTGGTGACCAGCCCGTCGGCGAATCCGGCACAACCGCCCGCGGCGGCCTCCACGACAGCGCCGCCGTGCACCTGCTCCAGAAAGGCCGCCTCCTGCAAATCGAGGACGCGGGTGATCTCCCGGCCGGCAGTGACGGGGTCGCGCCGGACCTGCTGCACGTCCGGCCCGCGCCGCGTGGTCACGAGGTGGGTCATGCCGATGGCCTCCAGTGCCGCAAAGCGGCCCACCTGCCAGCCATTCGCCAGTCGTTCCAGCCGAAAACCCCCGTCCGAATACGTGTAGGCATCCACCATTCCTGGCCTCCTGTGCATCCTTCGACCACGGTCACGTTACACCCCATAAGTGAAACGCATCATACACGATCCGGCGGCACGGGCCAAGCCTTTTGCCGGCCACTGGAACATTTCCGTCCGCAAGGACACGATCGGAGGCCGGAAATGATGACCGTGGAACCGGCTGCGCCGGAAGACCTTTCGGACCCGCCTAATGAGTTTTGACGAGCAAGTTCGGTAATGTGTAGGGTGGGGCTTGCCCCACCGCTTTCCTTGGGTCCGGCTTCCCGGTGGGGCAAGCCCCACCCTACAACCACACGTTGCCCGGCGCGAGGCACATCGGCGAAACGACGGGTGCGGCGCGATTACCGGTTTTGTCCGTCGAAGTTCATAAGGCGGAACTCCAAACGGGGCCTTGACACTGCCACCCGTGTTCGGACTTTGCGTTTGTCCTGGCGGAAAGACAGGCGGGGCTTGCCAGATGAGCGGCGGACTATAGAATACGGCGATGCAAGAGCTAAAGAATCAGATTCTGTGCGGGGATTGTGTAGAGGTCTTGCGGCGGGCGCAGGCGCCGTTTGCGGACCTGGTCTTTGCCGATCCGCCGTTCAATATCGGGTACAAGTACGACAAGTACCACGACGAGAAAGCGCATACGCAGTACCTCGCCTGGACGCGGGCCTGGATCGGCGAGTGCGTCCGCCTGCTGAAGCCGCAGGGGTCGATCTACATCGCCATCGGGGACGAATACGCCGCGCATATCAAGCTCATTCTCGAAGATGAGCTGAGACTCACGATGCGCAATTGGATCGTCTGGCACTACACCTTCGGCCAGCAGACCAAGAACAAGTTCGCCCGTTCGCACACGCACATCCTCTATTTCGTAAAGGACGCGAAGAGTTTCGTGTTCAACGATGACGTGGTGCGTGTGATCTCGGATCGACAGAAGAAATACTGCGACCGGCGGGCGAATCCCGACGGCAAGATGCCCGACGACGTCTGGAACGAATATCCCAGAGTCTGCGGCACGTTTCTCGAGCGGACGGGCTTTCCCTGCCAGATGCCGGAGAGCCTGCTGGCGCGGATCATCCGGGCCAGCTCGAACGAGGGGGATTGGGTGCTTGATCCCTTCTGCGGGTCGGGCACGACGGCCGCCGTGGCGCACAAGCTGAAGCGCACCTACACCACCATCGATCTCTCGGAGGCGTATGCCGAGGCGGCGCGCGAGCGCATCGCCCGCTCCGAGGGCCTGCCCGTGGAGGGCAACGGCTCGGATTGGCCCGAGCATGCCGATGCCGAGCTGAAATGGCTGTACGGCGAGAACAAGATCCCGGTCGCCCAGCTCTGCGAGAATCGGCCGCTGCTGTCGCTGTTCACGAAGAAACTCAACGGGCGGCTGCAAAAGAAGCAGCCCTATACGATCAAGGAAGTCAGCACGCGGCTGAATCGCCTGGGGAGCCAACTCAGCCCGCTCGACAAGACGAGCAGCGTGCGAAGGGAGGCGTCATCGCTTGAGGAATAGGAAGCCTCCGGCCACCGTGAAAACAGAAGACAGAAGACCGAGGACGGAGAGCAGAGGACAGACCACGGCGCCGCCCTCCGCCCTCTGTGCTCCGTCATCCGAAAAGGGCCTGCCTTGGGGCTTGGTCGGCTTTGTCCTCAGCGGTCTGTTGCTGACGGTCATTCAGGCGCCGATCGACTGGTCGTTCGTGGCATGGGTGGCCCTGGCGCCGTTTGCGCTGGCGTGCGCGCCACAGGTCCGGCCGCGTACGGTGGCGCTGATGGCCTTCGGTGTCGGGTACCTCTACTGGCTGGTCAACGTCTACTGGATCATGCCGATCACGAAGATCGGCTGGTTGGGGATGGGGTTATACCTGTCGCTGTTCTGGCTGCTGCCGGCCTTGGCCGTGCGCTGGGCACGGGTCAAGGGGTTCCCGCTGTTTCTCGCCCTGCCGATCCTGGTGGTCGGATGGGAGCGGCTGCAAGGGTTCCCGATGGGCGGGTTCTACTGGCGGTTCCTGGGCCATAGCCAATATCAGAATCTGGCGGTGCTCCAGGTGGCCGACCTCGTCGGAGCGGCGGGGGTCTCGTTCGTCGTGGCGATGGTCAATGGGCTGAGTGTGGATTTGGTCCTCTTCATCCGCCAGCGTAGGGTGGGGCTTGCCCCACCATTGCCCGCGCCCTCGGAGACCTCGGTGGGGCAAACCCCACCCTACGGACTCGTCGCTGGTCGCTCGTCGCTCGGACAGGACGAGAGTCGAGAGCCGCGGACCGGGCGACGAGCGACGATGATCGTCGGTGCGGTGGCGACGGTCCTCGTCGTCGCGGCAACCATTCTCTATGGCCACTGGCGGTTGGGGCAGACGCGAGAAGTGGTGACCGAGGGGCCGCTGGTCGCGTCGCTGCAGTCGAATGTGCCGCAGTCCATCAAACGGAGCCACGAGAAGAGCGCGGATATGTTCCAGGAGCTGATGGACAAGAGCCAGACCGCCCTGGCCGCGGGGGCGGAGCTGATCGTCTGGCCGGAGACGATGGTTCAGGGCCTGCTCGACCCGGCCTTATGGGCCTATCTCGACGGCGACCTCGACGAGGACAAGGCCTTCCACCAGGCCCTCATCGAGCACGCCAGGGACAAGGCTCACGTTCTGGTCGGCGCCCACGGGGCGGAGATCATGAGGGATTCATCCGGCGAACCATACCTGGGCAGCTTCAACTCCGCCTATTTCTACCGGCCGGACGGGACCCGCGACCCCGGACGCTATGACAAGATCCACTTGGTCCTCTTCGGCGAGTACATTCCCTTCAAGAGGCAGATCCCCTGGCTTTTCGAGCGGCTCAAGCTCTTTCTGCCCCAAGGCTGGAACCCGAACTACTCGCTCGAGCACGGCACCCGCTACATCCTCTTCGAGATGGCCCGCCCTGCCGTAGGGGCGGGCCCCCGTGCCCGCCCAGAGGAATCAGGGCAACCACAGGGGGTTGCCCCTACGAGTCCGCCATCCGCCATCCGCCGTCCGCAATCACAACCGAATTCTCCTCACCGTTTCGCAGTCATTATTTGCTACGAGGACACGATCCCTTATGTCGCGCGGAACTTCGCCCTCGATGCGCAGGGCCGCAAGCAGATCGACTGGCTGGTCAATATCAGCAACGATGGGTGGTTCGTCCAGTTCGAGACGGACCCGCCCCGGGTGCTGCCCAGTGCGGAACTGCCGCAACATGCCGCTATTTGCGCGTTCCGAGCAGTGGAAAACCGCCTGGCCATCGTCCGCAGCGTCAATACGGGGATCAGTTGCCTGATCGAGTCCACCGGGCGAATCCGGGACGGTTACATTGCCGGCAGCGACAATCTTCCCCGCCGGGCGATGGAGAGGACCGCTATGGCTGGATGGTTCCTCGACCGGTTGCCGATAGATAGAAGAGTGACCTTCTACACCCGCCACGGCGAATGGTTCGCCAACGGTTGTGCGGCCCTGTTCGTGGCGGCCCTCGCCTGGCCGCTCACCATGCGGCTGCTGGGGCGGCGGACGAAGGTCTGACGCGTTTTTTTCTTTGGGGGAAGTGCGGAATGGACATCGTGGACGGCATGGACCTTGTGGACTCGGTGGGCAGCGTGAGGCCGGCCCCGCGTCCACTACGTCCACCCCGTCCATTCCGTCCACCGTTCTGGCCCCTGATCCTGGGCCTGGCCCTGCTCCCGCTCCTTGGCTGCGAGCAGCCGGCCCAACGGCCTCGGCTCCCCGCCGAACCCGCGCCGGTACCCGGACCCGAGGCGCCGGTCAGCGGCGATCTGCCGGCCCAGGCCCGCCAGATTGTCCTGGACGGGCTGGCCGATGCCGACCCACAGATCCGCGCCAACGCCGTCGAGGTCGTGGCCTCGACCCGGGCCATCCCGTTGATGCCGAACGTGCAGAAGCTGCTGGCCGATCCGGTGGTCCCGGTTCGATTCGCGGCGCTTCTGGCGGTTGGGGACTTGGAGTATGCCCCGGGCAAGAACGCTGTCGCCCCCCTGCTCAATGACGCGAACCCGAATATCCGGATCGCGGCGGCGTACGCCCTGAGCCGGCTGGGCCAGCCGGATTATTATAAGGAGATCTGCAATGCCGTGGCCAGCAGCGACCAGACGGTACGCGCCAACGCGGCCCTCCTGCTCGGCAAAAGCGGCCGCAAGGACAGCATTCGCTTTCTTTATTGGACGTTGCAGCGGGACGACTCCTCCGACATGGTCGTCCTGCAGACCGCCGAGGCCATCGCCATGCTGGGCGACCACCGCATCTACCGCAAGCTCTGGACGAGGCTGATCAGCGCCTACGCGGACGACCGCGTGATCGGCGTCCGGGCCATGGGCGCCCTCGGGACCGATGAGGCCAAAAGCGCGATCGTCACCATGCTCGACGATAAAGTCCCGGAGGTCCGCCTGGCGGCCGCCGAGCAGCTTGGCAGGCTGGGCGACTCCGGCGGAGAGGCGGAAGTACTGGCCGTTTTCGAAAAGAACCAGATGGCCGGCCTGGACGCCCTGAGCCGGCAGCGCGTGAAGATCCTGGCGGCCTTGGCCATCGGAGAGATCGGCACAGCGCCGCTCATGAAGTACCTACCCCAACTGCTGCACGATTCCTCGAAAATCGTGCGTCTGGCCGCCGCCAAGGCCGTTTTGCGACGGAACATGCAGAAACCGGGATCGTAATGCCGTCCCCTGAAAGTCCCACCAATGCAGTAGTATATCTCTTCGCCCCGTTGGCGCGGAGATGGGAGGCCCCGGCCGGGTTCTATTTGGGCGATTTAGGAAAAATAACTTGACCTTCGCGGACCAAAAGCGTAAAATCATGCTAGGCAGATGTAATACCGGGATTGGGGCAGGACGGTGAAGTCCTCCGCTGGAATGGGGCCCTGTTCGTTGCTCTTTTCGGTGCCGTCCCAACGTCCGATAGGACCGGGTATTCTGGAACTGCTAGTGCATGCGGATTGGTGAAAGGAGCCTGTCTTGAGTACGCTTACCAAGGTTCTGATCGTCTTGTTGACCATCTTCTCCATCTTCCTGTGTGGCATAGTGGTCACGTACGCCGCCACCGCGGAGAACTATCGGCAGACCGCGGACACCACCGGCCAGCAACTGAGGTCGGCCAAGGCGACGCGGGAAAGTGCGGAGCGGGCCAAGGAAGAGGCGGACAAGAACGTGGAGGCGACCAAGGCCGACTTGGGCGCCAAACTCGCCGCCCGCGACAGCGAGATCACGCGGCTCAGGGCGGATCTGGAGAACGCCAAGCGGACGAACGACCAGCTCCAGGTAAAGGTGGCGAGCATGGCGGATGTCATGGCCAACACCAGCGCCGCGGTGAAACAGCAGACGACGCTCCATGAGGCCGCGCAGCAGAGGGTACAGGCCCTCGAAGCCGAGCGGACCCGGAACGAGAAGGAGTTGGCGGAGACCAGCCAGGCCCTGCTGGAGAAGGTAACGATCATTGTCCAGCATGAGGACACGATTCGGCGTCTGACCCAGGAGAACCAGGAGTTGGGGAACCGGCTGAATCAATCCCTGGTGCAGTACGGCAAGACGGCCACGCGGCCGCCGACCACGGTGGCTCCGGGCAGTCCGACGGCCCAGCCGGTGCGGCCGGTCACCCCGATCGCTTCGCCGACGAAGAATCTCGGCCTCAACGGCCAGATCAACATGGTGGACCTCCGCAGCCGCCTGGTGGAGATCTCCATCGGGGCGGCCGCCGGGGTCCGGTCGGACATGACGTTCCACGTTACGCGCGGGGACCGGTGGGTGGCCACCCTGCTGATCCTGGAAGTCGCGCCCGACAAAGCGGTGGGCATCCTGGACCTCGTGCAGTCGGGCCTGCAGCCGCAAGCGGGTGATAGGGTAACCACGAATCTGTAACCGAGCGCGGCCGGGGCCGGCTCTGCCGAGCGAGGCGCTTCGCAGAGCCCCGTCGCCGCCTGCCGCCGGGAGGTTGTTAGTCTATGAGTCCGATGCCTCAACCACGCGGAGGGAAGATCGCGGCGCCCAGCGACCTGTACACGGCCATCCTGGCCCTGGCGGTCGGGGTCCTTGTGGCGACCGCGGCGTACGTTACCTACGCCTGTTACCTGCGTTACGACACGGTTTTTGGCATGCGTTAGCGAGATTGTCCTTGACGGCGCCGCCCGCCGGCACGCACAATATCCAATGGCAGTCTGTGAAAGGAGTCGCCTGTGCTGTTGGACGCAATTCTTGGCCTTTTCAGCATGGACATGGGGATCGACCTCGGTACCTGTACCACGCTGGTTTGTGTGCGCGACAAAGGCATTGTCCTGAACGAGCCCTCCGTCGTCGCCGTCCGCAAGGGGACCAATATTGTCCTCAATGACGGCGAGGCCGTCGGCCTGGTCGCGCGCGAGATGCTGGGCAAGACGCCCGGCTCGATCAGCGCCATCCGTCCCCTGAAAGACGGCGTGATCAGCGACTTCGAAGTGACCGAGAAGATGCTGAGCTACTTCATCCACAAGGTCCACGGCCGGGGCCGGCTGGTCAGTCCGCGCGTGGTGATCGCGGTGCCCAGCGGCATCACCGCGGTGGAGCGCCGGGCCGTGATCGACAGCGCCGAGCGCGCCGGCGCCCGCAAGGTCTTTCTCGTCGATGAGCCCATGGCCGCCGGCATCGGGGCGGGCCTTCCCATCACCGAGCCGACCGCCTCGATGATCGTCGACACCGGCGGCGGCACCACGGAAGTGGCCATCATGTCGCTGGCCGACATCGCCACCGCCACCTCGATCCGCATCGGCGGCGACGACATGGACGAGGCGGTCATCAACCACCTCAAGCGCACCTACAATCTCCTGATCGGCGAAGCCCGCGCGGAGAAGGTCAAGATCCAGATCGGCTCGGCCGCCCCGCTGGAGGAAGAGCTGACGATGGAGGTGGCCGGACGCGACACGATCTCCGGCCTGCCGCGCAAGATCGTCGTCACCAGCGAGGAGATCCGCGAGGCGTTGAAGGACCCGGTTTCGCAGATCATCGACGCCGTCACCACGACCCTGGAGCGGGCCGAGCCGGAACTGGCGGCCGACCTCATCGACAACGGCATCTGCATCTGCGGCGGCGGCTCCCTCCTGCGCGGCATGGACAAGATGTTGGGCAACGCCACGGGCCTGCACGTCTTCCGGGCGGAAGACCCCCTCAGTTGTGTGGCCCGCGGCACGAGCGTATATCTGGAAAACCTGGAGCTGTGGAAAGACACGATGGACCACAGCGAACGCGGGTATGATTAGCGGCAAACAGTCATGACGAAGAGACGGGCCAGCCAATCCAAGGGCATGCTTTTCACCGGCGGCATGCTGGTGGGACTGATCTTTCTGTTCCTGGTCCCCCGCGACGCCAGCGGCCGGCTGCAGCTCGCCTATGCGCGGGTGTTCCGCTGGCCGCTGACGCTCGGCGGCGGCGTCGTGCGGGTCTCGCACACCACGTCCCAGGCGCGCACCGTCAGCCCGAAAGAGCACGCCGAGGCGCTCCAGGCCGTGCAGCAGCTCCGCAACCAGTCCGCCAACCTGCAAGCGCAGCTCCAGGAAGCCACCCGGCAGATCGAACTGCTCACCCGCCTGAAGGCCCGGCCGGGACTGGAGCGCATGCAGCCCATTCCCGCGAAAGTCATCGGTATGCCCATGCAGGATGAGCTGACGATCGGCCAGGGCCTCGAGAGCGGCGTGGCCGTCGGCCAGTACGTGCTGAGTCTGACGGAAGCCCGTATCGACGAGCAGAGCGTCATCGGCGTCGTCTCGGCCGTCTATGCC
>Ga0194125_10011994_pt1 | contig 11508 bp, 9 predicted proteins | sample TA2KigC250mmetaG_FD_148626 | JGI IMG/M metagenome (GOLD analysis project Ga0194125, IMG submission 148626) | Freshwater microbial communities from Lake Tanganyika, Tanzania - TA2015034 Kigoma Deep Cast 250m | ecosystem: Environmental > Aquatic > Freshwater > Lake | place: Tanzania: Lake... | reverse complement strand
TGTTAATCCTGAATATACGAATTTCGATGAGATCATTCTATATTAGATTGCCAACGGTTAGAACAATTGGCAAATCCTTGCTTCCTTATCCCAATCATCATCATCATCATCATCATCATCATCATCATCCATCTGTTTTAAGTATGACCAGACTGGGATAGCGCAGGTCGATATAACTGGGTTTCTGCCCCAGGTCGGCGCTGCGCTGGATTAAAAAATGCTCCAGTTTTGTTAGCGTTATTCCGTCTTCCAGATTCATCGCTTTGACTAAAGCGCCGCCTTCGCGCAGACGCATTTCGAGCCGCGTTCCATGGCAGGAAACTTCGCCTATATGTTCATAGACAGTCGAATAATTCCGCTTGAGACTGGAAACCAAATTCACGGCTCTTAAAAATCCTGCATCGACGACTTCCTGACTTAGCCCGGTAGTTTGAACAGTTATGACCGGCAGGTCCACCGACTCACCGATGCCGACAATCGGGAACAGCACGCCGTTCTCATCGACTAACTCCACGCCTCGGCGCACGACTGAGGCAATCGGTTCGCGCTCTTTGACCTTGATGACCAATTTGCCCGGCGTCCGGCGAAATACGCGCGCCTTATATACAGCCGCGAGGCGCTCGATGCGTTTGGCGACAGTATCGAGCGGAATTTCCGATAGTTGCGCGCCCGGCGGGACATTCGCTGCGCGCAATATATCTCGTTCCGGCAACCGCTTAGCGCCGATGACCTCGACGCGCTTCAGTTTATTCCAATCGGCGCGCAGCATCCAACGGCTCACTCCGCGTTCGGTCAGCCAAATTCCAAAGCCGCCTATTCCAAGGATGAGCGTTAGCGTAAAGATTTTTAATAGTTTTAGGCGCGGTTCTGCGCCATTGCGTTGCATTAAAGTAAGAAAGTATGATGATGATGATGATGATGATGATAATCTAAAGTCTCAACCTAAAAATAACGGTTATGGTGAAGTAACCAGGATGCAAGGGAGCAAGGAATTAACCCGCTCTCCATCAACTCCCTTGCTTTCCTGATCCTAATCATCATCATCATCATCATCATCATCAGGATTTAAATATTCATTCCGAGGGTGCGGACTTCGAGTTCAAGTTGGACGCCGAATTGTTCGAGAACCCTTTGACGCAGTCGCTGAATAAGTTTGACGACATCGCCGGCCGAGCCGGCGGCGATATTGACGATGAAATTGGCGTGCAGCGGCGATACTTCAACACCGCCTTGACGCAGCCCTTTACCGCCGACTGCTTCGATGAGTTTAGCGGCATATTGTCCGGGTGGATTTTTAAAGACGCTGCCGCAGGATGGCAAAATCATCGCATTCCGGCGATAACGTTCTTTAATGGTCTCATCGATTTCGCGCTGGACTTCAGCGCGGCTGAAGGGCGACAGTTTAAACTTCGCTGATACTACTATTTTGGCAGCCAATCCCGGCGCGGTTCGATAACCGAAACCGATGTCGGACTTAGTGAGTGTTTTCAACGCGCCATCCGGTTCGACGACTTGAACTTCGACTAATTTATCTGAGATGAACATTCCGAAGGCGCCGGCGTTCATCGAGAGTGCGCCGCCCACTCCACCGGGAATGCCGGCTAATTTCTCCAGCCCTCGCAAGCCTTTGTTGGCTGCTGTTTGCACTGCATCGCCGAGCCAGGCGCCGCCTTCGGCAGTCAATATGTTCTTTTTCACCTTCAGTCCCTGGCTGCATTGAGAGATATCCACGATGCAGCCGTCAAAGCCGGCGTCACTCACAAGTAGATTAGTGCCGTAGCCAATTATGAACAGCGTCAGCCCCGTTTCCCAACAAAAATGCACTAACCTGCCTAAAGCCTCAACCGTCGGTGGATAGACTAATAATTTTGCTGCCCCGCCTATTTGCAGCGATGTCCGCAGTCCCAGCGGCGCGTCGATTATGATGCGACCGCCGGTCTCAGCGCTAATTCGTCCGGCTAAAGAACGAACGAAAGCCGCGTCCGATAATTCTTCTATGTCGATTAAACGCAATAAGTTAAAAGTGAAAAATTATGATGATTATTCGTTGAAATTAGATTAGCGCCTTGTTGCAAAAGAAACTGGCATTATAGTGTAAACAGGAGGACAAGCGTCCCTGCCTGTCCACTTTGCAGCCATATCTCACGGGACTGGCAGTGACGCCTGTCCTCCTGTCCGACATACTGGAAGCCATTAATACAAGTGAACATTAGCATTAACATTAGCATTGATGTTATAATCCGTCTAATATCATCGGCGCGAGGCGATAGACATCGCCGGCGCCGAGAATAATGACGAAATCGTTGGGCTGTGCGACCTGGCGGACTATTTCGACCGTTTGCTCGCGGTCGTCGAGCGCGATGATATGTTTATGTCCGAAATCACGCGCGGCATCGCATATCAAACGGCTCGAAACGCCTTCGACAGGGTCTTCGCGGCTGGCGTAGATGGGCAGAACTATGACTGTTTCGGCGCTCAGCAAGGCTCGGGCAAATTCGGCATACAGCGCTTGCGTGCGGCTGTAGAGGTGCGGCTGGAAAACCGCTACGACCGGGCGGTTCCAGCCGGTTTTGGCGGCGGCTAAGGTCGCGGAAATTTCAGCCGGATGATGCGCAAAATCATCTACTACCGTCACGCCATTCTTCTCGCCGATAATTTCAAAACGCCGGTGCACACCTTCGAACTGTTGTAAAGCCGTCTTAATGGCTTCGAATGGAACGTTGAACTCAAGACTGATGGCAATTGAGGCTAAAGCGTTCAGAACATTGTGCCGTCCCGGTAAATTCAATTCGACTTCGCCTAAAATGTTGTTCTCAACGCTGACTTTAAAACGGGTTTTATATTCTTTATAGACAATACTTACACCGCGCACATCGGCTTGAGGCATCATACCGTAAGCGACGACTGACCGATTGAGCCGCGGCAGGATGGGCAGCAGCGAAGGCTCGTCGATGCAGACCGCCGCCCGCCCGTAGAACGGAATGGAGTTACCAAACTGGACGAAGGCATTTTCAAGTTCGGCAAAGCCGCCGTAACATTCGATGTGGTCGGCGTCGATGTTATTTATGACAACATAGGTCGGTGTAAGCCGCAGGAATGAGCGGTCGAATTCGTCGGCTTCGGCGATTAGAATTTCACCGGCGCCTTGCACCGCGCCGCCTTTATAGCGGCGCAGCCGGCCACCGACGATGACTGTCGGGTCGAGTCTAGCCGCGGTGAATATTTCGCCGATGAGCGAGGTGGTCGTAGTCTTACCGTGCGTGCCGCTGACGGCTATGCCGGTCTTCATCCGCATCAGTTCGGCAAGCATCTCGGCTCGCGAGATGACCGGAATCTTGCGTTGGCGCGCCGCGGCAAGTTCGATATTATCAGGTCTGACTGCCGATGAATACACTACTGCGTTAGCGTTCTCCAGCCAGTTTGGATTATGCCCGATGTGAATTTCAGCGCCCAAGGCTTCGAGCCGGCGGGCGGCTTCATTCGCGGTCAAATCGCTGCCGGTTACGACGAAGTTATTGACCAGCAGCACTTCCGCCAGTCCCGACATACCTGAGCCGCCGATGCCTATGAAGTGCAGCCGGTTAAATCTGTGCCGCATTCGGTTCAACATTGCATAATCCGTAAAATGTCTTCAGCAATGAACCGCGCTACGCCGCGATGGGTTAATTCGGCAAGGGCTTGACGCATTTTAACAACTTGCGTCGATTCGGTAATTTGCGATAACGCTTTGAACAGGGTTTCTGGATTGAGTTCATTATCTAGGACAACTACGCCGCCGCCGGCGCGTTCGATGGCACGGGCATTGGCTTCCTGATGACCTTCAGCGGCGTAAGGATAAGGCACGAGGACGGCTGGCAGACGCGCCGCCGCCAGTTCCGTCAGTGTCATCGCGCCGCAGCGCGCAACGGCGGCGTCGGCGGCGCGGTAAGCCGCTAACATCCGCTGCGGGGCGATAAACCGCTCTATATGCAAGCAGCCATTAAGTTTGTCGGCAGGAGTAAGCGAGCCTTCCCAGCTCCGTCCGACCTGCCAGATAATATTCCAGCCTCTAGCAACTAGTTCCTCTTTAACGATGTTCATTACGCGGTTGATAGACTGTGCGCCGCCGCTGCCGCCTGTAACTAACAGCGTTGGTCTATCGGGCGCTAGATTGAATATTCGTCTGGCTTCAGCAGCATCTATCTCATAAGTATCGTCCAGCGCTGGATTGCCGGTTAGGACGCCTTGTTCCGGCGCTAATTTCAGATAGTTATTAGCCTCGGTAAAACCGATATAAACTCGCCGGGCGTCTTTGGCTAACAGTCTGGTAACCAAACCTGGCAGGGCATTAGATTCGTGCAGGAAGTATGGTTTTTTCAGCCGGCGGGCGGCGGCGCAAGCCGGCCAGGCTGAATAACCCCCCGTGCCGACGACGAACTGGGCGCGATGCCTTTTCAATAAAAGAATCGCTTGAATGAAAGACACAACCATCATTGCTGGGAAGGCGGCATTGGCAAATATGGCTCTGCGCTTGAGTTGTCCGATCCAAACCGCTTTAAAAACATAGCCTTCCGCTCTGGCGATATCCTCTTCGATATGTCCTTTCGCGCCGATATAGAGCGCGTCCAGCCCTGGTCGCAGCGATTTCAGTTCTCGCACGATTGCAGCCAAAGGTATGGCATGCCCGCCGGTTCCGCCCCCGGCTATCGCGATTGGAAGGTTATAGCGGTTTGGTGGATTTTGCAATTTTCTTAATAATCAGTGGACAAAGTGAATAAAATCAAGATATTATCCCACTTGAGAAATTTCGACTTACAACTTGCGAACTTGCCAACTTGCTAACTTTCTTAGTTTTACACATATCCGTTTGCCCGTCGCGACAGATTCCACAGCACGCCGATGCTCCACATCGAGACTATAAGGGACGACCCGCCGGAACTGATGAATGGCAGCGGCAAGCCGGTTACGGGCAGCAATTCGGTTGTTACACCCATATGCACAAAGGCGAACATCAGGAGCGATATCAACAATCCACTGCCGAGTAAAAAGCCGAAGCGGTCGGTTTGCATTTTTAAGACGCGCACCGCGCGGAACATTAGCATAGTAAAAGCCACAAGAACGGCAACTGTGCCCCACAGACCTAACTCCTCGCCGATGGTCGCGTATATGAAATCAGTGTGCGGCTCGGGCAGGAACAGCATTTTACGTATTCCGCTGCCGAGTCCGACGCCGAATATCCCCCCGCAGCCAAAGCATAATATCGACTGCAATCCGTGATAATTGCTGGTCGCAGTCAAATCTGCTTGCAGGAAGATGCGCTGGAGGAAGGCGATAATTCGTTCGAGTTGATAATCTGAGCGCCAAACAAAGAATGCCGCGCTGCTTAACGCCGCTAAACTAACAGCAGAGAACAGTTTCCAACTTAAGCCGGCTAGTAAAAGCAGCGCGCCGGCCAGCGCCGCCATCATCGCTGCAGCCGAAAAATCCTTCTGAGCATAGATTAAAATGACCATAACCGCTACTGGCAGCAGAACGGCTATGAATTTTAAGTCAAATTTCTCTATCAATTGTGGTCGGGCGCTGAAAACCCGCGCCAGATACATTATTACAATGCAGCGCGCGAACTCCGAAGTCTGTATTGTCCAACTGAATATTCTTATAAAACGTCGGGTATGGCGAATCACCGGGCCGAAGAAGACCTGCCACAACATTAAAAGCAGAAAAGCCAAAATCAAGAGTTTGGCATAGCGTTGGTATTGTTCGACCGGCAGCCGCATACCTAAAAACAGCGCGCCGAAACTCAACAGAACTAAAAAGGTCTGGCGGTAGAGATAATACCAATCGAGCGAATACAAGTCGATGGCGATGAAAATGCTGGCGCTATAGACCATCACCAGACCGAACAACGGCATCACAACCGCCGTCCAAATCAGCACATTATCGCCCTGCGCTAAATAGGTCCCGAAAGGGATTTTAGGTCTATATCCCCCCGGTATTCGGCGCTTATAGCCAACGCTGGATAAATATGAACCGGACATTTATGAAATTTGGAATGCTAATGCTAATGCCGATTATTATAAGTGTTTATATTTTCTAAAGATATTATTTCATCGATTGTATTGTTAACTAGGGCAACTTATAGTGTCCTTGGAGGGCGGTTTCAACCCGCTCGAAGCGGGACGGGATAAATCCCGCCTTCCAAGCCCGAGACACTCTATTCTGCACCCATTAATATTATTATTGACATTGGCAGTGGAATTTTCAACTTTCTAACTTGCCAACTAATTCCTTGAAAACATCGCCGCGCTGTTCGAAATTGTCGAACATATCGAAACTGGCGCAGAGCGGCGAGAGGAGCACGGTATCGCCGGCGGCGGTAGTTTGCCGGGCAAAGTGAACGGCTTCTTCGAGATTGTGGACAAAATGCGTAGAGCAGAGGTCGCCTAAATCGGCGGCGATTTCAGCCGCGGCTTCGCCAAGCACAATCAGGGATTTGACCTTAGCCTTCATCAGCGGGCGTAAGTCTTTGAATCCGCCGCCTTTAGGCCGGCCTCCGGCGATGAGAATTATCGGCGCGTTCAGCGCTTTCAAGGCAGTTAAACCGCTGTCAACATTAGTGGCTTTGCTGTCGTTAATCCAATTCACACCATTTAAGCGCCGCACAAATTCCAAGCGGTGCGGCAAACCCTTAAAATTGCGCACGCCGCACTCTATGGCCTGCCACTTGACGCCGCAGGCGAGCGCCGAAAGAATCGCCGCCAGAGCATTTTGGGTGTTGTGAACTCCGGGCAGCGCCAGCGCTGAACGCGGCAGAGTATAATGCTGACTTTCCTTAGTCGGCGAGAGATGCATCGCGCCGCCTGCAATCCATCCGCCGAATTCTAATTGCCGCTCGGTTGAAAAAGGGATTTTTTGGCTGCGCACACCATGGGTTATATCGCAGACGATTTTATCATCAGCGTTATAAATTAGAAAATCGTCAACATCCTGGTTCATACACAAACGGCTTTTAGCGCCGGTGTATGCTTCGAATGTGCCGTGCCGCTGCAGATGGTCGGGTGTGATGTTCAAGATGGCTGCGGCTTTGGGCTTAAAGGTTTTTATCGACTCAAGTTGATAACTCGATACTTCGACGGCGATGAGGCTGTCGGGAGAAGTCTGTCCGGCGATGGATATCAAGGGAATACCGATATTGCCGGCAGTGAAGGCCGGTCGGCCTGAAGCGGCGAATATTTCGCCGGTCAAAGCCGTCGCGGTGCTTTTCCCATTCGAGGCTGTTATGGCGGCTATGGCGCCGCGTGAATTACGCCAGCCTAGCTCCAATTCGCCGATAACTTCAACACCTTGCGACAATCGGGTCAAAATGGCAGGATGGTTCATCGGCACACCGGGGCTGACCACGACCAAATCGACAGGCACTTTCAAGGCTTCCGAATGCCCGCCTAGGCAGACTACCGCGCCGCTAATCTGCAATTTCTGCGCGGCGGCTGCGAGTTTATCTTCGCCGGCGTCGTCGCTGACGACGACATCCCAATTATGCAACAGCAGCCAGTTAGCCGCTGCCTGCCCGCTCCGGCCCAGACCTATGATATGCGCCGGTTTGCGGCTCACCGGACTTTAAAGGAAGTCATCGTTAAAAAGAGCAAAAGGATGCCGATTATCCAAAACCTGACCACTACTTGAGATTCCGACCAGCCTTTCAGTTCGAAGTGGTGATGTGCGGGCGCGCAAAGTAGAATCCGTCGGCCGGTCCCATAGCGTTTGCGGGTGTATTTGAAGTAGTATCGCTGAACTATGACCGATAGGACTTCAGCGACCAGCACGCCGCCCAACATTAGGAGGAATATTTCCTTCTTAATGAGAATCGAGACGGTTGCTACGCCGGCGCCGAGCGCCAGGGCGCCGGTATCGCCTTGGAAAATCTGCGCCGGCGGCGCATTGAACCATAAAAAACCGAGCGCCGCGCCGACCAGCGCCGCGCAATAAACCGCAATCTCGCCGGAACCGGGCAGATAACTGATGTTTAGATAATGGCTGAAAATACTATGCCCGGTTACATAAGCCAACACAGCAAAGCCAGTTGCGATGATGCCGACCAAGCCGATTGCCAGTCCATCCAAACCATCAGCCAGGTTCACTGCATTTGAAAAGCCGGTGATGATGAACATAACAGCAATGATATACAGGACATCTAATCCGAGGATGGCGAAGTTAAAATGGCTGTTCTTTAAAAACGGCAGCGTCGTCATAGTGCGTATCTCGGCAAATTGAGGCGAGAAATCAGCCGCGAAATAGTAGAGGAAGCCGCCGATGATCAAGCCGAGAGTCAATTGTCCTAACAACTTATAGCGCGGGATTAAGCCGCGTTTATTCTGTTTGAGTTTAAGATAGTCATCGAGAAATCCTACAGCGCCCATCCAGGTAGTAGCGAGAACCAAAATCCAGACTTGCGGGTGATCCCAGCGGGCGAAGAGCAATGTTCCGGACAGCAGCGCCGTCAGGATTATCAATCCGCCCATCGTCGGCGTGCCGGTTTTGGCTTGATGGCTGGCCGGACCTTCGGCGCGAATCGCTTCCACCGCGCCTAAGCGCTTCATATAGCGCACAACGAGTGGACCGATGATGAAACTGACCAATAAGGCTGTAACCGCAGCCGCCCCAGCCCGGAATGTGATGTACCTAAAGAGGTTAAGCCCGGATATATATTGGTGCAGCGGAAGTAATAAATGATATAGCAAATATGATGATGATGATGATGATGATGATGATAAATGACAATGTTAATGCTAATGCTAATGTGTGAATAGTTGTGGTTGGCAAAATTTAACTGATGGCAAGGCGGACGATGGCATCCGCCTTGCCATGGTCTTAGTTTATTAATTACTTATAATTCAAACGCGTTGGTCATCAAAATAATTTGCATATTACATTATCATTTATTATGAACATTAGCATTAGCCTTAGCATTATATTGGATTAACGTTTCGCGTGCTGTAAGGCGGTCGTCGAACGGTGTTTTGACACTCTGAGCTTCGAGCGTCGTCTCGGCGCCTTTTCCGGCTAAGATGATGATATCGCCAGCCTTAGCCTCAGAGATGATTTGAAAGATGGCTTGGCGGCGGTCGGGAATGATGCGCACTTTAGAGTGCAATTCGACAGGCACGCCGGCGTAGATTTCATCGCAAATTGCCTGCGGTGGTTCAGAACGCGGATTATCGCTGGTAATGATGACTTTATCGGCAACTTGCGCGGCGATGAAGCCCATTTTTGGGCGTTTAGTCTTGTCGCGGTCGCCGCCGCAGCCAAACATTACCGCCAGCGTTCGCGGTCGCAGATTTCTGAGTGAAGTCAATGCGCGTTGTAGCGCATCGGGCGTATGGCAAAAGTCAACGACCACCGTGAACGGTTGCCCTGCGGATATGGCTTCCATTCGCCCCGGCACGCATTTGAGCGCTTCGATACCGTGAATGATGGTCTGACTGTCGAAACCCAAGCCTAAAGCCACCGCGGCAGCCAGGGCGATGTTTTCGCCTTGAAATTCCCCGACTAAAGGCGTCTTCACAGTGAATTCGGTTCCCAGTCCTTTCAGTCTATATTCCCCGCCTGAACCATCGCAGCGCGCAGTCCTCAACTTCATTATTACATCATCATCATCATCATCATCGATCTTCTTAAAAGTTATCAATCGTCCTTTAGCGGTTTGGGCAAAGCGCTTGCCCCAAGCGTCGCCGAGATTGACGACCGTGACGCTGTCTTGAGGCTGCATATCGATTAATTTCAGTTTAGCGTTGCCGTAAGCCTCGAAAGTCGAATGGTAATCGATATGGTCTAATGAGAGGTTCGAGAAAGCCGCCACTTTATATTCCAAGCCTTCGACGCGCCCCTGGGCGAGGGCGTGAGACGATACTTCCATCACAACATATCGGCAACCGGCTTCGACCATTTCCGATAAAAGCGCGCAGATGCGGTCGATGTCAGGCGTGGTCAACTGAGGAGCGACGAATCGCGCGCCGGTCCAGTAGCCTATAGTGCTGAGCATTCCGCACTTGGCGCCGGAGGCTTCGACGATGCTGCGAATGAGATGGACGGAACTGGTCTTACCATTAGTTCCGGTTACGCCTATGAGAATTAAAGACTTAGATGGATAATTATATATTAAATGCGCCAGTTTGACCAGACTTAAACGTTCATCTATCACACGGACTGCCGGCAGTGGGAGTTTGGGAGGCAGCGGCAGAGCCGTAATGATGAGTGCCGCGCCGGATCGGGCTGCATCTTCGGCGAAGTCCAATCCGTTGCATTTCGATCCTGAACGCGCGAAAAATACGAATCCCGGCTCGATTAACTGCGAAGCCTGCGTTATACCGGTGACGAAGTTCGGCAGTTTGCCTTGAATTTGCATAACATCGACCACGGATAGCAGTGTTGTAGCATTTAAGCCGGACATTTTATGCCAATGAGCAAAATTGCCATTTCGTCATCGTCATCGTCATCGTCATCGTCGTCATCATCATCATCCTTCCGCGGTGAGGATGCAGACGTTGCCCCAGGCGGCGCGGCTGCCGGAAGGCGGGTTCTGGCTGACGATTTTGCCAGAGCCGCGCACTTGCACAGTCAGACCGGCTTGACTTGCCTTCAGAACCGCATCGCGCAAGGATAATCCAACTAATAACGGCACAACGACGCCGCCGCGAATATTGCGTTGTCCGGGCCCTAAAACGAGTTCTACGATACTGCCGGATTTCATTTTAGTTCCGGCTTTAGGTAAATGGTCGATGACGAATTCGCCGGTCCCGCTTGTTTGCAGGACTAATCCGGCACGGGTCAAATCATCCTGCACGGCTGAGTATAGTTTCGATTTTAAATTCGGCAGAATCACATATTTATCGTATTTCTTGTTGTTCTTTGATTTCTTCTCAAGTTTTAGAGCCGGATTAAGGTCGATGATACGGGTGGCTATGCGTTGGAAAATCGGCGCAGCGACATCTGCGCCTTGATGTTCTTCACGGCGCGGGTCATCGACGACGACATAGATTACATATTTAGGCGCGTCAGCCGGGAAAACGCCGGCAAAGGAAGCCACAAAACGGTCGTCAAAGTAGCCTCCCTGTGGATTTACTTTCTGCGAAGTTCCTGTTTTTCCGCAGATTAGCACTTTATCGACTTTGGCTCTTTTGCCGGTGCCTTTTTCGACGACCTGCTGTAGAAAGCCGCTGACGGTGCGGGCAGTTTTCGATGAAATGACTTGCCTAACTTTGACCGGCTGGCGTTCGTGGAATGTTCCGTCCGGGGTGTAATGACCTTTTATCAGCCTTGGTTGCATCAGAACGCCATCATTAGCGATGACGGCGTAAGCCATCGCCATCTGTAATGCGGTAACTGCAATTCCTTGACCTATGATTAGATTCGGCTTTGTCAAGCCGGACCAGTTCTTTAGCGGCGGCATAAATCCGCTCATTTCGCCCTGCAGTTCGACGCCGGTCTTCTCTAAAAATCCAAAGCGTCGGACCATATTGTATAAGGCAGCGG
>Ga0194125_10011992_pt1 | contig 11509 bp, 9 predicted proteins | sample TA2KigC250mmetaG_FD_148626 | JGI IMG/M metagenome (GOLD analysis project Ga0194125, IMG submission 148626) | Freshwater microbial communities from Lake Tanganyika, Tanzania - TA2015034 Kigoma Deep Cast 250m | ecosystem: Environmental > Aquatic > Freshwater > Lake | place: Tanzania: Lake... | reverse complement strand
GCCGTCCGGCCGAAGCACCCGCCGCGCTTCGGCAAACGCCCGCGTCAGCTCCCGCTGATAGTAGGCGACATCGTGCGTCGAGTTGCTGAGTTCGTGCGGGCGATCCACCACGATCTCCTCATCCTTCGGAACCACCGACCCCCGGAACAGATCCGGATGAAGCTGCCCGATCGACCGCCGCAGCCACACATAGAAGAAGTCCGACAGGTAGGCATACGGAACTGCGTCGTAGTAAGGCGGGTCAGTGATCGCCGCCTGGGCAGCATCGTCTGGCAAAGGCGTTCGGGTGCCACTGGCAACTTGAACTTGGCCCGCTTGTCGGCTGCCGCAGTTCCGTTCGCACACCGCAGCCACCCATGACACCGCACCACCCAGGTCACCGCTCCTTCCAGAGAGCGGGTTGCTCTCAACGAAGTCCCAGACCATCGGGAGGGCTTGCCTGGCGTACGTGTGGTTCACCGTTTCCCCTGGCGGATTCCATGTGCATGCAGAGCTCGGGTAGTCCGCCTGCCGGCTTACCGCCAGCCCCAGGCACGTCTGCACCGCCTCATTCGCCTCCCCACCCGCCAGCGACCGCACCAGCCCAGCCAGTACCCCCAGCGCCAGCCCCTGCCGCGGCGTGAACAAGTCACCCCACCGCGTCATCCCGTAAATCGGCACGCTGATGCGGCGAATCTCGTTGAGCGAAATCTCCTCGTCAGGCGCCAGGCTCAGCGCCCCAGTGTGCTCACGCTCCCTCCGCGCTAGTTCCTCAGCCGCCTTCCTTACCGCCCGAAGGTCCGTCGCGACCGGCAAGCGATAGAAGCGCCCCTGCTCCTCGAAGATCTCCCTTACCCGCGACCGCTCGGCTTCCCGCTCCGTCTCAATGGTCGAAACCACCGCCAGCAGCCGCCCATCCGCCGTCCCTCCCTTCCGCGCCTTCAATTGCCGCCGCACCGACTTCACCGGCGTCGAGTACCCGCAGCAAGGACACGTAGCCGAACCGCGCCGCACCGTGCCCTCCAGATCCACTCTCGCCCCGGAGCGCTCGATGATCTCGAAATCCACGCGCTTCTCCTCGCGGTTCGGAATCATCCGCAGCGCGACCGCCCTGCCGGCCTTCTTCGCCAGCCACAGGGACCGGATCAGCGGGACCTCCGCCCCGCAGCCCGGCCCCTCGCACGTCACCGTCCGCGCCCACAGGTAAGCGATGGGCGTCTCGCGCGCCACCCGCACGAGCCGCCACTTCATCCCGTCTCGTTTCCGCGCCACCTCCACCTTGGGGAAGTAGGCCGAGGCATCAACCTCCGCCGCGGGATAGAACCGTCCCAGCTCCTTCTCCGCCTGCTCCTTGATCCACGCGCCCCACTCGCGCACCCCCTCGGCCAATTGCGCCCCGTACTTGGGGATGTACTCCAGCACCACCTTGTTGAGCAACACGGCCACCGGATTCAGGTCACTGGCGAAGGCATCCGCCCCCACGCGTAGCGCTTCCAGCGGAATCGAGCCGCCCCCGGCGAACGGGTCCACCACCAGGGGCCTTGTTCCGGGCGCCCCGCCCAGCGCCTCATGCGCCGCCTGCGTCAGCGCCCGGCTGGTCCTCAGGTAGTCCGCCTGCGTCGAGTTGTCCCAGTCGGCGAAGTCCCCAATGAAGTCCAGCAGCGCAAACCGCAGCGCCATCATGTGATCCGGATTGCCCGCCGCGAAGCTCTGCCCCGCCAGGCTCTTCCACTTGCGCCAGTTGGCGGCGCAATGCTCGGCGAGCTCCTTGTCCGTGGCCACCTTCCGCGCAAACTCGCCGACAATTCGAATCGCCGCCTCCCGAAAACTCCCCGGGCACAGCGGATCCGCCGGATCCGGCCACAGCGCCGCGCCCACCACAGGTGCAGCGTCGAAATGTGCCCGTGCCGGATTGATTTCTCCCGCCGGGCGTGCGCCGAAATCCGCTGGATCGGCAGGTCAACCTCGATCAGCCGTTTGGGCAGTCCGTTCATTGCCGGGCCTTCAGGATCTCCTCCGCCGATAGGTGGTAGTGCTCTACCTTGATCAGCGGCCGCCAGCCCAGCCGCCACTCCTCGCGCAGCCTCTCCACCAGGTAGTCCAGGGTGTCCTTGTGCTCGGTGAAAACCAGCAGCTTCATGTTGCGGTCGCCGAACACGCCCTGGTCGCTCAACACCTCCTTCAGCTTGATTAGCTTGGACTCCACCTCGCGCCGCTCCAACTCCTCTGCCTGGTTGATCAGCTTGGTCAGTTGGTGGATGTCTTCCCTCAGACCCCCCGGATCTACTGTGGCGACCACCCCTTCCAGTTCCGCCAGGATCTCCTGCTGCTCGTCGTCGGGCAGCTCGTCGAAATCCTCCGGCAAGCGCCGCGTGATCTGCTCCTGCCGGTAGCCCTGCGGGTCGGCCAGCATTCTCTCGCGCTTGTTGCGCATGCGTTCCAGACTCAGCCGCACCGCCCGAACGCTCGAGGCGAATCGCCGCTGAAGCATCGCCATGGTGAAGCCCAGGGCGCGCCCCCGGGCGGAGTTGTCCAGCGACGCCTTGATCGACTGATCCTCCACATACCGCGTAAGCGCATCGTAGAATTCGAGCTCGTCCTCGTTCATCTCGAATTCCGTGGTCCGCACCTCGCGCCGGGTGAACAGCGTCCGGATCTCGCCGGTATCGGGATGCGGGAACGTCACCAGCGCTTCCTTGATTCGCCTCAGATAGAACGGCGCTTCATGCCGCCGCATGGCCTCTTCCAGGCTCTTCACGTCGCCGTAGACATCCCGGTCCAGCAGTTCCAGGAACAGGCAGAAGTTCTCCGGGTCGCCCTTGTGCGGCGTGGCCGTCATCAGCAGATAGTGGTCGGTCATCTGCGAGAGCGCCTCCCCGAGTTGGTAGGCCAGCGTCTTCTTGTCGGCGCTGTAGGCGCTCATCTTGTGGGCCTCGTCCACCACCACCAGGTCCCACCGGCTGCGCAGCAGGCTCTCCTTGGCGTCCTCAATCCGCGAGACCCAGGAGATCGACGTCACCGCCTGGTTTCTCTCCTGCCAGGGATTCGATCCGTAGGCCGCGCGCAGCACGTCGCTGCGGACCAGCTCGAAGCTCTCGCGGAACTTGTCCTTCATCTCCCGCTGCCACTGGAAGCACAGATTGGCCGGAGCGATGATGAGCGTCCGCTGAATCAGCCCGCGGATCTTGAGCTCCTTGATCAGCAGGCCCGCCATGATCGTTTTGCCGGCGCCGGGATCGTCCGCCAGCAGGAAACGGATCCGCGGCAGCTTCAGGAAGTAGTCGTAGACCGCCTCGAGTTGATGCGGCAGCGGATCCACCCGCGCGATCGAGAGCGAGAAATACGGATCGTATTCGTAGGCCAGCCCCAGCCTCAGCGCCTCCACGCCAAGACGGAAGCGCCTGGCCTCGCCGTCGAAAGGCTCCCTCTCCGGTGTGGCCTCCAGCGCCGCCAACTGCTCGGCGTTCAGGATGGGCTCATGCACACGGCCTGTGGTGAGCCCCTTGCCGATCACCTTGACCGACGCCCCCACCTGGGTAACCACCAGAACCTGCACAGGTTCCGGCAGTATTGGCCCCCGAACCACCACATTGGGCTTCAGTTGTTGGATCAGCACGGCCCGCGGACGCCTCCGTCGGCTGCCACTCTGTAATCGTACCCAAAAGGGGCCTGACCCTGAGCGGCTTCTTCCCGGCGCCTTTTCCCCAGCGCCGTTCACCTCCCTCGCGCATCCATATCTCTAGCATTTCCAGCCTCTTCCCGCCCCTTCCGCCTCATTCTCTCTTCCACCGCATTACTCTGGTGACAAAGGCCCTTCCGGCCTTTGCCCAATCGGCTTCGTTCGTCCGATTTTTTGGGGGCCCCAATTACCAACGACAAGCAGACCGCCGCGGGCCCCGTGGGGCCGGCCTTCAGCCTGTCGCCACAACACCCGTCCCAAAGTGCGCTATTGTGCTACTTCGGGAGGCAACGCATGAGTCAGAAGATCGCCCTGATCGGCGCGGGCAGCATCGTATTCACCAAGACCCTGATGAGCGACATCCTGGCCGCCCCGGCGCTGGCCGGCTCCGAGTTCGCGCTCATGGACATCGCGGAGCCGAAGCTGCGGCGGATGGAGGAGTTCGGCCGCCGTATGCTGCGCGATAACGGCCTGCCCGGCAGCGTCTGGGCCACGCTGGACCGCCGCGAGGCCATCCGCGGCGCCGATTTCGTAGTGGTGATGCTCCAGGTCGGGGGTGTCGATGCCTTTGAAACCGACTACAAGATCCCGATGAAGTACGGCGTGGACCAGTGCGTGGGCGACTCGCTCGGCCCGGGCGGCGTCTTTCGCGGACTGCGCGTCATCCCCGTGCTGCTGGACATCGCCCGCGACATGCGCGAGCTGGCCCGTCCCGGCGCCATCATGCTCCAGTACGCCAACCCCATGGCCGCCAACTGCCTGGCCCTGGGCAAAGCCGGCGGCGTAGCCTTCGTGGGCCTGTGCCACGGCGTGCAGACCACCCTCGACCTCATCGCCCGCTACTGCGGCGTCCCCAAGGAGGAGATCACTTACACCTGCGGCGGCATCAACCACATGGACTGGTTCCTCACTCTGGAGCACCGCGGCCGCGATCTCTACCCCGTCCTGCGCGAGGTCTTCGAGAAGCCCGAGTACTACCAGAACGAGAAGGTCCGCGGCGAGGTCTTCCGCCACTTCGGTTACTTCATGACCGAGAGCACCGGCCACCTGAGCGAGTACGTGCCCTGGTTCCGCAAGAACCAGAAGGCCCTGGATCTCTACTGCGACGAACCCAGCTTCGGCGGCGAGACCGGCGCCTACTATACCTGGTGCAAGACCATCGCCGGGAAGTACGCCGAGCAGGACGCGCTGAGCTTCGAGTCCACGCGCATCGAGGAGCGCAGCGTCGAGTACTGCTCCCACATCCTGGAGGCCGTGGTCACCGGAAGGCCCTTCCGCTTCATGGGCAACGTCCGCAACGACGGTTACATCACCAACCTGCCGCGCGGCTGCTGCGTCGAGGTGCCCACTTTCGCCGACGACGCCGGCCTGCACCCCGCCAGGGTGGGCGAGCTGCCGCCGCAGTGCGCCGCGCTATGCATGACGAATATAAACTCGCAGATCCTCGCCGCCGAGGCCGCTCTCGAGAGCGACCCCGAGCGCGTGGTGCAAGCCGTGGCCCTGGATCCGCTGACCGGCGCGGTCTGCACGCTGAAGGAGGTCCGCGAGATGTGCGCCGAGATGCTGGAGGCGCAGCGCCGCTGGCTGCCCAACTTCGCGGGAAAGGCCATCACGCCGAAGCCCACTATCCTCATCCCGGCGGATTGCCAGCCGGTTGAAGTGCCGCTCGATCCCGCACTGGCCATCGGCAAGCGCTTCGGCGCCCTCATCCAGCAGGGGTGAGGGGGACGCATCCCAGGGACGGCCCAAATGACCGGTTCGTCGCGTCCGGCGCCCTGGGGTGGAATCCTCCTCCGTGGCGGCTCGTGGGCCGGGCATCCGGGAACGTCCTGCGGGCCGGACCCGCCGGGCGCTGCGTTGGTCAGGCAGCTTCCTTACCCGCGAGCCGCAGTTCGGCGCTGACGGGCAATTCGAAAAGATCCGTGCGCAGGAGGCGGGTCGAGAAGAACAGCACCTCGAGGTTCTCCACCGCGCCCGTATGAGGATTAAGCCGCGCGACCACCGCATCCTCGAGCTCCTCGGAATCTTGCTCGGCGTAGGGCGCGCACTTGTCGATGTGGAGGATGTCGGCCTCCCGGTCGTATTTGAACCTCAGTCTCGGCTCCATTCGACGTCTCCTCCGGCCAGCTTGCACGTGAGGTAGGCCGTGATGACCCGGTGGCGCAGCGCCGGTTTGAGCTCGCTAACGGCGACCACCACCACGTGCTTGCCTCTCTTCACATCAGTGTACCAGCGCGAGAACAACCTGGCGCTTCCGAACCGGGCGCTCCTCCGGACTTGGTCCGGATCGGCCAGGGTTTCCGCCAGTCGCTGCCGATGCTCGGGCAGCAGATCGGGATGCCGTTCAGCGATGTGCTGCTCTCGCTCGTCCGTCAACTCCACCTCACCCTTGAGGTAAGGGCAACGGAATCGCGTCATCCGGATCCTCCGCGCTGAGGCCGGCAATGGCCACCATGCCCATGACTCAAGTATACGCCGGCCCCTGTCCCACGGAACCTGGACCTTCTACCGCGCTGCCACCCACTCGGCGGCGCGGGTGAAGGCGGCGATGAAGCCGGGTTGCGACATGGACTTGGTGTCGTGCCCCAGCGTGATGTGGACCACGCGCCCGCGGCCGAAGGGGACGGCCCAGATGACCGGCTCGTCGCGCCCGGTGCCGCCGGTGGCCGGGTCGCTGAAGGCGGTGGCTAACACGCGCGCATTGGGCCGCAGATCCATGCGGTGATACAGCTCGTCGTCGGCCAGGAAGGTCTCCTCCAGGCCGCGGGCTATGGGGTGGTCGCGCTCGATCCAGCGGACCTTGAACACGTGGCGCTTGCCGTGCCCGATCTTCTCCGGCTCCCAGGTGGCGCCCATCATCTCGGCGTAGGCCGGCCAGCCCGGATCGCCCGTCGTCGAGCGCCGCCAGCGTTTCTCGCGGAACTCCATCCCGAAGAAGACCCCGTAGCTGACGCCATGCAGCGCCACCATGCCCTTGCCCGAGCGGATGAACTCCTCGACCGCGCTTTCCGTCTCCGCGCCCCAGCGCGGGCCGTTGTAGTGCAGCACCACGGCATCATAGCCGGCCAGGTCGCGCGGGGTCAGCCCCGGCACCTTCTCGACCACCTGCACCTCGAAGCGCCCCGTCTTCTCGAGAGCTTCGCGCAACAGGGGTGTGGTGGTGCGCCAGTCGTGCGAGGGATCGGTTTCACCGGTCAGAATGAGCGCACGCAGGCGCTCCTGGCCCGTGGCGGGCAGCGCCAGCAGGGCCAGCGCCAGAGCGGCCAGAGGGATCCTCATGAGTCTTTCAGCAATCCGCGCACCCATTCCAGGCTGCGCTCGATCATGGGACCGCCCTGGCCTTCGCACTCGATGCTCAGCACCCCGTCATAGCCCGCTTCCGCCAGCACGGACACGCACTGGCGGATGTTGTCCGCGTTCACCCCGTCGCCCACCGCGCAGTGGCTCACCGCAATGCCGGTCAACTCGCCGCGCGAGGCCGCCGCCAGGCTGGGGCTGACGTCCTTGATATGGACGTGGTTCACCTTGTCCAGAAACTCGCTCAGGAACAGCACCGGGTCCTGCCCCGCGATGAAGGTGTTGCCGGTGTCCATGTTCATCGCCAGGAAGGGCGAGTCGGCGAAGGACAGCATCTCGGCCATGAACTCCGGCTTGGTGGTGAAGTAGCCGTGCGGCTCGATGTTGATGGTGATCTGGTAGGCCTCCGCCACGCGCAGGATCTGCCGGTAGATGCGCCGCATGTGATCCAGGGCCTCGCGGTCGCTCAGGCCCTCGGGGCGGTTGCGGTCGTCGGTGGTGTCGATGCGCGGGCAGCCCGCCAGCTTGGCCCAGCGCAGGCTGTGCAGCACGTACTCGACGCCGAGGGTGGCCCCCTCGGGCAGCGACAGGGGGAAGGCGGCGTCCAGTTGCGAGAACTGGACGCCGTGCTCCTCCATCTTCTGGCGCAGCAGCAACGGGTCCTCCCACAGCGCCACGTGCGGCTGGTAGCCCAGGCCATGGATCCAGCTCACGCCGTCAATGGCGCCGCACTCGATGAAATGAACGCCGTTGCGCTGGGCCCACTGGAGGCACTGCTCGAAGCTCCAGTAGGCGCTGTTAAAGGCGTCGGTGTGAAAGCCGATTTGCATGGCAGCGGGCCAAGGCGCAAGCTGAAGCTTGCGCTACACGACGTACGGTCTGCGGTAGTCGCGGGTCAGCAGCTTGTCGGCTTCGGCATCGTTGACGAAGCGCTTGCGGGCTCCGTCCCAGGCCAGCTTGCGGCCCACCCGGTAGCTCACGTTGGCCAGATGGCACAGCGCCGCCGACATCACGCCGATCTCGACATCCGCGGTGAGGTCCCGGTGATTGCGGCTGCGGCAGGCGGCCAAGAAGTTCTTCATGTGAAGAACCGTGCCGTCGCTCTCCTCGCCGCCTCCGCCGCCGCGCTCGTCCATCACCTGCTCGTTCTTCTCGCCCTTGTAGACCTGGAAGGCGCCGCCGGTCACCCACATCCAGCCTTCGCTGCCCAGGAACAGGTTGCCCACCACGTTGCCGGCGCGCACGGGAGCGCCGCCCTCGGGCCCGGTGAGCAGGCCGCGCACTTCGAACATGATCTGCGCGTCGCCGTAGTCGAGGGTGGCCATTTGGGTGTTGGGGGTCTCCTGGTCGTCGTCGTAGATGTACTTGCCGCCGCTGGAGAACACCCACTTGGGCATGCCCACGTCACCCAGCCCCCAGCGGCAGACGTCCATCTCGTGCACGCCCTGGTTGCCGATGTCGCCGTTGCCGGTGTCCCAGAACCAGTGCCAGTTGTACCGGAAACGATTCCGGGTGTAGGGCCGCATGGGCGCCGGGCCGAGGAACTTGTCCCAATCCAGGCCCACCGGCACCGGCTCGACCGGCGTCTTCCCGATGGAGGGCCGCCGCTTGAAGCACAGCCCCTTGGCCAAGTAGACCTTGCCGATGACGCCCTCCCGGAGCAGTTGCGCGGCTTTGACCCGGGCCGGAGCGCTGCGGCCCTGCGAGCCCACCTGCACCATGCGCTTCTGCTTGCGCGCCTCCTCGACCATGCGCCAGCCCTCGTACACGTTGTGACTGGCGGGCTTCTCCACGTAAACGTCCTTGCCTGCCTGGCACGCCCAGATGGTGCCCAGCGAGTGCCAGTGATTGGGCGCCGCGATGGACACCGCGTCCACGACCTTGTCGGCGTACATCTCGCGCATGTCCACGAACTCTTTGGCCTTGGGGCCGCCGGCCTGGGTCAGCCGCGCCTGCGACCGTTCCCGGGCGGCCTGGTTGACGTCGCAGAGGCCGGTGACCTGGCATTCGCCGATGCCGGCATAGCGGCCCACGTGCGACTGCCCGCGGCCGCCCAGCCCGACAATGCCGACTCCGATGCGGTCGTTGGCCCCGATGACGCGGGTGGCGGAAGCCGCCAGCGCGGCTCCCTGGAAAAACGAACGACGGGAAAGGGGAGTCATGCAGTTCTCCTTCAGACACTCCATACTACACCGTTTGGCGCGCGGGGGCACCTCAGATCGCCCGTCTCAGAACCTCGCGCAGCTCTTCGGGGGTGAGCGCGATGGGGTTGCCTTTCGTGCTGCTGGCCTTGGCGGCGCTATCGACCACTGCCGGAGCGTCTTCCGCGCGCAGCCCGTAGGAGCCAAGCGGCGGAACGTGCAGCCTGCGGCAGATGTCGCTCACCCAGGCCACGCCGTCTTCCGGCGCGGCATCGGGGCGGCCGGTCAGTGTGCAGGCCACGGTCTGGTAGCGCCGCAAGGCCTCGCCCTCCGGGTCGCGGGCGCGCAAGGCCCGGACATTCACGTCCATCACGTGCGGCAGCAGGGCCGCACAAACGGCGCCATGCGGCGCCTCGAACATCCCACCCACCGGCGCGGCGAAGCCATGCGCGGCGCCCAGCCCGGCGTTGGCCAGCGCCAGTCCTCCCAGCAGGCTGGCCAGCGCCATGTCCGTGCGGGCCTCCAGGTCGCGGCCATTCTCGTACGCCCGCGCCAGCGCGCTGGCGGCGCGGCGCATGCCCTCGCGGCAGAACATGTCCGTCATGGCGTTGGCGCGCGCCGAGACGTACGGCTCGATGAGCTGGGTCAGCGCGTCCAGCCCGGTCGAGGCGGTCACCGCCGGCGGCAGATCCAGCGTCAATTCCGGGTCCACCACGGCCAGCCGCGCCAGCATCAGCGGGCTGCGGAGGCTGGCCTTCACCCGGTGCTCGGGCGAAGCCAGCACGGCGTTGCGCGTCACCTCCGAGCCTGTGCCCGCGGTGGTGGGCGCCGCGATGAACGGCGCCGGCGGCACCGTGAGGCTGCGCCCCTGCCCGATCACTTCGAGATAGTCGAGCAGCTCACCCGGATTGGTGAGCAGCGCCGCGATGGCCTTCCCCGCGTCGATGGCGCTGCCGCCGCCCATGCCGATCACCACGTCGCACCCTTCGCGGCGCGCCAGCTCCGTCCCCTCCCGCACCAGGTCCAGCGTAGGCTCACCCGCGACCAGCAGCTCGCAACAGCCCACCTCGGCGGTCACCGGCGCGGCCAGCTCCCGCGGACAGCCCAGCACCAGCAGCGCCCGCCGGCCCATGGATCGGGCCGCCGGCGCTATCTCGCGCCGTGTCCCCGCGCCGAACAGAATCCGCGTCGCGGTGGCGAATTCGAAGCGCATACCCGGCTCACCAGCCTTCATCGGGCGGGAACAGGTTGGCGTACTTCACGCTGGTGCGCGGCTCCGCCATCATGGGGGCCACCGCGTCCCGCCACTTCTGGTAGTGCGCCGTTTCCTTGTGTTGCGCGGGAGCCTCGGGCGTGCGGTAGACCTCCACCAGAATGAAGCGGGCCGGATCGTCCGCCTGCTGGATCACGTCGAAGCGGGCGACGCCCGGCTCCTGGACGCTGTTTCGCGCGTTCTCCACGGTGGCTTCCTTGAAGGCCTCGACGCAGTCGGGCTTCACATGAGCGTGGACGTGCACGATGAGCATGGCCGTTCCTCCTTGCAGCGTGTCTGGCACCTCAGAATCTTAACATCGCGGCGGGCCGCCTGACCGGTAGTATGATCGGAGAGGCAACCCACCATGAGACGCAGAGATTTCCTCGGAGTGACCGCGGCCGCAGCCGCGCGCCCGGCCGCTGCCGCGCCGCCCAACGTGGTGATCATCCTGGCGGACGATCTCGGCTGGGCCGATGTCGGTTTTCACGGCAGCGAGATCCGGACGCCCAACCTCGACCGCCTGGCCACCCAGGGCGTGCGCTTCGAGCGGTTCTACTCCTACCCGCTATGCTCGCCCACGCGCAGCGCCTTGATGACGGGGCGCTCGCCCATGCGGCTGGGCGTTGCCTACTCGGTCATCCGGCCCTGGAGCAGCTATGGAGTGCCGCTGGAGGAGCACTTCATGCCGCAGAGTTTTCAGGCGGCCGGCTACTCGACGGCCATGACAGGCAAGTGGCACCTGGGCCACGCGCGGGCCGGCTTCATGCCCAATGCCCGCGGCTTTGACCATGCCTACGGCCACGTCAACGGCGCTATCGACTACTACACCCACATCCGCGACGGCGGCCTGGACTGGCACCGCAACGGCCGAAGCGTCCGCGAGGAAGGTTACGCCACAGACCTCCTTGCCGGCGAGGCCGCGCGCATCATCGAGAACCGCGACCGCAACCGGCCTCTGTTCCTGTACCTCCCCTTCAACGCCCCGCACACGCCGCTACAGGCCCCTCAGCCGCTCCTCGACAAGTACGCCTCCATCGCCGATCCCAGGCGGCGCACCTTCGCCGCCATGGTCGATTCCCTGGACCAGGGTGTCGGCCGCGTGCTGGCGGCGCTCGACAAATCGGGGATGGCCGACAACACCATGGTGTTGTTCTTCAG
>Ga0194125_10011989_pt1 | contig 11510 bp, 17 predicted proteins | sample TA2KigC250mmetaG_FD_148626 | JGI IMG/M metagenome (GOLD analysis project Ga0194125, IMG submission 148626) | Freshwater microbial communities from Lake Tanganyika, Tanzania - TA2015034 Kigoma Deep Cast 250m | ecosystem: Environmental > Aquatic > Freshwater > Lake | place: Tanzania: Lake... | reverse complement strand
TTCTTGTTGCTCTTTGCTTAAAATCAACTTGGCTTTCTGGCTCATTCGTGGCATATTGGTTTCCTCCTTTATTTTTAGAAACCTTTATACCACAAATAAATTTAAATGTAAATATATTAATGAAACTATCTACTAGTCCCGATCGGCGCCCTCATGATCTGTGTATTGCGCAACCTCATAGGTTTTCCAACCTTCGGGATCTTCATGCCGGTCCTCATGGCCCTTGCCTTTCGCAATACAGGACTTATCTACGGGCTTGGGATTTTTATGGGTGTCGTCCTGATTGGATATATGGTCCGCCGTTGGATAAACAAACTACGACTCCTTCTCGTCCCACGCCTGTCAGTGATACTGACGCTCGTCATCATCTCCTTTACAATCTTTGCTCTGCTCGGAAATAAACTCGGATTGCAGGAACTTATGGCTGTAGGGCTACTTCCATTCGTAATTCTCACGATGACCATTGAACGTTTCTTTGTCATCACCGAAGAGGCAGGCGCCCGAGAGGGACTCCAGACGGCTGCAGGAAGCGCTGCGGTTGCAACCATCACGCATGAGATCATCCACTTTGAACCTCTCCAACCCATCTTCTTTGTCTACCCAGAACTTCTGTTGACAGTGGCCGCTCTTCAAGTGCTTCTGGGTCGTTATACCGGCTACCGACTCACAGAGCTCATTCGTTTCCGGAGGTTAAGGAGATCCTCATGATCCTCAACCCTACACGTTGGCTTAAAGACTTTGGGATCCTCGGTATGAACTGCAGGAATGCTGAGTACATCATGGGATGCAATCCTCGTTCGTCTTTTCCAATTGTGGACGATAAGTTATTGACGAAGCGCTTGGCGGAACAATACCAGATCCCGACTCCAACTCTCTACTACGTAATCGAGTCTCATGGTGATATAGCTGGATTCGAAAAGGCACTCGAAGAACAACTTGATTTTGTCCTAAAACCAGCCCGAGGTTCGGGTGGAAGTGGTATTGTCCTGATCACGGACCGCACAAAAGAAGGTTTCGTCAAACAGAGTGGGGAGGTCATCTCTCGGATGGATCTCACCTATCATATCTCTGATATCCTCTCGGGAATTTACTCCCTTGAAGGGCTCGAGGATCGTGCCCTTATTGAAGCATTTATTCATCCTAATCCGGTTTTCGCTGCTGTGACTTATAAGGGTGTCCCAGATATTCGCATCGTGGCCTACCGCGGCGTGCCTGTAATGGGGATGGTACGTTTACCAACGCGAGCCTCTGATGGGAAGGCCAATCTTCATCGAGGCGCAATTGGTGTCGGAATTGACATGAGAGAAGGGATGACACTAACGGCAGTCCATCGTTCTATGGTCATCACTCATCACCCCGACACGGGCCATTATCTAAGTGGCATCAAAATCCCCCATTGGGAAGGTATGCTTCATATGGCGGCACAGGCCTTCGACATGACCGGCCTGGGCTACCTTGGAGTAGATATAATCATTGACCGGGAGCGAGGGCCACTCCTTCTTGAACTTAATGCCCGTCCAGGTCTTCAGATTCAGATTGCGAACCGAAGTGGCCTTCGTCGACGCCTGGATCTCATCGACAAGGCACCCTCTGACATCTTCACCACACCAGAAGCAAGGGTCACTTGGGCTTCTCAGACATTTACCGCATTGGAAGTTTGAAGTAACCAAGCGGGTTTTGAACTTTACAGTGACATCGAAGAATCGATTCTAAACCCTATCCAAAGATAATGGAAATTTACCCCGTTGATAGTAAACATCCTACGGGGATTTACTCGACTTGATTTCGATTTTTATAAATTTAAAATTGAAATCAAATGCATTTGAGTATTATAATGCGTTTGAATTCATTGGGAGGAAAAAGAGATGAGGACCACTATCGGATTATCGGATGATCATCGAACTGCTTTACATTCTTTAACATTCCGAGAAATCCGAATTCTATCCTAAGAAAATATTTTAAGCGATTGAGATGTACGAGAAACGGAACTACCGCAATCTGATCAAAACCGATGACCTCGTAACATTTGAGGTCATCGTTAAGGAGACAGACCTTCTCATCCGAGCAGAGGAGGACCTCTCTAAAGAGGCCAGAGAATCGGTCCTGAAATACCGCCATCAAATTGAGACTTATATTGAGATGGATCCTGAATTCCAAAAAAGTCTTATTCCTTTAAGGGATGATCCTTATGCTCCAGAGATCGTCCAAGAGATGATCCGAACCTCCAGGCTTGCCCATGTCGGCCCGATGGCAGCGGTTGCCGGAGCTATAGCTGAATCGGTTTCAAAAGACCTACTCCAGTTCTCAAAAGAGGTAATCATTGAGAATGGCGGCGATATCTATCTCTCCACTTCTAAAGAGCGGACCATTGGGATCTATGCCGGGGATTCCCCTCTCAGTTTAAAAATAGGAATCGTGATTGACTCTGAAGAGACTCCTCTTGGGGTTTGCACCTCTTCGGGAACGGTTGGTCACTCCCTCAGCTTTGGAAAGGCGGATGCGGTCTCGGTCCTATCTAAATCTGCAGCCCTTGCTGATGCCGTAGCAACAGCTGTTGGAAATATCGTCAAGGAAAAGAAGGATATTGAATTGGGCCTGGGAAGGGGGAGAGAGATCGAAGGCGCATTGGGAATACTCATCATCGTTGGAGAGAAGATGGGCGTCTGGGGAGATGTCAGGCTGACAAGGTTATAAACTTTTCACCCGCCCTTCTGCCTACCGGCAGTCATCAAGGGGGAGGAGACCCTTATTTTTATTATGACTACCGTTGCGATTGGCACACTCGGATGTAAGGTCAACCAGTTCGAATCAGAAGCCCTCATGGCTTCTTTAAAAGAGAGGGGCTTCCGTCTTGTCAACTTTGAAGAAGGAGCAGATATCACAATTATTAATACCTGTACCGTGACCCATCGGGCTGATTTTCAGTCGAGGCAGATGGTCAGAAGAGCCTTTCGAAGCAATCCAAATTCTCTCATTATCGTGACTGGATGCTACTCACAGTTAGAACCTGAAGTATTTGCAAGGATGGAGGGAATAGGACACCTTTTAGGAAATAAAGAGAAGAATCAGATCCCTGATCTCCTTCCCCTAATGCAAAAAGGCGAATTTCCAAGGATTCGAGTGAGTGATATCTGGAAAGAGACTCTCTTTTCAGATACTCCTGTCCACTCTTTTCATTGTCACACTCGGGCCTTCTTAAAGATTCAGGATGGATGTGATGCACATTGTTCCTATTGTATCGTTCCTCATGCCAGGGGTCGTTCGAGGAGTCTCCCTCCGGAGAGGGTCTTCAAACATCTAAGAACTTTGAAAGAAAGAGACTTTCAGGAGGTCGTGCTCACAGGAATCCACATCGGTTCCTATGGGCTGGATCTAAGGCCTCCTTTCTCCCTTGAAAAACTACTGAGGCGAATGGAGGAGGAGGAAACTCCCCTTAGGATACGACTCAGTTCAATTGAGCCATTGGATTTCTCCCCTGAGCTCATCTCCCTTCTCTCACAATCGACAAAGCTCTGCCCTCATCTCCATATCCCCATCCAGAGCGGAGATGATGAAATTTTAAAAATGATGAATCGAAATTATGGTTATTCTCTAATCTCCGATCTCATCCATGAAATCCATCGGAGGATTCCAAAGGTTTCTATCGGGACAGATGTCATCGTGGGATTTCCAGGAGAGACAGAAGAGAAGTTTAAAAATACCTATGGGTTGATCGAATCACTCCCCTTCTCCTATCTTCATGTCTTTCGCTTTTCGAAGAGAAAGGGAACCCCCGCCTCTCAATTCCTTCAAGGCATAGATGCGAAAGGGATTAAACAGAGAGTTGAGGTGATGAAGGAATTGGGGAGGCAAAAACGTCAGGCTTTCTATCACCAGTTTCTCAATCAGGAGTTGAATGTTCTGGTGGAAGATAGAAAAGGAAAAGCGAAAGGATGGAAAGGTCTTTCACGGAACTACATCCCTGTAGTTCTCTTCGATGGAGATCAATCAGAAGGACATCGGCATTTGGTCAATCAGGAATGCACTGTTTTGGTGACCGAATCGAATGAGAAAGGTGCAGTAGGTAGGGTGGTGGAGAGTTAGCATGGACGAAGAGAGGTTGCTATTGCTAAAGGAGTTGGAATTTCGTTTGGGTTATCAATTCAATAAGGTCGAATGGCTGGATCAAGCCCTCACTCATAAATCCTTCATCCATCAGGCTGCTTCATCAGAGAAGGTATCCAATGAGGTCTTAGAATTTCTTGGCGATGCCGTGCTCAACCTTGCAGTGAGCCAACTTCTTCATCAGAAATTTCCTGAAGCTCAAGAAGGGACGCTTTCTATGATGAGAGCCTACTTCGTCAAACAGAGCTTCCTGGCACTTCTATCCGAAAAGATTGAACTGGGAAGGTATCTCCTTCTTGGCAAAAGCGAGCTCTTGAACGGAGGGAGGCAGAAATCTTCCATTTTAGCCAATGCCTATGAAGCCCTGGTCGGAGCCATCTTTATGGATTCGGGATTCAATCGGGCTTTGGAGATCGTCAAATCCCATTTCGAACCCCATCTTCAGACCAAACCCCCATCTGTGCCATTTGATGATTTTAAAAGTCTTCTGCAGATATATTCCCAGCAGGCTCTTGAAAGTTCTCCTAAATATCGGGTGCTGAAGGAATCCGGCCCAGATCACGATAAACGATTCCAGGCATTGGTGACCATCAATGGAGAGGTGAAGGGGGTTGGATGGGGAAAAAGTAAAAAAGAGGCTGAGCAGGAAGCAGCCAAAAGTGCCCTCAAAGGCTTAAATTACAATGATCAAATTCCAAATCCCCAATAAATTTCAATTACCAATAAACAAACAATGTTTGCGTTTTTAGATTTGGTCATTGGTTATTATTTGATTATTGGTGCTTGGAATTTGGTGATTATTGATTTATAGATATCTTGATTAAATCCATATTTGTATTGGTGACACAAAAGTCAATAGAATGGTGACGATGTCCCCACTGATTATCCCTATTTTTCTTCCTCATGCGGGTTGTCGTTGGCACTGCCTCTTCTGTAACCAGAAGGCCGTAGCTAAAGAGATTCCTTCTCCCTCATCCGTTCGAAAGTTCATCGAAACTTCCCTCTTCGGTCTTCCCTCGGATGAGAAGATGGGGGAAAAACAGATTGCTTTCTATGGTGGAAGCTTTACGGCAATGGATAGAGAGGATCAGATCTCATATCTGAAAGAGGTTCAACCCTTTCTCTCTTCTGGAGCGGTCGATTCCATTCGGGTCTCCACCAGGCCCGATGCCCTAAATGAGGAAATCATCTCTCTACTCAAAGAATATAGGGTGAAGACCGTAGAGATCGGGGCCCAATCGATGGTCGATCAAGTCCTCCTGCTCTCCAGGAGAGGCCATTCTGCCAAAGACACGATCTCTGCTATTCCAAGATTAAAGCAGTCCCGGTTCGAGGTAGGAGTCCATTTACAGATCGGCCTTCCGGGTGATCACTATGATCATTTCCTCCAGACCTTAAATCATATCATCCACCTAAGACCCGATTTTGTAAGAATTCATCCTACATTGGTCCTTAGAGGCGCTCCCCTTGAAATCCTCTGGAGGGATGGAGAATATTCTCCGTTATCATTAGACGATGCTATTAAGTGGCTTAAACAAGGGCTTCTCAAATTAGAGAGGGCCGCGATTTCTGTGGCACGAATTGGTCTTCAGCCAACAAAAGAGTTGGAAGAACATCTTATCGCTGGGCCTTACCACCCTGCTCTCCATCAGCTTGTCGATTCTGCCATCTTTTTTGATATGGCAAAATATCTTCTTCAACACCATCCGAATGGGTCTCAAGTTCGCTTCTTCTGCCATCCGAGAGAGGTCTCAAATATGAGAGGACAGAAGAACGAGAATATCTTAAAATTGAAAAAGCATTTTCAACTGAAAGAGATCTTAGTCAATGAGAGTAAGGAATTACCAAGAGGGTGCCTTGTGATTGAAACACCGGAAGGAGAAGTTTCGGCCCATAGAAAATTTATTGGAAATGTCGGGGGAAATGGGGACGTAGAGGAGATGGGGACATAGTCAGAACCCAGGGAAGGATCCTGGTCTTAGTTTCGTGGGCTATTAGCCCCATCCTTGAAATAAAATCTTGCCGGTCTTGATCGTCTTTAAATATCGGAGACCTTTCAATACCTCGTGCCATCACATGGTGCAATGTCCCCAGGGCATCGAGTCTTGCTTGTCTCGGCATATGCCCTTATGCTACTACTCCCCTTTTTTTAATTTCAAGTTGTATTTAAACCAACGTCCCCATTTTTTGTCCAATTAACCGCCGCGTAGTTTTTTGTGCGTCCGGTTGGGCGCCTTGTTAGCCCTTAAGATCTCGAATATCCAAAGCTATGCTGAGGGCCCTGTTAAGCTCCTCGATCTTTTGTGGGGAAAGCGATCCGATAAAGTTTGTCAGAACAGACTTGGGCAGACTCACGAGTTCATCACAATGAATACCACTATCATGCTTTAATCCTTCATTTACCCCAACCAATACTTGAGTGGAAAGACCGTCATGAGTTGAATAAATCGGGGCACAAACGACCGTGGAGAAACGGGAATCGATGAGAACTTGGCGGCTTACAATAACAAAAACTCTGAATTTTTTTAGATCCTTGGCCGAAGGGCTGGTAACACGATACAATTCACCATGTTTCACAAATCCACCTGATAGGTAAGGACATCCATTGCTTCTCGGTTTAGGTAATCCGCACGGTGATTGATAATTTCGAGGTCTCTGGCATCCTGCTGCCTACGAATCAATTGCCTGATAAAAACCCGCACAGCCTCTTCGATAAACTCGGATCGGTTATTATACTCCCTCGCGTATTCATCAATTGCTTTCAGCAAGTCCTCAGATAAGGTTATAGATGTCTTGACTTTCATACTACAAATATACTCCAGAAATAATACCTTGTCAAGTGGTGTTTTATTGTCCAATATTATTTGGGCTAACGACTAAAATCAGCGGTGGTTGTAAGCCATCCGCTGGGGTATTTTGTTAGCCTTTCCTTCTCATTCAGGGAACTCTGCTATCATTTTCAAGACGAACTCTGCAATCTCAGGGTCGATCTGTTCGCTCTCCCTCTGAAACAATGACATTAGACGGGCGCGATCAACCCTGCCATCGGGTACCAGGATAGGTGTCATCTTGTATCGTCCCGGGCGACTTTCGCCGTTGTCAATTCGATTATGTGAGTACCCATGTTCCTGGCGCCATGTGAGTGCTTTCTCATCAGTTCCTTCACGATAGCAAAGTTGAAATCCGCAGATCATGCCTTTGGGTGTGTACCACACAATAAGATCGAATAGCCTACCTGTAAACCAACGGCGCTTCAGATCTCCAGGGATCTGGCGGACTTTTCTCTCTTCCCTCAGCATAGAGAATCACTTTTTTATATAAGGATAACGATAGAGGTAAGCCAACCGGCTACAGGCCACTGATGAAAAGCACAGGGCTATTACGGGTCGGCTTCAGTGCCTTGGTTGGCCTTTTATTTATTGTATGCTGGGCGGAGGTTCCGCAACATAGGGTAATGCTTGGTGTTTAGGGTTTTCAATTCCGCATTCTCGGCTTCAGCGGTAGCAACCAAGATTGCGTCTGCAAGGCCGACGCCATGTGACTTAGCGTAGTCGCGTTTGTAAATCCCTCCGGCCTTCGCGATTTCGGTACCTACAGGGACCACGCGGAAGAGAGAGACGAAGTTATCCAGAACAGCTTGTTCTGCATCTCCTTTTACTCCAGCGTACAACTCTGCGACGACGATGGATGACAGAATGATTCGAGCAGAGTGTGTGTTGACGAAGGCCACCGCCTTGCTGTGTCCCCGAAAGAAATCGACAAGAATATCTGTGTCCATAAGGATTGACCGCGCCATGATTACTTCCTGTCCCATTCGGCACGCGTTGAATTGAAGTCAGGAAGATCTGTACGGTCCTTCCAGATTCCGGCAGCCTCTCGCAGAACCGCCTCCCTCCGACTGTGGCTCGATTGATTGATGAGGCGATCGATAGCCTCTCGAATGAGCTCACTTTGTTTCTTACCCGCGGCCTTTGAGATAGCAGCCAGTTCGTCACGTTGATGCTCTGTTAGGTATATTTGTGTGCGAACCATACCGCACCTACCATACTGTATACATCAATATTATACATCATTCTTGCTCCCTGTCAAGGCCAACGAGCAAGGTCAACGGTGGCTGTAAGCCATCCGCTGGATCGCTTTGTTATGTGTAAGTTTCATTGGCCTAACTTTGAACTGGCAAGACGATTCAGACTGACACCGGACTCGGCTGCTTGGATTGCAAGTTTTCGATGAACTTGGGGAGGAACCCGAACAATGAATTTGCCACTATAGTGCCTACAAGCGATTGGTTCGGGAACGGATTCGCCTTCCTTTTGCATATCGTTTACGACATCTTCTACTAATTTGCGGATTCCTCTTAAGGCTACTTCCGGTTTCTTAGACAGCCAACTCAAGCTTGGAAATTCAGCGCACAAACCTACGTACTCATTATCGTCTTCAGACCAGGTTACCCGATAAGTATATCGATCATTTTTCAGAGCCATGATCAACCTCCAATCTTTCAATAGCCAGAAGCACCTGTTTCACCTGGTATGCTTTGGCTTTTCCTTTATGATTCTGAATATTTATTCGGGGATCACCTTGCCACGGGGTTTTGTAAATTCGATGACTGCTCCCACTTTGGCGAGACTCCCCAAAAAAATGATCACATGCCTTGCACAAATCGTTGAATCGAACATCTTTAGGATTCTCCTTCATTTGTGCAAGTATGTCATCTATTTTAGCCATATCATTATAGTATCATTACTGGTATCATTGTCAAGAGTTGTTTTTGAAGTGAAAGAGAAATATTCAATTTTTTAGGCATATAACGATTAAAGTCAACGGTGCCTGTAAGCCATCCGCTGGAGGGATTTGTTAAGTGTGGTTCATTTCTTTTCCCCATAACCTTTATGTATGAGTTCATCATCAATTTTAGAAAGCTCTGAGGTTCTTTCCTCTGTCATTATTACCAAACAACCCAGTTCCTCTGTGCGACGAAGAGACCCCTCACCAATAAGTTTTACATAAAAATTGCAGTTTTTATCTCGAAAAGTCAACCAGGCTCTCTGCGCTTCTCGAAACACACCAATAATGGCTCCAGGCTTTAACCTATTGAACTTCTCGAAATGCTCAAGAACATCAATAAACTTCTTGTATGTTTCATTAAGCTTCTTATCTGCTATTTGGTACTTCTGGAAAAAGGACTCTTCAATCTCAATAGTTGTTTGTCCATCACATTCCTCAGTGCTTGAGGCACTTATGCAAAGACTTGGAAATAAAAAAAGAAAAATGATCAATACTCTTATAACCTTGGAAACAGCATGAATTTTCAAAATCTGTCTCTTACACTTAACGATGAGGCTCACCGGGAGCCGTGTTTATCGGCGATCCGGTGGAACCGTTTGTTAGGCCCTCATCTTTTTCTTTGGGAGTTCAATAATCAATTACACCAACTGTATTTACCGTTTGTAAAGTGTATAATTTAGCTTTGACCCCAAGTCTCCAAGTCTTCACTATAGCACACCAAGCCAACCCTTTTGAAGAGAGATCATCCATCTTTTTTTCATTCTTCTTGCTCCACCCGTGACGGCGGCGGTTCTCCCCTTGGCGGTGAGCCTTCTTCCCTCTCAGAATCTGCCGGTAACGCCTCTGCGCCTCCCGGTGAACTCTCTGCCTTCCTAATCTACGGCATTCCTCACAACAATAAGCCTGCCCCCTCCAACATCGCCGACATACATAGAACCTTTTGCCACACCAACGACAACCCACCTCAACTAAAAGCAAAATAAAATGGCCTCCGACCCTTGCCCTGAACCATGATAGGTTCAGGGCCTTGCAAACAGCCAGAAGCCATGGTAAAAATAATTAACTTCGTTGAGCTTCCAATTGTTTGCGGAGCTCCCCTCCGAAAGCCCGAAGGTGCCTCTTCGGGCTTTCCTTATTTTTATTCCTTCAAAAAAGCCGATATGATAATTGTTCAAGGAATGAAAAGAAAAATCAGCTCTTCTTCTCTCCAATGGGCAAGAGATGGGTCAAAAACCATGATCATTTTATCGGTGGGTCAATTCTTCTGAGTAAAGTCGAGGCAGTTCAAAATGAGCGCCAAAGCCTCGGATCAAGCTTGTGATACCGGCCGCAGGAGACACACCTCTCGAAGAGTCGAGTCTACGACTTTTGTCCTCTCTATGTTACTTCCATATACTTATCTTAGACAGACGGTGCGCTTAATCGCTTCCGGGGACATTTACTAGGAATCAAAAGAATTAAATACCATCGAATGTGTGGTGGGAATTAAATGAAGAATAAAATTGGGGTCTGAAGTTATCATAATTAGGTCAGTTTTGGATATCGCCTACTGAAAATCTGAATATCTGGATTCAGCCATCGGCAACGATTTATCATAATGGGACTAAAACTCGGTGCAATGAGCATCAGGCGTGGATATTTTTCTACGTCTATATCATGCTTCGAATATAACCTTGCAAACCCTTCAATTTTTTCTGCTATGAAATCAAAATAATCCAATGCCTGAAATAGTATATATGGGTCTTCAACAACCTTTAATTCAGCGACCACAAGAGAACCATTGTTATCAACGAATAAGATATCCAAGCGGCCTGAAGATGTATGGCGTTGATGTTCTAAATACTTCAAACCGTCTTCAATCAAATGTGGATGCTTGATGATGCGATCCTCCAGATCCTTTTCAGATAATTCTCCCCTTGTATATTCAAGCATATGGGCTCCTTTAATAACAATAATTAGTGCATAACGATTTAGGTCAGCGGTGGCTATCAGCCATCCGCTGGATTTTTTTGTTAGGCTGTTTATCGATTAATCGATATTTTCCCCTCATTATATTTATGAATCAACATTGAGATAAGGGATTGATATGGTATGCCCTCTTCAATTGCCTTGGCCCTAATTTTCTTTAAATCTCGCTCACTCATTCGTATGTTGATACGCCTCTGTTTGTTAAGGCTATAGCGGGCATATTCCTCGTATTGCTTTTTTTCTTTTTTGGTGAGGTCAGGAATCCATTCTTCTTTTTCAAGGGATTGCGCCAACTCTCTTTCTTCTTCATCCAAATATCTTGCCTTTTTCATTTCTTTCCTCCCAAATACTTTTTAGTTGCCTTGCTGTTTGGTATTATCGTTTTCAAAAATATTTTTTCGTCATCCTCAACATATGGCACCGAATAGACATAATTCTCAATCTTTACCAAGAAGATCTTCTGATTCGGATATCTTGCGGGATTTGGATGTTTTATTCTGTCAACCAAATCTCCTAATGCAATGGCCAATTCAACCTGTTCAAATGACACGCCTCTAACTTTCTTGAGCATTTCATTTTTCTCATCATCCCAGTCAAAATATTTCATGAACGTGTGCCTATTGTATTCTTTCTATATAATAAAGATAATT
>Ga0194125_10011985_pt1 | contig 11511 bp, 9 predicted proteins | sample TA2KigC250mmetaG_FD_148626 | JGI IMG/M metagenome (GOLD analysis project Ga0194125, IMG submission 148626) | Freshwater microbial communities from Lake Tanganyika, Tanzania - TA2015034 Kigoma Deep Cast 250m | ecosystem: Environmental > Aquatic > Freshwater > Lake | place: Tanzania: Lake... | reverse complement strand
AAAAGGCGCGTTATCTAAGCAGATAAACCGGGTGAGAGGCATTTTGTTAGATATGCTTTGTGTTTTAGAGGCAAATATTGATTTTCCTGAAGAAGAAATAAGTACGCTGGATTTAGAAGATATCGCTGGAAAGTTAGAACACATAAATAAGGAGCTAGAGACCATACTGGATAACTCCAAGACCGCAAGGATATTCCGTGAAGGAATTCAGGTGGTTATCTGCGGTAAGCCAAACGTAGGTAAATCCTCGCTTTTAAATGCACTCCTAAGGCAGGAACGCTCTATTGTCACCCCGGTTGCCGGCACAACCCGGGACACAATTGAGGAGGTCATTGATATAAGAGGCATTCCGATAAGGATTGTCGATACCGCCGGTATTATTGAGCCCAGGGATTTGATAGAAAAGAAAGCAGTCCAGCGTTCAAGAAGACAGATTAACTTAGCGGATTTAGTAATTTTATTATTCGATGGCAACAGGAGATTGAGTAAGGATGATGGGGTTTTTGCCAGAAAATTAAAGAAAAAGTCCGTTATCGCCGTTATAAATAAGATAGACCTAAAACAAAAGATTGAGAAGGATGAGATTTTAAAAAGATTCAAATATGTAATTGATATCTCGGCAAAAAAATTTAAAAATATAAATCTTTTAGAGGACACCGTGGCTAATCTGGTTTATAACGGCAAACTAAATTGCCCTGAACCGATCTTGGTTAGTAATCTTCGACATATCGAGGCAATCAAAGAAGCGCAAAAACTTGTTGCTGAGGCAGTCAATTCGTTAGATAATAAATTATCACCAGAGTTTGTGGCACAGGAGATCAAGGACGCCCTTGCGTATCTGGATGATATATTAGGCAAGAGATTTTCAGAGGATTTGCTGGATAAGATATTCGCTGAGTTTTGTATTGGTAAATAGTGACTAGGGTTGGTTGGGACTCTACAAAAGGAGCGCTTATGGATAAGAAAAGAATTGAAAAAGCAATCAGGGATATATTAGAAGCAATTGGTGCAAATCCCAAGAAAAAAGATCTTATAGATACACCTTCGCGTGTGGCAGAGATGTATGAAGAGATATTCTCGGGTATTAAACAGAGACCCGAAGAAGAATTAGAAGTTGTCTTAGACCAGAAGCACAATGAGATTATTCTTCTAAAGAATATTTCCTTGCAGTCTTTGTGTGAGCACCATCTGCTTCCCTTTATCGGTAAAGCCCATATTGCCTATATACCTAAGCAGGGCCGCGTTACCGGATTAAGCAAATTAGCCCGGGTAGTAGATATTTTATCTCATCGGCCTCAAGTGCAGGAAAGATTAACCACACAGATCGCCGAGATTATTATGTCGAAACTCAAACCTTTGGGTGTAATGGTAGTTATTGAGGCAGAACATCTTTGCATGTCTTTTCGCGGAGTAAAAAAACCAGGTACGCTCACCGTAACCTCGGCAGTAAGGGGTATTTTTAAAGAAAACCAAAAGACCCGCTCTGAGACCTTGGCACTCATTAAAGAATGAAAACTTGCTTTTTTACATTTTTATTATATAATAAATAAAAAGCAGTATTAACCTAAGGAGGAAGAGATGAAAAATGATAAAGCTTTTTTGATTACCTTTTTAATTTTAGTTATTATAACCACATTCAGTGTTTTCAGGTATGTCTCATCATTAAGGGAAGAAAATAAGGCATTATCAAGCAATATCGATCAAATAGTAAAAAGGACCGCGGATCTTGAATCAGATAAGACAATGAAGAAAATAACTGCTTTAAAAGCAGAGAATGCAAGCCTAAGGAGAGAGATTGAAGATTTGAAAGCTGAATTAAAGCGAATCTCTAAAAAACTCCCCAAGCCCTCCAAAACCGTTACTGGAAATAAAGGACTTTTAATAAAAGGTAGTAAGCCCACCCCTTAAAAGTCTAGCCCCAAATCATACTGCATAAATAATCCCCAGCACCAGTTAAATCCACTGTTTCGTAATTTAATATTATGATATAATATTATCAATGGAGAGAAAGTCCATTCTTTTTATGCTTTTCTTTTCGGTGCTTGCTGTAGGAGTGCTACTACGCATAAATAACCTTAATAATATAAGCAGAAGAAGCCGCGATGAAAAGATATACACCCAGGAAGCCAAAACTATAGTGTTAGAGGGCGGGGAGGGCATAAAGTTATTGATACGAGAATACAATTTAAATAAAGAATTATGGATATACCCTCCCCCTACCAGGGTAGGCTACCTTTGGTTACTGGCCAGTGTTATGAAGATGACAAATAGGACAGACGTAAAAGTCGGCGCTTATGTCTCCTGCGCTTTTAGCATTATCTCGTTATTGCTTTTGATTGTATGTGGTTTGCGATTTTTTAACCCCTGGATCGCCTTGAGTGCGCTCTTATTTATGAGCGTCTCGCCTATGGACCTGGCAATTGCAAGGAGGACGTGGCAGGATGCCATGCTTGGGTACGTAGGATTATCGCTCATCTATTTCTGCTGCGAGCTCACACGCAATATCCATAAACTCATCTGGTATATCCTCTTTGTCATAGTCGGCAGTTACAGCATACTCATTAAAGAATCGGGCATATTTATCTACGGATTATGTATGCTCTGGCTTTTATGGGTTCTCTTTATTAAAGAAAAATCTTATTTAAAAGGATTTCTCTTAATGATAGTCAGTGCGGCAGGTGCTGGCATAAGCATTCTTACGCTCGCACATGCTGCAGGAGGGATTACGCCGGTTATTGAAGTTCTGACTCATGTCATAGAGGCAATGCCTACCAATATATATGCCGTCGAATATCAGTCAGGCCCCTGGCATCGTCTTTTACAGGGGTTTTGGATAATCAGCCCTGTGAATGCATTCTTATGTGTCCTGGGTATCGCAGGAGTATTTCCCACTTCTTTACCAAATAATAAAAATCGAAATGCCATTTTTGGTATCATCTTTTTTATGCTGGCATTTATGACTATAACCATTGTCACCCCGTATTGCCAGAACTTACGATACGTAAGCGTCCTTTTTGTCCCTTTTTATCTGATGGCTGGATTAGGGCTCTGGCATATCGTCTCATTCGCCAGGGCTAAGACAGGAAACTGTTTTTTTTATTTCGCAATTGTTTTTATCATTGCAATTATTCTTACGGCAGCAAGGGATTACCGGAATTTTGAAAAGATATTCCTCAGGAGCGGTATCCCGGATGTTTCAATTCGCATGATTAGGGAATATTCACGCTAAATTATCGTTATAATGTTATGCTAAAACAAGTGAAATGTGACCTCTGCAGTTCGGAGAGATATTCAGTCGTCTATAAGACGTATGCAGGAGATATTTCAACGATACAGATGGACTCCTATAGGATAACAGAAAACCAGCAGAATTTTCCTTTACGGATAGTAAAATGCTCTAAATGCGGTCTTATATACGCTAACCCCAGACCATCGGTTATAACCCTGTGTGCCAATTATGCTGGCATGGTTGACTCTCTATATTTAGAAGAAGAAAAGGGGCGTAGATTATCAGCGCAATCCATCCTTAACGGATTACACGGCTTTAAAAAGAGCGCAAGGTTACTTGACATAGGATGCTCTACTGGTTTTTTGCTCGATGAGGCGCGTAAAAAAGGCTGGGAGGTTTATGGGGTTGAGCTCTCGCAGTGGGCAGTTGATTATGCGCGTAATAAATTGGGCATCGCCAATGTCTTTGGCGGGACTTTAAAAGAAGCAGCCTACCCTTCTAATTACTTTGATGCTGTAATCCTGAAAGACGCCATTGAACACCTCACCGACCCTAAAAGCACGTTGATAGAGATAAGAAGAATATTAAAATCCGACGGCGTAATCTGTATCAATACACCTGATATAAGCAGCCTCATAAGCAAGGTTTTGAGGGCACGCTGGTGGGGAATAAAACAGGCGCACCTTTATTATTTCACCCGCAAGTCACTTCATAATATGCTGGATGCGGCAGGATTCGCACCAATAAAAACTAAATCCCATGCCAGGACATTCTCTTTAAAATACTGGGGGAGCAAAATAAAAGATTATGATAGAATACCATATAGAATATGCGGATTTTTAATTAACCACAGCATCATTAAAGATTGGCTTATAAAAATAAATTTAGGGGACCAGATTGAGGTCTATGCGCGAAAGATGCGTAAGTTAGAATTCCTTGAAGAACTGGAGACGCCTGCCCATTCTCTTCAACAAAGTCAGATGCGGGTGGTTGCGGTTTTGCCTGCCTACAATGCAGCGGGTACGCTTAAGGAAACAGTGGCTGATATTCCTCAAGATGCAGTGCAGGATATAATTTTGGTGGATGATGCCAGCCACGACGGAACAGTCGGGATTGCCAGAAGTTTAGGGCTTAAGGTGTTTGTCCACGAAAAGAATAAAGGGTATGGCGCGAATCAAAAAACCTGTTACATAAAGGCACTCGCAGACAGTGCCGATATTATTGTGATGGTTCATCCCGATTATCAGTATGACCCTAAGGTAATACCTCAACTCATCGAACCTATCAAAGAAAAAAGGGCTGATGCGGTTTTCGGCTCGCGGATGATGAAAGGAGGGGCGCTTGAAGGGGGGATGCCCCGCTGGAAACACAATACGAATATCTTACTGACAGCGTTAGAAAACGTGGTTTTCGCAACATTTTTAACAGAATACCATTCCGGGTTCAGGGCGTATTCTGCAAGGGTTCTTGAGTCGATAAATTTTCAATTAAATAGCAACGGTTTCTTATTTGATACGGAGATAATCGCGCAGATTTTACTCCATAACTACAAGATTGAAGAAATACCCATCCGCACCCGTTATTTTGACGAGGCCTCAACGATTAAATTCTGGCCGGCCATACTCTATGGCCTAGGGATACTCAAGACCCTCCTAAAATATATACTTCACACCCGTACCTTTATAAAATTTAAACAGTTTGAATAAATAAGTTATTGTTTATGATATAATTAAACAAAGGATAAATTTAATGGTTTTAAACTCAAGAAATATCCTGGTCTTTGTTTTATTATTTTTGGTTTGCATATTCACATACTATCACAGTCTTTCTTACGATTTTGTATTTGATGACATATCTTTGGTGGTAGACAACCCTTATATAAAGAATCCATCCTGCATAGGTAAAATCTTTCAAAAAGATTTGTGGGATTTTGCCTACGAGGCCGATAAGCCCAATTATTACAGACCGTTACAGACTCTTAGTTTTATGCTGGATTATAGATTATGGAGATTGAATTCCTTCGGGTATCATCTTACCAGTATTTTTATACATTTTTTAAATGCCTTACTGTTTTTTTTATTTATATATCTGATTTGGGAAAATTTCTTTATTTCAGTTATCAGCAGTATTTTATTCTGCATCCATCCCATAAATACCTCAGCGGTAACTTATATATCCGGCCGCGCAGATTTACTTGCATCATTTTTTATTCTATCCACATTTTTGTGTACAACTTTATTGTTTAAGTATCGGATAAATAAGACACTGTATTTCTCTCTCAGTGTTTTTTTATCTGTATTAGCCCTTCTATCTAAAGAAAACGCCCTGATTATACCTCCGGGGATTTTATTTCTGTCTTTTTTTGTTGAGGGAGAAAATAAAGATAAGATTAAGTTATTTTCAGCTTCCATTTTGATTGTTGTTTTATACTTATATTTTAGAGTCAAAATCTTAAACATACCCATAGCCAGGCCCGCCCTTTTGAGTATAAATTTTCCTTTAAAGATAGTAAATTTCCTCTATCTGATTGCCTCATATATAGTTTTATTAATAGCGCCTCTTAATTTGTATCTATCCCATGTAATATCTCCAATAATTTCTATATCGGATATAAGATTCTGGGCTGCATTGTGTTTCTTTGCGGCTGTATTGGGCCTTTGGTATTTAAAACGGCGTAATAAGGCTTTAAATTTTAGTATATTGTGGTTTTTTATTTTTGCCTTGCCGGTATTTTTTATTATGACCGGATTTGGTTATAAACTGAATATGGCTGAAAACTGGGTGTATCTGGCTTCGCTGGGATTCTATATGATTGTAGGCAATATGTTTTATTTTCTCAGGCAGTATCTTAAGAGCGCCGTTTATCTTTTTATCTCAACTGTTTTTTTGATTTATATAGTTTTAACGATAATTAATAATTATAATTTTAAAGACAGAATTAGTTTAGCCAGACGGATTTTACGGTTTAATTACGAAAATAAAGAGGCCCATAAGGAATTGATAGATGCTTATTTAAAAGAGAAGGATTACGATAAGGCCTTTGAACATCTTAGTAAGGCAATAAGATTGGCGCCCCTTGACCCTGATTTATATTTATTACAAGGCATATATTACGAAGATACGGGTAATATCAGAATGGCTATAGCCTCTTACGAAAGATTATTGAAGGTAGAGCCTAATTCATCGCGTGCAAACAATAATTTAGGGGAGATTTATTTTAACAAAGGCGATTTTAATAAAGCAGGGCTGTTCTTTAAGCGCGCTATAGAGCTTAGCCCTTTGCTGTTTGAGCCCTACTTAAATATGGCAAAGCTATATGCTAAAAATAATGAAATAAACCATGCCGTATCTTTCTATAAACAGGCAATGGAGTTAAATCCGGATAATAGTGAGTCGTTCGTCAATTTAGCAAAGATATATTTTAATAAAGGAGATTTTAAAAGCGCAGAAGATGTTTTGAATAGAGCATTGACCTCGGGGCATAGGGAGGAGGAGGTTTTGGTATTGTTAGGTATAGTAAATGGCGAGCTGGGTTTTAATACTAAAGCCGATTATTATTTTAAAGAGGTATTAAGGTTGGGCTCTAAGTCAGAAGAAGCAATGCTCAATATCGGAGTATTCTGTGCCAATCAAGGCCGACTTGATAAAGCAATAGAGATTTGGCAGGAAGCGCTCAATAAGAATCCTGATAACAAAGTTATAAGAGAGAACATAGATAAAGCTAGGGAGTTGTTACGAAAAAGAAGATAAAAATATTAGTGGAATTAACACCTCGCTGTAAGTATTTAAGATATGACTTTGGGGATTTTAAAGACGTTAAGTGATTGTAAAGAAAAAAGTTAGGAAATTTATGGTTGTAGCGTCACATTGAAGAATTTTATTGAAACTCGATTTGGAATATAGTAATATAATAATTTATAATCAGGAGATCTCGATGTATCGCAGTGATAATGGAGGTGAACCCCTCTGTTGCTAAAAAGATAGGCAGAGATATACCCGTACAGGTCTTAAAATCAGCGAATAAGATAATCAGGTAAAAAGGGAGTAAAATTGAAAATTACAACTAGATTCGGATTAAATGAAAAGCTGATAGTGATTACTATCAGCACCATTTTCCTGGTTCTTAGCAGTTATGTCTATTTCAATCTGAAAACATTTATCCATATTTATAGAGAGAGCATCATAAAGACGGTATTTGCACAAGCCCAAGAATTAAAAAATATGGTATACGATGTTACCAAATTAGGGTTTGCTCTCGGCGAATTAAAAGGGATGAACGAAGAATGCGGGAAAATGGTAAGAGATATTCCCTATGCGACATATTGTTTTATCATGGATAATACAGGCAGGGTATACTATCATAACCTTCCTGAAAAAGTAGGTTCTGTTTACACCGATTCAATAACACAAAAGGCGATTAAGACGGGAGAAGATTTGGTTCAGTACATTCATTTAGATTCGCGAGAAAATATCTATGATTTTTCTATACCCCTTAAGGACATATCAGGTAAAAAGATAGGCATGATTCGGATAGGGATTCTCTCTAATATTGTTGATAACGCGGTCCGTAACGAAAGGGAACGCGCCCTTATATTGGGGACTCTTTCTATATTGATTAGTTTTTTAATAGTTTCTATTTTGTATAGGTTGAGCATCTTAAAATCTATAAGAAGTTTAATGAGCGGGATTACCGGATTTGGAGAAGGAAAGTTTGATACGAGAGTAGTGTTAGAAACCAAGGATGAATTTGGGGAACTCGCCAAAACCTTTAACCAAATGGCTGAGGAACTAAAACAGACACAAGACCAACTTATCCAGGCCGAAAAATTAAACGTTATAGGTCGACTTGCTAGCGGCGTGGCGCATGAAGTAAGGAACCCCTTAAGTATAATACTGCAAGGGCTTAATTATTTGGAAAATAGGATACCCACTAAGGAAGAGGATATCTCTGAGACCTTGACCACGCTCAAAGATAACGTAAAAAGAGCAGATAAGATTATAAATGTTCTTCTTGATTTTTCTAGAGCTACAAGTCTGGATTTACGGCCAGAAGACGTAAACTCCATCTTAGAGGTTTCTTTGAGTTTGGTAAAGACCAGATCTAAATTCGAGAATATTGAGAGTATAATGGAAACAAAAAAAGATATACCAAAGGTTTTGGCAGATAAAAACAAATTAGAACAGGTATTTATTAATATATTATTGAATGCAGTTCAGTCTATGCCTAGGGGAGGCAAGATTATTATTCGTAGCTATGATAAGCAATTGGAAGAAGTAAAAAATGGCATAGGCAGAAGAAAAGAAGACTATTTCCAGGTTGGAGAAAAGGTCGTAATAGTTGAAATTGAAGACACAGGCGTCGGAATTCCTGAAGAAAATCTGAAGAAAATTTTTGACCCATTTTTTACTACAAAAGGCCCAACCGGTGGGGCCGGTTTAGGATTATCTGTAACCCGGAATATAATTACCATGCATAAAGGGTTGATAGATATAGAAAGCCAGACAGGCAAAGGAACCAAGGTAATAATAACTCTTAAGATAGCCAAAGGGTAACATGGGGGGGTGTTGATATGGAGAAGAAAAAGATATTGATTATTGATGACGAAGAGCAATTTACAAAGATAGTTAAATTGAACCTTGAGTACACCGGAAAATATGAAGTTAAAACAGAGAATAAAGGAGCACTTGGCCTTGCCGCTACCAAGGAATTTAAGCCGGATTTGATTCTATTAGATATCTTAATGCCGGATATGGAAGGCAGTGAAGTAGCCTTTCAGTTAACGAACGATAAAGATACTGAAAATATTCCCCTCGTGTTTTTAACTGCAGTTGCAAAGAAAGAAGAAATAGAAGCAAGTAAGGGCGTTATTGGCGGGCATCCTTTTATAGCTAAACCGGTAGACATAAAGCAGCTTATCGAAGTTATTGAGAAAAATATTTATTAAAACCCAAAGTAACTCTCCTCCCTCTTGAATTAAATGAAAAACTCCCTATCCAAGCTCCGGTACTGTATCGCCTCTTAAGATATGCTCTGCCAGAATAATTTCAGATCCTGGTTTAAAGCGGTTATATTAATTAGTATCATAATAAGATTGTTCTTAGTATTTAATACTGATGGGACATACGATGTTGGAATATGGGAACACCATGCTAACCAAATTGAGAAAATCGGCTTAATAAATTATTACAAAACATCATTCAATGAACCTATAGTCAAGTTTAATCACCCGCCTTTTGCTGGATTAGTATCATTGTTAATTTTATCTTTAAGCAGAAATCTTCACCTGTCATTTAAGATTATTTTTCGTTTACCATTTGCCACAATGGATTTTTTAACCGCTTTTTATCTTCTTAGGACCTTTGCCAACAATAAAAATAAATATATATATATACATCTTTTTATTTGCTCAATCCAATAACATTTATAATGTCCGCTTATCACGGTAACACTGATTCAGCCGTGGGGCTCGTTATCTTAGCAACCATTTATTATATATCTCAGAATAAATATTTGCTTGCAGGGTTGATATTCGGCTTCGGGGGTTGGCTTAAATGGATAGTCATATTGGCATGTCCTGTTTTATTTTTTGCACTGCCCGATTTCAAAAAAAGAGTAAAGTTTTTTGTGACCGCGGTCTGTACATTTTCCGTTAGTTATTTTCCTATGCTTCTTTTGGTTCCCGAGGTTTTATTTAATAGTGTTTTTCAATATGGTGGAATATTAATTACAACGAAAGTAGGCTTTATTTGGGGGATTATAATTTTTTATCAATATTTTATAGATTTATATTCCAAGCTTTTCATTTTTCCAATAGTAGAATCTCTCGATAAATTGTTTTATTGGTATTTTACGCATGAAAGAGTAATCATTGCGATTGTGATTATTTCCTACTCTTGGCTTCGGCGATATCGTAGTTCAGCAATAGACATAAACAAGACTATTGGAGAAGTATTCTGTATATTTTACGGATTAACTAACCATTGGGGCTTTCAGTATCTTGTCTGGTCAACTCCATTTTGGGTTTTTCTTGAGTTGCCGTTTGCAATATTTATATTAGTTTCTACAACAGGATATATATATCTTTTGTACAGCCTAGTCTGCGGTTCTTGGTTTTTAGTTGGAAAATGGGATTTCGCAAGTCATCCATATTTATCAAAACCTATTCTATTTTTCAGAGATTTTTCTGTTTCGGTATTTTTAGGCAGCTCCTTATATTTTTTTGTAACTGTAGCATTAGAAAAATTAAATTTTTTCAAATTCAAACAAATAGTAAGAATTTTGATATATCCAAAGCATACTAAATAACGTACCTTTCGCATAGTTTAAAATTTGATTTTTCGCAATCCATCGATATAAAAAACAGTATTATTTTTTAATTATGATTGATAAGAACGTAGTGACGTTTAAACGTCACTACGATTTTTGATTAAATGTGCGATTTTGATTAAACGAAAAAATCCCTATCTAAACTTCTGTACTGTATTGCCTCTGAAAGATGTTCTGTTTTAATCTGCTCCGACCCTGCCAAATCCGCAATTGTCCTTGAGACCTTCAATATTTTATCATAGGCTCGGGCACTAAAATTTAGCTCACTCATTGCCATCTTCAGCAGTTCGCTCTCTTCTCTGCCTAAGGCACAAAACTTCCTTACCTGCTTGTGGCTCATCTGGGCATTGTAAAAAATATTCTCATCCTTAAACCTTTCCCTTTGAATTGCGCGCGCTTTATTTACCCGCTCCTTTATTTGAGCGGAAGTTTCCGCAGGTAAGTTACTGGTTAATTCCTGATATCTTGCTGCTGGCACTTCAATATGTATATCTATTCTATCTAACAGCGGCCCTGATATCTTTGCGCGGTATTTATATACTTGGGATGTACTACATCTACAGGCAGATTTAGGTTGTCCTAATGAGCCGCAGGGGCAGGGATTCATCGCAGCTACCAGCATAAAATTAGCTGGAAAGACAAAGGATTTTTTTATCCGGGATACGCGTATCAGGCCATCTTCCAAAGGCTGCCTTAATGCCTCTAAGGAATCGCGGCGAAATTCAGGCAGCTCGTCCAGGAATAATACACCCTGATGAGCTAAACTTATCTCGCCAGGTTGAGGCAGAGAGCCGCCGCCCACTAATGCTGCATCTGAAATACTGTGATGGGGACTGCGGAATGGACGGATACCGATTATACCATCCTTAGCCGGCAGGGTCCCCATTACCGAGTGTATCTTGGTTACCTCCAGCGCCTCCTCCAGGGTCAAATCCGGCATAATCGTGGGGATTCA
>Ga0194125_10011981_pt1 | contig 11513 bp, 10 predicted proteins | sample TA2KigC250mmetaG_FD_148626 | JGI IMG/M metagenome (GOLD analysis project Ga0194125, IMG submission 148626) | Freshwater microbial communities from Lake Tanganyika, Tanzania - TA2015034 Kigoma Deep Cast 250m | ecosystem: Environmental > Aquatic > Freshwater > Lake | place: Tanzania: Lake... | reverse complement strand
AGAAGAAAGCGTCTTTCCTGAGTTTTTGCCCGAAGCGCTGGGATAAGTTTCCGTTTCTGACAAAGGCGCCTCCCGGAACCGTTAGTGCTACATGGCACATTACCATCACTATCTTCTTTCGTCGAGCTGCTCGATGAAGGCTTCTATGTTGGTTTTGGCTTGTTCTTCGGAATAGCAGCGCAGATCGTTCAGATCGCCGTTGATCACCAGAGTCGGCAGATTGAGGCCTTCGCTCATCCTTTGAGGCATGCCGTAGCGGCTGTTGGAATTGTTAGGGCAGGTCTTCGCATCGTGGAAAATGATACCGTCAATCGCGAATGTCCGCGCCCAATCTCGAATGTAAGCTTCTTTGTATGATTCGTCACGGACGATGAAAAGCTCGGTATATGCCCGCGCCATTGATTCAAAGGGCTCTTTGGGATCGAATGCGTCAAAGATCCAACTGTTGCAGTAGGTGGATGCAACAATGTTTGTGTGAAGGGACGAAAAGAGGTCACTGAGGTTGCGCAGCTTGCCCCAGATGGGCATCCCTTCCCAATAGAGCCTGTGTCGTTCGCCTTGGACCGCGGCCACGCCCTGCTCAATGCGTTCTTGTAGCTCTTGGAGCAGACGTTTGTAGAATTCCACGGCCTCGGGCAAGCCTCGCAGCACCACTGCCGGCGCCATCAAAATGGTAGCATCGAAGAAGGTGAGGGGCGCAGGTTTGGCCGCGCCGCATTCCAGAACCTGTCGCCACAATTTTGTGCACTCCAGCGAGAGGCGCACGGTTTCCCGCAGGCGGTCTACGTCGAACTTATTGCCGGAGACCTCTTCCAGCGTGGGCACCATTTGCTTTATCTGGGTCGCCAAGTCCGTGATGTGGTGCTCTTTCACGGACTTGATGTTCCGGTGCGTGTGGACGCCCACCAGCGGGACATTCCATTCTCTCGCGTAAAAGGCGAACCAATCCTGCACGTCCCGGCACTGGTTGGTGTTGTAAACCAGCACATCCGCTTTGGGGATCGTCGCGAGGCCATAAGCGTTGGTGAGCGGAGTCTGACCCTTGAGGTAGGCTCCTACGTCCGCGGTGAGATATGAGCAGATATCAGGCGAATATCCAATAGCGTTAGCCACAGGTATGAAATCCGTGGCCATACGGGTGGCGCCCAGGAGCGCTCCGTGGTTTTCAGGATAATAAACAAGGAACCCCAAGGAGTGGAGCAGTTCCGCGGGTCCGACAGACGTGCACCACGCCACTTTGGGCCGGCCTTCCTTCTTGGCCTGGTCCAGCGAGAGGAAATGATCGCTCATGAGGCGTTTCATTTCGCCGGTCGCGACTATGGCTTTTCGAGGGGCTGCGGATTGCTCGGACATGCGATCTCCAGATGGTTCCTTGACGCTGATATCTTAGATAAACTTAGTGAAAGCTGCTGTTGAAGTCAAGTTGCGCCGATGCGTCTCTACAAAAGGGTCTCCGTGCCGAGCCCTTCAAATGCCGACAGGCTTTGCAACCGCTTCCATGCAAGCAAGGAAGTCGGCTCATGGTGATCGCAGAGATCGCTTGCGAAGCCGAGCTTCTATAGCGTTGCAGGTGGACGCTCGCAGCATGGCGTTTTTTGAAGATTTTCCGGGAGAAACTTTTTTGTAATCAAAAAAGTTTCTCCCGGAAAATCTTCACGACCTGTCCCCCGTTCACGGTCCGTAGCGTCGCCATGCTCGGCGGTAGTATTTGGCCAGGACCTGGTCATCGAGTCTGTTTGGTTGGATTGTTTCCTTGGGCAGCACATCCTGCGGAAATACGAAGAGGGTAGGTAGGACCCGGTTGCTCAGGAATCTCAAAGGGATATTCTCGGCCAGAGTGAGGCGGCCGGGCTCTATGGCTCGTCGGGTAGCCATAACAAAGCCCCAATCACCGAATGACGGCACGTGGACATGGTACGGATGGACATGGAACCGCCTTGTTTCTCCCGGCCCAAGGGGCGTTTCTTTCAGTGTCTCCACGATGCACCAGAAGGCTTCAGGTGCGTAAAAGGGGCTTGTAGCCTGGGTGGCCAAGACTCCATGAACAGCGAGACGACGAGCGCACAGCTTGTAGAAGCTTTTTGTATAGAGGCGGGCGATAGAGAGGGTGCTGGGGTCAGGCAGATCAATAAGGATCAGGTCCCACGAATCGCCCGATTGTTCGAGAAACCTTCCCGCATCGCGGATATGAACCTTGACCCTGGGATCGGAAAGGGCGTTCTCGGACAGGCGGGCGAGCATTGGTCGGTCTCGGAAGAGATGTATCATTTCCTCGTCAAGATCGACGAGGTCGATTCGTTCAACGCTCTTGTGCTTGAGCGCTTCTCTGGCCGTCATTCCGTCGCCTCCGCCGAGGATGAGCACGGTCTTTGCTCCCGGAGACGCGGCCATGGCGGGGTGAACGAGCGCTTCGTGGTATCGATGCTCGTCCACGGTGGAGAGCTGGAGGTGGCCGTCTATAAAGAGGCGGACATCGTCACGCCAACGGGTGATGACCAGACGCTGGTGCTTGGTCTGCCGTGTCAGAAGGATTTCATCTTGGTACAGGAGGCTCTCCGTGAAAGACGAGAACGCCTGCGAGGAGACAAGGCCGACCGCGAGCGCTGCGGCGCAAGCCGTCGCGGACACGGTCAGCAGCCGTCTTTTCGTCAACATATGTCCCAAGATTCGGATCGACACCCCAGCGACTGCGATGTTTATCAGCCCGAACACAAAGGCTGTGCGGAGCAATCCCAGGTACGGCACAAAAAACAGAGGAAATGCACAGGAGGCGGCCAGAGCGCCGAGATAATCCAGGGCCAACACATTGGCTACGGTGATGCGGAGCGCCTCACGAGACCTGAGGATACGAATGATCAGCGGGATCTCCATGCCAACCAGGGCGCCGGTAATTGAGAGAACGGTCAGGAGCACGGGCAGGAAGGTGTCCAATGCGGTGAAGCTCAGGAGGAGGATCGCGGCGGAAAAACCTCCGGAGAGGCCGATCCCTATTTGTATCATGACGAATGCGTCCACCAACTGGGCGCGGATGAAACGTGTAAGGTAAGATCCGACTCCCATAGCGGTCAGGAACACGCCTATCACGATAGAGAAGTGGGTAATGAGGCCGCCGAGAAGGTAACTTGAGAGGGACGCGGCAAGAAGCTCGTAAATCAGACCGCAGACGGCAATGACGAATACCGCGACCAGGAGAAAGACGCCCGGGAGCCGATCAGCGGTCATGATTATGCCTTGAGCGCAAGCGTGACCGACACGGGAATGCGTTGCAGGGAAGATCGCTCATCGCCCCGGTTCCTTGATAGGCCGCCGGATAAACCAATCGGCAGATCACGTGATCGCGGCCTGTATGATGATTGCCAGGGCGATGAAGATCGACCCGATAATGATGGCCAAGGCGACGTTCTGGTCCTCTTCGATCTCTTTCCGGATCGAGAACGGCGTCACCTTGGTTATCACCAGGAGCGCCACAGCGAAGAGCGCCAGCCCCAGAAGAGCATAGATGACCGAACTCAGAATAGTTATGGGCCTCAAATAATGCCAAGCGAAATCCATAACGTCTCCCTCCAATGACCGGAAGCCGACCGGAGTGACCATGAACGCAAGTCAACCTGATCGGAGTTTGTGCAATTTGAAATGCCGCTTAATCGCGTATACCACCTTCCATAGCTAAGAAACCACAACGAATCATGAGGCTCCTCGGCTTCGGCGAGCGCTCCGGGGCTTCGCCTCGGAGATCGGCGGCAACAGCGCATCGTTGCGCAATAATTTGGAGGGGAAACCCATCTCCCCTCCAAGCCTCCCCATACGTAGACGTCAGCGGATCACATCATGCCGCCAACCTGCATAGGAGATCTCGAAAGGAATCACGGATTCAACAGTGGGTTGCCTCACTTGCCGCCTCGGTAACCGCCACCCACATGGCTGCGGCCGCCGGTGAAATAGCGCCCGTGTGTTCCGGGCCGGGGGGAACCGTCTCTCAAGCTCACAGGGGTGTCCAGGGCTTTGGGCAGGAACCACCCGTAGAACGCGCCTCCGTATGCGCCAATAGTACTGACCGCCAGCACGCCAATGATAAGTATCTTCAATATCCAACCAGCCACGTTACGTCCCTTCGTGTACGGCCTCGAAAGCGCCGGAAGCGCGTGCACAAGACTGCGCCCCTCCGAAAAATCCCCCCGTATCCCATTGGCGTTAACTTCATGGAACCTGCCCTAATAATATTAGGCGGTTATCACCCTCCCCCTTCCCCCTCCCATCGAGGGAGGGGGACTGTGAAACCCTCTCCCCTGGCGGGAGAGGGCAGGGTGAGGGGGTAGCCTCGGCCAACAAACTCAGCCTAAAGTTAGCGCCTATGCCCCCGTATACCCCTTTATGAAAGGGGGAGTTTGAGGACCCCCTTTGTGAAAGAGGAAGTTTCAGACCCCCCCCCTTTTCTAAAGGAGGGCCAGGGGATTTGAGAGTCTTCCCCGGCAACTCCTCCAAAGGTTCCTCCGTTTTCATGCCGCTTCTAGTCATCATCGTCGCCGTTATCGTCGCTGCTGGGCATTACCGGCCGCCATCTGCGAAAATTGAAGAGCTGCCGAGCCAACGCCTCCAAGAGGGCCACCATTACGGCCAATACGATCGGGAGCGTAAAATAGTAGGGCATGGTTGCGCCCGCCTCCAGAGTCAAAGACAAGGGCTCGTTTCTTGAAGGCCCGCTCAAGTCACTGCCGCCCTTGCCGTGAACGAGCAGTCGGTACGCTCCCGGAGTATCCATCTTGAAGTACGACGTGAAACCCCGGCCCCCCTCGGACCAGTAGCCTTCGTCGTCCCTTCCTTCATAGAAGGAGGCTTCGTTCCAGAACTCGTCGATTACCTCGTCCTGGGCATTCACGATCCCAAAATCAAGCGAAAGCCAGGAATTCTTCACCGGAGCGTGACCCTTCAAACGCATGATGGTAAGTGGCTGCTTCACTTCGAAGGGGTTGCTCAGGCGCTCCCGGGTGTACTCATCCGCGGTGATCTGCTCCCGGAGCACCACAGCGCTCTTGTCTTGGGACATGGCGTAGAAGAGCAGCGCTAGGTTGAGCACAAAGAAGAGGACGCCAATGAAGGCCATGCCTTTGAGCCATGTGGGCGTCACGTAGGGTTGGCACATGTACACCCCGCCGGTCCGCGGGAGTCTTACGGCGCCTGGGACTGCGGCCTCCATCTCTTCACGGCTCACGTATCGGCCGCGGAAAAGCTCTCGTTCCTTCCCCGTGACCTCTCGATCCACATATTCCGGCGGCTTGATTATGGTCGCATAGCGCGTTTGCTCACCCACCTTTGCTGTCCAAGGAATCGCGCCGTCCACCCACCGAAGGGTGAGCGATCCTTCTTCGTAAAATTGGAATACCTCCTGTCCGACCCGCACCTTTTCTTTAGGACGCGGGCTGGCGGGGATCCGCACGTTCACATGGAAAGGTTGGCTCGCAGTGAAATGGCCGTCTTCTTCCGAAAGCCAGAGGTAGCCTTTTTCGGGATGGAAGAGCACGTATTCGAATGATCGGTATTCTTTGCTTTCCTCTCGCTGCACGTAGTAAAGGCGGCCCATCACTTCGTACGGGATCTTTTCAAGTGTGACCGGAGTTCCTATGGCTAGTGTGAACGGTGGGGCCTTTCCTTCATTTCTGCCCACTACAACCGTCTCGGCCGGGTCCAGGCTCAGCGCGGAGCCGCACGCTTCGCATACGACCATCTTCGTGGTATCGACCCGGCGTCCTTCGTACGGTTTTCCGCATGAAACGCAACGGATCGCTTCTGCTGCGCGCGCCGCGGGTTCTTCGCGCATATGGGCCTTGACCGCCGCGTCTTTGAGCAAGAGCGCCGAGCCCACGAATGCTCTGGGCTCGCCCGATTCCGCGTCGTATTCAAGCCCGAATACAAAGCCGCCGTCTTCGCCGCTCCCATCCGCGTACGGGTACGTCTCACCGATCTCCGCCACAAAGGGGATCTGGCCTTCTCCCCCGAGACATTTCGCTTCGCCCAATTCTTCGATCACGCCGACCCTGTCGTTGAGCGTAACGGTCATGCCCGCTTCCAGTTTGTCGAATGGCGGCGCCGGAGAAGTCAGCTCAAGAGGAGTCTCCAGAAAGATCTCCCCTTCGTCTTCAGAGAGCCACTGGATCGTTCCATCCTGCATTTCCACGAACCATTCATTCCAGGTCCCTTGCTCGTGAGCGTACGAGAGCCGTCCGAGCACCGTAAACGCTCGATCCTTGATCTTGCCCGTGGCGCCGACTCGGAATCGAGGAGAAGGCGGCAGGTCCATGGATTTTCGGCCTGCTCGCAACGCTGATTCCTTATCCCAATAGATCGCGGTCTTGCAGTAATTGCAGATCTTCATCAGCACTCCGGGATTGGTCACCACGTTCCCGGCGCCGCAGGATGGGCATTGGAATTGGCGTTCCATAATATTCAAGGATACAACAAAGGGCGCTCTGAACTCAAAGCAAAAAGTCACCCGACGCCGACTCAAATGCGGGCTTGACACATATTCCGCGGGGATACATCTTTCATTCCAACGTATCTCAAAAGAAAAGAAGTTTTGGTCCGTAGAGAGGATGAGAGAGATGACTGACGCCATCAAATGGGAATCTGACTTGGACCTTGCCCTTTCTATAGCTCGCGTGCAGGAGAAACCGGTGCTGTTGGATTTCTCCAACCCCGGCTGAGGCGCGTGCAGGCAGATGGATACAGTTTCGTATCCTGACAGCAGGCTGGCTGATTTCGTGCAGAAATATTTGATTCCGTTGCGCGTCCATACCAATGCCGCGCCGGAATGGGCGCGCCGATTCAGCATCCGATACACGCCCACCATCATCGTCCTTGACGACGAAGGGAAGGAACACTACCGGTCGGTGGGGTTTCTTCCCCCTGAAGAGTTCATAGCCACACTCATGCTCGGGATTGCCACGCTCCACAGGGACCGAGGTCGCACAGAGCAGGCTCGCGCCATGCTCAACTGGCTCCAAACGGCCCATCCCGGGAGCAAGGCCGCTGCCTCCGCGAATGAATTGCGAGCGAGTTTGAGCGGATAGCTAGTCTGACTTGTGGCCGCTTTGCCTGGCTCACCATTGATTCAGACGCTTTAGGGCAGTTCAACAAAAAACGATTGATTTCCGGAAGGGGATCAACGTATTGAGGAATCGCGGTCTGAGGGCTGTGGCGAGGAGTGACTCAACCGGGTCCGCCTTGCCGCGAAGCCGCCCGAGGCACGGATGAATGCTCCGAAAAGAAAGAATTCCTGAAGAAATTGCCACGCTTATATCGTCGCTCGAACGAGTCCGAATCAAAAAGTTTGCTCAAGCCGTTGGCGGCAACGTCATGTTCGGAATTGAGGGGAGAACTCCATATGGATAGCTCGTCGATCAAGCCGGTGATTGCCGATCACAGCGTCTATTTCGTAAGAGGCGCCTGCCTGTGCCGCCTGGACAAGCATGACGGTCAACTGGTGTGGAGTTTTGACGCGCGAGATGAGATAACCGCTGCGCCCCAAGTCGGACATCAGAGCGTATTCATCAGAACGCGGGAGCGTTTGTACCGGCTCAGAAGAGACACCGGTGAGATCTTGTGGCTTGCGTAGCCGGGCCGAGTAAGGCGGTTGGCGCAAGCGGCATACCCTCATGGCGCCGCATTTGCCGTCATTCCGACGGAAGCCGCGATCCGGTCCGGAAAAACTCCCTGAATCCCCCTTTAGAAAAGGGAGAATGTGTAGAATGCACTTTGTTTATGAAGGAAGCTCCCACCGCCCCTTTGCGAAAGGGGGGCAGAGGGAGGCCCTTTTGGGACAAAAAGAGCCTCCCAGGCGACTGTTCAAGGGTCTCACGTTTTCCTAATGATAAGCGCAGCCCACGACCTGGGCTTCATCTCCCTCAGCCACCCGCGGCTTCGCGCCATTCCGCGTCCACATAGTCCTGTTCCGGTCCCGGTCTGGTCTGTCCGCCGCAGGTTCCGCCCGCGCAGCCCGCGCTTTGATCGCCCTGGTAAGCGCCCTGACCGGCACGGGCTTGGCCTGGGGAAGCTTGGCCGTACAGCGACTGGGCCATCTGATGAGACGCGCTGTTGAGCATATCTATCGCGGACCTGATCCTCTCGATCTCACCGGATTCCATCGCCTGCTTGGCCTGAGTGATGGCCGCTTCCACCGCGGAAACATCCGCGGAGTTCAGCCGGTCCCGATTCTCGCGAATCAGCTTCTCCAGATTATAGACCAGCGCGTCCGCCTGGTTGCGAGCGTCCACCACTTCCCGTCTGTGACGGTCTTCAACCGCATTGCGTTCCGCATCGCGGACCATCCGTTGTATCTCGTCTTCGGAAAGCCCGCTGGACGCGGTGATCGTTATCTTCTGCTCCTTGCCGGTAGCCAGGTCTTTGGCGGAAACGTTCACGATCCCGTTCGCGTCAATGTCGAACGAGACTTCGATCTGCGGGACCTCTCGGGGCGCGGGGGGAATTCCCGCAAGATGAAACCTTCCGAGTGTGCGATTGCCCTCGGCCATTTCCCGCTCGCCCTGGAGCACGTGGATCTCCACCGTATCCTGGCCGTCCGCCGCTGTGGTGAAAATTTCGGCTTTCCTGGCCGGGATGGTAGTATTTCGCTCGACGAGCCTGGTCATGACGCCACCCAAGGTTTCCACGCCCAGAGAAAGTGGAGTTACGTCCAGCAGGAGCACATCGCCCACATCTCCGGCGAGGACCGCGCCCTGAATCGCAGCGCCCAGAGCAACGACTTCATCCGGGTTGACGCTGCGGTTGGCTTCTTTTCCGAAAAGCTCCTGCACACGCTTCACGACCACGGGAATACGAGTGGAACCGCCCACCAGAACCACCTCGTTGATATCCGAGGGTTTGACCCCCGCGTCTTCGAGCGCCTTGCGACACGGTTCCAGAGTCCTTTCCACGATATCACCGATCAGGGCCTCGAACTTGCCTCTGCTGAGCTTCATATTGAGGTGCTTGGGCCCGGACGCGTCCGCGGTGATGAACGGGAGGTTGATATCCGTTTCCAACGCGGAAGATAGCTCGATCTTGGCCTTTTCCGCCGCTTCTTTGAGCCGCTGGAGCGCCATTTTGTCTTTGCTCAGATCGATGCCCTGGTCTTTCTTGAATTCGTCCACCATCCACTCGATCACGCGCCGGTCGATATCATCGCCTCCCAGATGGGTGTCTCCGTTGGTGGCTTTCACTTCCACCACCCCGTCGCCCACTTCCAGGACCGAGATGTCAAACGTGCCTCCACCGAAGTCATAGACCGCGATAAGCTCGTTCTTCTTCTTGTCCAGTCCGTATGCGAGCGCGGCCGCGGTGGGCTCGTTGATAATCCGTTTGACATTGAGCCCTGCGATTCGGCCCGCGTCTTTCGTGGCCTGTCGTTGCGAGTCGTTGAAATAGGCGGGCACAGTGATAACCGCGTCGGTTACTTTTTCGCCAAGGTGCTCCTCCGCTGACTTCTTGAGCTTTTGCAGGATCATTGCGGAGATTTCCGGCGGCGTGTAACCCTTGCCCTGGATTTCTATCCTCGCATTCCCGTCGGAACTGCGAACTACAGAATATGACAGCGCTTCTTTTTCGCTCTGAACCTCTTCATATCGCCGGCCCATAAGGCGCTTCACCGAGGTAACCGTGCTCTGCGGATTGGTTACGGCCTGTCGTTTTGCAACCCGGCCCACGAGCCGCTCTCCGTTGTGGCTGAACGCTACCACGGACGACGTGGTCCTGGAGCCCTCCTCATTGATAATGACCTGCGGGGTCTTCCCCTCCATGACAGCCACCACCGAGTTGGTGGTTCCAAGATCTATTCCTACTGTTTTAGGCATGTTGTTTACCTCCCGGCATGACCGGCGTGCCGTGCGGAAAATTTACCAAACAGGTAATCATCGCCTTACGCATGTCAAGCCCCTGTTCTAGGCGCCCGCGGCCTGAACAACTTGACTTTCTTAGCCAAAACGTGCTAATAAAACTATGGTTTCAGGTGATTGCGATGAACAACTTCCGACAGTTGCCCCTAACTGCCGACCGAAAGACAACACATCGTTATGTTTGTTAAGTTCTGGGGTGTACACGGGAGCCTCCCCTGTCCCGGACCCAAGACCCTGAAATACGGAGGTAACACTCCGTGCGTTGAGGTGCGCTCGGACGGAACCCTTCTGATTCTCGACGCAGGCACGGGCATTGTGGAGCTTGGAATGGATCTGCTCCTCCGCCACCGGGCCGCATCAGGAGGTATCACCAAGATCGTAGGACACATACTCCTATCGCATTTCCACTGGGACCACGTTCACGGCTTTGCCTTCTTTCGCCCTTGCTACCTCAGGGAGAATGAATTCCACGTATATGGCGTCAGAAATCTTGAAGCGAATGTCAGGACCACGTTGGAACGGCAGATGGCCGAGCCGAACTTCCCCATTCGGCTTGAACACCTGGCTGCCAGCCTCCATTTTCATGATATCGAGCCCGGGGACTCCTTTCCTGTGGGCGACCTCAACGTAACCGTGGCAAAGCTCAGTCATCCGGGGGACAGCTACGGCTATCGCATCGAGGGTAACGGGAAGGTAATGATCTACGCGACCGATACGGAGCATGTGGATGATGAGATGGACGAGGCCCTTCTGAAGCTGGCTTACAAGGCGGATTTGCTGGTGTATGACAGCATGTTCGCTCCCGAGCAGTACCTGGGCTTGTGGGACAAGCTGCCGCGGCGCAAGTGGGGCCACAGCACCTGGGAGCAAGGAGTGGCTTTGGCGCAGGCTGCTAAGGTGAAGCGGCTCGCGCTCTTCCACCACGGCAACGAGGACAGCGTGATCGAGGAATTGGAAAAGCAGGCCAAGGAGCGCTTCCCTGGGGCTATGGCAGCTTACGAAGGTCTGGAAATTCAGTTGTAGGGGTTTCGCCTCTGCGCGAGTAGACCAAGGATGGATTCGATCCGCGAAAAAAGGCTTCAATCAACCGGGTGAGATAGCCTTTGTGGCGGTATTCATGGTTTCGATCACTTTGTAGATGCTCGTGATACTTCCCACCTGGAGCTTGTCCTGAAGGCGGAAATGTTGCAGGCAGGTCCCGCACGAGAGGATGTCCACGCCTCTATCATGCGGCATAGCAAGGGCTTCCGTGGCTTCATCATCGACAGTGGTCAGATAACCCCCTGAGTTGAGAAAGATCATCCTCCAAGGCAGCGGCTCGGAATCAATCCAAGTGCGCAGGAACTCTCGCATAAGCTTGTTCCCGAGATCGTCATCTCCTAGACCGATGCGATGATCGGTGATGTACACCACGTTTCACTCAAGAAATGATGGCATTGGGCAGAACAACGGCGCCGGAGTGCCTTAAAAATGTAGGAGTTTTTGGTGGAGGGGTCCGGGGAGCTAGAGTTTCGCGCATTTTGTGTACTCCTGTTGGCGCGTGGAGCGCGCGGGATGGTTTTTGTGTAACTCGTTGTTATGGCCAGCTTCCCTCAAAAAGGTTCGAGAGAAATGGCTCCTCCGCGCTGC
>Ga0194125_10011980_pt1 | contig 11516 bp, 9 predicted proteins | sample TA2KigC250mmetaG_FD_148626 | JGI IMG/M metagenome (GOLD analysis project Ga0194125, IMG submission 148626) | Freshwater microbial communities from Lake Tanganyika, Tanzania - TA2015034 Kigoma Deep Cast 250m | ecosystem: Environmental > Aquatic > Freshwater > Lake | place: Tanzania: Lake... | reverse complement strand
CCTCGGGTTCAACGTGGACCCCGAGTTCAGCGACGTGCTGGACGGGCTGATCTGGGTCGACCTGCTCGAGATCAACGAGAGGATCCTCGGCCGGTTCCTCGGCCGCAAGGAGGCCGCCTCGTTCCGTGCCTTCCACGGCCGGGCGCCGCAATCCGCCTGATCCGCCGGGGACGGACCGCGGCCGCGATCAGCGCGACCACCGCACGATCCGGACCGTTCCGTCCGAGTCCCGCTTCGCCAGCGCCTCGATGCGAAGCCGCCCGCGCGTCCCGGCCGCGACGGTCTCGATCCGGAACCACTCGCTCTTCAGGTCGAGCCACGGGAGGAGACGCGTCATCCGGATCGGATCGGCGAGCGCGGCGAGCCCGTCGGCCGACCGCAGCGGATCGGCCTCGCGGAGGGTGAGGACGGCGCGGGCGAGGTACTCCTGTCCGCGGCCGAACAGGACGGTCAGCAGCGCCTCGGGGGCCGTGTTGAGGTTGATCGGAACGGTCCGGGCGTGGCGTCCCGGGATCACGCAGACGAGGTCGTCGGGGCGGGGCAGGGAGTTGGACTCGGCATCGCCGAACGAGGGGTCGTCGAACCACGCGGCCGGGAAGCCCTCGACGTGCAGCCACTCGGCGCGGGTCGACAGCGGCTGGTTGGGCGGTGTCGAGGGCGGTTTCCGCTCGAGGTAGCGGGCCGTCTCGAAGCGGCCGTCGTTGTCGGCGTCGACCCAGTCCCGGAGGGCCTCGATCCGCTCGCCGGGGGCCGGGTCGCCGCAGACCAGGAAAAGGTCGTGGAGGATGTCCTCCGGGGGGCGCCTTCGCTCGACGCCGGCGTCGAGGGCGAGGTTGTTGATGTCGAGCCGGCGGCCCTCGTCGACGATGCGGGTGCGGACGGTGATGCCGGTGGGATCGGTGAGCGCCTCGTCCCGGGCCCACGGCTCGCCGGGATGGTCGACCAGCAGGTCCTCGTCGTCCGCGAGCCGTTGCGCGGCGCGGCGGATGGCGTCCGTCCCGGCGGCGGCGAGCCGCTCGCGTTCCAGCACGGCGGCGGAGAGCGCGGCGGCGGCGCGGGATTCCGCCAGGAGATGGGCGAGGAGCGTGACGAGGACGCCCAGCATCACGAGCACGAAGACGAGCGCGCCGCCCCGCCGGGACGGCCGGCGGCCGGGGCTGGGCTTCGAAGGCATGCGATCGCTCCTCCGTGATGATCGGTCGCGGTCCCGGGCGGGGGTTCCGCGCCTAGCGCGAGCCCCATCGGATGCGGTCGGAGAGGAACAACTGGTCGAGGTTGTTCAGGGGGAACCCCTGCGTCAGCGGGAAGTCGTTCGGAATGCGGCCCTCGAGGATCGGGAACCACGACTTGTAGGGGCCGGTGCGCAGGCCCCGGGCGTAGGGCTGGTCGCGGGTCAGCGTCGTGAAGTAGAGCCCCTTGACGGCCTTGTAGTAGTCGTTGATTTCGTAGAACTCGTCGAGCGAGGGGGGCAGGTAGATGGACACGCGGTCGCCGTACCAGGCCGTGGCCCAGGGCATGTCGGTGCACATGACCTCGTTGGGTTCGAGCATCCCGCTGACGGAGGTGATGAAGAGGGGGATGTAGGGCGGGTAGGGGATGCCCGGGCGGGGCGGGAGGAAGGCGGCGGCGAACGGGAATGCCGACGAGAGCATGACGATGCCGGTCACCGCGATCCGGGCGAGCCGGAGCTGGAACTGCAGCCGGTCGAGCAGGATCGAGAAGAACGAGTAGCCGTAGGCGATGGCGAACGGCCAGAAGAGGTGCAGCAGGCGGAAGGCGCCGTCGAACAGGCAGGCGGTGAGGAAGAGAAGGATCATGGACAGGGCGATGCCCCACCGGAACAGGTGCACCTCCCGCCGGGCGAACCGGAAGAAGAACGTGGCGAAGAAGAAGGGCAGCAGGAGCCCCTCGCCGAGCGTGTCGAGATCCTCCCGCACGAGGCGGGACGCGCGCGACACGAACTTCGACTGGAGCTTGCGCACGACACCGCCGGCCTTGAGTTCCGTCTTGAGCGTGCGGTCGATCATGTCGCCGTCGGAGAGCCCGCTGTTGTGCAGCGCCGTGCGGGGGGCCGCGCCCCAGAACGCGCCGGAGACCTTGCGGTTCCGGAGGAGCCACGGGGTCAGCATGACCGCGACGATCACGAGGAACAGCGGCAGCCAGACCGTCGCGCGGCGGCGCAGGGCGAAGCCGAGGTAGAGCAGGATGCCGGGGATGACCGCCAGCGCCGCGTACCGGGTCAGGACGGCCATGCCGGCGAAGCCCGCGGAGAAGAGGAACGAGACGATCCACCGTCCCACGGGCATCCCCGAGCCCGCCGCGTCGGCCACGCGCAGCGCGAAGTAGAAGGACCCGATGCAGAAGAAGGCGACCACCGGAATCCCGAGGCCCGAGATGCTGTCGTCCCATACGAGGCGGCTCAGGAAGAACGAGATCGTGGTCAGGACGGAAATGCGAAGGCTGAAGAGCCGGCGGGAGGCCAGGAAGACGAACACCCCGGTCGCCAGCACGAAGAGATGGTTGAGGGGGATCACGATCCACTGCTCGGGCGTGAAGATGCCGCCCCGCTTCTCCGGCGAAAAGGCGTTCGGAAACGCCGCGAAGCCCGCCGCCAGCAGGGCCGGATAGACCGGCGGGTGGAGGATGTCCGGATGGCGTTCGACGGAGGCGTTCCGGAGCGGGCCCTGCTGGAGGATCCGCATCGTCGAGGGCCTCACGCACTGCGTCACGAAGCTCTTCTGGGCCGACAGGTTCTTTCCGAGCTGGGCCAGCTCCATCGCCTCGCCGTCCTTGAGGCCGCGGAACTGGATGGCCGTGAACATCAGGAGGAGGCCCAGGATGATCAGCGAGACCACGCCGATCTGGACGAGGCGCAGCCCGATGCCCACGTCGATGTTGTAGACGAGGTCCTGTACCCGCGATTCAAAAGGTTTCTTGACCATGAAATCCTCGCGTCCAACGTACCCGAGCCGGAGATGCATGGCAAGCTCCCGGGGCCGCCGGGGTTGCTTCCGCGGCCGGTCCGCCGTATCAAGAGGATCATGAACGCCGTGCAACGGATGGTGATGGCTGCGGGGATCGCCGCGTCGGCCTCGGCCGCGCCGTTTCCCGGGACGCAGACCCAGTGGTTCGGCTGGCCGCGGTGGGACTTCGAGCACGACGGCCGCCGGTGCATCGTCGTCGCGCCGACGAACGAGGCGCCGGGCCGCCCGTGGATCTGGCGCGCGCGGTTCTGGGGCCACGAGCCCCAGGCCGACCTCGCCCTGCTGCGACTCGGCTACCACGTCGCCCACATGGACGTCGCCGAGATGTTCGGCTCGCCGCGCGCCGTCGCGCACTGGGACCGGTTCCACGAACTGCTCGTGAAGGAGCACGGGTTCGCGCCCAGGGCCGCGCTGGAGGGCATGAGCCGGGGCGGCCTCTACATCTACAACTGGGCCGCCGCCAACCCCGGCAAGGTGACCTGCATCTACGCCGACGCGCCCGTGCTCGATATCCGCAGCTGGCCCGGCGGGAAGGGCAGGGGGCCGGGCCACTCCCCGACGTGGGCGGCCTGCCTGAAGGAGTTCGGGCTCACGGAGGAGACGGCGAAGGACTTCCGCGGCAACCCGCTCGATCGCCTCGAACCGCTGGCGCGGGCCGGGATCCCGCTGCTGCACGTCTGCGGCGAGGCCGACACCGTCGTGCCGATCGAGGAGAACACGCTCCTCCTGGCGCAGCGCTACCGCGAGTTGGGCGGAAAGATCACGGTCATCGCGAAGCCGAACGGCGAACATCACCCGCACAGCCTGAAGGACCCCGCCCGGATCGTGAACTTCATCCTCGAGAACACGCCGCGCATGGAGGGGTTCCGGCAGCCGGATCCGCCGGTGCCGTACGGGGCGGACTACTTCACCCTGCGCGGCGGGCTGTCCGGATTCCCCGCCGGCCCGGCGCGCGTCGTCTTCCTCGGCGGTTCCATCACCGCCGGCGGCGGCTGGCGCGACCACGTGGGCGAATCGCTCCGGCGGCGGTTCCCGTCGACGCAGTTCGAGTTCGTCAACGCGGGCATCCCTTCGCTCGGGTCGACCCCGCACGCGTTCCGGCTCGTGCGCGATGCGCTGTCGAAGGGCCGCATCGACCTGATGTTCGTCGAGGCCGCCGTCAACGACGAGACCAACGGCATGACGCCGGAGGAGATGCTGCGCGGCATGGAGGGCGTCGTCCGCCATGCCCGCGCGCACCAGCCGGACATGGACATCGTCCTGCTCCACTTCGCCGACCCCGGCAAGACGAAGACCCTCGCCTCCGGCGCGACGCCCGTGGTCGTCGCGCAGCACGAACGCGTCGCCGGGCACTACGGCACGCCGTCGATCGACCTCGCCCGCGAGGTGTTCGAGCGGATGCACGCCGGGGAGTTCACGTGGGAGAAGGACTTCCGCGACCTCCACCCGTCGCCGTTCGGCCACCGGCTCTACGCGGCGTCCATCGACCGCCTCTTCGACGCGTCGGGCTTCGCCGCGCCGCGCCGGGCCCGGCCGATGCCCGCGCCGCTGGACCCCCTGAGCTACGACGGCGGATGCCTCGCACCCCCGGAGAGCGCCCGGGGTTCCAAGGGTTGGACGCTCGATCCGGCCTGGGGTCCAACGGATGGAAAGGGCACGCGCCCCGGCTACGTCCGTGTGCCCATGATGGTCGCCTCCGAGGCCGGCGCCGAACTCGAGTTCGACTTCACCGGTCGCGGGATCGGGCTGATGATCGCCTCGGGCCCCGACGCCGGGATCGTCGAGTGGTCCGTCGACGGCGCCCCGGCGCAGCGCCGCGACCTCTTCACGCAGTGGAGTCCGCAACTCCACCTGCCCTGGGCCGTGATGCTCGACCCCGCCCTGAAGCCCGGCCCCCACACGCTGCGCCTGCGGATGACCGCGGAGAAGAACCCGAAGTCCGCGGGCACAGCCTGCCGGATCGTCCACTTTCTGGTTAACGTTTCAGGTTGACATCCGGGGGCTGGGTTCATTATTTTGTGAACAGAATGAACTCGCCACCGGTCAGCGGCGACGGGACCGTGCGTCAGATCGAGCACGAGGTGGTGGAGTTGTTTGTCCACCTTGCATCGTTGATCGGCCTTCCCCGTTCCGTGGGCGAGCTTTATGGCTATCTCTTCGTCTCCCGCGACCCGCTTCCGATGGACGTCCTCATGGAGCGCCTCGGCCTCAGCAAGGGTGCGACGAGCCAGGGGCTGCGCCTGCTGAAGTCTTTCGGCGCGGCCCGCACCGTCTATGTCCCCGGCGACCGCCGCGACCACTTCACGGCCGAACGCGAACTTCGGAAACTCGTCAGCGGGTTTCTGAAGGAAGAGGTCATTCCCCACCTCGAGAGCGGTGAGGAACGGCTGGCCGGCATCCGGAAGCTCCTCGACGGCGTCGAGGGGACGGAGAAGGCGGCCCTGAAGGAGCGGGTGGATCGTCTGGCCAGCTGGCACAGCCGGTCCGACCGCCTGCTCCCGATGGTGCTGCAGTTGATTCAAACGTGAACCGCCGCTTGTGCGCGCGACGCCCGGGTCATGGAGCCCCCGCGGGATCCTCGACCAAGGGCGGAAGCCTGCCCGGCTGGAGCGGGGTCTGCGGGACCGTGGGATTCGACAGCTTCCTCCCGGACCTGGAGGGCGCCGCTCCGTCGGCGCCAGCATGGCGCACCATCCCGGGGCACGACGGAGCGTGCCCCTCCATGTTCGTATCTGACCCCTGACTACCATGAATGTTCCCCTTCTTGACCTGAAGGCCCAGTACGCCCCGATCCGCGACGAGATCGAGCCGGTCATCCGCGACGTGATCGAGTCGCAGTACTTCATCAACGGCCCGCAGGTCGCCGCCTGCGAGCGCGACGTGGCCGCCTACTGCGGCGTCGCCCACGCGGTCGGCGTCTCGTCGGGCACCGACGCGCTCCTGATCGCCCTCATGAACGAGGGGATCGGCCCCGGCGACGAGGTCGTCACGACGCCCTACACCTTCTTCGCCACCGCCGGCTCCATCGCCCGCGTCGGCGCCCGGCCGGTCTTCGTCGACATCGATCCCGTGACCTTCAACATCGATCCGTCCCGCATCGAGGCCGCCGTCACGCCCCGCACCAAGGCCATCATGCCGGTCCACCTCTACGGCCAGCTCGCCGACATGGACCGGGTCTGCGCCATCGCCGCCCGCCGCGGGCTCGTCGTGATCGAGGACGCCGCCCAGGCGATCGGCTCCGCCCACGGCGGCCGCCGCGCCGGCGCGATCGGCGCCTACGGCTGTTTCTCCTTCTTCCCGTCGAAGAACCTCGGGTGCTTCGGCGACGGCGGCATGGTGACGACCAACGACCCCGCGCGGGCCGGGAAACTCGCCGTCATGCGCATGCACGGCATGAGTCCGAAGTACATCCACAAGCTCATCGGCGGCAACTTCCGGTTCGACACCCTCCAGGCCGCGGTCGTCCAGGTGAAGCTGCGCCACCTCGATGCGTGGACGGAGGGCCGCCGCCGCAACGCCGCCCGCTACGGCCGCCTCTTCCGGGAGGCCGGTCTCCTCGACCGCGGCCTCGTCCGCACCCCGGCCATCACCACCGACCGCCACATTTTCAACCAGTACGTGGTCCGCGTCCCGCGGCGCGACGCCCTGATCGAGCACCTGAAGAAGGCCCAGGTCGGCTGCGAGGTCTACTACCCCGTCCCGCTCCACCTCCAGGAGTGCTTCGCCTGCCTCGGCCACAAGGCCGGCGACTTCCCCGAGAGCGAGCGGGCCGCCGCCGAAACCCTCGCCCTGCCGGTCTATCCCGAACTGACCGACGACCAGGCCGCCTATGTCGTCGATACGATCCGCGGGTTCTACGGTTGAACGTCCCCGAGCGCCCGCACGCGGAACCACCGATCCAATGAGGACGGCGGGAGGGCCGCGCTCCGCGCGGCCGAACGCAGGACCACGGATGACATGGATTCAATGAGGTCCAGGGCTCATGGAGGGCGCCGCTCTGTCGGCGCCGGGGCGCGGTTCTGGAACGCGGCGACGGGGCACGACGGAGCGTGCCCCTCCAGGGCTTGGAACGACGCCGGGCGCCGCTCCACCTTGCCGCGCCGCAGCGAAGCGAAGGCGGGTCGGCGCTGCCGGCCCGGCCGGACACAGGAAGGGACCCCGACATGAAAGGCATCGTACTCGCCGGCGGCTCGGGCACGCGCATGTACCCGATCACGCGCGGCGTCAGCAAGCAGATGCTCCCGGTGTACGACAAGCCGATGATCTACTACCCGATCTCGGTCCTCATGTTCGCCGGCATCCGCGACATCCTCATCATCTCCACCCCGCAGGACCTTCCGCGATTCGAAGATCTGCTCGGCGACGGGGCGCCGTTCGGCCTCCGCCTCCGCTACGCCGTCCAGCCCCGCCCGGAGGGGCTGCCGCAGGCGTTCGTCATCGGCCGCGAGTTCCTCGGCGGCGACGCTGCGGCGCTGATCCTCGGCGACAACATCTTCTACGGTCACGGCCTCGCCGACGTCTTCGCGCGGGCCGGCCGGCTGACCTCCGGCGGCATCGTCTTCGGCTATCCCGTCCAGGACCCCGAGCGCTACGGCGTCTACGAGTTCGACGCCGCCGGCCGGGTGGTGGGCATCGAGGAGAAGCCGACGAAGCCGAAGTCGAACTACGCCATCCCCGGCCTCTACTTCTTCGACCGCGACGTCACGGACATCGCCGCCTCGTTGCGGCCCTCGGCCCGCGGCGAACTCGAGATCACCGACGTCATCCGCGCCTATCTCGCGCGCGGCAACCTCCATGTCGAGCGCCTCGGTCGCGGCTGCGCGTGGCTCGACACCGGCACCCACGACTCGCTCCTCCAGGCCGCCAATTTCGTCCAGGCCATCCAGGACCGCCAGGGCCTCAAGATCGCCTGCCTCGAGGAGATCGCCTACACCCGCGGCTACATCACCCGCGACGACCTCCGCCGCCTCGCCGAGCCGCTCGCCAAGAACGACTACGGCCGCTACCTCCTCCGCCTTGCCGAGGAACCGCGGGGGTAGGGCGGCCCTGCCACGGATTCGACGCGAACAGCCGGGAGGGCCGCGCTCCGCGCGGCCGGACACAGAACCACGGATCGCACGGATGCCACGGATTCAATGAGGACGGCGGGACGGCCGCGCTCCGCGCGGCCGCACGCAGGACCACCTGAGACCCCATGAACGCTGAAACGACATCGCTCGAAGGCATCCTCCTCCTGACCCCGCGCGTCTTCCCGGACCCGCGCGGCTACTTCGAGGAGACCTTCCAGCTCGCCCACTACGAGGCCGCGGGCATCCCGCGCCGCTTCGTGCAGGACAACCACTCCCGCTCCGTCCGCGGCGTCCTGCGCGGCCTGCACTACCAGGTCCGGAATCCCCAGGCCAAGCTGCTGGACGTCGTCCACGGCGCCATCCTCGACGTCGTCGTCGATCTCCGCGCCGGCTCCCCGACCTTCGGCCGTCACGAGACCCACGAACTGAACGATACGAACCACCGCCAGATCTTCATCCCCGCCGGCTTCGCCCACGGCTTCGTCGTCCTCAGCGAAGCCGCCGACGTCATCTACAAGTGCTCCGACTACTACGACCCGGCCGACGAGGCCGGCATCCGCTGGGACGACCCCGGCCTCGCGATCCCCTGGACCGTCGCCAACCCCCTCGTCTCGCCCAAGGACGCCGCCCTCCCGCGTCTCGCCGACATCCCGCCCGACCGGCTGCCATGGACGAGGGCTGAACGAACATCGAACACCGAACATCGAACATCCAACGACGCGGCAGTGTCGAGTGGCGAGTGGCGAGTGGAGGCAGGCAGAAGGGGCGAGGGGCGAGGGGCGAGGGGATGAGAGTGTCGAGTGGCAGGTCGCGGGTGCGGACTTCGGTTCTCGGACTTCGAATTTCGGACTTCCTCTCTCTGCCTCCTTTAGGGTTTTCTCCGTCATCCCTCTTCCCTCCGGTTACGCCCATGAGTCCTGCCCGTGGCAGACTCCGCCGGATGAAGGCGGTCGTGACGTTTCAGCTGGGAGATGATGCATGAGGATTCTCGTTACAGGCGGTGCGGGATTCATCGGGTCCAATGTGGCCGCGGAGTTGGTTCGCCGCGGTCATGAGGTGACGGTTCTCGATGATCTGTCCACGGGATACGAGAGCAACCTCCATGGGCTTCCCGTTAAGCTCGTGCGCGGAGATGTGCGAAGTCGGGACGACGTGGAGGCTGCGATGAAGGGCCAGGAGGGGGTCTGCCACCTGGCCGCCAGCGTGGGGAACAAGCGGTCGATCGAGGACCCCCGGTTCGATGCTTCGGTCAACGTGCAGGGGACGATCAACGTGCTGGAGGCCATGCGGGTCTGCGATGTCCGCCGGATCGTGTATTCGTCGTCCGCGGGCATCTTCGGCGAGCCTCAGCGCGAGCCAGTCGATGAGTCACACCCGTGTGAGCCGCTCAGTCCGTACGGATCCACCAAGTTGTGTGCCGAGAAGCTGTGCCTGGCGTACATGCACCTCCACGGCATCCGGGCGGTCTGCCTGCGCTACTTCAACGTATTCGGCGAGCACCAGCGCTACGATGCCTACGGAAACGTCATCCCGATCTTCGCAACGCTCGTGCTGGCCGGGCGTCCGCTGACGATCTACGGTGATGGGGAGCAGACTCGGGACTTCGTCCATGTTGCTGATGTGGCGCGGGCGAATGCCATGGCAATCGAAGTCGAGTCGGCTCGCGGCCCGATCAACGTCGGCACCGGATGCCGGACCCGGATTGCGGATCTGGCGCGGTTGATGCGCGATCTGGGTGGATGCGCCGTCGATGTGATTCATGCGCCAGACCGGCCGGGAGATGTCCGGCATTGCACGGCCGACGTGCGCCGGCTCACGTCGACCCTGGGATTCGCGCCTCGGACCGACCTTCCCGGGTTGCTGGCATCCTATGTCGAGTGGTTTTCGAGCTGCGGGTACGTTACCCGCCCTGCAGGTGGCGTAGACGAGCGCCCGAAGAACGGCGGAGGACAGAATGAGTGACGCGGCGAATGTCCGGTGGGTCGAGAAGCACGAACTGTTTCCCCTGGCTGTCCGTGAACTGCAGTCCGTCGAGGTTCTTCTCGATATCGGGTGCGGGATCATGCCGCAGCGATACGTCCGGCCGCTCGTCCACGTCTGCTGCGAGCCGTTCGGACAGTACGTCGGGGTCCTTCAGGACAAGGTGCGCGGGGAGTGCGACCGGCGGTATATCGTCCTGAACGCGACGTGGGGCGAGGCTGTTCGCATGTTCCCCGAGCGCTCCGTGGACAGCGTATTCCTGGTTGATGTCATCGAGCACGTGGAGCGCGAGGAGGCCATGGCGCTGTTGAAGGCGACGGAACGCATCTGCCGCCGTCAGCTCGCGCTGTTCACTCCGCTGGGCTTCATGCCGCAGCACCATGAGGACGGCAAGGACGCATGGGGGCTCGACGGGGGAACCTGGCAGGAGCACAAGTCCGGCTGGCAGCCCGCCGACTTCGACGCGACGTGGCGGATCTTCGCCGCGAAGTCGTATCACGAGGCGGACAATCTCGGGCGGAAGTTCGACACGCCGTACGGCGCAATGTGGGCCATCAAAACCGTCGATGATGATGACGGCCCGAGGCCGCGGGCAGTCCGGGCAGTCCTGTCAGGACAGCGGGCCCTGGGCGGGCTGGCGGCGCTTGCGGGGCGGGTGTCGCGTAAACTGGCACGCATGAGCGGATCAGGGCGTGCGGACGGTGGAGGCCGGCGATGAAACCCCAATCCCGTTCCCTCTCCGGTCTCCGTGGCGTCGGATCGCGCGCCGTCGTGCGGCTCGTGGTTGCTTCGTCGCTGGCCGTCGTCAGTGCATCATGGGCCGAGGATCCATCTGAGCTCGTGAACGTTCGTCGGCAGCGTGAGATGGCGATCCTTGCCATCCGTCACGAAGCCGACGCCAAGCAGGCTCGATTGGACCAGGAGTATCAGAAGGCGTTGGATGACATGTACCGGCGGTATGCAACCCAGAACAACATCGCAGCGGCCGCCGCGGTTCTGAACGAGCGCAAGAAGGTGTTCCCGGGGGAAGCGAAGCCGGTGGAGGGGCTTCCGAGTGCCAGCGGCAAGTTCTCCTGGGCCGCCGCAGGCAAGTCGCTTGCGTACCGGTACAAATCCGGCGGGTTCGCCAAGTCCGCGTTCGATTACTCCGATCGGAACCACACCAAGTTGCTGGATGGCCAGTTCCGTGATTCAGCCTACGAGGGCACTGTGGCTTGGGAAGATTCCGCGCCAGCGTTGGTGTGTTTCGAGTTCACTCTGCCGGTCAAGCCCAGCCGGTTCCGGGTCCATGTGCTGGGGGGGATGCCGAAGGCCGGATACAAACCGCCCCGAAGCGTGGTCGTCTCGGATGGCGATCGCAACGGGCCCGGACGGGAGATCGGCTCCGCACGAGATCTCAAGGACAAGCCTGACTGGATCGACATCGACATCCAACCGACGAGACCTTCGCAGTACTTCTGGGTGGCCATTGAGAAGGCGGACG
>Ga0194125_10011978_pt1 | contig 11518 bp, 9 predicted proteins | sample TA2KigC250mmetaG_FD_148626 | JGI IMG/M metagenome (GOLD analysis project Ga0194125, IMG submission 148626) | Freshwater microbial communities from Lake Tanganyika, Tanzania - TA2015034 Kigoma Deep Cast 250m | ecosystem: Environmental > Aquatic > Freshwater > Lake | place: Tanzania: Lake... | reverse complement strand
CATCCAGACCATCAAAGGGCGCGGCGAAAGGATCGAGTGGGTCGCCGTCTCTCGGGACGAACGCTCCATCGTCTCGACGGGGAGCGATGGTGCGATGAGGACTTGGAGCCGGGAAGCGGAGACGCCCATTGCCATTGAACCGAAGACCGAGCCGGGCTTCGTCCCCGCCGCCGAGATCGCGCCGCCCGATGGCGGAGACGAGGATCTCGCGAGGGCCGTCATCCACGAGATCGAGAGGAAGTACCTCGCCCCATGGCCGCAGGACATCATCTTCTTCGCCGAGTTCAGCCTCGCGGACCACGAAGGGAAGCCGCTCGACATCCTCCTGGCCGAGTTCGCGACGAATCCCCACCCGGCTCCCGCCGAGAGGCGGCCGAAGACGGACTTCCCGGACCGGGAGGAGGCGAGCGAACTCGCCGGCAAGTGGCTCTCCCTCGTCCTGTCCTCGCCGCTCGAGTCCGTACACGAGGAGACCCGCCAGCGGAAATTCCGCGCCTGGAAGCGCGGCGACGGCCACGAACTGATGGAAGGCGCAAGGGGGAAGTACTTCGACCGGATCCTCGTCGGCGAGGACGACGAGATCCGGCGCAGGGAGGGGTGGACGGCGCTCGTCGACGCCCCGAGCCCTGTGATCGTCCACGAGTACGAGACGGAGACGGAGGACGATGTGAAGTACATCCGGCGCATCGTCGAGCGCCACCTCGATGAGAAGACGGGCGCCGTCCTCCTCGAACGGACCGCCCGCTTCGCCTACGAGGAGGAATTCGAAGGCAAGCCCTTCGTCTCCTCCGTCGTCTTCACGTTCGATGGCAAGGAATTGACGGTGAAGACGGAGAGCGTGGATTGACCGGAGGCCACCCGCCGCGGGTTCGGATCCGCGTCGCGCGCCGGCGTTGAATGCCGGGCGCCCCTCCTCCGTCCAAGATGTCGGCCGAGGCGGAGGTTCGTCGCCTCCCCCTCGCAGGGCCGCGAACAGGGGAGGGCTGCGCCATGGCTCTTCGAACAGTCGCATTCGTCCTCGGTCTCGTCTCGCTCCTTCCGGCATCGACGCCTTTCGCTCCCGACGAGACCCTCGGGTTCTACGGATTCGGTCCATCCTGGGACCCTCTCTCGCGGGAGGTCATCGCGGGCATCCTCGATCGGGTCGAGGACTCGTCGGCGCTCGTCCGCCACGCCCGCGCGGCGAGTTGCGCGATCGACTACTCGATGTGGACCGAGGGCACGTTCTTCCCGATTCGCGCGTCCCTGCAATTCGCGTGGGACGATGCGGACGGATCCGGGACGATCGGCGGGCATGAGATCGAGACCGAGACCCTGGGCGCATCCGATCCGACGGCGTGGCCGCTCCTCTGGGATCTCCGCGAGCGCCTCTGGCTCCAGACCGCCCTCGGCGGAGCGACCTTCTTCTCGCTCCACAACGTGCGGACGGTGAAGGTCGCGGGCGGATACAGGATGCGGCTCGAACTCCCGTGGGACTGGTGGTTGAGGAGGTCCCTGGGCTACGACGTCCTCTACGTCACCGTCGGCGATGACTTCCGGCCGACCCAGGCACGTGCGCGTTGCATCGATGGGAGCGGATGGGTCGCCGACCTCCGCCACGTCCGACACGGCGACAAGTGGCTCTCGGCCGGCTACCACAAGGTGACGACCGGATGGGGGATCCGGACGGAGGAGGATCGCCGCGACGAGTACGCCGATGCGGATGGCGTGCCTGTCCTGCGGCGGATCTCGATCCGGACATCGTTCTTCTCGATCGCGGGCCTCATCTCGACGCGCCAGGAGTTCAGCTTCCGCGACTGGCGGATCCAGAGGCGCTCGAATCCCCTGCCGGCGCTCGGCGCGGATCCGAACGCCGGGGATCCGGATGAAGGACTTTTCCCGGGACCGGGCCCGCTCCGCGAGCTTCGCGAGCCGCTCCGGCCGCCTGCGGAAGAGACGCCGCGCGCGCCGGCGCCCGAACCCGAGCCCGAGCGAAAGGCGCCGATCGAGGTGCGGGGCCCTTCCCTCCCCTACACCCTGTGATCCTCCGCGTGTGTGAGGAACCAATCGAGCAGCTCATCCAGATCCGGGCCGGGTCCTTGAAAGGCTTCCAGGGCGGCTGGATATCGATGTCCTTCGCGATGGGCTTCGGCGGGTGGAGCTTGCGATGCTCCGCAACGTCGGCGCGGTCGTAGAGGTATTCGAACCCATGGGTCCGGGCGCTGTTGAAGTGCATCTTGCCGATCGCGCCGGTCCTGTATCGGGCCTCGTTCAGGATCTCGGCGAGCGCCGTCGAGAGCATCGTCACACCCGTCGCGTGGGGATACCGGCCGGTCAGATACCACTGTCGCGAGGGCGTGCACATCGGTGAATTCGAGTAGGCGTGCCGGAACCACGCGCCGCCGCGGGCGCCGCAACGACGCCCGCGATCCCCCGCAACACATCCCTCCGGCGCATGTCCGCCTCCAATCCCGATCGCTGCGGCTATCTGCGCCGCGGGACGCCCGCGCACGCGAGCCACCGCCCCGCCTCTCGGAAACCGAGGCTCCTGTAGATCCGCCGGGCGGGCTCGTTCTCCTCCTCGACCCAGAGGTAGATCCATCGCACCTCGACCGCATCGTAGAGATACCGGCAGAGGGCGGAGACGCACGCCGACGCGAATCCCCGCCCGCGCGCGACCGGCAGCGTGATGACGCTCCGGATGACCGCGAACGAGAAGCGGTCCCAGATCGTGATGTGCTGGGCGGGGGCGCGGCTGACGATCCTCCCGCCCTGCCGGCAGACGAAGGTCGGGGTCGCGGCCCCCGCCAGCTCGCGCAGCTTCGGATCGGTCTCCCCCGCCTCCGCCAGCAGATCGGGCGTCAGACGCTCCGCCCGCCGGGCGCCCTCGTGCTTGGAGGGCCGGAAATCCTGGCGCCCGCACTCCAGGCAGAGGAACCGGTTGATCCGACCCCGCCCCACCGGATCGATGAGCCGGATGTTCCGGAAGCGCACCTCCACATCGTCCCGGAGCTCGGGGTCGAAGCAGAGGTCGAGTTCGCCGCGCGGCCGCGGGATCGTGTCGAAGAAGGGCCAGGGGTTCGGGCCGGTCAGGAGGACGACGCGATCGAATCCGAATGCGATCCGCCGGAGGGGATCGAGCGTGCCGCGGATCCGCACATCATGGGGGTAGTGGACGGTCTCCCACACCGCCAGGCCGAGGCGCGCCTCCTCCTCGCGGCGGATGCCGCGCACGAAGCCGAGCGCAAGTTCATCGGCGGCGGGTATCGATGCGGTCATGGCCCCCTCTCAGGCAAGGCGTTATTATGCGCGTCTTCTTCGCCGGCGATCAAGGAGTTCGGGCCCCTCCCGGGCCGCGCGATGGGGTCGAGCGGCGTCCCGCGGCATCCGATAAACTCCTTGGACGCCGCCCCACGGGGCGCAGCGAGTCGACTCGGGGAGGCCGGCCGGAAGGCGGGAGCGTTCCATGGATCCGGTACGCGTCGGGATCATCGGTCTCGGGACGGTGGGCGGGGGCGTCGCGCGGGTGCTCCTGGAGAAGCGCGAGTTCCTGCGGGCGAAGGGAGGCGTTGACCTTCGGCTGGCCCGATGCTGCGATATGCGAGCCGAGCGGGCGGAGGAGCTGGGCATCCCCGCGGGGATCTTCACGACCGATGCGGCGCACGTCTTCGAAGCGGACGACATCGATGTCGTCGTCGAACTCATCGGCGGGACGACGATCGCGCGAGAGGTGTCGGAGCGCGCTCTCCGAGCGGGCAAGCACCTGGTGACGGCGAACAAGGCGCTCCTCGCGATCGCCGGATGGGACCTCGCCGAGATCGCCCGCGAGCGCGGGGTCGACCTCCGCTTCGAGGCCTCGGTCGCAGGGGGGGTCCCCATCATCAAGGCGCTGCGCGAGGGGCTTGTCGGGAACCGGATCCAGTCGATCGCAGGGATCCTGAACGGGACTTCGAACTACATCCTCCACCGGATGACCCACGAGGAGCTCGGCTTCGAGGAGGCCCTCCGCGAGGCGCAGCGGAGCGGCTTCGCAGAGGCCGATCCGACGCTCGACGTGAGCGGCGGGGATGCGTCGCACAAGCTGACGATCCTCGCATCGATCGGGTTCTCGACGCGCGTCCCCCTCAAAGCGCTCCTCGTCGAGGGGATCGACCGCGTGCGCGGGCAGGACGTCGAGTACGCCCGCGAACTCGGTTACGTGATCAAGCCGCTCGCGATCGCGCGGCGCGTGGACGGCGCGATCGACGCCCGGGTCCACCCGACCTTGATCCCGTGCGACGACGTCCTCGCGAGCGTCCCCCGGGAGTACAACGCCGTCCTCGTCCACGGCGATGTCGTCGGAGCGACGCTCTACTTCGGCAAGGGCGCGGGGCGCTTCCCGACATCGAGCGCGGTCGTCGCGGATCTCGTCGACGTGGCGCGCGAGATCGAGGCGGGCGGCGCCGGCCGGCTGCGCCCCTTCGTCGCCGCCGAGAACCTCACCCTCCGCTCGTCCGATGAGATCGTGACGCGCTACTACCTGCGGCTGACGACCCTCGACCTCTCCGGCGTGATCGGCAAGGTCGGGACGATCCTCGGCGACAACGGCGTCTCCCTCTCATCGGTCATCCAGAAGGAGCCCGATCCGGAGACGCCGCAGGAGGAGGGCGCCGCGATCGTCCCCGTCGTCTTCGTGACGCACGAGACGAAGGAGCGGAACCTGCGGTCCGCGCTCGCCGAGATCGACCGCCTGCCTTTCATCCGGGATGAGACCGTCGTCCTGAGGATCGAAGAGCGCGGGGAGTGAGACCGTCGCTCACTTCTTGTGCTTCTTCCGCCGGCGATCGCGGAACGTCTTCTCCCGCTCGGCCGCGAGGCCGCGGGTCAGGTTGCGCAGGGGGTGAGGGTACGAGAAGAGGACGAGGACGATGATCACGACGACGCAGAGGAACTGGATGATCCACTTCATCTCGTGCATCGCCTGAGACTCGAACCGGACGAAGTTGAGCCCCAGCGCGGCGAGCGCGAAGGGGACGCCGATCGCGAAGCACCACTTCCGGCGCGTCTCGAGCTTCTTCGACGCCATCGACCTCCTCCAGGACCGCATCGCCCCGGCCTCGCCGCGCTGATGGCGAAGCGACTCATCGGGAGCATACGCCGCTCCCGGCCGGCGTGCCAGAGGGGGTGAGGGGGAGGACGGACGGATTCCGGCCTGATCTGTCGTCGTAACATGTCGGCTGCGCAAGACTTACGAGCACGCTCCCCACAAGCCGTATCATCGATGCCCGCAGGATCCGGCTGGCGTGGAGATTCGAGATGACAAGGACCCACGGCCGGACTCTGTCCATCGCTTTCGCTCTGGCCATCGCCGCCGCCGCGGCCCGCTCGCCCGCCACGGTCGTCGCACCGTTGACCCTGGAGGAGATCGTCCGGGCCGCGGACCGGATCATCATCGCGACCGTCGCAGAGGCGCGGTGCGAGCCATCGATCGAGGGCCGGTCGATCGACACCGTATTCGTCCTCGACGACCTGCGCTCGCTGAAAGGGACGCCCCTCACCTCCTCGACATACACATTCCGCCAGCGCGGCGGGCGCATCGGCGACCGCGAGGTGCTCTTCCCCGGCGCGCCGGAGATCCAGGCGCGCGGGCGCTACATCCTCTTCCTGCACGAGGATGGTCGGATCCTCTCGCCCATCGTCGGGCTTCGCCTCGGCTGCTTCCGGATCATCGATGGCCACATCGCCGACGATGCGGGGAATCCGGTCGTCGGGATCCGCGCCGGGCGGCCGGTCGTGCGCGTCAAGCCGGGCGCCACCGAGAAACCCATGACGGCTGACGCCTTCGCCGCACACATCAAGGGGATCATCGCCTCCCAGGCCCTCGAAACGGCGAAGCCGGAGACCGGGCGGGAGGTGCCCCGATGATGCGAACGAGAATGGGGACGCGGCGCGGGTCCGGACTCAGGCCGGTCCTGGCGGCGGCGCTCCTCGCGAGCGCCGCCGCCGCGCCATCCCTCCTCGCCTACGGCCACTACAGCCGGAGCGGGAAGCCCGTCGTCTGGGCCGACGCGATGGCAATCGTCAACCTGCACCCCTTCTCGTTCGAGGTCGGAAGCGATGCGGAGCTGGCGACGATGTATGCCCTCCTGGAGTGGAACCTCGTCACGGGCGGCTCGTTCGAGTTCTTCATCTTCGATCCGCCGCTCGACACCGATCCTCTGGACAATCAGGACGGCGTGAGCACCGTGGCCTTCCTCGTCCCCGAGGCCTTTCCCGCGGGCGTCTTCGCGGCGACGGTCCTCTCGACGCAGGGGAACGAGATCATCGAGGCGGACACGTCGTTCTCGAGCGGCGTCCCCTGGACCCTCGATATCCCGGACCCGATCCCGCCGTACGAGAACATCGATTTCATCGGCGTCGCGGGGCACGAGTTCGGGCACACGCTCGGGCTCCTTCACGAGGACCGCCGCATCGTCGCCCGGATGAACACCACCTATTCGCAGCAAGCCGCTTGGATCGTCCATGCGGACGATCGGCTCGGGCTCCGGACCCTCTATCCAGGACAGGGGAAAGAGGTCGAGCTCTACGGCCACGCCTGGATCAAGGAGACCGACGGGACCGAGCCCGCGATCCCATCGCCCAGCCCAGCGCCTGGTGGGCTCAAAGGAGGCGACCGCTTCCGAGCGCGCGCGACCGTCGAGAACCTCGGGAACGACGCCTCGGGAGCGTTCTCGATCGCGTACGTCCTGTCGGCGGACGATGCGCCGTCGCCGGACGACGCCCTGCTCGGCGGGCAGGCGGGCATCTCCGCCCCCGGCGGCGCCGCCGGGACGGTCCAGCCCGAGCTGACGGTGCCCGCGGGCGCGCGGCCGGGCGAGTACTATCTCATCCTCATCGTCGATTCCGAGGATGCGATCGCAGAGCCCGATGAAGAGGAGAACTTCGCCGTCTTCGCCGACCGGATTCGGATCCTCGCGGGAGGCCCGAGCGGCAGGTTCCGGCGAGGGGATTCGAACGCCGACGGCGGGCTCGACCTGGCCGATGCGATCCGGACGCTCAACCACATCTTCGCCGGAGGCCGCGCGCCGGGCTGTCCGGACGCAGCGGACTGGGACGATGACGGAGATCTGACGATCGGCGACCCGATCGGGCTCCTCTCGTACCTTTTCGCGAGCGCGCCGCCGAGCCCGCCCCCCGGACCGCTCGCATGCGGCGCGGATCCGACGGCGGATGGTCTCGGGGCGTGCATCGATCCGCACTGCCCGTGACCGCCCCTTGACCTGCCGCCCTTTCGCTGCGAAAGTGGGTGGTCCCGCCGCGCCGCAAGCGGCCCGGCCGGAGGATGGCGGGCACCACTCAGTACACCTCGGAGGCGACATGCGAGAGCGATCGGAGATGACGCGGAGGCGGTTCATGGGTCGGACTCTGGCCGGACTCGGCGCGGCGGCGGCGCTCGCGCCGGCGCAGGTCCTGGGCGCGAACGAGAAGATCCTCATCGGCGTGATCGGGACCGGGCGCCGCGGGACGGCGATCATCGAGGGGGACCTCAGGCCCTTTCGGGAGAAGGGCGCGTGCGCCGTCGTCGCCGTGTGCGACATCTACGAGCCTCGCCTCCAGAACGCGAAGAAGATCGCCGACACGGGCTGCGAGGCCTACCGCGACTACCGGCAGATCCTCGACCGCAAGGACATCGGCGTGGTCGTCATCGCCACGCCGGACCACTGGCACGGGCCGATGTCGGTCGCGGCGGCGAAGGCCGGCAAGGACATCTACTGCGAGAGGCCGATGACCCGGACAGTCGAAGAGGCGAAGGAGGTCTACGAGACCGTCCAGGAGACGAAGCGCGTCTTCGCGGTCGGCGTACAGTCCGCATCGGATGACAAGTACTGGATCGCGCAGGATCTGATCAAGGCGGGCGAGATCGGCAAGGTCGTCTTCACCGAAGGGGGCTGCGCCGGGAACTCGACGCTCGGGGAGTGGAACGACCGTCCGATCGATCCGGCCGCCGATCCGACGAAGAACCTGGACTGGAAGGCGTTCCTTGGGAGCGCGCCGTTCATCTCGTGGGACAAGGACCGTTTCTTCCGGTGGCGGAAGTACTGGGACTACTCCGGCGGGATCGCGACCGATTGCTTCTACGACGTGCTCGCACACCTCGCGATCGCCCTCGGCCTCGAGTTCCCGTACCGCGTCGTCGCGGGCGGCGGGCGATTCGTCTGGCCCGACAGGGATGTGCCCGACACATTCCACATGATCGTCGACTATCCGACGCGCCACAGCGTGGTCCTCACATCCACCATGGCGAACCGGACGGCGACGCCGGAGATCATCCGCGGCCACGAGGGGACGATCTTCTTCGAGGAGAACGGGCTCCGGGCCGAGCCTGAGGACGAGTTCAAGGGCAAGCACAAGCCGATCCAGCGCGAGAGGCGGCCCCGGCCGAGCCACTTCGAGAACTTCTTCGAGTGCCTGAAGTCTCGGGCGAAGCCGCACCTCGACGAGGACGCGGGCTTCAAGGTGATGATCGCCATCGGGATGGGCGTCGAGGCCCTGCGGCAGGACCGGGCGCTCTTCTACGACCGGCTCCGCCAGAGGGTGACCGAAGTCGCGCCGTACCGGCCGTTCTGAAAAGGCCCTCATCGGCCTCGGCGCGTTCGGCGTCGTCCTCTGGATCCTGGCGATCTTCGGAGGATCTCATGGCTCGAGCTGAGAAGCGGTCGCCGTATTTCACCGTCGACGCCCATGCGGATACGCCGTTCGCGTGGGAGATGGCGCGGCTCCTGGAGCGCGGCCGGAAGCTCCTGATGGCGGCGCCCGCGCGGATCATCCGGGGAGGTGTCTACCTTCAGGTGTACGCCCTCTTCACGCCCAGCGGGATGGTGGAGTGCGCCGCCGTCCATACCCTGCGCATGATGGCGCGCGCGATCGAGGAGGCGGAGAAGGGAGGGCTCGCGCGGGTCGATTCGCGCGCGGCGCTCGATGATCTCGTCGCACGCGGCGGGCACGGCTATGTGTTCTCCATCGAGGGAGGCGAGGTCCTCGGCGCCGACACGCTGATCCTCCCCGTCCTCGCACGGCTCGGCGTCCGCATCCTGGGGCCTCTCTGGAGCCGGCCGAACGCGTTCGGCGAGGGGATCGTGTTCGGCAAGGGACACGACCGCGGGGCGGGGCTCACGCGCCTGGGGCGCGAGCTGATCCGCCGCCTCCCCGAGTACGGGATCCTGCCCGATGTCTCGCACATGAGCCCGCGCGCCGTCCGGGATACGCTCGATGTCGCGCGCGGACCCGTCCTGGCGACGCACTCGAACGCCCACTGGCTCTGCCCCGTGACGCGCAACCTGACGAAGGCCCAGGTCCGCGCCATCGCAGCGACCGGCGGCGTCATCGGCGTCAACTTCTGTCCCGCCTTCCTGGAGACGAATCCTGCGCGCGCATCGATCGCGAGCGTCATCCGCCACATCGAGGCGATCGCCGAGATCGCGGGCCCGGACCACGTCGGCCTCGGCTCCGATTTCGATGGCATCTCGCGCACACCGCGCGGACTCCCCCACTTGGGAGCCATCCAGACGGTGGCGCAGGCTCTCGAGCGCCGGCGCCATCCGCGGGAGTTCATCGCGAAGGTGATGGGAGGGAACTTCCTCCGCGTGTTCCGGGGAGGTTGGGCGCAATAGGTCGCGCTCACGTTACCGGAAGCGCGATCACGCATCCCCGCCAAAGTTGCGCCGTCCCCGAGCCGATCAGAGACAGGACAATTCGGCGAGGGGGCATCGGGAGGCACTTGAGATGGCGAAGCATCGCAGGCGGAGGCAGCTCATCAAGCCCGGCTCGCAGCTCCGGATCGTCGCCTACGCGGTCCTGGTGGCGCTCGTGGCGCTGCTCCTGAACCTCTCGCTCCTCGTCTTCGGCATCGAGTCCTCGTTCAGCGCCGCCGCGAGCGTGGACACGCAGATCCAGGACTCCATCCGCTCCGCCGTCCTCAAGTACAGCCTCTTCTCCGCCGGGCTCGTCGTCCCCCTCGCGACCTGCCTGGGCATCGTCATCTCCTTCCAGATCTTCGGGCCCATCTACCGTTTCGAACGGTTCATCACGCTGGTCGCAGGCGGGGATCTCTCCGAGGACTGCCGCCTCCGCCGCGGGGATGATCTGGGGGACCTCGAGCACTTGATCAATCTGATGGTGGCTCGGATGCGCGATGATTTCCATCGCGACCGCGAAGCCTTCGCCGAGGTCCTCGACGGGCTCGACGAATTCGAGCCGCTGCTGCCGGACTCGCTGCGCATGCGCGCCGAGACGATCCGGAAGCTCGCCCGCGAGGCGATCGAAGCGGGCCCTCGCCTCGGACCCGAGCCGCAGGCCGAGCCGGCGCCGGAGGCCGAGGCCGCGCCTGACGCTCAAAAAAGACCCGTCGATACGACGGCGCCCTGAACGCTTGCGGCTCCGCGCCTACTTGCGGAGCGCCTTCCGGAACGCGTCGAAGGGCATCGCGTTCAGCACGTCCTTCTTCTCGAGCCATGCCCGCCGGGCGGTGTGGACGCCGAATCGCATCAGATCGAGCTGCTCGCGCGCATGCGCGTCGGTCGAGATCGCGAGTCGCAGCCCCGCCTCCTTCGCGGCGCGCGCGTCGACATCGCGCAGGTCCAGCCGCTCGGGATGGGCGTTGATCTCCATCGCGACGCCCGAGTCCCGCGCGACCGCGAAGATCCGCGCGAGGTCGACCGCATAGGGCTCGCGCTGGAGGATCAACCGCCCCGTCGGATGGCCCAGGATATGGACGCGGTGGCCCGAGATCGCGCGCGCGATCCGATCGGTCATCTCTTCCTCGGGCATCGAGAAGCGGAAGTGGACGGACGCGACGACGACATCGCACGCCGCGAGAGCATCGTCCCGGAGGTCGAGACTTCCGTCCGGCAGGATATCGACCTCGACGCCCTTGAGGATCCGGATCCCGTCGAGACGGTCGTTCGCGCGATCGATCGCGCGGCAGTGATCGAGCAGCCTCTCCTCGTCGAGCCCCTTCGCGACGCGGACGGCCTTCGAGTGGTCGGTGATCAGGATGTACTCGTAGCCGAGGGTCTTCGCCTTCTCGGCCATCTCTTCGATCGTGTTCCGGCCGTCGCTCGCCTTCGTGTGCATCTGGAGGTCGCCGCGGATGTCGTCGAGATCGATGAGGCGCGGCAGCTTCTTCGCCTCCGCCGCTTCGATCTCGCCACGATTCTCACGCAGCTCCGGTGGGATCCACGGGAGGCCGACCGAAGCGAAGATCTCCTCCTCCTTCGCGCCGCCGGCCCGCCGTCCCGATTCGACCTCTTCGACGGCGTACTCGCTGACCTTCAGCCCGCGCGCGTGCGCCCGCTCGCGGATCGCGATGTTGTGCGCCTTCGAGCCCGTGAAGTACGCGAGCGCGGCGCCGAAGCTCGCCTCCTCGACCAGCCTCAGATCCGCCTGGAGACCCGAGCGGAGCCGGACGCTCGACTTCGTCGGCCCTCGGGCGATGACCTCGGCGACGTCCTCGTGTCCGGTGAAGGCATCCATGACGGGCGAGTTCGCATCGCCTGCCACG
>Ga0194125_10011976_pt1 | contig 11518 bp, 10 predicted proteins | sample TA2KigC250mmetaG_FD_148626 | JGI IMG/M metagenome (GOLD analysis project Ga0194125, IMG submission 148626) | Freshwater microbial communities from Lake Tanganyika, Tanzania - TA2015034 Kigoma Deep Cast 250m | ecosystem: Environmental > Aquatic > Freshwater > Lake | place: Tanzania: Lake... | reverse complement strand
AGAACTGGGCGTTCGCCTCCGGTGCGTCACCTCCGCAGATGAACGAGACATCCTGGTCACCGTCGGCATCTAGGTCGCACGCAACTGGCCTACCGTAGTTAGCCCCCTGGGGAGCCAGCTCATGCGCGGGCGTCCAGTACACCACGGACTGCCCCGCCGCCGTCGCCGACCACAGCAGCGACATCGCCGCCATCACGACACCGATCGCAGTTCGTGCCATCGGGATCACCTCCTGTCCTGGTCGCAGTCCCGCAGGACGCCCTCGGACCAAGGTTCGATGCACACGGTCTATTGTACCAAAGCCCCCCCCGTCTATCAACCCCGGCATAGTGACGCCGCGGAGTCTCCCCCGCGGCGCCGCCCTCTGCATGATCTACCGGCCTGTCGCCCCAGCCCCTACCCCACCTTCTCCGACACCGACTTCCCCTGCAGGAACAGCAGGAGGTAGTCGCGGCTCCCGGCCTTCGAGTCGGTCCCCGACATGTTGAACCCGCCGAACGGGTGCACGTCCACGAGCGCCCCCGTGCACTTCCGGTTCAGGTACAGGTTCCCCACGTGGAACTCGGCCCTCGCGCGGTCGAGCTTCTCGCGGTTCCTCGAGAACACCGCGCCCGTCAGGCCATACTCCGTGTCGTTCGCGACCCTAAGCGCGTCGTCGTAGTCCTGCGCCTTGATGACCGCGAGCACGGGGCCGAAGATCTCCTCCTGGCCGATCGTGTCGCGCGACCGCACGTCCGCGATGACCGTCGGCTCGACGAAGAACCCGTTCGACAGCCCCGCGACCGCCTTCCCGCCGCACAGGAGCCGCCCGCCCTCTTTCACGGCGATGTCCGCGTACTTCAGGATCGTCTCCATCGCGCGCCGGTTCACGACCGGGCCCATCCAGTTCGCGGGGTCCTTCGTCGGACCGACGGTGATCTTCCTCGCGAGCGCGACGAGCTTCTCGAGGAACGCGTCGTAGACGTCCTTCACGACAATCGCCCGCGAGCACGCCGAGCACTTCTGCCCCTGGAACCCGAACGCAGCGGCAAGCACGCCCTGCGCGGCCGCGTCGAGGTCGGCCTCGCCGTCCACGACGATGCCGTCCTTCCCGCCCATCTCCGCGACGACGCGCTTGATCCACATCTGCCCGGGCTGCGTTCTCGCGGCGAGCTCGACGATCGAGAGCCCGACCGCGCGCGACCCGGTGAATGAGATGAACCGCGTGCGCGGGTGCGCGACGAGCGTGTTGCCGATGGCCCCGCCGCTTCCGGTGATGAAGTTGAGCACGCCGGGCGGGAGTTTCGCCTCCTCCATGATCTCGACGAACTTCTGCGCGATGAGCGGCGAGTCGCTCGACGGCTTGAGGACGACCGTGTTGCCGGTGACGATGGCGGCCGACGTCATGCCGGCGAGGATTGCGAGCGGGAAGTTCCACGGCGGGATGACCAGGCCCACGCCGAGCGGGATGTAGAAGTAGCTGTTCTGCTCCCCGGGAAGCTCGGTGAGCTCCTGGGGCTGCGCGTAGCGGAGCATCTCGCGCGCGTAGAACTCGAGGAAGTCGATGGCCTCGCACGTGTCGGCGTCGGCCTCGACCCAGTTCTTCCCCACCTCGAGCACCATCGTCGCGTCGAGCTCGAGCCTGCGGCGGCGCATGATCTCGGCGGCCTTGAAGAGGTAGTCCGCGCGGTCGCCGGGCGGCACGCGGCTCCACTGCTCGAACGCCGCGTCGGCGGTCTTCACGGCCCTCTCGGCGATGTCCACGGTGCCCTTCTGGAAGAGCCCGAGGACCTGACCCTTGTCGGACGGGTTGATGGTCTTGAAGGTCCCGTCGCCCTTCAGCCGCTCGCCGCCGACGACGATGTCGTACTCCTTCCCCGCCTCGGCCTCCACGCGCGCGATGGCCTCGGCCATCTTCTTCCTGAGGGCCTCGTCGGCGAACGTGTACACGGCCTCGTTCTTGAACTTGGGCTTCATGCAGACTCCTTGTTCCGTACCGTCGCGGTCCTGTGTCCGCGGCCCAGCGGGCGCGGTCCCTCCATTCTAGCCGCGCCGGGCACCTGCCTCAAGGGCGCATCCCGGTCCTGACGGCGTCCCGGACCGGTGCGGCGGGTGGCCGGACCGCGTCACAAGCCGGTTGTGCGGCCCAAGCGCTACGCGCTACAATCCGCCCCCGGCCCCACGGCGCACCGCGCCAGGGAGGTTCCCGTGAAGCTCGTCGTCACCGGCGGCGCAGGGTTCATCGGAAGCAACTTCGTGCGAATCTACCTCGCACGGCGCCCGGATTGCCACATCATTAACATCGACAAGCTCACCTACGCGGGGAACCTCGAGAACCTGAGAGACGTCGAGGGCGAGTCGCGCTACCGGTTCGTGCGCGGCGACATCTGCGACCGGGCGGCGGTGGACGCCGTCATGCCGGGCGTGGACGCGGTCGTGAACTTCGCCGCCGAGACGCACGTGGACCGCTCGATCGGCGACCCGTCCGGGTTCCTGCGCACGGACGTGTTCGGCGTCCACGTGCTGCTCGAGTCGGCGCGCGCGCACGGCGTCGGCCGGTTCGTGCAGATCAGCACCGACGAGGTGTACGGCCCGGCGCCGGGCGAGGCCTTCCGCGAGGACGCGCCGCTCGCGCCGCGGAACCCCTACTCCGCGAGCAAGGCGGGCGGCGAGCTCCTCGCACGCTCCTACTTCACGACCTACGGCTTTCCGGTCGTCGTGACGCGCGGCGCGAACACGGTCGGACCGAACCAGTACCCCGAGAAGGTCCTCCCGCTCTTCACGACGAACGCCATCGAGGATCAGCCGCTTCCGCTCTACGGCGACGGGCTGCAGGAGCGCGACTACACGCACGTCGCCGACCACTGCGACGGCGTCGCGCTCGCGCTCGAAGAGGGCGAGCCGGGCGGCGTGTACAACGTCGGCGCGGGCAACCACATGCGGAACGTCGATCTCGCGCGCCTGATCCTCGCGGAGCTGGGCAAGCCCGACAGCCTCATCCGGCACGTCCGCGACCGCGAGGGGCACGACCCACGCTACGCCATCGACTCGTCGCGGATCCGCGCGCTCGGCTGGAAGCCGCGCTACGACGCGAGGGCGGCGGTCCTCGACGCGGTCCGCTGGTACGCGGCGCACCCGGAGTGGTGGAGGCGGATCAAGTCGGGCGAGTTCAGGGAGTACTACGAGCGGCAGTACCGCGAGCGGCTGCGCGACGCGGGGACGTAGAGCGGACGGGCCCGGCGCGGTTCCGCCGCGCCCCGGCGCCCGGCCTATCCCCGCTCGTACCACGCCGTCCCGACGAGGACGGCGATGCAGAACCCCACGACGACCGCCAGGAAGAGCAAGAACGCCGCGACCCCCCACAGGCGCACGGCGATCGGGAAGAGCAGCATGAACGTCCCGAGCGCCACCATCATCCGCCCGACGAACCTGCCGAGCCGCGTCGGGTCGGCCACGGTCTCCTTCGTGTAGCCGGCCACGAGCCCGAGGTACGTCCCCTTCAGGAACACCCTCGCCAAGATGAAGAGCAAGATCCCGACGGGGACCGTCACGACCGCCGAGGTCGCGGCGGCCTCCCTCGCCGGATACGGGAGCTCCGCGCCGTGCAGGCCGGGGATGCGGAGCAGGAGCAGCGAGACGAGCAGCGCGTCGGATGCCACGGGGCGCCTCCACGGGAACCGTCCAGAGCGGCCTTGAATCGTCGGGCGTCATGGTACATCATGGTGGGCCAACTGACAACGGGCGCAGCGATCCGCCGGAGGGGACCACCGTGGCCGCGAGCAGAGACGAGGTGCTCAGGACGGTCGACGACCGCAGGATCCGCTTCATCCGCCTTCTCTTCACGGACATCGTCGGGTTCCCGAAGTGCGTGACCATCACGCGCGGCGAGCTCGAGGACGCGCTCGACAACGGGAAGGGCTTCGACGGCTCGTCCATCGAGGGGTTCACGAGGATCCACGAGAGCGACATGATCGCCAAGCCGGACCCCACGACGTTCAAGGTCCTCCCCTGGACGGACGGCGGCGATGAGGCGCTCATGTTCTGCGACGTCCTCGAGCCGGACGGCAGGCCCTACCCCGGCGACCCGCGCTTCGTCCTCAAGCGGGTGCTCGAGAAGGTGGCGCAGCGCGGCTGGACGCTCTACGTGGGCCCCGAGCTCGAGTACTTCTACTTCCGCTCGCCGGCCTGTCCCGAGGTGCTCGACCGCGCGGGGTACTTCGACCTCACGCCCCCGGACCTCGGCGAGGCGATCCGCAAGAAGACCATCGTCGCGCTCGACTCGCTCGGCATCCAGGTCGAGTACTCGCACCACGAGGGCGCGCCGAGCCAGCACGAGATCGACCTGAAGTACGCCGACGCCCTCACGATGGCCGACCACACGATGCTCTACAAGCTCGTCGTGAAGGAGGTCGCGCGGAAGGAGGGCGCCTACGCGACGTTCATGCCGAAGCCGATCTACGGCCAGAACGGAAGCGGCATGCACGCGCACCAGTCGCTGTTCGAGAACGGGGAGAACCTCTTCCACGACGCCGCCGACGCGAGGCACCTCTCGGCGCTCGCGCGTTCGTACATCGAGGGACTGCTGCGTCACGCGCGCGAGATCACGCTCGTGACGAACCAGTGGGTGAACTCGTACAAGCGGCTCGTGCCGGGCTACGAGGCGCCTGTGTACGTCTGCTGGGCGCAGATGAACCGATCGACGCTCGTGCGCGTGCCGCGCTACCGCCCGGGCCACGATCTCTCGACGCGCGTCGAGTACCGGAGCCCGGACCCGGCGTGCAATCCGTACCTCGCGTTCGCCGTCATGCTCGCCGCGGGGCTGCGCGGCATCGACCAGAAGCTCGAGCTCCGCGAGCCGAACGAGGCGGACATCTACGAGATGGACGGAGACGAGCGGGCGCGCCTCGGCATCTCGATGCTCCCAGGGAGCCTCGGCGAGGCGGTCATCGAGGCGGAGAACGGCAGCCTCCTCCGCGAGACCCTCGGAGACGAGACCTTCGAGAAGCTCCTCAGGAACAAGCGCGCCGTCTGGGACGGCTACCGGGCCATCCTCACGGCCCACGAGCTCGAGCACGACCTGCCCGTCCTGTAGGGCGACGACCGGCGCGCCCCCAGAGGCGGGCGCGAGGAGGGAGCGCGTGGACCTCGGCCTGAAGGGCAGGAAAGCCGTCGTGACGGCCTCCTCGCAGGGCATCGGGAAGGCGTGCGCGCTGGAGCTCGCGCGCGAGGGCGCCGATGTGCTTCTGTGCGCGCGGGGCCGCGAGGCCCTCGAGGCGGCGCGCGAGGAGGTCGCGAAGGCGGGCGGCGGGCGCGCGGTGGCCGTGCAGGCCGACCTCAGCGACCCGGCGGGCGTCGAGGCGGTCGTGGCCGCCGCCGTCCGCGAGTTCGGCGCGGTGCACGCGCTCGTCACGAACGCGGGCGGGCCGCCGTCCGGCCGGTTCGAGGACTTCGACGACGCGGCGTGGGAGAAGGCCGTCGCGCTCAACCTCATGAGCGTCGTGCGCCTGAACCGCGCGGTCGTCCCGGTCATGCGGCGTGCCGGCGGCGGGAGCATCGTGAACCTCGCGTCCATCTCCGTGAAGGAGCCCATCCGCGGGCTCGTGCTCTCGAACGCGGTGCGCGCGGCGGTCGCGGGGCTCTCGAAGACGCTCGCCACCGAGCTCGGCCCCGACCGCATCCGCGTCAACGTGGTCTGCCCGGGCTACACGGCGACGGACCGCATGAAGGAGCTCATGTCGGCCCGCGCGAAGCGGGAGGGCAAGCCCTACGAGGAGATCGCGCGGTCGTTCCAGGAGTCGGTGCCGCTCGGGCGGTTCGCCGACCCCGAGGACATCGCGAGGATGGTCGCGTTCCTCGCCTCGGACGCGGCGGCGTACGTGACGGGCGTGACGGTGCAGGTGGACGGCGGCGCGGTGAAGGGACTCCTGTAGCGGGAAGGCGCGAGGAGGAGCGATGCGGGTTCTTCTCTCCGGGAACGAGGCCGTCGCGAGGGGCTGCTACGAGCACGGCGTGAAGGTCGCGACGGCGTACCCGGGCACGCCGAGCACGGAGATCCTCGAGAACGTCGTCAGGTACAAGGACGACATCTACTGCGAGTGGTCGCCCAACGAGAAGGTGGCCTTCGAGGTCGCCATCGGCGCCTCGTTCGGCGGCGTCCGCACGATCACCGCGATGAAGCACGTGGGCCTCAACGTCGCGGCCGACCCGCTCATGACCTCGACGCTCGTCGGAGGCGACGGCGGGTTCGTCATCGTCTCGGCCGACGATCCAGGCATGCACTCCTCGCAGAACGAGCAGGACAACCGCTACTACGCGAAGTTCGCGAAGATCCCGCTCGTCGAGCCATCCGACTCCCAGGAGGTGAAGGACCACCTCGGGACCGCGTTCGAGATCTCGGAGCGGTTCGGCACGCCGGTGCTCTTCCGCATGTCCACGCGCCTCTCGCACGCCAAGACCCCGGTCACGCTCGGCGAGCGCGTCGAGGTCCCGCGGAAGGAGTACGCGAAGGACACCTCGCGGAGGGTCGTCATCCCGGCGCACGCGCGCAGGCTCCACGTGAAGGTCGAGGAGCGCCTCTGCCGCCTCGCGGAGTATGCCGAGACGACGCCCTTGAACCGCGTCGAGGAGGGCGAGGCGAAGGTCGGCGTCATCTCGAGCGGCATCGCGTACCAGTACGCCCGCGACGCGTTCCCCGACGCCACGTTCCTCAAGCTGGGGATGAGCTACCCCTTCCCCATCGAGCTCGTGAGGCGCTTCGCCGCGCGGTTCGACCGCGTCTTCGTCGTCGAGGAGAACGAGCCGTTCATCGAGGACGCGATGCGCGTGGCGGGCATCACGAACGTCGTGGGCAAGGAGAAGGTGCCACTCTGCGGCGAGCTCAACCAGGGCATCGTGAGGAGCGCGCTCGTCGGCGCCGGCGCGAAGGTCACGCCCGAGGCCGTGCCGCCGCGGCCGCCCGTGCTCTGCCCGGGCTGCCCGCACCGCACGACGTTCTTCACGCTCAACCGCCTGCGCATCGGCGCGACCTCGGACATCGGCTGCTACACGCTCGGCGTGATGCCGCCGCTGGAGGGGCTCGACACCTGCCTGTGCATGGGCGCCTCGATCGGCAACGCGCTCGGCCTCGAGAAGGCGATCGGGCGGGACTTCGCGAAGAAGATGGTCGCGGTGCTCGGCGACTCGACCTTCGTCCACTCGGGCATGACCGGGCTCGCCGACGTCGCGTACAACCGCGGCGCGACGACCGTGATCGTCCTCGACAACTCGACGACGGCGATGACCGGCCACCAGGACCACCCCGGCACCGGCACGACGCTCATGGGCGAGCCGACGGTGAAGCTCGACCTCATCGCGCTCGCGAAGAGCATGGGCGTCAGGCACGCGCGGCGCGTGAACGCCTACGACGTGGCCGCCGTGCGGCAGGCCGTCCGCGAGGCGGTCGACAGCCCCGAGCCCTCGTTCCTCGTCGTGGAGGGCACGTGCGTCCTCCTCGAGCGCGAACGCTGGGGCCCGGCGCTCGTCGTCGACCACGACGAGTGCGTGGCGTGCGGCCTGTGCCGCAGGCTGGGCTGCCCCGCGCTCTCGAAGGGCGAGGACGGGAAGACGACGATCAACCCCATCTTCTGCGTCGGCTCGCTGTGCTCGGTGTGCGCGCAGGTGTGCCCGAAGAAGTGCATCGCCCCGCCGGACGCGGCGAGGTCGTGAGCGAGGAGAACGCGATGGCCGACAGAGTGACCAACGTCTTCATCGCCGGCGTCGGAGGGCAGGGCATCCTCCTCGCGAGCGAGATCCTGTCCGCGGCCGCCCTCGCTCGCGGCCTCGACGTCAAGAAGAGCGAGGTCCATGGGATGGCGCAGCGCGGCGGCTCGGTGGTGAGCCACGTGCGGTTCGGCGCGAGGGTCCACTCCCCCGTCATCGCCGAGGGGGAGGCCGACGTCCTCGTCGCGTTCGAGAAGATGGAAGCGCTCCGCTGGATCCACGTTCTGAAGCCCCGCGGCCGCGTCGTCGTCAACGCGCAGGAGATCATCCCGAGCGGACTCGACGAGTACCCGAAGGGCCTGGACGCGAAGATCCGCGGGCGCGCGCCCGACGCCGTGTTCGTGGACGCGCTCGCGCTCGCGAAGGAGGCCGGGAACGTCCGCGCCGTCAACACGGTCATGCTCGGGGCGTTCGCGGCGTTCCTCGACTTCTCGGACGACGAGTGGAAGCGCGCCATCCAGGCGAGCGTCCCGAGGAAGACGGTCGAGATGAACCTCGCCGGCTTCGCGCTGGGCAGGAAGGCCGCGGCCGGCCGATGAGCCCGGCGGCGGCATCGGCGCCGGAGGCGGGGCGCGCGCGGCGCATCCTCGCGGCGCTCAGGAAGGCCTACCCGGACGCGCGCGTTCCGCTCAACTACCGTTCCCCGATCGAGCTCCTCGTCGGCACCGTCCTCGCGGCGCAGTGCACCGACAGGAAGGTCAACGAGATCACGCCGGGGCTCTTTGCGAAGTACCCGTCCATTGAGGCGCTGGCCGCCGCGCGAGCGCCCGACCTCGAGCGCATCGTCCGGCCGACCGGGTTCTACCGGAACAAGGCGCGCGCCCTCAAGGAGAGCGCGCAGGACATCGTCGCGAACCACGGCGGCGAGGTGCCTTCGACGATGGAGGAACTCACGGCGCTCCGCGGCGTCGGCAGGAAGACCGCGGGCGTCGTCCTCGGCTACGCGTTCGGCAAGCCCGCGATCGTCGTGGACACGCACTTCATCAGGCTGGCCCGGAGGATGCGCCTCACCAAGGAGTTCGATCCGGAGAGGATCGAGCGGGACGTCGCGGCGCTCCTGCCGAGAGGCGGGTGGACCGCCTTCTCGCTGCTCATGACGTGGCACGGTCGCGCGACGTGCGCGGCGAGGAAGCCGGCGTGCGACCGGTGCGCGGTGGCCGCGCTCTGCCCGGCGCGCGCGACGGCGGGCGCGATCGCGTGGAGGGTGAAGAGCCCGAAGGCGCCGAGGCGCCCGGGGAAAGAGAAGGGCCCCGGCCGAAGCGGCCGCGGCCCCCATGCGCGTGACTGAACGCCTCAGTCCTCGATGTTGATCGCTTCGACGGGGCAGCTGTCCGCCGCCTCCTCCGCCGACTCCTCGTCGTCCTCCGCGATGTCGCCGGGCTTGGCGCGCGCCACCTCGCCGTCCATCTCGAACACGCCGGGACAGATCTCAGCGCACAGCCCGCACCCCGTACAGGTGTCCTCGTCGACCCATGCCCTCATGCGAGACCTCCTGGTGTCCGGTCGCCTGCTCCGGGGCCGGAATCTATCTCCGGCCCGTCCGCTTGGCAAGCGTTTCGTGAGGCTGCAGCGCGTCGGGGCGCCTAAGGCCTTGAACTCGCCCGCCGGGTCGTCTATGATGGCCCGGCCGTCCGCTGCTTTGATGGCGCGAATCAGGGATTGCCGAACGAGAGCCGGCCGCCGGAAGGGGCGGCGCGGCCAGCCGAAGGAGGTCCGATGGCCGGTGGGATGACCGACCGGGAGCGCGTGGGTCTCGCGCTCAAGACCGAGAAGGACGGCGGGGCGTTCTACGCGCAGGCGTCCGCGCGCACGAGCCACAAGCTCGCCAGAGCCGCCTTCGAGGTCCTCGCGAAGGAAGAGGAGCGACACGTCGGGCTCATCGAGGCGCTCGGGCAGTCGCTCATCGGGAAGGGCGGCCCCGTCGCCGTCGACTCCCCCACCAAGGGAGCGCTCGCGAAGGGCATCAAGACCATCTACGAGTGCGCGATGGCCGAGAAGCCATCGGGAGACCTCGACGCGGCGAAGTCGTACGAGAAGGCCATCGAGCTCGAGAAGCGGGTCTCGGCCCTCTACTTCGAGTACGCCCGGGAGTGCGAGAGCGATGAGGCGAGGCGCCTGTTCAACGTCCTCTACCGCGAGGAGCAGGACCACCTCACGCTCCTCGAGGACATGCTGATGTACCTCACGAAGCCCGACCAGTGGTTCATCGACAAAGACTACGTCATGCTCGACGGCGGATGACTGAAAGAGACGCGCTCCTGACGGGCGCGTTCCATCCCGCGCTCGAAGATGCCCTGCTCTCTGGCCTCGCGGAGCACGCCCGGCGCGAGCCGGGCGCGCCCGCGCTTGTCGTCGTCCCGACCAACCTGCTCGGGCTCCGGCTGTCGCGGCGCCTCGCGGAGCGGATCGCGGCCGCGGCCCCTGCCGCGCGCGACGAGGCGGGCTCGACCGCCCCGACCGCCGGCCACGCCAACGTCCGCTTCATGACGCTCAAAGACCTCGCGGCGCGACACGCTCCAACGCCGCTGCCGGGCGGCCGTGCGCTCCTCCCAGACGGCGGCGACGAGGTCGTGCTCCGGCGTGTGCTGGACGGGGGCGGCGCGGCGGGCGGCTACTTCGAACCCATCGCCGACCGGCCCGGCTTCGCGCGGGCGCTCCTTTCGACCATCGGAGATCTCAAGGAGGCGTGCTACACCCCCGACGCGCTTGAGTCCGCGGCGGTCCGCGCCGGGCTCGCGCGCCCGCGCCGCCCCAGCAAGCTCGCCGAGGTCGTGCGGGTGTGGCGGCTCTACGAGGCGCTGCTCGAGAAGGAAGGCTGGGCCGACGAGCGTGACATGATGACGGCCGCCGCGGATGCGCTCGCCTCGAAGGGCGCGGGCGGCCGCGCCGCGCCGCTGCCCCCTCTCTTCCTGTACGGCTTCTACGACCTGAACGCGCTCCAGAAGCGACTCGTCGCGGCGTGCTGCGCGGCCACGGAGACGCGCGTCTACGTCCCCTGGGCCGACATCGCCGCCTTCCGCTACGCCCGGCCCACGCTCGAGTGGTTCGAGTCGCTCGGCCTTCCGCGCGAGCACGTCGGTGAGCGCGAGGGGCGAGACGTGCCGCTCCCCGGCGCCGGCGACCCGGGCGGCGCGCGTCCCGGACGAAGCGCCGCCGCAGCCACTCTCCCGATCTCCGCGCCCGGCGAGGCGCGCGAGGCCCGCGAGGACGCGCGGACGCTCCTCGGCGTGCTCGAGGAGCGCGGGCTCTCGTTCCAGGATGCGGGAGTGCTCCTGCGCTCGCAGGGCGACTACTCGGACCTCTTCGCCGAGGAACTCACGCAGGCGGGCGCGCGCCCCTACGTGGAGACACCCTGCCCGCTCGCGCGCACGCCCGCCGGACGGGCCGCGCTCGCGCTCGTGGACGCCGTCGCGAGCGACTTCGGGCGCATCGAGGTCATGGAGTTCCTGGGCGTCGCCGACCTCGCGCGCGAGGGCGCGCCGGACGCGGCCCGCCGGGACCGCGACGACGCTCCACCGGTCAGCGACTGGAACAAGGCGAGCGTGCTCGCGGGCATCGTGAAGGGCGCCGGCGGGTGGGTCGGCGCCCTCGAGTCGCTCGCGGCGAGCATCGAGGCGGCGCCGGCCGACGGGTCGTTCCGCACCGAGCACGGGCACCTCGCCCGGCCCATCGCGTCGCTCATCGCGATTCTGCGCGAGCTCATCCCCCCGCTCGCCGGCCTCGCGCCCGGCCGCGGGCGAACGCAGGCGGCGGAGATCTCCGCGTACGCCGACGCCGTCGA
>Ga0194125_10011968_pt1 | contig 11522 bp, 13 predicted proteins | sample TA2KigC250mmetaG_FD_148626 | JGI IMG/M metagenome (GOLD analysis project Ga0194125, IMG submission 148626) | Freshwater microbial communities from Lake Tanganyika, Tanzania - TA2015034 Kigoma Deep Cast 250m | ecosystem: Environmental > Aquatic > Freshwater > Lake | place: Tanzania: Lake... | reverse complement strand
CCATAAGTGCGATTGCAACTATCAGGAAGTTGACCACTTCCTTGTCCTTGATGTTGAGGAACCCCACGATAAGACCGAGGATCACCAGCACCAGAAGGACGTAGCCGCTGTACATGGCAGCGAATGTCGATGCCAGACCAGCCAGTATTGCAATCACAACGCCAAGGATGAACGCCCATCCTCCGACCTTTTGGCTTACCATTTTTTACCTCCATCTTTTTAATGAACCGGTCAGCATAATCGCCTTACCGGCTATTGGTACCCTTAATTATAGGTTTGAACCCCCATATAAAGAAAACTCGACAGGTGACGTATGCCATGTTTATAAGCACGCTGGGCTTCGAAAACGCTTCACTTTATGTCAGAGATATGCTTCTATGAAGGCGCCCAGAACCACCAGCACAACCCCGATTATAAGCACCACTGCGCTGTCCCATGCCACGCTCTTCAGGATATTCCTGTCTGCCTTCCTTATGATGGCTATGGATATCAGGCTGCCTGCCAGCCCTGCCAGGATGTAGCCTGCTATCTCGGGTATTCCGTGGGGCAGGAACCTTATGCTGTTCACGGGTATTTCAGCCAGGCTCCTGGACATCAGCCCTATGCATATGCCCAGTATGCCTGCGTTCCACAGGAGGATGAAGACAGCGCCCGCGCCGAAGATGAAGGCGAAGACGAACGAGAAGGCTGTCACCCGCAGGTTGTTCGTGAGGATGTTCATGAAGCTGACCGACGGGCTTGTGACCGAGCCTGTTATCATGGGGCTGTCGCACACCGACAGGTAAGGCCTCATGGCGCAGATGCTGGGTATCTGGACCTGGAACGTGTCAGCAGGCAGCAGCATGGTCCATACTGCGAACGCAAGCGTCGCGCCGCCGAAGAAGTAGAGGAATATCAGCAGGTCCTTCCTGTGCCGCTCCCAGAAGCCCTTGCTGTAGTGCGCCCTTATCGCCTTCTCCTCCATCAGCTCCTCCCTGCGTATGATGGCTGTCATGATGTATGACGAGGATATGAGCGCAAAGGCGAGCGTGAAAATGCCGGTCAGGTTGACACTGGCTGTGCCCACGGCAATCTTGAAGCCGATCTGCATCGCGATTATGACCGAAATGCTTATGATGGCGAACGCCCAGAGGAACGCGAGGTAGGGGCGGCTGTTAATCTCCCTGAAATTGAACAGCGACTCGAGCATGCTTTTACCTGATGATATTTACCTGACAATATTTGTCCGAGCCCAAATAATAAGTTGCGTTGCCGCGTTTTCGCCCGTATATTTAAGCGTTGGGCAACATCATAATATTAAATGGTTCTGACGGAGTTCTCACAAAAAATGTGGTAATATGGTGACGATCCAGAAAATTACGATGCAGGGATTCAAGTCCTTCAAGCGCAAGACGGCGATACCCTTTCCGACGGGGTTTTCCTGCTTCACGGGCCCGAACGGCGCGGGCAAGTCGAACGTCGTCGATGCGTTCTCGTTCGTGCTCGGCATCAGGGGCCGCGCGCTCAGGGCAGAGAAGACCGAGGACCTCATCTACGGCGGCAGCAAGACGAAGGACAGCTCGGACTACGCCCTGGTCAGCATGACGTTCGACAACAGCAAGGGGCTGCTTCCTGTCGAGGACAGGGAGGTTGTCGTGAGCAGGAAGCTGAACAAGCAGGGCGTCAGCACCTACCGCATGAACGGCAGGGTGGTGACGAAGCAGCACATGGCAGCCATCCTCGCGCAGGCGCAGATACAGGCGGACGGCCACAACATCATCAAGCAGGGCGACGTGAACCAGGTTGTGGAGATGGACGCCGTTGAGCGCAGGCAGATTCTTGACGAGCTGTCGGGCATCAGCGAGTACGACGAGAAGAAGGCCAAGGCTATGAAGGAGCTGGAGGCCATTGACGTGAAGGTCAGGGAGGCGGAGATACTGCTCAACGACAAGACGAACACCGTCGCCAAGCTCAAGGCCGAGCGCGACGCCGCGCTGGCATACCAGGAGATGAACGCCAGCCTGGAGAAGATAAGGGCGTCCATAATCTGGAAGGAGAACGAGGACACGGGCGGCGAGCTGGAGGGTGTTGACAGGAAAGCCAAAGCGAAAGAAGCTGAGATGGCCAAGCTGGACGCTGACGTGGCGAAGCTGGACGCCGAGGTGGACGGCTGCGAGAAGGAGTTCAGCGAGATGGCGAAGCAGGTCGTCCAGGCATCGGACAGCGTTGAGGAGAGCAGGAGGCTTGTCAGGCTGCAGGGAGAAGCCGGCAGGCTGCGGGACAAGATTGAGTCCAACGATGCGAGGATGGGCCAGCTGTCCACCATGATGGAGCGGCTGCGCTCCATGGACGAGAGGCTCAGCCCTGCTGCCAGGAGCGTCAGGGGTGTGAAGGGCGTGTTCGGCACGCTGGCTGAGCTGCTGGCAATCCCGAGGGAATACCGCGTGGCGGCCGAGGTCGCCGCAGGCTCCCACATGCAGGACATAGTCGTTGACACCACGGACACCGCAGTCGCATGCGTCAACAGGCTGAAGGAGGGCCGCGTCGGCAGGGCGCGCTTCATCCCGCTGGACAGGATTTCCTCAGGCCGCGGCGCGCTGCCTGCGGGCGCTGTTGGCTGGCTCTCCGACCTTGTGAAGTTTGACCAGAGGTTCTCGCCCGCAGTTCTCTTTGCGCTGGGCTCAACAGCCTGCGTTGAGGACATAAACAAGGCCAAGGCGCTGGCGAGGTCGTCAAGGACAAGGATGGTGACGCTTGACGGCGACCTGATAGACTCGACGGGCGCTGTCACAGGCGGCTTCTACAGCAAGAAGGTTGCCGAGGAGAAGCCTGAGCTGGGCCAGTTCCTCAAGGAGAAGGCGCGGCTGGAAGATGAGAACGCCGCGATGGAGAACAGGCTGCGCGAGCTGAACGCGGAGCTGGAGAAGCTGGCGGACAGGGAGAAGGGCTCGTTCAGGCTCACGTTCGAGAAGGACAAGATACGGCTTGACGAGAAGATGAAAGCGGCGAAGGCGAAGCGCGCCGACGCCTACAGCAGGAAGCTCGCTGTCCAGCAGGAGATTGGCAGGCTAAATGTCCAGAAGGCGCGGCTGGAGGCGAAGTTTGAGAATGCCAAGGCGCAGCTGGAGACGCTGGAGGGGAAGGGCAAGAAGATAAGCCCGAAGGGGCTGAAGCCGTTTGTTGACATGAACCTGTCCAAGCTGAGGTCAGAGGAGCATGACACGGTCCTGAAGCTCAACTCGCTGGGCCAGATAAACTTCAGGGCCATAGAGGAGTTCGAGTCCATAAGGCAGGAGTTCGACGAGTTCAAGCAGAAGGTGGACAAAATCGTGGAGGAGAAGAACAAGATACTGGACACCATAACGAAGATAGAGTCCAAGCGGCTGGAGACGTTCTCGGCGACGCTGGACGACGTCTCAAAGCACTTCAGGCAGGTCTATGGCGAGCTGACGGACGGCGAGGCCAGCCTTGCGCTGGAGGTGCCGAACAACATAAGCAGCGGCCTTAGAATAAGTGCGGCGCCTGAAGGCAAGAAGCTCCTGAGCCTGGACAGCCTGTCGGGCGGGGAGAAGACCCTGACGGCGTTCGCCTTCCTGTTCGCGCTGAAGAAGCACAGGCCCAGCCCGTTCTACATACTTGACGAGGCAGACGCCACCCTGGACAAGGCGAACACCAAGAAGGTCGTGGACATGCTCAAGCGCCACAGCGTGGGCTCGCAGTTCATCGTAATCTCGCACAACGACCACATGATAAGGGAGGCCGACCGCGTCTACGGCGTCACCATGAACGAGGGCGAGTCCAAGGTGCTTGCCATTGAGCTGCCGGCTGCTGCGGAGAAAAAGATGCAGGGAAACAACTAGCCAAGAAAGCGTTCAATGATTTTGAGCATGTCCCTCGTTTCAGGCAGGAACCTCTCAGCCTTTATCTTTTTCTTTGCTTCCTCAAGCGTCATGAAGCTTCCCTGCTTCAGCTCGCCTGCATCAAGCGTCGGCTCCTCGTCAGTCACAAGGGCATAAACCTTGGAGTTTTCATTGTCTGTCAGCCTTCCCTCAAGCCAGCGCAGTCGGTAGTCAGCCACGAATATCGGCTTCAGCTTAAGCCCGAGCTCCTCCTCAGACTCCCTCGCCACTGCCTGCTCGTATGTCTCGCCTGAGTGGAGGTGGCCTCCGAAAACTATGCTCCAGTATTCTGGGAAGAACTCCTTGGTGGCTGTCCTCTGGCTGACGAAAACCCTGCCCTTCCTATCCAGCAGGAAGAACAGCACGCTGCGGTGTATGAGGCCTCTGGCATGGACTTCTTTCCTTGTTGCTGTGCCTACAACATTGTCGTTGTCGTCAACAACGTCAAAAATCTCGTCCTGCATCACTTGTTTTTCCTTTCCAGCTTCTTAATCTTGACTTCCAGCTCGGTGAGCTTGCGCTCGTAGTGCTGCGTGATGTTCCTGAACGCGCCCTCGTCTATCTTGCGCCTGTAATACTTGCCCGCTATTGCCTTCTTGACCTCAAGAAGCTCGTCGTGGCGCTCCTTGAGCTTGTCCAGCGTGTCCGTCTTGACGCTCTCTATCTCCCTGAAAACGAAGAGGAATGCCGCGGAGATGCCGATATAGACCACGATGAAGCTCGCCGTCGCAAGCAGCCCTATGACAGGTATCATCCAGATGGCGATGCCAAGAATGACGCCTGAGACCACGAAGCTCGCTGCCCAGATTATCTGCGCCTTGTCCTGCCTGCTGAGGCTCATGTGTTATTATTCGCGGATTTCGCTTATATCCCAATATAAAAGTTTCGGTCAATTATGTATTGTGGGACGATGGTTGAGGAGCACAGGGAGCTTGTCACCGAATTCATAGAGAGCGACCCGAAGGGCTATTTCATCATAAAGCTTGACACGGCAAGGAAGGAAATAATAGCAGACCACTACGGCAACGACAACATACTCCTCAACAGGATAACAGGAAGCAAGGCGAAATACATACACAAGCGCATAACCTCGCTGGGTCTTGTTTCAAACCTCTCGCACGCGGCCTACCTCGGCCACGAGCTGCGCGCGGCGCAGTTCGCGCTGGAGCACGGCCTGCCCTACGAGCAGGACAGGGAGATGCTGCTCATGCCGAAGGAGAGGCTTTCCGACGTCAGCCTTGCGGCAGAGGCGACCTATGTCAAGGCGGGCAGGCTGGTCTCCATACCCGGCAGGAGCCATGAGGAGAACGTCAAGGTCGGCCAGGTTGAGATGCCGTTCAAGGACTTCCTGCGCAGCCGCGGGCTGAGCAGGGTTTTCTAGCCCTCTATTCTCAGAGGCATGCCGGATTCCATGAAGCGTTTTACTCTTTCTTCTCTGCTCGACTCTTCGTGAAATGCGCTTTTCAGATACTCTTGGCACGACCTGCACTCGTCAGGCACATTCTTGGTATCCTGCGGGCTTTGCTTTGGTTTGGGGCAGAACGGATAAGGCGGGTCATTTAGGCATTTCGGATACCTGCCTTTACCGTGTTCAACAATTATATTTTGAGAGAATGCCTTGGCTTTGCCTTCGGCCATGCGCCTCATTGCCTGTCTGCCCTTGCTGTAGTTCATCGCGCCGCCCATTTGCTCACTTCATGCTTTCTTTGAAATTGTTTAGCTTTTCTCCGTTTTCCGGCTTTCTGAAGACAAATAGATGCTCGTGCGCCAAAAGCAAGAAGTTGTTTTTCACGGACATCTTTGCCCATAATGGCGCGGTCTTTGTGTTGTGCTGAACCTTTATTATGCTTTCCTTCAACAGGAAGCCTTCGTTAAGGAAAGCCTGCATTACCCTGAATGATATTGGGACTTGGTGTTTATGCCTTCTTGTGTCGCCCATAAGCACTGCGCAATATTTGCCGGGTTTGAGCACGCGCAGAAACTCTCGTGCGACAACCCTCATTTGCTCGATGAACTCGTCTATTGAATGAACCTTAGAGAGGTCTCCGTCCTGTTTATGGTTTGAATTTTTTGTGTATGAGATTATGCTGGCATAAGGCGGGTGGGTGGCAATAAGGTCTATAGACTCGTTCTTTATTTTATCGAGGTTTCGGGCATCGCCCAAGAATGTTTTTTGCTCCGGAAAATTGTTTTTAAGCGTGCTAAAAACCATCCTGTCCCTAGCGAGTATAAGCGCCTCTTTGTTTATATCCACGCCTATACATTTCCTTCCGGTCAGTTTGCACTCTATCAATGTTGTTCCAGAACCGACGAATGGGTCAAGGACTATGTCGCCCTCCTTCGAGTATCTCAGAACGAGATTCCTTGCAACCTGCGGGGCCCAGTTGCCCCTGTATTTGGCGTTGAGATAGTGCGTTGCCCAGTCTCCTCTCTTTGGAAAACTCCAGAATGTATTGGTTTCCATTTTGAAGTCGTCTGGTTGCAGTACCTTGATATTATGGTGCTTGCCTACATCGAGTTTCGTGTCCTCTATGACAACAGAGCTGCAGTTCTTGACAAAATCTCTGTAATCACGCTCTGTCAGTTCTTGCATGGAGATAGTATCTTTCAAATTAATCACCATTCTTGTCTATCCACTCTTTCATAAGTGTATTAATCTTTGTTGAAACTTTGATGTCGTTTTCTCTGCATATCCTCTTGAAGGCGTCTATAACTTCCTTGTCGGCTGTTATTGTTATTGTGTTCTTCGCCATAAGACCATAACTATTTCTATTTATTAATATTTATCTATATTTATGATTTCTTGGTGGCTATTAAAGATGCTCGCTGCGCTTAATAAGATTGTATGGAATGTTACCTCAAAGATAGGGGCAAAGTCGAGTCATTCAAAGAATTCCGGCTTCAGGACGGTGCAACAATAGGGGTTTTTCAGGGGTCTCGTGGGGAACGCCCAGAATTAGACATAATAGTAAAGTATCGTGATAAAAACACAAAAACAAGGACGCCACGAACACCCCAGCATATTCACTGGGCTATAGACCTTCTCATAAAGAAAGAGCACAATAAAGATCTTGTCAAGAAGTTCGTAAAATATCTGCTTGACATGTGGGGCAGGGCAGAGCCTTTCAGAAACAAGGAAGAGCAACAAAGGTGCGAGCTGAAATACACAAATCCTGATAACCTGAAAGAGTTTGAAAAACTGAACCAATATGGCGAACATTCTGTTGAGTTCATAGGCCGCATACTCGAGCTCATAATGATCCAGGAAAAGACCGGCTCGGCAAAAGCGCATATGTTCAAAGGGGTTCTCGAAGCGATATACAATGACGAAGATATTTTCTCGATAGTTTCAAGAGCAACTTTCAAAGGCAGGTAAGCCTTATGAACGAGACCAACAGGAAGCTCGTGCACATATCAGGGCTGCTGTTCGTTGTGCTGGCGCAGTTCGCGGGCAAATGGGCCGCGGCCTTCTACTTCATGGTCATAGCAGCGACCCTGCTCATCTACTCGGAGCACATCAGGCGCGAGCACAGGCGCTTCCGCGGCTTCCTGAAGCGCTTTGAGGAGCAGTTCAGGGATATTGTGCTTGAGCTGGAAAGGAAGGAGGTTCCCCGGCCTTTTGTCGGCGCGTTCTGGTTCTTCTTCGGATGCGGGGTTGCATTCATCGCATTCCCGCTCAACGTCGCCAGCGCCGCCTGCGCAATGCTCGCCGTCGGCGACGGGCTGTCAACCATGATTGGTATGCGCTATGGCAGGCACAAAATCGTCGGGAAGAAAAGCTGGGAGGGCTCGCTGGCTATGTTTGTCTTCAGCCTGGCTGTCGGCTTGTTCTTCCTGAAACCCATGGTCGTGATAGCAGGCGCTGCTGTCGCAACCCTCTTTGAGCTGCTGCCTGAAGCAAGGTTCTTCCACAGGCACAGGCGGCTGGGCTTCATGGATGACAACTGGCTTGTGCCGCTGGCCGCAGGGGCGGCGATGCTCGCATTGGCTGCCTTTTAGTTTATAAAATGAACATAAACCAATATAGTAGTTATCCCACTGATGCCCCCGTAGCTGGTCTTGCCAGCGAGGAAAGCTCAGTTGGATAGAGCACTGGACTTCTAATCATTTAGAAGTTTTGATTCCGAGAGGAACGTGAGAGGACAGCCAGGGGTCGGGGGTTCAATCCCCTCCGGGGGCAAATCATAGTCATATGCCGGGGCCGTGGTGCAGCGGTAACATTGGCGCTTGGGGCAACCCTTTTCAACGCGCTTGGAGAAAAAGCGTTGACGGAAAAACGGAAATAGGGGGTTACGAAATGCGTCCGATCCGGGTTCGACTCCCGGCGGTCCCATAACGAGATTACAGCTTCTCAAGCAGCCTTATGACATTTGCCTTGCCCGCGGGCGTGATGAACAGTCCGGGCCTGCGATTATGAACAAACTTTCATATAAAGTATATACTTTTATATACTTTTAAGTATAAAATGTTTATAAATGGGCGCGTCCAACTATAACCATGTATGAAGCGAGGCTGCTCAGGCTCAGGGAAGTTCCGGTCTTTTCTTTGTCAGATGTAGCTCAGATAGTGTCCGGGAAAGGGTATGCCAAGCAGCTGCTCAGGCGGATGGTATCTTCGGGTGAGATATTCAGGATAAGGGGCGGCCTTTACAGCTTCCACGACGACCTCCTGCTGGTAAGCACGTTCGTCGTCAAGCCCAGCTACATAACGTCAGCCTCGGCCCTGCATTATCACAGGCTCATAACGCAGATTCCTAGGGATGTTTTCTGCTTCACGACGAAAAGAGGCTCTGCCGCCAGTTTCAACGGCGAGATAAAGTTCTTCCATACGGAGCATTTCTTCGGGTTTGAAAACAGGGATTATGCAGGATTCAGGATACCCATAGCAGAAGCGGAGAAGGCCATAATAGATTCGTTTGGCATAATTCCTGTCTCGGTTTTTGAGGAAGCCGCGGAAGGAATAAAACTGCCGAGGATTCTGGAATACGTGAAAAGGACGGACAAAAGCAGCATCATCAAAAGGGTAGGTTTCCTGCTCGAAAGGAACGGCTTCAATGTTTATCCTGCACTAAAGGCAAGAATTAACAGGAGATATGTCCTGCTCGACCCGCTGGCCAAGAAGACAGGCAGGCGCGACAGGAAATGGGGCTTGGTGGTGAACGCATGATACCGAAGGAGATGCTCGTGGAAGCGGCAAAAAGGAAAGGCCTGAAAAACCGCGAGCACATCGAGAAAGACTACTTCCAGGATTTGTTCCTGTACCACTTATGCAGGAAGACGAATGCGCTCGTCTTCAAGGGCGGCACTGCCCTTTACAAAATCTACTCGCTGCAGCGCTTTTCGGAAGATTTGGATTTTTCTTTGCTCGGAAAAACCGATGTCAGGAAGAGGCTGCGAGTTCCGCTGGCATGGGCACCAAGGGCGCAAAGGAGATGAAGGGCTCCACCCTGATAAAATTGGGCTTCCGCGGCCAGTTGACAGGCCCGAACACGCTGAGGGTTGACATAGCCACAGGGAACCCCGTGCTGAGGGGCTTTGACGTAAAGAGCTGTATTCCGGCTTATGCCGACATAAACCCCTTCTCTATTAGGGTGATGAAACCGGAGGAGATGCTGGCAGAAAAGGTGCACTCCCTGCTGGCGAGGGAGAGAGCCAGGGATTTGTTTGACCTGTTCTTCCTTGTCAGGATTGCGAAGGCGGACAGGGCGCTCATTGAAGAGAAACTCAGGAACTTTGGAATGAAATTCAATGCCCGGGACTTGGAAAGGAAAATCAGCGGCCTGAAAAGCGTCTGGATTCCCGAGCTGCGGCCTTTCGTGCTTTCAGAGCTGCCGGACTTCAAAAACGTAAAGGATTTTGTTGTTGCAAAGCTTTCATGACGGGCTATAGCCTCTCCAGCAGCCTGATGACCCTGGCCTTGCCGATGGACATGATGAAGGGCGCCAGCTTGGGTCCCTGCTCCTTCCCTATCAGCGCAAGGTAGGCTGACCTGAAGAACACCTTGGCGTCGCCGCTCGCCTTGGCGGCAGCCCATATCGTCTCCGAGACCTCTTCCTCTGTCTTGTTTTCCATCAGCTCGTAGGCGATTGACTTCAGTACAGAACGCATCTTGGGGCTGATGCCATCCTTTGGGGGCTCGTCGAGCAGGCTTATCCTGTATTGGTAGGAGGCAAAATTCTTTGCCCAGTCATCGGCGAGCCTCAGTCTGTCCAGCACATAGGCTATGTCCTCCTTGGTGGCGTTCTTGTCCATGTGGCCGCTCGCCTTCAGCATCTCTATCCTCTTCTTGTTATCCTTCTCCGTCTGGGCTGTGGAGGCGGCATATGTGAACGGTATCTGCGGCGGCATGTGGCTGGGCAGTTTGCCTATATGGGACAATTCGTAGATTCTTTTCATGTTCTCCACCTCATGGCCCTCGGCCTTTTCCTTTCCGAAGTATATGCGCTCCGTCCTGTCATATCTATCATAAAGAAGAATGACGTCATTGTCCCTGTACGGGTCGAAGTCTATGGCAGCCCTCGGCCTGGTGCAGACGAGCATGTACCTTATCATCTTTGCAGGGGCGAATTTCGTGGACTCGGCGAAGCTTATTCCGCGCCCCTGCGAAGTGCTCATCTTCTTCCCGCCTATATTGAAGAACTCATAACCCTCGCCTATGCTGTCCCGGGTGGAGGGATATGGTGGAGGGAAATCGAAGATTTTGTCGGATATCGCCATGGCTATAGTCCTGCTCCCACCCTTGGTGAAATGGTCCTTGCCCGCGAGTTCGCACACAACACCCTTTGACACCCATTTGGCCGCCCACTCGACCTTCCAAGGCAGCTTGCCGCCGCCGTTATACGGGCTCTTCTCACCTTCGTGCCCGCAGCCCTTTGCCCATTCCACGAAGTTTGGCTCGCATCTGTATTTCACTATCTGCCTCTCAGGGTCCCAGGCGTATGCCCTGGTGGTTCCGATCTTACCGCATTTCTCGCAGATGGGGTTGAAGGGCAGCTTGCCCGAATCCGCCTTGCCGTAGGCCTTCATGTAAATCTCATGTATCCTGTTTGCGTTGTCGAGAACCGTCTTTATTGCGGCGTTGAAAACTCCCTTGTCATACTGCTCCCCTGTGCTCTCTATCTTGGCCTCTATTCCAAATTCCTTGAACTTGCCCGCGGCCTGCCTGAAATAATAGTCGGCGAAGCTCTTGTACCCTTCCGCGGGTGAAGGTATGTTCCTGAACGGCATGCCGAGATATTTCTCGTAGCCCGCAGGAAGGCCCTTGTTCATCCTGTCGAAGGGGTCGATGTCGTCGGAGCTCAGGACGAAGCGTCCCTTCATGCCGGCGTCGCGCATAGCCTTGGCTATGACATCATGAATAATCCATCCCCTTCCGCTGCCCACGTGTATCACACCGGACGGCGTCTTCTCGTCGTAGACAAGGTAGCCCTTCTTCTTCACGATGGCGTTGAGCTTCGGCTCCTTCTCGCACCTCTCCCTAACTTTCTCGGCAATCTGGTCCGCCCAGAACAGCGAATGTTCAGGGGATTCATCATGTTTCGGCGCTTCCTGCTTCTTTGCAGGCTGCTTTTTCTTTGTTTGTTTTGCCGCCATGAGAAATATTTTGCGAATGTCTATAAATGGTCGCCTGCCGTTTCCGTTCGCA
>Ga0194125_10011967_pt1 | contig 11522 bp, 9 predicted proteins | sample TA2KigC250mmetaG_FD_148626 | JGI IMG/M metagenome (GOLD analysis project Ga0194125, IMG submission 148626) | Freshwater microbial communities from Lake Tanganyika, Tanzania - TA2015034 Kigoma Deep Cast 250m | ecosystem: Environmental > Aquatic > Freshwater > Lake | place: Tanzania: Lake... | reverse complement strand
ACGATTTGAGAAAATTCCAAAAATTCTTGAGACGCCTAAAGGTCCGGAAATGCTTGAAGATGTGAGGAATATGAGAGTGTTGAGAAAACTAGTGAAAAATTGATTGATTGATTTCAATTGCGGAGTGTGGAGAAAATAGCTTTGGACGGTATGAATTTTTTCCTGGTAGGATAAGCTATTTCAACAGTTAAAATTGTTTAAGAATGCTGATTACATTTTTTGATTTTATTTATAAAAAAAATCAGTAATGATTTAAACTCCACAATCCCTTTGAATTCTCAATTGCATATTGCTGTAATAACATAAATTTATCTTGATATTTAATGTTGGGTGGAATAGTCATGACTTGAGCATATCCTTCTTTCAATAGAATTTCATTTATCATTTCACCATTCATTAAGTAAACATAAGCTAATATTCTTCCATATCGATCAAATTTTTGAATATCTAATTCAAGCCTTATACTGTCACCTTCACTTATGTAATTTTTAAGAAATAATGTAGCTATTTTACCTATCTCAATAATTTGATTACTTTTAACTCCCTTTCGTTTTGCATCTGATTTAGTTTTAAAGCTGCGTGAAGCTTCAGGAGTATCTACACCAATAAGTCTTACTTTGAATTCAAATTTATCTATAATGATTTTATAAGTGTCCCCATCAATGATTTCAGAAACTTGATAGATTTTTTTCCTGTCTTTTTCCAGATAAGAAGATACATCAAATTCTGATATATTTGGTTTATCTTTATTTAAACCGCAACTAAAGACGATGACATTAAACAATATTAAAAGTAATGTATTAATGCCTAGTTTTAAGTATCTCACTTAACATCTCATCAAATTTAGGTACAACCCTAATTTCAACCCGGCGATTAGATTCATTAGAAACTTCATCTTTAGTATAAGTATATAATCTATTTTCACCATAACCTGCCGGAAAAATATCAAGAAGTGAATCTGTTTCTACACCAAATTTTAACCACCTTTGCCAAAAATCTGTAACCTCTTTTGCTCTTCTAAAAGATAGATCGAGGTTAAACTCTGATGATGCTTTTGTATCAGTATGCCCTTCTACAATAACTGAAAATTTTCTTTTTCGTTCTTGTCTAAGAAAGTCGCGAAGAATTTTACCTATATTTTCTACAGTATATTTTCCTTTTACTGTCAAAATATGTTGACCTGGGCTAAACAATACTTTTTCGCCGATTGTAATTCTTCCATCGCTATTTACTCTAACGCCTTCGATCTCTTTTTGTGATACCAAATTTCTTAACTCAATAAGATCATTCTCTCCTTTACTAACAAGATATGAGAGATATTGTTGTGAAAGAAACAGAATAAAAAAGATAATAAGTATAACAATAAAAATTGAACTCATTAAATCTACAAAACTCGGCCAATAATTTAATTCATTATCAGAGGATACCATGATTAATCTTTATCAACTTTATAACTATTAAGCTTATCAGCGCTTATAACTACACTATAATTTTGATGTTTTTCATTAGTGTGATCTCCGAACCATCTTCTCAAGCTAAAAAAGGGTGGTTTGATTAGGGACTTTGAAACATTATTCAATACTGACTCTAAATTTATTAACATAGAGACAACATTATTAAATATTTCATTTTGTTTTGATATAGCACCTTCAATTCCTTTATATGTTTGCATTCCAGTATCACTAATATTAATGGCGATGTTTTGTCTCTGTGATAAATCTATAAATAAATTATTTAACTGATCATTTATACTTTCTACTAATAAACGGCTTGCGTTTTTGAGATCTATCGAATATGAACTTAAGTTCTCAACAGACTTATCCATTTTTCTAAGTAGCATGTCGATGCTTTCTAAAAATAATTTTCTTTTCTCTTCAGACTCAGCAATATTATCCAATTTAGTACCTACGTTAGATTCAAGTGAACTAGCATAAGTATTTAATTCCTCCATTAAAGAAGTATTTTTTATTTGAAGTTCATTAATTGATTTAACTAGATTTTCAAAATTAGTTTTTAATTGCAAGTTTGTTGCCTTAAAAGGCTCATTTAGTTCCACCGACTTATTTAAAACTGACTCATATTTTAATCTTAAATTTTCTAGTGGACTGATAAAATTTGAAATTTGTTCTACTATTTTTTGATTATCTTCAGATAAATTTCTAACTGCGTGTTCAATCTTTTCTGTATTGTCAATTTGAGTTGAGGTAACTTCCTGAACCTGCCCGACTAGATTACTAAAATGCTCCATAAGTTCTAAAGATTTTTCACTTATCTCACGATAGTTATCACATGCCTTGCCAATCTGCTCAGACGAGGTATTCAAAGATGCTGTAATGTTGTTCCATAAGTAACTCAGGTTTGTGATTATATTATCTTGAATGTCGGTTAAACTTTTAATTCTTTCATCAAATTGCCTCACTTGATTTTGTGAATTTTTAGAGTAATTCTCAACTATTTGATTTAGAGAGCTTTCAATATCATTTGAAAGTTTAGAGACTCTTTTTGAAAATAGAGTAACAGATTTTGCAATTTTATCAGCGGGGCCTACTGGTCTAATGTATTCCATTAACTCAGTAGAAAAATAATTTTGAAAAGCCATGATCGCATTTTTTGAAAGGCTAATAACAAATTCAGATGATATTCTCAATATTAAAGCAAGAATTAATGCAACAACTGTAGTGTAAAAGGCTAATTTAATTCCATCTAGAAAAGGATTGAGAGAAGCTAAATTTTTTTCTATTGTTTTAAATATTTGGCTTAGATCAGATGAAAAAGATAGTTGATATACTGCGATTGAAATACCAATAAAGGTTCCTATCAATCCAACAACTGGAAGAATGTTAATCGAAGTTTTGACAAATGAATATCTTTTGTTCAATTCAAATGTTAATAATCTATCAACATTATCACGATCAACCCCCAATTCACCCTCCTTTGATTTCGAAAACAAATTAAATAAGCTTAAAATCAGATTATTAGCATTTTTCGTGTTAGTATTATTTTGTTGAACTGTATTATTTATTTCTGATTCTTTGTTCTCTAACAAATGCTTTAATATTTCACCAGCATTTTTTATATCTGAAATACTCCTATAGCACTTATATAACTGTACAGCACCAAAAAAGAAAATCAATAATTCAAATATGAAAAATGGCATAAATAATGAGCTTGATAAAAGTCCAATAAAAAGAATCATGCAAATCATTGATATTCAACTTCTCCTTTGGTAACTAAGAACCCCTTGTTTAATGAGAGATCGTATCTATATATAGGTTTTTTTACAATACGCATGGGTTTATTATTAGCGTCTTTTGGATTCAATATTTTATAACTGTATTGTAATTGCTCTAGGTGTATGGCGGTTCCATAGGTTTCTGAATCTGAGACTAATTCATAATATTCATTATCTGCTTCTACTAAATACATATCACTTGTTTCATCTTTTTTGACAGTTCCATTTTTTTCTTCGAATGAAAAACTAACAGTATATTTTTTAATCCTTGATACTTCTTTTTCTAGTGCTTCGGAGTAATATGTTGAATCATTATATTTTGGGTGTTGGTTACTTTTATTTACAAAAGAATCGAATCGAGGACTACATATATCTCCAAATTTATCCATATAGAGTTTTAATTTTGATTTAAGATCCTCGTTCTCTATTTCAAATTTTTTGTTTACAGATTTAAGATTTCGAATTTCTGTTTCTAAATTTGATAATCTGATATTGAGAGAATTCAAATCATAATCAGACCTTTTTATTGTATAGTTGGCTCCTCTCGTATTAAACTGGTTATTAATTCTCTTAGGAAAGTAATATCTTTTATTATCATTAACTGAGTTTTTTAAATAAATAGCTACAAAAAGGATTAATATTAGAATTATTATTCCTATAATAATAAATATCCAAAAGTTTTCATGTGGTTCTACATCGTTATAGAATAATTCAAATAGCGTCATATTATTTCATTTCATTGCTTATTATCTTTAACATTTGCTGGAGGCAACCTTTCGCAACCAAAATGAAAAGCGAAACGTTAATACCCCCTGTCGTTATAAAAAGTTCATGTGTATTATCCCTTAATAGTGAGTCAAGTGTTGTTTTACTAAGTAATTCTTTCTGGATCTTCGAGAAAGATGCTGATATAATCTTCTCCTTATTTAGTTCAATAAGTTTTGATGAATTTACGCTGTCAAAAAATATTTTGTTGAATCTATAAATGTTTGAATTATTAAAATCGAGTATCTCCATTTTAGTAAAATCGATTGAACTAGTAGATTCTCCTAAAATTGAATTTATAGGATCATCCCATCTATATTTTTTCTCACTCAACAAAATATTCTCTGCTAGGATTTTATATTTTGATGTATCACTATTTTGTGTTTCAGTAGTATCAGCTACAGCATAACAAGCACCTACAGCAACTTCGGTCTTTGGTTCAGGTGAAAGAATTATTTTAAAAGATTTACCGTTTGCAATTCCCAAAGCACCCTTCAAAATTATATTAAAGAATTTTATATTTTCATTATCTTCATGCCAACCCCCATAGTTAAGCCATTTTAGAAATCTTGAACCATTACCACCAAAGAAAAATTTTTCAGGATAAAGAGACTTATCTATTTTTAAGAGTTTTAGACCTATTTCATAAAATAGAATCGAGTAAAAGTATAGTAAAATGAATCTGCCAAAATTAAAGTCATCACCACATATCAAATCGTTAAGCTTTTCATCTTTAAGTTCTTTCTTTATTATGTAATTAAATTTTATTCTAAGGGTAGGGATTTCGGTAAACTCAACTTGTTCTAAGAATTTTCTATCGAAAAATAAATTGCTCCCACGATCATGTTCTGCTTTCTTTATCAGAAATTTATAAATAGGTGAATTATCCTCTTTATCTCCAACTAAATCATTCCCACCAATCAAAGCTGAAGTATAGAGTATGTTTTGGTTTGCTTTATGAATAGATATATCAGATGTGCCGCCTCCTATATCAATAGTAGCCTTTAGGGTATCCTTATAAGGAGCAAAGCTATGTTCCTTAATAAAATAAGTTAATGAAGCCCTGCTTTCATCTATTTCCTTAATTTGATAATGACTACCTTTCAAGAGACTTTCCCATGAGGTTTTTAGATTTTCTATTTGTGTTTCACTGAACGATCGTGGATAACTCCAAATTAGCGTAACATTTTTGTTTTCAATACCATTTTTTATTAAAAATAACTTTGTCAATAAAAGCAATTGTCCTATATAAAGTTGAGTCAATTCTCTTGCTATATCACTAGTTAGCCACTTAAGATCTCCTATCAGTTCTAATTCCTTAGATGCCCAAGATAAGTAGAATGGTATGTTCGCCCTTAATACTATATAGTTTTTATGTACTGAGTTATCATAACTAACTAAAGATGAAAATGGTATATTAGCTTCATTCTTATTAATATTAGCATTATAACAAAAATATTGTGGGAAAAAGAAATAGTTCAAAGAATTTTTAAACAAGTTTAATTGAGCATTCATTTCATCCGGAAAAGAAAATAAATATACAAAGTCCAAGTAGTTAAAGATTTTTTCTTTTTCTGATATATTTTTTGTTTCAAATATTGATGTCCTAGGATTAATACCAATTATTTGATATCCCACTATAGTATTTGACGTACCAAAATCGAAACTAATAATAGCCTTTTTATTCTGATCAATAGTAATTGAACTGAAATTATTTTTATCAAGTATAAATAAACCTTTGAATAATTTATCCCTTTGTTTTATTTGCAATTGGATAATATCGGGAAAGTAATTAAAACTATACGTGTTAGTTTGTACTCCTTTTTTCTGTCTAATAATAGCTTTTTTCTTGTTAACTTTATCATCGCTCATTTCAGGGGAAATAATATCTATCTTATCACCATTATTATCAAAAAAGCCCATTATTGTATTAGGTTTAGATAAATATTCAATCATAAAGTATTTATCTTTCCATTGTTCAGGTTTGATCTTGGGCCAAAAGGATAAATATGGTATATCATCTTGTTTAGCTTCTATGATTTGTTCCGATCCGAAAAAAGATTTTTTTATTTCTACATCAACATTACCTTCTGTTGGTATTCTTAAAGTAATGTTTACTCTTCCCAAATTTTCTTCAATCGTTAAATAATTTTTGACATCTGACGGGTCAAAAAATTCAAAATAACGGTTCTTAAGCGGAATTAAGTACCTTAAACTTCTTCTGCTCTCAACTGAACTAAGCCTCCCCAATATTAATACATCATCGTTTGTATCATAAGGTACTTTTATAATATGGTCTTCAAGAAAATCCTCTTCTGGAGAAATCCATGGATACTTTATTATTTCACCCGGGAGTATTTCTCTATCCGTAAAAGCTGTTAGATCTTTTATTTCTTCTGGAAAAAGGTAATTGTTATAATATATACCTCTGTAGTTATTTTTGATAACAATTGGAGAATTTGATTTTACTTCTTTAGACTTTATCTTTAAAGCACTTTCAACATAATCAACCTTTAAAGAATGTATAGGAATTCCGCATTCTACGGTGAATTCCTCACAATTTTCAAGTATTTCCATATCTACATCGTTAAACTTAATCATACTGCTTCCCTCAATATTGTCAGCATCAATCAATAAGTCATTTAATGCTTTAAGATTACTCTTCCCACTGTTAACGGCGCTCTGTACAGTTTTAAATAGTTGTTTTAGATATTTTCTGAAATATTCAGGTCTATCACTAATGCCTCTAATATTATTAAAATATCTTTTGATTTTTGGATTTTTATCTTCTGGTGTAAAGAAGAGGGAATATGGTGAAGAACCAGCTAATAATATTGGTTTATCAACCCCTTTCTCTTCAAGATAGTATATTATAATTCTCTTGAAATTGTTTGTTTCTAAATTTAAATCACATATAATAGATTTGAACTCACTACTTGTTTCATTGATTGATAAACCAATTTCTTTCGAACTTAATGTATACTTTAGACTATTTTTAAAGAAAATAATTTCTAAAACATCCAATAACTCAGAGAATAATTTACTATGCAACCTATGATTAGGATTTAATGCATCACGAAATAACATCATCCTTGCCCAAGGTGATGGAATAGATGTAATATGTTCTTGAGTAGTTGAAGGGATTTCTAATTTGTTAGGAAGTTCAGAAAAATCTCTGCTAAAATCTTTCCACGCCCCTATTTTATAATCTGGTGTTCCCAAGTTATTTTTTGGTAGTAATAATCTTCCTGACATATGATTCCTCATTTATTATTTAGTAAATACTTGTTAATGCCAGCATTCATCGTTGATAGTATTTTCTGGGAAATTGAAGTTTTTTGAGTATCACAATACTTTAAATAATATCTGTCTAATTCATCTTCCAATTTTCCTTCAAGAGTGCTTTCAGCACTAAGTAATATATGCTGAAATTCGAATTCCTCATGGAACAATTTCAATGAGGGGGTATTTTGGCTCATTTGTCGGTTCCAAATGATAAATTTTTCAAGATATGCGTAAATATCTTTTAAATCCTTCTTGGTTTCGTTCATTTGGTTTTTGCTAATCTTTAGTTTACTGTTCAGCCAACCTAATAAAAAAAGAACTTCATCTAATTCATTTTCATTAACGCTTTTAAAAATGACTCTAAAAGAATTTACAAATAATCCAAACTTTCGCAGAAGATGTTTGCCATTTTTGTCTATCGGTAAATCGTTCAATGAGATAGAAAAATCTTTACTTCCATCAGTTATTGGTGTGGATACTTTTAATGCTGAATATCTGTTTAGGTTATCTCCATGTTTACTGAAAGATAGAGAGGCCAACGCAGCAATCAATTCAATGAAGTGTGAATCATTTAACTGCTCTCTACCACCTAAACTATACTTAGGTATTGGTTCAGTCTCCATATCGCCAATTACATAATTAGTATCACTTTTAATATCCCTAATGTAGAAAGGTATTGCACCAATTGTATTTAGAATAAATGTTGAAGAATCAGGTTTTATAGTCTCATCTATGTTATGAGGAGACTTTAAATAAAAATATGGCATAAGAATAACCCCCCCTATTTTATTCTTGATATCTTGGAGTTTTAACAATTGAGTGATCACGGGATAGCCAGATGCGCCAGTACCTCCAAAGATGGAAGCAAAAACAAATCCTTTATTTGATTCATTTGATTTTAGATTATGCAATGTCTCCTTGTAAAAATCCTGTTTCTTTATTTGATGTAATACCACAGACCCAATCGAGGGAACTCCTCTAAATCCAAATTTTAGATTAAGTTTTCTTTGGTCTTTTGAGAAAAGCAATTCTGATAATAATTTTTCTTCTTGATTAATTGTTGTATAGCCAATAACATCTTCAAGGTTTTTTGACTTATCAGAATAGTTTTCATCTTCTTTTTTCTGAACCTTTTTAGAAAGAGGGTTCCAGTATATTAGTTTTTTTATATCAGTATAAAAGAAAGAACCCTCTTCTGGATTTTTTAATTTCTCTCTAATCTTTTCATATAACAAAATCAAACTTGAAGTTCTGTCTAAGTTACCATTCTCTTGATCAGGATCAATTAAAACAGGATGAACTTCTTTTGGGCCTAATCCCACGGCACATAGATGTACAAGTGATTCTAGACATTTAGCCCCTGAACCTCCAATTGAAAAAATATAAAGATTATCCACATTGTCCTCCTATTGATTACTTTGTAAATGCAGTTTTCATTTTACGTAAAACAAAATTTTTACGTAGTGGCGTAGTAAATCCATAAACTCCGTACACAATGTATGATAAAACAAATGATAAAATTAGTCCATTCAAGAGAAATCTAATCCATGCACTCGTTCCACCTTCTTGTTCGATAAAATAGGTATTTAAATATCCTATTATAATAGCAAGCAAAAAATTGATCCCTACTGAAATCCAAAAAATCACAGTGTGCCAGAATAATTCTTTTTCACGCCTGTACTTTCGAATTAAATTAAGACCAACAATAACTATTAAACTGAATATTATCATTCCATAGACAATTGTATCTAATTCACCTTTCCAATGAACTAAATTTCTCTTTGGATTAAAGATAAAAAATAAAATTAAGCCCATTTTTACCTCCTAATGTAAATATATTTATGAAAAACTGTTTTCAATTTCCTATCAATGTCTTGAAAGATATATTTGTCTATCCATCTATTTAATTGATACACTTTTTTGGCTTCATTTTCCGAATTATCACAATTCGTGCTCCAAGTGTTTATCCAATCAGGTATTTTTTGTAAAAAACTAATCTTTAAGAATAAATCTTCGCTCGGTTTCTGAAAAAATTTTATCTTTATGAAATATTCAGTGCCCTTATCAAGTTTGATGACACTATCCAATTGAATTTTGAAATTTTTAAATTCTTTTATCTGAATTATACTGTTGAATTTGACATAAAAAGCTTCACATCCCAATTCCAGGCTATAATCAAATTTAAAATCATCGTTTGTTTTAATGCTGAAATTTATTGAGTCAGATACTAACTCTATAATAGCTGTATTGAGTGTATCGTGTTCCGGTGTAAAATCTTTAAATCCCTCAAATCTCTTGTCATAAATAAACTTCGAATTTAATTTTTCATCAGCTCCAATAATAATTTCCTTATCATAAAATGGTTCAAGATATTTTTTAAGAAATTCACTATGCTTTTTACTCCCAAAGACGATGCAGAAAAATGGTCTGCTTGAATTAATCAAATTAATTGTGGAAGGTTTTTTGCATTCGATAAAATATATTCCTGAAAAAGGAATTTCTTTTCCGAAAATTCCAAACAATCCATTTTTTTCTATAAATTCTCGTAAGTCCCTAGAAAATACCACCATTTGATTTGCTATTAGATCATCTTTCATAGAATGGATCCAATCTGAAAAAACAAAAGTCAGGTTTTCAGTGTCCTTTATTTCTTTGTTACTTAGCAGAGTAGCAATATTTGTTTGTACCCCTATATAATATGAAGATTGACTCACTCTGTTCAGAGATGAAAGTATATCAAGATTCACAGGCCTAATATGTGAGTTTAACTCGAAGAAATTAATTTTTATAGTTTTTGGAATATTTTGAACAATATCCTGAATTGTTCTGATAAACTGATTATCATTTACGGTAATAAAACCTCTAACAGATGCACTTCTATCTACAACAAAATTAACTATCTTTGGACTTGAACTCATTGTGGTAGTCACCGAATCAGTGAAACAAATTTTTTTTAATTCATGGATATTATTGTTTGAGTGGCAGGATATTAGGAATATTGTTGAAGTTATTACCAAGCTTTTTATAACTAACGATTTTAACGTATTATGCCATACTATTGTTTTAATTGTTTCGTAAGTATGATTTTTTAACATTTTTTTCTCTCCTTTAAAACTAAAAAGGACGCAACATTCATTATATCCTGAACCAAGGTACTGGCATACCTTCACACCAAGACATAAGAAAGTGCGTCCATTTCTGGACGCAGCCTTCTCGCTTGTTCTGGTGTGGTTAAAATTTGCCAGTTGATGGTTCAGAACATAGCCAAAGACTACGTTAATATTTTGTATTTATTTTTCTTTAACTCAATTTTACTCCTGTGCTTTCGATAAATATTTATTACTAGTAAGTATCACTTTTTACAATAAATTAAAATTCTTCAATATAGCGGCGACTTTTTTGTCTTCTTTTGCTAACTCTCGAAGTGCATCAATAATGTTTTTAGTTGGTCCCTCTGAATCTATTTTTTCAATTGTCTTTTTAACTGCCGTATCAATGATAGTCCTTCTATCCCAGAAAAGTAATCCTGTGAAGGAAATAAACATGGCAGTAAAAATCCCTGCTAAAATCCACATGAATGTATATAAGTTATCGATTCGTTCATCAAGCATCTCAAATCGCAGGTCAATTGCTTTGAACCTTTCCTCAATAGCTTTGAATCTTTCCTCAGTTCTTGCTTCAAAGATTTTAAGCTCGCGATAAATCTGTTCATTTGTAATTCTTTCTTCTCCGCTCATTTCGCTGGACTGACGCTGGCGGGAAGTCTGAGCCCAAATATCAGCTGTACAGCTGAAAACTAATATGAGTAAAATTAATAAGAATTTGCTGAACATTAGCTTTTTACTTTTTTAATCTCTGTTTATTATAAGATATAAAGATTGAAATGTCAACTAACTTGGATCACTTGCTGATTCACTAGCTAAAACGCCGATATGCAGCTCATTCAATCAATCTCGCAACCATAATTCCCCTAACTAACTTACTGTTCTTAATATATTCATACAAAGGTTTGTTCGTGATTTGAACTTCAGTACCAGGTTTTGGCGCATGCAGCAGATGAATATTATTATTCTTTTTTACTGCAATAGCAGTGTGCGTAACATCAAGAGTTGTATCTGAGGCAACAAAAGCAATTATATCGCCATCCTCGATTTTGTTTATCATATTTTTCGATGCAAGCTGATTTTTATCTATATAAAACACCTCACGGGAATTCAATTGACTTTCGATCTGCTTCAAT
>Ga0194125_10011965_pt1 | contig 11523 bp, 9 predicted proteins | sample TA2KigC250mmetaG_FD_148626 | JGI IMG/M metagenome (GOLD analysis project Ga0194125, IMG submission 148626) | Freshwater microbial communities from Lake Tanganyika, Tanzania - TA2015034 Kigoma Deep Cast 250m | ecosystem: Environmental > Aquatic > Freshwater > Lake | place: Tanzania: Lake... | reverse complement strand
TTAGGGGAAGGAGAAACTTTGCACGAGGCGGAGGAGAAAGTTTGAGTACCGTTACCGTGACAATTGATGGATTGGTTGCCAGTGGAAAAGCCGGAACGACCATCCTCGAGTTGGCCAAAGATATGGGCATCCACATCCCCACCCTCTGTTATAATGCCCACCTTTCTCCCGCCGGCGCCTGCCGGGTTTGTTTGGTGGAGGAAGAAAAATCAGGAACTCTTCTGGCCTCCTGCGTGGCGCCAATAGCGCCGGGGATGATAATCCAGACCCATTCTCCCAAAGTGCTGGAGACCCGGAAAATGGTTGTTACATTAATGCTGGCCAGCCACCCGGAATCCTGCCTCCTTTGCGACAAGGGAAATCGCTGTCAACTCCGGCAGATTGCTTCTGAGCTGGATATCGGTCTGCTTGATCTATATAAGTTGCCCAATTATTCGGGAACCATAGAGGTCAATCCCTTCATCCAAAGGGACCTTTCCAAATGCATCCTCTGTGGGAAATGCATCCGGGCAGACCAAGACTTGGTAGTGGAAGGAGCCATTGACTATTCCCGGCGAGGGTTTGACGCCCAACCGGCAACTTTACAGGATCAGCCATTAGACCAATCAGGATGCACATTCTGCGGGACTTGTGTGGTCCTTTGCCCCACGGGTGCTTTGAGTGAAAAAGATAAACTGTCCGTAGATACGGCGGCCAGCAAAATACCTTCGGTTTGCCCTTATTGCGCTTGCGGCTGTTCCCTCCTTTTGGGGACGAACGGCGGAAAAGTGGTGGAAGCAAGTCCGAATGGGCAAAAGGATTCAGTGAATTATCCGACCCTGTGTGTCAAAGGGCGCTATGGCTTGGAGTTCATTAACAGCCCGGACCGGTTGAAGACGCCGCTGATCCGCAAAGGCGAAAAACTTGTAGAGTGCGCCTGGGAAGAAGCCCTGGACTGTGTGGCTGACGGCCTGCAAAGAGTCCGCAACCAGCATGGCCCAGATACTTTGGCATTTCTTGGATCTGCCCGATGCACCAATGAGGAGAATTACCTTTTACAGAAACTGGCCCGGGGAGTAGCAGAGACAAACAACATTGACCATGGGAGTTCGTTCCATAGGCTCCCTGCTCCTCATGTGTTCGGGCCCGGTCTGGCATGGGGAGCCATGACTAATCCCATTCAGGATCTGGAAGAGTCAAAGTGCATTCTGGTCATCGGGGCCAACCCGGAAGAAACGGCCCCCATCGTGGCTTACAAGATCAAACGAGCGGTTCGTTTAAGGGGGGCAAGGTTAATTCTAATAGATCCACGGTGGACAAAATTAGCTCCCTTCGCCCGGTCTTGGCTGCGACCGAAGTGGGGGACGGATGCGGCCCTTATCCTAAGTTTCATCCGGGTGATCCTGGATGAAAAAATTTGGGAACGAATAGGGATAGAAGTAAACCCGGAAGGTCTGGATAGACTCTGGGAAGAAATATCTCCTTTCGACCTAACCTGGGCCGAACAGGAAACAGGGATCAGTAAAGAAGTCATGCGAAACAGCGCCAGAGAATTTGCCGGCGGCCAGCCAGCGGCCATTGTTTTCGGAAATGGCGCCTGGCCGAACGGAGATGGAGTTTCTTGCCTGCATGCCTTGATTAACCTGGCATTGCTTACAGGAACTGCGGGGGTCAGGGGCGGCGGATTATATCCTCTGGGAAAAGAGAGCAATGGCCAGGGCGCTCGCGACATGGGAATGTTGCCGGATTTTTTGCCGGGTTATCAATCTCCGGAGGATTCTGTGATAGGCAAAAAATTTGCAGAGACTTGGGGAAAATCATTGCCCCGGCAAAAAGGCTTGACAGCGCTGGAAATGGTCAAAGGGGCCCAGGATGGAAAGATTCGGGGAATGTACATCATGGGAGAAAACCCCATTCGATCTTTCCCTGACGGCCCGTATGTTAAGCAGGCTTTGACCAAACTGGATTTCTTAGTTGTGCAGGATCTCTTTCTTACCGAGACAGCCAAACTCGCGAAGGTGATCCTCCCGGCCTGCAGTTTCGCCGAAAAAGAAGGGACGATGACCAGCGCTGAACGCCGCTTGCAACGCCTGATGGAAGCCACAAAGCCGGTGGGCCAAAGCCTTCCGGACTGGAAGATTTTAGTGGAAGTTTCCCGGCGAATGGGTTTGTCCAAGGATTATGGGTCGCCCCAAGAAGTAATGGACGAAATCAATGCGCTTGTGCCCATCTACGGGGGAATTACCTATGATCGCCTGGCTAAAGGAAGTCTCTTCTGGCCCTGTTGGGATGATCATGATCCGGGCCACGCTCATTTCTTTGAAAAAGGTTGGTCATGGTCCCCAAAATATTTTTTAAACCTACCCCGGTTCAATAGCCATGAAAGGAAAGAGAGGGGGAACAATTCTTTTCGCCTGATTTTGGGGTCAACGTTATGGCACTTCGGCAGCGGAACCCGCAGCTTCCGATCACCCAAACTCAAAGGATTCTACGGGCAAAGGATCTTGCAGATAAACCCGGAGGATGCCGGGAAGTTGGGGTTGAAGGAAGGCAGCCGGGTGAAAATTTCTGCACCCCAAAAAGAGATGTCCTTGGGCATCTCTTGCCAGGAGGGTCTCCCGCCGGGAACCCTCTTTTTACCCGTTTCTCCCGGTGAGGAGAACGTATATGACCTTTTACCATTTCCCTCCGATTGGCCGATGGATTTTCCAGCTAAAAAAACAATTGAAGTTAAAGTGGAAAGGATTTGAACCATGGAAATGGAGAAAGGGCATTTTGCCCAAGAAGAAATGATGCGGGTCCAAAAAATAATTCAAGAGTATCAAGCCCAGAAATGGGGGTTAATCCCACTGCTGCAGAAGGTCCAGGGGGAATTGGGATATATCCCCAAGGAGACTCTGAAGCCCATTGCCGAGGCTCTCAATCTATTCCCCAGCCAGGTCCAGGGGGTGGTTACTTTTTATTCTCAGTTTTCCCTTGCTCCCCGGGGCAAATACGTCATCCGGGTGTGCCGCGGGACGGCCTGTCATGTGCGGGGAGGGAGATCCATTCTGCGGATGGTCAAGCGGGAATTGGGCATTGATGAGAAAGAAACCTCGAAGGATTTCAAGTTCACCCTGGAAACAGTAGCCTGTCTGGGAGCTTGCTTCCTGGCCCCAACCATGATGGTCAACCGGAATTATTTTGGCCGGCTTTCCCCTCCCAAGATTATTTCCATATTGGGACAACATCAATAAAAGGATGGAATTCGTCCTACCATGAACAGACTTTTATCTTCTCAGGCCTTGAACGACTTTCGTCAGCGCATCTCCCGGGAATTCGACCCCCAAAAAACCTGCATCCGGATTTGCATGACCGGTTGCCGAGCCTATGGAGCAGCCGAAGTACGGAGGGCCGTTGAGGAAGAGTTAAAAGCCCGGGGGTTGTCCGCAAAAGTGGAATTAAGAGATACCGGGTGCCAGGGGTTTTGCGCCCGGGCCCCGGTAATTTCCATTGATCCTTTCGGGTATTTTTACCAGGAAGTCACAACAGCCGATGTGGTCCACATTATCGCCCGCACCATTCAACAGGGGGAAATTCTGGGCCATCTTTTGTACGAAGACCCTCGCAGCAGGATGAAGATTCCTTTCTGGGAACAGATCCCCTTTTTCAAGGGGCAAACCCGGCGGGTGTTGGAAAATTGCGGCCGGGTTGACCCAACCAAAATGACACATTACATCGCCCGGAATGGATACGCCGGATTCCAGAAAGCCCTGATGATGACTCCCGAGGAAATCATCGAGACCATGGAGAGGTCCGGGCTACGAGGTCGGGGAGGGGCGGGTTTCCCCACGGGCCGCAAGTGGCGCCTGGCCCATCTGTCCTCCCATGCGCCGAAGTACATCGTATGTAATGCCGACGAAGGAGATCCGGGGGCTTTTATGGATCGAGCCGTTCTTGAGGGGGATCCCCACAGCGTCCTGGAAGGCATGCTCATCGGAGCCTATGCCATTGGAGCCGAGCACGGGTACATCTACGTGCGCGAAGAATACCCGATCGCCGTGGATCATTTAACCATCGCAATTCTCCAGGCGAAGGAACTGGGCCTTTTGGGAGAGAATATCCTGGGGAGCGGATTCAGCTTTTCTCTGGAGCTGAAAATGGGAGCCGGGGCCTTCGTCTGCGGCGAGGAGACTGCTTTGATGGCTTCCATTGAAGGAAGGAGGGGAATGCCCCAGCCGCGCCCTCCCTTTCCGGCCCAGGCCGGTTTGGATGGGAAGCCTACCAACATCAATAACGTAGAAACGTTTGCCAATGTCCGTTCCATCCTCTTAAACGGCAGCGAATGGTATTCAAGCCTGGGAACCGAAGAAAGCAAGGGAACCAAGATTTTTTCACTGGCGGGCAAGGTAAACAACACCGGGTTGGTGGAGGTCCCGATCGGCATCTCCATGCGCGAAGTAATCTTCGGGATCGGGGGGGGAATTCCGAAAGGGCGTAAGTTTAAAGCCGTCCAGATGGGAGGACCCTCGGGGGGATGCGTGACCGAAAAATATCTGGATCTTCCCATCGACTATGGTTCTTTACAGGCCATCGGGTCGATCATGGGTTCGGGCGGCATGGTGGTCATGGATGAGAATAACTGCATGGTGGAGATTGCCCGCTTCTTCCTCAGTTTTACTCAGTCCGAATCCTGCGGGAAATGCAGCCCCTGCCGCCTCGGGACCACGGAGATGCTTAAAATCCTTACCCGCATTACCCAGGGGGAAGGTCAGGAAAAAGACATCGACCTGCTCATCAAAATCGGCCAGGCGGTCCGCGATTCCGCCCTTTGCGGGTTGGGGCAGACTTGTGCCAAACCGGTCCTTTCCACCATTAAATATTTTCGGGAGGAATACGAAGCTCACATTCGCGACAAACGCTGTCCGGGGGCTGTCTGTGAAGCCCTGGTGGTTTCGGCCTGCCATCATACTTGTCCTGTGGGAATCAGCGTTCCCAAGTACATTGCGGCTATCGCCGAGGGAAAATACTTTGAGGCCGCCGAAGTGATCCGGGAGAGAAATCCCTTCCCGGCCATCTGCGGGCGGATCTGCCATCATCCTTGCGAAATCAAGTGCCGGCGGGGAGAATTGGACGAAGCCGTGGCCATTCGCTCCCTCAAGCGGTTTGCCGCAGACTGGTATTTCAACTTTAAATTCGAGTCTCCGCATCCTTTCCCCCTAACCAAAAAACAGAGGGTGGCCGTCATCGGCGCCGGCCCCACGGGATTGACCTGCGCTTACTACCTGAGGAGGATGGGTTATCCCGTTACGGTCTTCGAAGCCCTTCCTGTGGGGGGCGGAATGTTGATGATTGGGGTTCCCGAGTTTCGCCTTCCCAAGGCCGTCGTTCAGAGAGAAATAGAATATCTTCAGCATCGCGGGGTGGAGATTCGCTACAATCAACCCATCAATGTGAATTTTACGATCGATTCCCTGAGGGAAGAAGGCTACCAGGCTGTGTTCATTGCCGCCGGGAGTCAGAAGAGTCAGAAAATCGGGATTCCGGGAGAGGATGAAAGCCTTAAGGGTCTGTATTACGGGTTGGGATTTCTGCGGGAAGTTAAATTGGAAAGAGAAATCGAAATCGGTCAAAAAGTGATCGTTATCGGAGGGGGCAACGTGGCCATCGACGTGGCCCGTTCGGTTCGGCGCTTGAAATGGGAAAAGGAAGGGCAGCGGGAGATTCACGTCTTTTGTCTTGAATCCCGGGAGGAGATGCCTGCTTTTCCGGAAGATGTGCAAGCAGCCGAGGAAGAGGGAATTTTCATTCATGACTCTTTAGGAGTGAAGAGGATTCTGAGCAAAGAAAGAAAATTTACCGGGATCGAGACCATCGCTGTTAAGTCGGTTTTCGACCAGGAGGGGAGATTCAACCCCACATTCATTCCCGACACAGAAGGTTTATTTTTAGGCGATACGATCGTTATGGCTGTCGGCCAGGCTCCAGATCTATCTTTCCTGCCTGCGGACAGCAAACTGGAGCGGACCAAGTGGGAAACTTTGGTGGTAAATCCCAATACCCTGGCTACCAATATCGAGGGCATCTTTGCCGGGGGGGATTTTGTTACCGGGCCAACTCATATTATCGAAGCCATTGCCGCCGGCCGCAGGGCTGCGGTCTCGATTGACAAAAGTTTCCAAAAGGACACCAGCCCGGTTATTTTTTTCGACGCAAAAGAACCAGTTGCTGCAGAAGACCTCGATGAAAAACTGAGTGAAGTGGAAGAAGGAAAACTCCGGGTGAAAACAGTTCTCTTGCCACCCGAGGATCGGATTCATGATTTCCGGGAAATTGAATTGGGATTTACCGAGGAGAAGGCGAAAGAAGAGGCCAAGCGCTGTCTTCGCTGCGATTTGAGCAGGTAAAAAAATACGTGAAATTGTTGGGACACAGATGAACGCAGATTATGGAGATATTATATGCAAAAAGCACAGAAAATATATTGTAAGGCCAAGAAAAGTAGTCGTTGCGAGGAGTCCGCCTCAGGCGGACGACGCGGCAATCTCCTAAGATTGCTTCACTTCGTTCGCAATGACAATCCTTTGGATAACAACTTATCCGATTCGTTCACTATAGTTATCAGGGTTTATTTGCGAAAATCTGTGTCCTGAAATAAAGGAGAAAAGAGATGATCCGGTCAATCACCAGGCTGAAACCTTTGGCCGAAGTTCTGGAGTTATTGGGGGAGATGGAGCGGGTTTTTATCATTGGTTGCGGAACTTGCACTACCATGGCGCATACGGGAGGCCAGGCCGAAGTATTGGCGATGAAGCAGAAGTTGGTGGAAACTCGGAAGGTGGTCACGGGCTTCATGGTCATCCCTGTGGCCTGCGACAACCTGACCGAGGAAGCGTTGCAGCAGAACCTGCCGGCCATGAAAGAGTCCCAGGGCCTCCTCATCCTGACCTGTGCCTTTGGCGTTCAAACCATTAATCGCTTTCTAGACTTCCCGGTAATCCCGGCTCTGGACACGCTCTTTATCGGCAAGGAAATAGGCCCCGGGCTTTTTGAGGAAGTTTGTATCCAGTGCGGAGAATGCATCCTGGGTGAGACGGGGGGAATTTGCCCGGTGACTTCCTGCCACAAAGGCTTACTTAACGGGCCTTGCGGGGGAACGAATAACGGAAAGTGCGAAATCGACCGCAACAAAGATTGCGCCTGGACGCTTATTTATGAGCGCCTGCAAAAGCAAGGGAGACTATCAGCCATGCGCAAGTTCCAGCCCGCCAAAAACTACCAGGTGGAACCGAAGCCGGGAAAAACTTTGTTTGAGCTGGAAAGGAGCGGGAACTGATGGCACGAGGCTTAAGAGAGGTGCTTAGATCCGGGGAGTTTGTGGTCACGAGTGAAATTGGCCCACCCAAAGGGAGTGATCTCGGCAAGATGATCCACCATATTGAAACGCTCAAGGACAAAGTTCACGCTTTGAACGTGACCGACAATCAAAGCTCAGTCATGCGCTATCCCTCTTTGGGCGGGGCTATCCTTATCAAAGAACGGAGCGGCGAGCCCATCTTGCAGATGACCTGCCGGGACCGAAATCGGTTGGCCCTGCAGGGAGATCTCCTCTTTGCTTACAGCCGGGGGATCCGCAACGTACTCTGCCTGACCGGCGATGCTGTACCTGTGGGAGATCACAAGACCGCCAAATCCGTCTTTGACCTGGATTCCACCCAGCTCCTGCGGGCGATTCGAGTACTGGAATCAGGGAAGGATATGGGCGGCAACACCATCGAGGGGAAGGTGGAATTTTGCGCCGGAGCGATCGTGACGCCGGAGGCCCGCCCTCTGGAGCCCCAGTTGATGAAATTTGAGAAAAAGGTGGAGTGCGGCGCAGAGTTTTTCCAGACCCAGGCCATTTACGATATGGATAACTTTCGCAGATTCATGGAGTATGCCCGAAGGTTCCCGGTAAAGATTTTAGCCGGAATCGTTCTGCTCACTTCCGCCAAAATGGCCAAGTATATGACGGAAAATGTACCGGGGATTTTTGTGCCGCAAACGTTGATAGATGAGCTGGCCAACGCTCCCAAAGGGCAGGCCCTGAAGAAGGGGATTGAGATCGCCGCCCGGATGGTCCGGGCGATAAAAGAGGAAGGATTGTGCGCCGGAGTGCACATCATGGCCATCGGCAGGGAGGAAGTGGTGCCGGAGATTTTACAGGCAGCCGGCATTGGGTTCAACGGCCAGAAGGCAAGCGATGCCGGGACTTAATACCTGGAGGAAAAAAGGAGGAACTCACATGGGTGCGCCGGGAAAAATACTTTTGGTTGACGATGATCCTGATTTTGTGGAAGCCACTAAAGCCATCCTGGAGGCCAGACCCTTCGAGGTAATCGTGGCTTATGACGGGAAAGAGGGGCTGGAGAAGGCGCGGGGCGAAAAACCCGATGCGATCATCCTGGATGTGATGATGCCCCCGCCGGATGGATATGCGGTGTGCTCGGAATTAAAAAAGGATCCAAAGTGCAAGAAAATTCCCGTTCTTCTTCTGACGGCGGTGATGCAGGCCCTGCCGCATACGCTTTATACCATTGACATGGGACTGCGCACGGAAGCCGACGATTACATCGATAAACCTGTAGAGCCGGCTGAACTGGTGCGCAGAGTGGAAAGCCTGATTGCCGGCTGAAAGATTAAAATTTGTTTCACCGCCGAGAGCGCAGAGATCGCCGAGGTAAAAAAATTGAAATACGAAGCGCGAAATTCGAAACAATCGCCAGTGACTAAAATACAAATGTTGTAACACTTTAGTTCTTTGAAGAAAGGCGTGTCGCCAGGGCCAAGGGATTCCAGGGTTCGGGGGCCAGACCGGCCCGCTTGGAATCATAAGGCGCTTATTTCTCCGTGAATGGGGCGGGGAAAATACTCCCCGCCTCCTTCGGAGGAAACAAGCTTTTATCCTTGGATGACAAGGGGAAGCCCAACCGATGCTTCCGGCGCGTTCCGGCCTGGCCCCCGAACCCAAACAGATGCGTTGCCGCCATTTTTTTAAAATTCTAAACTGATACCTTTATTTTTGGTTCTTCTCCCAAAAGTGAGCGCTTATATAAGCCAAGTAATGACGGCTTGTTCCATGGAAAAAGGCTTTACCGTAATTATCCCCTCCCTTGGCGGGAGGGGATAAAGGGGAGGGGGAATCTGGATTCATTATTCACCCCCACCCCAACTCTCCCCCATCAAGGGGGAGGAATATCTGCTATGGCTTTGGTCTTCATTGACTTTTCTGATGAAATATAACTTATTGATATTTTGACCATTTAATCCAGTACACTTTTGGGAGAAGAACCTTTTCTTAATCATGGTTTAAAACTCTGTGATCTCTATGCCCTCTGTGGCTAATTTATTCTCTATGTTCTCAGCGTCCTCGGCGGTGAATTCTGAGTAGGCTTCTATGGTTAGCATCTTAGTGGTGGATGACGAAAAAATAATGCGGGATGGGTGCGTAAGAATTCTCGGCAAAGAAGGATGGGCCGTGCAGACTGCCGCCAGCGGAGAAGAGGGGTTGCGCCTGCTGCGAGAGGATCCCTTCGACCTCCTTCTCCTGGACCTGAAGATGCCCGGACTGAGCGGGATGGAAGTTCTGCAACAGGTTAAAGATCTGCACTCTCATCTTCTGGTTGTGGTCATTACCGGTTACGCCACCGTGGAAACGGCAGTGGAAGCGATGAAAGCCGGGGCTTACGACTTCATTTCCAAACCGTTCCTTCCGGACCAGTTGCGCATCGTCGTCCACCGGGCCCTGGAGAAAAAAGCCCTGCAACGGGAAGCAGACATCCTCCGCCAGGAGCGGGAGAAGGGGCTTAGGGAAATAGCCGGAGAAAAAAGCAAGATCAAAACCATCATCCACTGCATGGCCGATGGGGTATTGGTCACAGACCATGAAGGACATGTGGTTCTGCACAATCCTGCTCTGGTGAGGATGTGCAAAATGGAAACGCCGCCTCCTCTGGGGGAGTTACTTAAGGATTGCATCAGGGATGTTTGCCTGAAGGATTTTGTAGAAAGAATCAGGCAAATCAGGGAAGGAAGTTCAGTTTCACAGGAGGTGGTCGTGGGGGAGCTGACCCTCATGGCTCAGATAGCGCCTGTGCGAAGCGAGGAGGGCGAAATCCTGGGAGCGGTGACGGTTCTCCGGGACATCAGCATGCTAAAAGCCATGGATCAGATGAAGTCGGATTTCGTGGCCATGGTGTCCCATGAATTGCGCGCTCCGCTCTCTTCAGTAGAACAACAACTTTCCGTGATCCTGGCCGGAATCCTGGGAGAGATCAATCTCCGGCAGAAAGAAATGTTGGGAAGGGCCAAGGAAAGAACGCACGCCTTGCTGACTTTGATTAACGACCTCCTGGACCTTTCCAAGATTGAGGCCGGATTTGTGGTGCAGCATAAGGAATCCGCACCGATCAGCGGGGTGCTTAAGAGAGTCGTTGAAATCCTCACGCCGCAAGCTGAGGCCAAGAACATTTCTTTGACCCTGCAGCTCTCCGATGTTCTGCCGAACGTCACGATGGACACGGGCAATATGGAAGAAGTTTTCATGAATCTGGTGAGTAACGGTATTAAATACACCTCCGAGGGGGGATCGGTCGATCTTTTTGCCCGGGTTCAGGGAAGCCATCTTTGCGTGGAAGTTTCGGATAACGGAATCGGAGTATCAGCCGAAGACCTCCACCGCATCTTCGATAAATTTTACCGGGTGAAGAATGCCCAAACCCGCAAAATCACCGGCACCGGCCTCGGACTTCCCATTGTCAAACGAATTGTGGAAGCGCACCTGGGCACGGTGGAGGTGGAGAGCCAGCCGGGGGTTGGTTCCAGGTTCCGGGTTTATTTACCCCTGGAACCCTCCGCGAAAGGAGAAGCATGAAATCGACGGCTGAAGATAGAGCTTTGGCTCTTAAAAAAGATCTGGAAAGCTCTCCTTTTTTTCGGAGGGCGCCCGAAAAGTTCTTAAAAGAAATGGTCCAACTCTTAAAGGAAACTCCCTTCAAAAAAGGGACGATTATCCTGAAAGAGAATAGCCGGGCCGGCCGTCTATTTCTTCTTTTAGAAGGAACGGTTGCCCTCTCCCTTCACCGGGGTGGAGGAGAAGTTGTAATCGAAATTGTCAAGAAAAAAGGCAGCCTCTTTGGATGGTCGGCTCTCGTAACCCCCAGAAAATACACGGCCACAGCCAAAGCTCTGGAGGACATGCGGGCCCTTTCGATTTCCGGATCTGACCTTAAGGGTTTATTGCAACGTTATCCTTCCTTTGGTTTGTTATTTCTGCAAAGGCTGGCCAGCCTGATCGCCACCCGCCTCCACCATGTCCGTTCCTTGTTAGCCGAAACTGTAACTTGATTGGATAGGAATTTCCTTTTTTATCCCCCTCCCCCCAACCCCCTCCCGCCAGGGGCATAAGCGCTAACTTAACGCTTGACTTATTTAGGGGAGTTTTGATATATTTGTCACCCAAGGGGGTGACAATGGAAAACCTAAAATGGTTGGACGAAGAAGATGACTGGCAAGTAGTAAAGAGCT
>Ga0194125_10011954_pt1 | contig 11529 bp, 6 predicted proteins | sample TA2KigC250mmetaG_FD_148626 | JGI IMG/M metagenome (GOLD analysis project Ga0194125, IMG submission 148626) | Freshwater microbial communities from Lake Tanganyika, Tanzania - TA2015034 Kigoma Deep Cast 250m | ecosystem: Environmental > Aquatic > Freshwater > Lake | place: Tanzania: Lake... | reverse complement strand
CCAGTCCAGCAGCTCCAGCGGGAACGCGGCGTAACGCCCCAGCCACCAAGAGGAGCGGCCGTTGGGTATCACGATAACAGAACGGGATCGCTCAAGCGCGGCGCGTATGGCTGGGTGCTCCCAGAGAGTGCGATGGTCACGCCCGGCGCCGCGGGCTGACTTCGGCAGCGCGATGCTCTGGATGCCGCCGGCGAACAGAATGTTGCCCCAGGAGAGGGGCCGCCCGCTCTGCACCTGCCAGGTCCCCTGGACACTCCAGCCGCCCAGAATCAGGTCGCTGATCCTGCCCTGGGAGGCGAAGGGCTTGCCCTTGCCGAACGGCAGCTCGAAGACTGACGACATGGCGCAGACGTGGGTTTGGTCGAGCGACGAGACAACGCGGTGCGGGTAAAGATCGGACGAGTTAAGAAAATCGACGGCTTCCATGCTCTTCGACCAGGTGTAACTCGCCTGCACCGTGTAACCCGAGGAGAAACGCCGTTCCAGGCGCACCTGCGCGGAGTGGTACCACGCGAAGCCGTCATTGGTGGTCATGCCCACGCCGGAGAAGTGCGGATAGGGCCGGAGCAGTTGCGAGCGGGCCACCGTCCGGCTCTGGAGCGAAGTGCCGGTGAATTCCGGGATGCCGAAGAAGGGGTTGTTGACCTGCGCCGACAAGAACGAAATGACGGTCTGGTCACGGAAGGGCGACCTGGAAAGGTACTGGCCGGGGATCGGGTTCAGGTCGGGGCTGGCGGTGAGGCTGACAGTTCGGGTGCCCATGTAGCCGACGTCCGCCAGGAAGCGGCTGGGCAGGAGCTGTTGGAGGTTGAAGCTCCAGCGCTGCGTGTACGGAGTGCGGAGGTCCGGATTCACCACGCCGATGCTCTGGCCCAGGAAGGTAGCGAGGCCGGACGAGGCGCCGGCGGGCTGGAGCAGGCCGTCTGGGAACGGACTGGCCATCGAGGCGCGGTAGGTGATGCCGTTGTCGAGGCTGGGGACGAGCTGGGTCCGCTGGCTGAAGCCGGGCTGGCTCGCGTCGGTGCGGTCGGAGCCGAGTGGGGCGAAGAAGACGCCATAGCCCGCGCGCAACACCGTCTTGGAGGTGAGCTGGTAGGCCAGACCAATGCGCGGCGAGAGGTTGTCGCGGTCCGGGCTCAGCAGGCCTCGCGGAATGCCGCCGAGGCCGGCGAACAGGAGCCCCCCGGTGACGCGGAACTGGCTCGCCGGGACCTCCGGGATGGGACTGCGCGCGTAGTTCGCCATGGCGGCCGCCTCCACGGGACTCGCCTGCCCGAAGGCGAAGCCACGGCTGGTGCGGTTGTAGCGCTCCGTCGTGGGCGAATCGTAGTCCCACCGCACGCCCAGGTTGACGCTCAGGCGACGCGTGACTTTCCAGTCGTCCTGGAAGAACACCCCCCAGTAACGGGACATCTCCGCCGTGGAGGAGTTGATGTCGATGAAGCCCCCGGTGGGGCGGCCCAGCAGGAAGGAAGCCAGGCCCTGGCCGATGGGAGCGGCGGGCGAGTTGTCGAGCGGCCCGCGAGTCCAGGTCTGGGAGAAATCGTAGCGCGGCGAGATGTTGCCCAGGCTGAAGACGTTCTCCGCCATGATGCGGGATTCGACGCCCGCGCGCAGCGTGTGGTCGCCCCGCACGTTGGTGCCCTGCGCGATGAGGTTGTGATACGTGGTCCGCGGCTTGTTGCCGGACGTACCGCCGAGGCCGGTGTTGCCCGTGATCACCACCTGGGGGATGGCCGTGACCGACCCGTCGAGCTGGCGGACCAGGGCGGAGCTGATCCCGAGCGTGGAAAGGTCGAAGCCCACGCTGGGCGGGGCGGTGTCGTCGCGGAAGCGGTTCAGACCGTAGCGGAAGTTCAGAATCCACACAGCGCTAGGCGTGTAGGCGTGCTCGATGGAGATGCCGCGCTGGCGGCGGGTGCGAATCGTCCCGGTGGAGATGTTGTGGAAGTACCGGTCGCTCTTGGGGTCCGTGTAGGCCATGTTGAACGAGATGAACATTCGGTTCTGATCGTTGAACAGATGGTCCGCGCGCCCGAGGTAGCCCTTGTAAGGTGAGTCGGCCATGTTCGGGTCGGTGTAGTTGGACGAGCCGTCGGGATTGCCGGGCGCATTCGGCAGCGGGTAGTAGTCGAGGAGCTTGCGGGCAATAGCGTCGAAGCGGCTGGCCGGAACGATGTTCCCCGCCAGCGGCTGCCGCGAGAAACGCCCGCCGGTGGCCGCGGCGATGGCATCGGGATCGTAGATCTGATACTGGGCGCCGAGGGCCAGCAGCGCCGAGAAATCGCCCCCGCGTTGCGCCGCGGTCGGGACGGTATACGCGTTGCGCGCGGCGCGCTGGCGGGCGACGCGGTCCCCGCCGAAGGTCCAGAACGTCCGGTTGTGGCCGTCGTACAGGCCGGGGATCCACACTGGTCCGCTGCCATTGGCCTGCCCGCGGATCACGCGCTGGGGCGGCCAGGCGTTGTCGATCTTCTCCGGGGTGATGGGACCGGTGCGGGTGTCGTAGATGAAGTTGTTGGTGAACAGGTCGCGGGCGATGAGGCCCCGGCTCAGGTTCTGGAAGATGGCCGAGCCGTGAAAGGCGTTGGCGCCGCTCTTCATGACCATGTTGACGTGGCCTCCGAGAAAGCGGCCCAGCGAAGCATCGTAACTGGCGGAGGTCACGCGGAGTTCCTGAACCATCTCCTGGGGCGGGTTCATGGTGAACCCGCCGGCCCGTGTCATCATGGGCGTGCCGTCGATGGCGAACTCATTGGCGCCGGCGCGTCCGCCGCCGATCGTGGTCGTGCCGCCGCTGCCCAGCGCATCCGGCGGCCATAAGTTGGTCGGCGCCGTCGAAGTGCCGGCTCCGGGAACGAACTGGAGCAGGTAGACGGCGCTGTTGCCGGGAACAGGCAGGTCCTGGATGCGGCGGCTGTCCATCACCTGGCCTACCGTGGCGTTGGCGGTCTCCAGCAGTGGCGTATCCGCCGTCACCGTCATCCTTTCCGTGACGGCGCCGATTTCCAGGGGCACTTCCACGTCCAGCACGTCACCCACCCGGACTTCGAGCGGCTGGCGCGAGTATTGCTTGAAGCCGCTGACGGTCACATCGAGGCGGTAGCTCCCGGGAATCAGGTTTCGCACCAGGAAGTTGCCGACAGCGTTGCTTTGGGTGCGGAGTGAGACGCCCGTATCGACGTTGGTCACTTCCACGTTGGCATTGGCGATCACCGCCTGGGCGGCGTCAACGACGCGGCCGCGGATCTCGCCAGTGGGTGTCTGGGCGGCCAGGGTGAGGGCCCCGGCGATCAGGAGGCCGCAGAATCGAGAGTTCATGGTACACTCGTTATCGATATCGGTTATTGTACGCGGAGCCACCCGCAATGTCAAAGCCCAAAACGCCCCTCCCCGCTAAGTTCCGCCCCGTCAAGGTCGGCTCGGTCAAGACCCGCGTCGTCGCCGCGCTGCGTGAAGCGATCTTCTCCGGCGCCCTCCAGCCGGGCACAGCCCTGCGCGAGGCGCACCTGGCAGCGTCGATGGGTGTCAGCCAAGCCACTGTGCGCGAGGCCCTGATGATCCTCGAGCACGCCGGGCTGGTGGTGCGCACCAACCGGGAGACCACCGTGACGCGGCTGACCGCCAAGGACTTCGCGGAGCGCAGCAGGCTGCGAGTCGTGCTCGAGGGGATGGCCGGTGTTCAGGCGGCGGCGCTGATGACGGAGGCGGATTTCGCCGCTCTCGCCGGGAAGCTGGATGCGATCCACCGCGCACTGGAACGGGACTCCTACATGGACTTCGTGGCCGCCGACCTGGAGTTTCACCGCTTCATTTGGGCGAAGGCCGACAACCAGATGCTGTGTAAGATCCTGGACCTCATCGCGGTGCCGGTCTTCGCGTTCCTGAGCATCCGCCGCAGCCGGTCGCTGCACAACCTCATCCGGAGTGTGCGGTCGCACGACCCTATCCTGGCGGCGCTACGATCCCGCGACGAAGGCGCCATCCGGGAGGCGTTCCGCGATCACATCGAGGAATCCTACCGGGACTTCCACGACGACTGACGGCGCCCGGGTTTGCGCTGCTCCACCCTACCCGTGCCGGATCAGCACCACGTCCCCGTCCCGCACCACGTGGTCTTTGCCCTCCAGCCGCAGCAGGCCCTTTTCGCGCGCCCGCGCGTACCCGCCCTCTCTGACCAGCACGTCCCACGGCGCCACTTCCGCACGGATGAATTTCTTCTCGAAGTCCGTGTGTACCGTGCCGGCCGCCTTCAGCGCCGTGCTTCCCGCCGGCAACGCCCAAGCTCGCACCTCCGGCTCGCTCGCCGTGAAGAAGCTGATCACGCCCAGCACCGAGTAGGTGGCGAACACCAGCCGCTCCAGCCCCGACTCCTTCAGCCCGTAGCTGGCCAGGAACTCCGGGACCTCTTCGGGCGCCAGTTCCGCCAGTTCCGCCTCGATCTTCCCGCAGATGGCCGTCACCGCCATGTGCGCCCGCCCGGCGAGCGCCTGCTCGCGGAATTCCGCCTCAACGTCGTGCAGCCGCGCACCGTCTTCCTCGCCCAGGTTCAGCACGTACAGCATGGGTTTCAGTGAGAGAAACTGGAAACCCCGCACCCGCTTCTCGTCCTCTCCTCCCAACTCCAGTTGCCGCAAGGGGACGCCCGCCTCAAGCTGCGCCTTCACCCGTTCCAGCACCTCGAACTCACGATCCAGCTCCGGGTTCTTCACCTTGTGGCGGTCCTTGTCCAGCCGCTCCAGCCGCTTCTCCGCCATCATCAGGTCGCTGAGAATCAATTCGGTCTCGACGTGCTCCAGGTCCCGCCGCGGATCCACTGACCCCAGCTCGTGCGGCACCCGGTCGTCTTCGAAGGCGCGCAGCACGTGGGCGAAGGCGTCCGCCAGCCGCAGGCTGGCCAGGTAGGCGGGGTCCCGCAGAGTGTCCTTGGACACCGCCGGGCAGTCCAGGTACTCGACCGTGGCGTGCGTCACCTTGGCGTCGGGGTACAGCCCGGCCACCGCGTCCAGCCGCCGGTCCGGTACCCGCGCCACCCCCGCGCGCACCGCGAGCGAGCCCATCCGCACCGCCTCATGCACGCCCGTCAGGATGGTGAACAGCGACGTCCTCCCCACCTGCGGCAGCCCGATTATCGCCGTCCTCATGGCGCTAATCTTACCGCAGCAACGCCCAGCCCTGTTATGCTCAAAAAAGCATGCCGGCCCGCTCTCACGATTGGTTCAGCCAGGCGCTCCGAGACCTCGAGCAGGCCGAGGACTCGCGTGGCGCCGGGCGCCACGAGTGGGCCTGCTTCGCCGCTCAACAAGCCGCGGAGAAGGCCGTCGAGGCATTGCACCTGAGCGCGGGGCAGGAGGCCTGGGGGCACGTCGTGGCCAGGCTGCTCCGCGAGCTTCCGGCAGGTGTGGAGCCGCCCGCGGAATTGATCGAGAAAGGGCGCGTGTTGGACGCCTACTACATCCCGCCTCGCTACCCCAACAGCCACCCCGAGGGCGCTCCCTTCGAGCATTACGGTCCGCTGCAAAGCGCGGAGGCCGTCCGCTATGCCCGTGAGATCCTTGACTTCGTCCGTGTTCGCATGGCCTGACGCCCCGGCGGTGGATCGCGCCGTGCGCCAGTGGGCGAGCCATCTGGCCTCACGGCGGCCCGAACTGCTGCGCCTGGGTTACTTCGGCTCTTACGCGCGCGGCGACTGGGGCGTGGGCAGCGACCTGGATCTTGTCATCCTGGTGGACACAGCGCAGCCACCCTTCGAGCGGCGCTCCGCGGACTGGGACACCCTGGGGCTGCCCGTGCCGGCCGATGTCCTGGTCTACAAGCTCGAGGAGTGGGAGGCGCTCACGGCCGCGGCTCCCTTCGGGAGGACGGTGGGTCGGCAGATCATCTGGGTCTACCAGCGACCCGGCTCGTAATATCCCCTATCATTGGGTAGAGGAGCACTCGCATGCTGGAAATCACCTGGCTTGGACACGGCACTTTTCAATTGCGTCTCGAATCCGGCGAGGTCCTGGTCCTGGACCCCTGGATCGAGGGGAATCCCGCCTACCCCAAGGATCACTCCATCTCGCGCGTGGATGCGCTGCTCATCACCCACGGCCACTTCGACCACATCCACGGCGCGGTGGCTCTGGCCAAGCAGTTCTCCCCCCAAGTGGTGGCCATCTTCGAAACCTGCCTGTGGCTGGGCTCGAAGGGGGTCCAGAACGCCTGCGGCATGAACAAGGGCGGCTCGCAGAAGGCCGGCCCGGTGACGGTGACCATGACCCATGCGGTGCACAGTTGCGGCATCCAGGACGGCGACCAGGTCATTTACGGCGGCGAGGCCTGCGGCTACGTGCTGCGCCTCCCCGACGGCCGCTCCATCTACTTCGCCGGCGACACCAACGTGTTCTCCGATATGGCCCTCATCCAGGAGCTCTACCAGCCCGAGCTGGCCTTCCTGCCCATCGGCGATCTCTACACCATGAGCGCGCGCGAAGCCGCCCTGGCCTGCCGCCTGCTCAAGCCCAAGAAGGTGATCCCCATGCACTTCGGGACCTTCCCCCCGCTCACCGGCACACCGGAGCAGTTGGCCGAGCTCATCCGCGACCTGCCCGGAACCGAGGTCTGGCCCCTGATCCCAGGCCAGCCGGTCAACTGGTAGCGAAGCGCAGGCTGGCTTCCCGAGCCGCCCCACCCAGCAGGAGCCTGCTGCTGACCGAGGGCCATTCAACGCGGCGACAGCCTGATCTTGGGGCTTGACACTTGGGGGGAAGCGGCAGTATAGTCGAGTTGTCGGAAAATCAGAAGGGGTATTTTCACACAAGGAGGTCCGTCGTGAAAGCAACGGGTTTGCGGTGGAGTACGAGTCTGTCCTGGCTGGCCGCCAGCCTCATATTCCTGGGCTTTGAGCCCTCGATGGCCTCAGCCCAAGTCCTTTACGGGTCAATCGTCGGGGCGGTGAAGGATCCAACCAACGCGGCCGTCCCCAAGTCCAATGTGACGGTCAAGAGCGCGGCGACCGGCTTGTCGCGTCAGGTGGTTGCCGACGAAACGGGCTATTATTCCGTTCCCAACCTGCTTCAGGGCAGCTACGATGTTTCGGTGAGCGCCAGCGGATTCAGGCCGTTCACCCGGACCGGCGTTGGCGTCCTTACCAATACCGTCACCCGGGTGGATGTGGCCTTGGAGGTGGGAGCGATAACCGAGTCCATTACGGTGGAGGCCAGCGCAGCGCTTCTTCAGACCACGAAGACCGATGTCAACGTGAACCTGGAGTCGCGGGCGCTGGTGAACTTGCCGCTGCCCGCTTACCGCAGCTACCAAATGCTGGTCAATCTCGTCCCGGGGGCCACGCCGGCCCGTTTTCAGAACGCCCTCATTGACACGCCAGGGCGCGCCTTGACCACCAACATCAGCGGCCAGGAGCGCGGCGCCAATAACACGCGCGTGGATGGCGCCGTCAATATCCTGGTCACGATGCCCCACCACGCGCTGTACATTCCTCCTGTCGAGAACATCCAGGAAGTCAACATTTCGACTAACAGCTTCGATGCCGAGCAAGGAATGACGGGCGGCGCGGCGGTGACCGTGGTCACCAAGTCGGGCACCAATGAATTCCATGGCGCCCTTTTTGGCCTGCACCAGAACAACGCCACGCGCGCCTTCACTTGGGATGAGAACCGCGCGGGCGTGAGGAAGAAGCCCAAGATGACCCGCAACCTGGATGGCGGCAACCTGGGCGGTCCGATCATACGGAACAAGCTGTTCTTTTTCGGCGGTTGGGAAGGAGTGTTCGAGCGCGTGGGTTTCTCCAGCCTGTTGTCGGTTCCCCCGGCGGACTTCCGCACTGGCGACTTAAGCCGAATGCTGGGAGCGTCCATTTTCGATGCCGCCGGCAGGCCCATCATGGTGCCCACCACGGAGGGCGGCTCCACGCAACTGCGCAGCGGGATGATCTTCGATCCCTATACCGGCAGCCTGGACGGCACGGGCCGCGCAGTGTTCTCCAGCGCCGGGCGGCTGAACGTCATCCCAAGCGCCAGGCTGAACGGTCCCATGATGAAGCTGCTGGAACTGGTCCCTTCGCCCAACCAGGCTGGGGATCAGTCCAACTACTTCAGCACCGGCACCTACCGCCTTAACCGCAACAACGTGGACGCCAAAGTCAATTGGAACCGGAAAGACCACCACCTGCTCTGGTTCAAGTACAGCGTGATGAACGCTCTGGTTAACGGAGAGCCTGGGCTGGGAAAAGCCGGCGGCCCCCCTCTGATCCTGGGCGGCGGGCTCGGCCAGGGGCACACCCTGGTGCAGATAGCGGGTGTCGGGCAAACCTATACCATCTCGCCTACTTTCATGGTTGACGGGACGCTCGGCTGGACCAGGTTTGGCCAGAATGTGCAGCAGCCTAACCTGGAGACCAAGTTCGGCCTGGACGTGCTGGGAATTCCGGGGACCAACGGACCGGATCCGCGAGAAGGCGGAATGCCAAGCTTCGCCGTTCCCGGCTATTCCACGATGGGTTACACGGAGACCTGGAACCCGCTGTTCCGCAATGACCAGTCTTACACTTTCAACGGCAATGCAAACTGGATGAAAGGCGCTCATGAGATTCGGTTCGGCGTGGATTTCCTCCACCATCTGATGAACCACTGGCAGCCGGAGCTGGGCGGCGGCCCGCGCGGCTCGTTCAGTTTCGGGCGCGCCATTACGGCCCTCAATCCCTCGGCGATCAGGACCAGCGTTGGATTCCAGGGCGCGACTCCCTCGTTCGAAAGAGATTGGAACTCCCTGGCGGCCTTTTTGCTGGGCGTACCTTCTTCGGCGGCCAAGAGCCCTCAGTTCATGAAGATGGCCACGCTGGAGAACCAGTACGCTCTTTTCCTCCGCGACCGCTGGCGCGTCACCGAGAAGCTGACTTTGAATCTGGGATTGCGCTGGGAACTCTATCCCACTCACACCCGGCCCGCCGGACTGGGCATCGTGTCGTACCACCCCGCCACCAATGAGGCGCTGATCGGCGGGCGGGGCGGCATTCCGCGAGACGTGGGAGTCGGTTATAGCAAGAAGCTGTTCGCCCCCCGCGTTGGGTTCGCCTATCAGCCCATGAAATCCACGGTGATCCGGAGCGGTTACGGCATCACTTACGTGCCGCATCCATGGGGCGCGCAGGCGCTGCGCGGCTGGTACCCGTTCACCTTGGTCGCCACCTTCTCCGGCGTGAATGCTTATCAGCCGGTCACCACCGATCTCGCTTACGGGGCCGCCGGCGTCCCCAACCGGCCTCTGGGGCCAGGGGTCGGGATCCCGCCCATCCTGGGCCCGGATATCAGCCCGGGGCGCATTCCCCTGCCGCCGACGAGCGACATGGGTTACCCGGTGGCCAATAAGATGCTGCGGCGGGGTTATATTCAATCCTGGAACTTCATCATCCAGCACGAACTTCCCGGCCAGATAGTAACCTCGATCGGATATGTCGGCACCGCGCTGGTGAACGGCTTCGCGTTCCTGGATGTGAACGCTTCGCAAACACCCGGTTCCGGCAACGCCGGGCGGCCACTGTTCGCGAAATTCAGGCGCACCGTGCCCGCCAGGGAGTTCGACGGCCGCACGCACAGCATCTACCACTCCTTGCAGGCTTCACTGGACCGGCGTATGGCACGCGGCCTGTTCCTGAAGGCCGCCTACACCTACTCAAAGGCCATTGAACTGGCCAGCTATGGCGACTGGACCGGGTTCACTTGGAACGCGGCCAGCGTCTTCTATCGCAATCGCTCCACCGCATCACACGACATACCGCACATCTTCCGGCTCGGCTATGTGTACGAGTTCCCCTTCGGCAGCAGCGGGAAGTGGGCTACCAGCGGCGTGCCCAAAGCCCTGCTGGGCGGCTGGCAACTCAACGGCATGTTTAGCGCCTACCAAGGCAGGCCGTACACGCTTAGTTCCTCCGGGGCCTCGTTGAATATGCCGGGGAATTCGCAGACGCCGGACCAGATCAAGCCAACGGTGGCCAAGCTCGGCAAGGCCGGGGACGACGGCACCTGGTTCGACACCACCGCGTTCGCGCCCATCACCGAGGTCCGGTTCGGAAACGTGGGCCGCAACACCATGCGCAGCCCCGGCGTTGTGGATATGGACTTGAGCCTGTTCCGCAACTTCCAGCTCACCGAGAAGCTCAAGCTGGAATTCCGCGCCGAGTCGTTTAACTTGAGCAACACGCCCCACTTTTCCGGCCCAACCAGCGGCGTCGAGAGCGCGACCTTCGGGAGGATACTCTCGACGCAGACCGCGGACGTGGTGGGTCGCTCGCGAGAGTTCCGCTTGGGCTTGCGCTTGACCTTCTGATTTGACGCCCCAGACCCGCCGCTGACCGGCACACCGGAGCAGTTGGCCGAGCTCATCCGCGACCTGCCCGGCGCCGAGGTCTGGCCCCTGGTCCCTGGCCAGCCGGTTAACTGGTAGAAAGCCCGAACCTCGCGTGACTACGATGTCTGCGACGGTGTGTGCGCCAGTGCTGTGGCTGGCCGCGTCCGCTGTTGCTTTCGCGCAGTGGGATGACAGCCGCCTGCGGCCCTTCGTGATGGACCACCGCGGGGGCGCGGCCTCGGCGGTCGACCTTTCTTTTCTGCTGGAGCCGCCCGCCGGCAAGCACGGCTTCCTTCGGGTTCAGGGCGGCCACTTGGTGAAGGCCGACGGCCGGCGTATGCGCTTGTGGGGAGTCCACCTTACGGATTGGAGCAAAGGCTCAGTCATGCTCCCTCCCAAAGAGGACATCCCCATATGGGCCGGTGCCCTGGCCCGCTTCGGCGTCAACTGCGTGCGTCTTCACTTCATCGACCTGGCCGCGCCGCGGGGGGTCATCGACGCCACCCGCAGCGACAGCCGGGAGTTCGATGCGCGGCAGCTTGACCGGCTGGACTACCTGGTGGCGGAGCTTAAGCGGCGCGGCATCTACGTCGATCTGAACCTCAACGTCGGACGCTCCTACAAGGCCGGCGACGGCGTCCAGGATCACGACAAGATCCGCTGGGCCAAGGGGCTGGTGCTGTTCCACCCGCGCCTGATCGAGCTTCAGAAGGAGTATGCGCAGAGGATACTAACCCACCACAACCCATACACCAAGAGCGAATACCGGCATGAGCCGGCCGTGGCCATCGTCGAGATACTGAACGAGAACGGCCTGTGGGCGGGCTTCCGCGCGCCTACCCCCTACTACGACGGGCTGCTCACCCGGCAATACAACGACTGGTTGCGCCGCAAGCTCAGCCCCGAGGAGCTGAAGAAGCTGCGCGAGCTGGCCGGCGCTCCCGCCGATGCTCCCATCCCCCGCCTACAAGGGCCGGAGGTGGCATCCGCCCCGCGCGAGCGGCTCTACCCCGAAGTCTCCTTCTTCATGGAGAAGGAGAACGAGTTCTACCAGGACATGACCGCGTATCTAAGGAACACGCTGGGAGTGAAGGCGCCGATCATCGGCACCGCCGACCACGGCCATTCCAGCAGCAGTTATCCCATGCTGGCCTCGCTTGCCAGGCTCGACATAGTGGATGG
>Ga0194125_10011953_pt1 | contig 11531 bp, 9 predicted proteins | sample TA2KigC250mmetaG_FD_148626 | JGI IMG/M metagenome (GOLD analysis project Ga0194125, IMG submission 148626) | Freshwater microbial communities from Lake Tanganyika, Tanzania - TA2015034 Kigoma Deep Cast 250m | ecosystem: Environmental > Aquatic > Freshwater > Lake | place: Tanzania: Lake... | reverse complement strand
GAGTTTTCATGTCTGCGAACGGTTGGTTGTCTGTTCCACCGAGGGATGAAGGTTTTTTCGGAGAGGGTTGCAGCGGTTCTTGGTCTGAGCTTTCTGTTCTCCGCCCCCAAGCTGAGGCGAAAAGCCGGTTTCTTCGCGGCAACAGCCTCGGGATAATAGCGCAATCATACTTTACAAATGGTCTGACCAAATGCATACTACGAATGCGTGATTCATAGACCGTTCTGGATCAATCGGATCGAGGCCGCCTGGAAGGAAGCACCCATCGCTTGGCTGTCCGGCGTGAGGCGCGCCGGGAAAACAACCCTGGCCCAAAGCCTTGGCGAGGAACGGACGCACTATGTGAACTGCGACCTACCGGCCGCCGAGGACATGGTTCGCGATCCAGCGCTGTTCTACCGCGATTGCCAGAAGCCGGTGGTGGTGTTCGACGAGATTCAGCAGCTCCGCGATCCGAGCCGGGTGTTGAAGATTGGCGCAGACCTGTTTCCCGACCTTAAGATTCTGGCAACCGGGTCGTCCACGCTGGCCGCGAGCAAGAAGTTCCGCGACACGCTTACCGGGCGGAAACGGCAGGTCCATCTCTCACCGGCTCTGCTTGGCGAACTGGAGGCATTCAGCGTGAAGTTGCCCAAGCGGCTTTTGCACGGCGGACTGCCGCAGGCTCTGCTCGCCGAAACCAAGAAGCCGTCGTTTTACCGCGAGTGGATGGATTCGTTCTTCGCCCGGGACATCCAGCGGTTGTTCGGGTTTCGGGACCTGGACCGATTCAATGCGCTGCTCGAATATCTCCTGCGGCAGAGCGGCGGCCAGCTTGAAGTGTCCCGGACGGCCAGTGCCGTGGGCATCTCGCGCCCGACCGTCGAAAGTCACCTGCGGGCGCTCGAAATCACCCACGCCATCACCCTCGTCCGCCCGTTTCACGGGGGCGGCCAGAAGGAACTGGTCAAACAACCCAAGGTCTATGGTTTCGACACGGGCTTCGTGAGCTTTGCGCGCGGATGGGAACCGTTGCGTCCGGGCGACTGCGGCAGCCTGTGGGAACATCTCGTTCTGGAACACCTCCAGGCCCACCAACCCGATACCCCGGTGCACTACTGGCGCGACAAGGCCGGGAACGAAGTGGATTTCGTCCTGGCCCGCAGACGCGAGATGGTGGACGTAATCGAGTGCAAGTGGAACCCCGATGCCTTCGACGCCCGAGCGCTTGCCGTCTTCCGCTCATATTATCCGAAGGGGCGGAACTACCTGGTCACGCCGTTGGAAGGCCCGGCCTACCGCAAACGGGTTGCGAATCTGGAGATCCTGGTGTGCGTCCCCGAAGGGATTGAAGGCTGAGCTGTAGGTGAAACGGTCCTGCATTCAGCGGCTGCCACGTTGCGCAGACGCTCACGGGCCCGTGCTTCGCGTTATCCGTGGAAGTCACATCCGGGGACACTTTGTCGAATTGCACATCCGCAATCCAGGCCTTCCCCGGGCCGTGGAGCAGAATACCCGCGGAGATCAACTGGCTCTTTCCGGGACGTCGAGCACGGCGGTATACGGTGTCCAATCCACCGTGCCCTTGATAAGCCGGTCTCCCATGTTGTGTGCGCTTGCGACGCCACGACCTCGCCCTCGTGGGTCTGCTTCCCCGCCCAAGAGCACCGGTTCTGACATCGCCAGTCCAGTTGGGGAATGCAGGTCAACTTGCGACAGTCAAAGCGCGCTTGGCTTGCGGTTGCTTGCATTCGCTGCCGGGCCAGGGCAGGCTGCCGTCAACCGGACCATAGACCTACTGATGAGAGGTCGGGATAGACGACACATTGCGGGTAGGGCGCGCAGTCCTCTGCGCGCCGTAAACCCCAGTGGACACAGGAAGCCGCGGCGCGCAGAGGACTGCGCGCCCTACCGCCGAGTTGTAGTCCATCTCAGTGACTCATCAGTATGTTGGTCCACCGCCACCTTCTGGTACGAACCGGTCCCGAGCGCGCCTTTGCCGACATTCCCCGAACTCGAAGCCCGGGTCAGCGACGCGTGGCGCAACTGACCGCCGAGTTGTGGTCCATCTCAGTGACTCATCAGTATGTTGGTCCACCGCAACCTTCTGGTACGAACCGGTCCCGAGCGCGCCCTTGCCGACATTCCCCGAACTCGAAGCCCGAGTCAGCGACGCGTGGCGCAACTGACCCCATTGCCTCCCCATGAATCCCTTGCGGGCGCCGTACCAGGGCGAGAGTGCGATGGCGGTGAACCTCGTCCGGGCGGCCGTGACAGGCTACGGTCTGGGCATGACCGCAACTCAAGTCATCGAGGAGATTATGCGGCTGCGTCCGAGCGAGCAGGTCGAAGTGATTCAGTTCGCCCTCCAACTCGCACGGACGCGTCAGCTCACCGCTCGGGAGTTGGGCGAGTTGGCCGACCGTCTGGCGCAAGCGACCGATCCTGCCGAAATCCTGCGCCTGAAGTCTGCCATGTTGAGTGTTGAAGATAGGCGCGGACCTGTTTCCCGGACTCAACTGACATCTTGGTGATAATTTCGGTGCGTGCAGACGGGTTCCCAAAAAGTCCGGCTTGAACATCCGCGCGTTCGACAGGTCCGGGCCGTTAAACCCCAGGTTGATGAAGTCGCCAGCCTGACAGTGCGGGGCTACACAGGCTAGCAGGACGTAATAACTCGTTTTCATGGCGAGACGGTGAAGGCTACAGACACAGCCCGGCTCAGGTTGTAGAACGAGCCGGCGCCGCTTTGGGTGAGCTTGACCGCCCGGACGGCGTAAATGTAGGTCTCTCCGCCCGGCGCACAGTCTTCGTACGACGTGGCGGTGATGTGGCTCGACAAGAGCCGGCCGTTCTGGATGGCCGACTCGAGGCTGGTGCCACGGTACACGTAGTAGCCATCGACCGGCTCGGGCGCGGCGGACCAAGACAGGTAGACCCAGCGCCCGTTTCCGTCACAAGGCGCAGTGCCCCTGCTGGCGCTAGGCGTACCTGGTGGCGCAACAGTGAAGCCCGTCAATGTTGGATCGCCCAGGATGAACAGCGTCCGGCAGGACTGCTTGGCGTTGTGTCGGATGGTGTCCTGGAGCGCCGTGCCGAGGTGGTAGCCCAACCCCAACCGGTCCATTCGCCAGGGGCCGGAAACCGGACGGTTGCTGAGCGACCACATCTCGGCCAGCTCGTACTCTTCGGTTCTCAGACATCGCCAATCCTCAGCCAGGTGGTTGCCGGCTGCCATCCCGGCGGAGACCCGGCCAACGGCGTATGGGGGCGGGTCGCCAGACCCGCTTCGAAGACTGTCATCGGGGCGGACGTGGCCGTCCGCGCTCCGCCTGGCTAAGCGTGCGGGCAACCATGCGGTCGTCCACCCGGGCGTGGCCCGATCGACTTCCTGGTTCGGCAGCAGGCTCATGCCTAGACGCGCGTTCATCGGTGGCGCTGGGCCCAAAGCAGCGCCGCTCCGCCCAACGCCAGCAAAACCCACGTGGCCGGTTCGGGTACCGCGCCGAATCCGTAGATGTCGAAGCTATACGCTTCACCCCGCGGGAAGGTAAACTTGAGTTCGACCTCCTGCCCGGCAAAGGGCGACACATCGATCGCCCGATCGATCCAGCCGGACCGATACCTCCACAGGTGCACCTCTTGCTGGACCCCCTTCACAAAGACCTGGATGTCTTCTCCGTCGAAGGGAGGAACGGTGAAGAGCCACGGGTATTGGTAGAACCGTAAGACCACTGCCTCAAGCGGCACCGTGCCCACCTGCGAGAGCGAGAAGGCCTCGCGCTCCTTAATCGGGTTAATCATCGGCTGCACAGCGACGTAGTAGCCTCCGAACAGATGTGTCGAGGGTACATGCGCAGGCGACAGCGGACTCATTCCCTCGAGATTGGCCAACCCGTACCAGGGGTGGCCGCGCAGCTCATCGGCATCCACTTTCCACCCGCGGAAGGCCTCGTCAATCGGCGCGTACAGACTGGTTCCCAAAAAGTCGGGGGCGAACATCCGCGCATTGGATAGATCCGGCTCATTGAAACCCAGGTTGATGAATTCCCCTGGGTGGCAGGTGACGGCTACACAGGCCAGCACGAGGTAGTGATGCGTTTTCATGGCGACACGGTGAAGGTTACAGACACGGCGCGACTGAGGTTGTAAAACGAGCCTGCGCCGGTCGGAGTGAGCTTGACGGCCCGGACCGCGTAAACGTAGGTCTCTCCGCCCGGCGCACAGTCCTCGTACGAGGTGGTGGTGATGTGGCCCGGGAAAAGCCGGCCATTCTGGATCGCCGACTCGAGTGTGGTGCCACGGTACACGTAATAGCCAGCCACTGGTTCGGGCGAAGCGGCCCATGACAAATACACCCATCGCCCGTTCCCGTCACAGGGCGTGGTGCCGCCATTGGCACTGGGCGTGCCTGGCGGTGCAACGACGAAGCCGACCAGAGTCGGATCTCCCAAAACGAACAGTGTACCGGCAGGGCTGCGGGTGTTGCTGTCGGTGCTCGTCCCGACTGGAAAGTCGGCCGTACGAACCGGCGGGTGATACCTCGACTCGCATTCATCTGCGTCGCCGCGCCCAGTAAAGCGCCAGGCCACCCAAGACCAGCAAAACCCACGTGCCCGGCTCGGGTACCGGGCCAAAACCGTAAATGTCGAAGTTGTAGCCTTCACCCCTAGGGAATGTGAACTTGAGCTCGACCTCCTGGCCGGCAAAGGGCGACACATCGATTGCCCGATCAATCCGGCCGGACCGATACCTCCACAAGTGCACCTCTTGCTGGACACCCTCGACAAAGACCTGGATGTCTTCTCCGTCGAAGGGAGGAACGGTGAAGAGCCACGGGTATTGGTAGAACCGTAAGACCACTGCCTCAAGCGGCACCGTGCCCACCTGCGAGAGCGAGAAGGCCTCGCGGGGCTTAATGGGGTTTACCCTCTCCTGAACCGTGATCCTGTACTCCCCAAAGATCGAGGGCTGAGTCCGTTGCGACAGCGACAGCGGACTCGCCCCTGCGGTGACATTGGCCAGCCCGTACCACGGATGGCCACGCAGTTCATCCGCATCCACTTTCCACCCACGGAACGCCTCGTCAATCGGCGCGTGCAGACGGGTTCCCAAAAAGTCCGGCTTGAACATCCGCGCGTTGGACAGGTCCGGCTCGTTAAAGCCCAGGTTGATGAACTCCCCGGCGTGACAGGTGACGGCCACCCAGGCTAGCCCGACGTAATAACGCGTTCTCATGGCGAGACAGTGAAGGTCACAGAAGCAGCCCGGCTCAGGTTGTAGAACGAGCCGGCGCCGCTTTGGGTGAGCTTGACCGCCCGGACGGCGTAAATGTAGGTCTCTCCGCCCGGCGCACAGTCCTCGTACGAGGTGGTGGTGATGTGGCCCGGGAAGAGCCGGCCGTTCTGGATGGCCGACTCGAGGCTGGTGCCACGGTACACGTAGTAGCCATCGACCGGCTCGGGCGAGGCGGGCCACGACAAATAGACCCATCGCCCATTCCCGTCACAAGGCGCAGTGCCGCCACTGGCACCGGGCGTGCCTGGCGGTGCAACGACGAAGCCGGTGAGTGTTGGATCGCCCAGGATGAAAAGCGTCCGACATGACTGCTTGGCGTTGTGTCGGATGGTGTCCTGGAGCGCCGTGCCGAGGTGGTAGCCCAAGGCCAACCGGTCCATCCGCCAGGGGCCGGAGACAGGCTGGTTGTTGTACGACCACATCGCCGCCAGGCCGTAGTCCTCGGTGCTCAGACACGCCGTCATGAACCGGTCCTCGGGCGCACTTGACGGCGCGCCCCACATCCAGTCACCGAGCCACGAGGCGGCAAGCAGATGGAAGAGGACCTTTGGCTCGTTTTGAGGGTCATCAAGTTCGTCGCTTCGGCGCACGCCCAAACTAGTGGAGATGTGCGTTGCGCTCCCGTATCCCCCGTGGATACCGAAGAGGTAGGTCTGGTTGCCGTACCAGCTTCGGGGTCTGAAAACGTCGTTCCGGAGGGTCGAGAGTTTGGTGGTCGCGTCGAACCAGTAGTCGATATCGATTTGGCCGTCGAGGCGGCTGGAGACCGAGCGCAGGCTCTCGACGAGCCAGTGGAAATTGTCATCGGAGACGAAGCAGCGCCAGGTCTGGGTCGGGGCGTAGTTGACCTCGCCGAGCGCGTACTTCGAGCGGTAGCGACGCGCCTTGGAGAAGTAGTGCTTGATGAGGGCGAGTTCGACCGCCCGGTTTGGTGGCGGCGTGGGGGTGCCGGGCGGAAAGTACTGCTGGACGTAGGGCGCGCTACCGAACGCCGGCATGTAGGCGAAGTCGAGGCGGCCGATGGGGACCTCGAGGTCGACCTTGCCTTGCGCGTCGGCGGGGAATTCGTTTTGGTCCCACTTGCCGTCGTTGGGGACGTTTAAGAGCGGCTGGGGTGCGGTGTGGTTGACCGTCGCGTCGGTCCAGACGCCGTCCATGTCGCCGTAGTAGATGTCGGCTGGCCAAGCGCCTTGGTGGCTGGGGGGGAAATAATGCCCATCCTCATGGGCGTTTCCGCTGTACGGAATGGTGACGTGGCCGATGAGGATCACGGCCAGTTGTTTTTCGCCCGTCTGCGGGTCCACCGGCGCGGTGTCCCATTCCAGCACGACGCTGTCCTTCACGTACGCCAGATCAGCCTGGTAGCCCTGGAGGGTATAGCCCTTGGCGGGGTCGAAGTCGGCGTGCCGCGGCATGGTGGTGTCGAGGGCAACGTACCAACCGTCGGCGGTGAGGTCCTGGGCGAATTGCCCCAACTCGGTGGCCAGGTCCCCCGCCAGGGTGCTATCGACCAGGAGGAGGGCGCGGCCGCGTTGGTGCCTGGGTGCGAGGGCGACGGCGGCGGCGTTGGTGAGCCAATGGCCTTGGCGCGATACGCGGTACTGGCACACCTGCGAGGCTGGGGGCGGGTTGGCGTCAGTGTAGCGATCGGCACGCACGCCCGTGGCCAGGGTGGTCCAGGCGCTCTGGCCCATCGGCCGGCGCTCGATCTTGTAGTTGTCAGGCACGGCCAGGTCGCCCTCGAACCCGCCGACCCAGCGCAGCTCGAGCTGGTTCTGGCCGGCGGTGGCGGTCAGGAGCTGGCTGCGCCGCTCACCGCCCTCCCAGAGCTTGCGGAATGGGGAGATGAAGTAGATGGGATTGTTCGGGTCAGCCTCCGTGCCCACGGGGGCGCTGAAGGTCTCGAGTGCGTCGATTCGTCCCTGGGCCGGATTGGCGCCGCCGATCGAGGAGCCGATACGCAGGCGCAAGTCCCCGGCCGAGGGTACTCCGATGACGCCTAAGCCCTTAGCGTCCGGGAAAGTCTTGAGGCTGTCGATCTGGAGCCACGTACTGCCCGCCGTGTAGCAGAGGGTGATTTCCCAGGCCGTCTTGCCATCGCTCAAGATGCGCCCTTCTGTGGGCAGGGGCTTCCTGACGTTCTCGATCACGCCGGGGCTCTCGAAGACCAGGTCGCGCCCGTTCGGGTCCACGCTCAACCGCCAAATGGCCGGGTCGCTCGGGCTGCTGACTTCGAGGAGGGTGCAGCGGGCGCCGGGCAAACCGGTGGGCCACTGCGGCAGGTACCAGAACCGGACCGCGCCGTGGCGCAGGTCGATGGTTTTGTGACCTTCGTGGACCAGGGGGTAAGTGAGGACCTTGGTGTCAGCGGCGGGGAACTGGACGGCGCTGCCCTCGAAGGAGTCGGCCAGCAGGCCGGCGCTGGCGTCCAGGGGCGCGACCTGCAGGGTGGGGTCGATGATGCCCAGCAGGCTGGCGTCGTTCAAGGGCCAGCGGCAGAGCCTGGTGGGCGGGAGCGTGTTGCCCGTATCGACAGGATTGCTGCCCTCGAGCAGCTCGACGTAGTCGCTGAGGCCATCGTTGTCCGAGTGAGCGCTGGTGGGTATCAGCCCGAAGGCAATCTCGTCGCCATACATCAGGTAGTCATTGTCCGAGTCTGGGTCCTGCCAGTCCGTTTCGCCGCTGTCGGCCTGCCCGTTGCCATTGCGGTCTTCTTGCCAGTCTAAGCCGTTGTAGTACTCGTACTTAGATGCGTGATCGGTGTCCAGCGGCACGGGGTAGTGGAAACCGATGTCGGTGCGCGTGGTACGTTCTTTCCTGTTTTGGCGCTCGTCGATCCCGGGCGTCGCGGGGTCGTCGACGGCCACCACTGGGTCAACGGTATATTGGTACAGGCCTGCCGTCCCGGCGGTGCGGCCGCCCGAATCGTATCCTTGATCGACCAAGTTATTCCACAAGCTGCCGTTGCGGGCGTAGTAGTAGGGGCCCAAGTAACTGTCCCCAGCCTGGGTGCCGCCCTCAGTGAAATCGGCGCTGAGATTGGGCTTGTTGCCCGGGCCAGGAAGCTGGCTCGAGCTGATGAACCCGTTGTGCGAACTGGGCAAGGGACAATTGTCCGGGTCGACCACATACGCCGCGACGGAGGCTTTGTCGAAGAGGTTGTCGCGGATGTTCCACGTCCCGTAGTAGGCATTGTGGTAAGTGACAACCGAGAAGGTGCCCAGGCGCAAGAGGTTGTTCCACAGCTCGAAGTAGACCGGGTAGCCGGAGCCGGCGTACCCCTGCTCGAGGGCCAAGTAGCAGCGCTCGAAGATGTTGTTGGTCAGATTCAGCCGCGGAGTCTGGCTCCAAGAAGTGTTGTAGAGGTCCAGGAAGACATTCCAAAGCCGACAATCGCGCAAGGCAACCGTCCCCGCAAACGGGCCCTCGCCGATCAGGCGGCGCCGGGCGCCGATGTCGGCCGGGACCGCCACCTCGGTGAACCGCAAGAACACCTCACCGGGACCGTTGAACGAGACCAGCCGAAACGCGCCCACCGCCCCGCCCCAAGGGGCGCCGCCGCCCTCCTGCACGGCAGTGTAGCGGACCAGTTTGTTGGGTTGCGACAGGTCGCCCGCGGGGCGGCCTTCGCTGACGAGTTTGCCGTTGGCCAGCAGCTTGGTACCTTGGCTCCCGAAGTGTCCCACGGCGACGCCGTTGGTCAGCAAGAGGGTGGCGTTGGACACCTCCAAGCCACTCCAGCAATAGTCCAGGGTCCAGTAATGGTAACCGAGGGCGTTCGCCAAGGCGCCCGGCACAAACCGTGGCCCCACCAGCGTCGTCGTACTGACTGTCCCGGTGAGAATGGCGGGTGCCCGGCAGGTTAGCGGCGGCGCACCACGGAAAGTGCCAGACAACTCGGCTCCGAGCTGGAGGTCGCCAACGTAAACGCGGATGCCCAGAGGATTGCCCCCGGTGAGGTAGGGGCTATGGGCCGGAAGGTAATGCGCCCCGGCGGTGCCGCCGCTCGTGAAGATTTGCGCCGCCCCCGAGGCGGTTTCGTTGAAATAGCCGCTATAGCCATTGGTGTCGGTCACGTCGACCAGCAGCGAGTAGTACAGCCCCAGGCTCGACCCGCCCTGGGGGCCGTAGTTAAGCCAACCAGCGCCATTGACAGTGAGGTGAGAGACCAGGGTTTAGCCCGCGTAGTTGTGGTCAAAAACCCGTTTGGCGCCCACGACCAGGGCATTGAGCAGCTTGAAGTTGCCATAGTCGAAGGTCATCGCCGCCGTGCAGTTGACGATCTGCGCATGGCGGAAGATGTGGGACTTGCCGCTATTGTGGTAGTAGGCGTGCAACCCAGTTCGCGCATAAGCGATCCGCAGGTCCCTCAGCTCGTAGCCGTCGGTGTTCATGCCGTTGAGGCTCAGGGCGTACTGCGCGTAGCGGTTGGAATTGTTCCAGGGCTGGCCGGTCGAGTAGGGCAGGGTTTGCCCGACCGAGTTGTCGTCCTTGGCCGTGAGGATCACCGGCCGATACGGGCCAGCTTGCCAGTCCAGGGCTGTGCCGCTGAGGATGTAGATGGCCGCGTTACCCGCGTCGCTGTACTTGACCACCGTGCCGCCCTCGAAGGTCACCTTGAGGCCACTGCCGCCCAGGTTGACTGGCCCGCTCACGTAATAGGTGGTATCGCTCTTGAGCGCGTAGGCGCCCTGGCTCTGCAGCAACGTGTAGTCCAGGACCACCGCCGGCCCTGTCACCGCCGCCACCGCCGCACTGGCCACCGTGTCGGCCTCGAAGGCCCCACTCGTCCACAAGGGGCTCGCCGAATCGCGCGGCGGCCGATCGTCCACTCGGGCGTGCTTGCCCCCACCTGGATGGGGCAGGACCCGCTCGAGACTGGCCGTGCGCCGGTGTGCCTGCGAGGGCTGGGGAGTCGCGGCCTGCCGGGGCAGCCGATCGAGCAGGGGCGCGACCGCAGACCACGGCACCTGCTCGAACAATACCCTCCGACCCTCGATCAGCAGCCACCGTTTGGCCACCCACAGCTCGTCGCGAGGTTCGGCTCCGGGCCCCCCGCCCGGTTCGAGCCACAGCGCCCGGCCACGCGCCATGCGGTATGAACCGAAGACCAGCGTCTCATCCACCAGCTCCGGTTCAACCATCTGGGCGCGCCGGGCCGGGTCTTCCTCGCCCTTCACCACATAAGGTTCCTTGACGGGATCGGGGGCCTCGAGGAACTCCGTTACCAACTCGAGTCGGGTTGTGCCGGGGTCCAGGCCGAATTGCTCCGGGCCGGGCAGCGGCGCGCGAATGACCACGTCTTGGGCGAAGCGATCGCGCCGGTATTCGTAGACCAAATCGGCCCTGACCTCGGTGAAGGCATCGCGATAAGCCAGCTTGTTGGGCCCGACCAGTTCGGCTTGGGCCGGCTGCACCTCGGCGAAGAGCACGCTCTTGCCGCTCCCAGCGTCGAAGTAGCTGAGGCCGAGGACCCGACTGCGGAACCGCTGTTCGTCGGCGCTCACCAGGTCGATCTCCTGCTGCGGGGTCAACTCGAGCGGCCAGATCACTCGGTGCGGCCCGTGTCGGGCCACGGCGCCTTCGGGCAGGATTTCGATGCGCTCCTGGGTCGGACGCCATTGCCCATCGGCAAGGTAGTGCATCCCCGTGGCCAGCTCGATGAGAGCGTCGCTCTGGCGAGTGGTGGTTCCGTCCGCTTGGCGCCACTCGGTGACCACCTCGAGCCTCTTGTGGTGCGGGCCCAGTTCGAGTGTGGCCCCTTCGTGCGCGCCCAAAAGGGTTGCCTCCTCCACACCAGGTGCGGTGGGCGCCAGCAGGCTACCCACAAGCATCATGACGCAAAGCTTAGCCGCATCGCTCAGAGGCCGTCGGTGTGTGTGGGGGTCTCAAGTCGTTAGTTGCGGCATCAGAGCGCTCGGCTGTTCGGCCACGTTGCAGGACAGCAGTCCCTGGGCTCATGGGCTCCACCTGGTTGACCGAGTACTCGACGGGTTAACTATACGCTGAACGTTTACTCGTGTGCTTTGAAAACGCTTATCCGAGCGCAGGCGGGATAATGTCAAGCCGAGAGTCGGCATCGCGACAGCCAACTTGCGACAGTCAAAGCGCGCTTGGCTTGCGGTTGCTTGCATTCGCTGCCGGGCCAGGGCAGGCTGCCGTCAACCGGATCATAGACCTACTGATGAGAGGTCGGGATAGACGACACATTGCAGGTAGGGCGCGCAGTCCTCTGCGCGCCGTAAACCCCAGTG
>Ga0194125_10011949_pt1 | contig 11532 bp, 8 predicted proteins | sample TA2KigC250mmetaG_FD_148626 | JGI IMG/M metagenome (GOLD analysis project Ga0194125, IMG submission 148626) | Freshwater microbial communities from Lake Tanganyika, Tanzania - TA2015034 Kigoma Deep Cast 250m | ecosystem: Environmental > Aquatic > Freshwater > Lake | place: Tanzania: Lake... | reverse complement strand
ATCCCATCCAGATGCAAGACCGGCGAAAGATAGGGAATATCGCCGATCTTAAACCCCATCAGCCGGCTGGCAGCGAGATCCAGTGCCGGCGCCGATTCCGAGCCCAGCAGGAGCCCGAATTTCCGCGCTCTCCCGCCGGATGGTCCGATCCCATCCATCCCGACGATCCCGTCCATGAGGTGATAAGCGATCCGATCCCGGACCGCTCCGTAGAGCGCGGTCAGCAGAGCCGCAAAATCCTGCGTCTGGGGATATTGCTTATGATACTCGGATTTGATCATTCCTGGGATCAAACCATACAGGTTCTTGACCGCTCCGGTGAACGCCATCAAGCCATGCGTCTTGTACTTGCTGATGCTGACCACGGTATCATAGTCCCAGATCAGCTTAGAGACCTGGATCCTGATCCCGCCATATTCCACTTCCCGCATCCCTTCTGCGGAGAGATTGACCAGGGGTATCCTGTACTTCTCCGCCAATGCCGCCATGCCTGTGACTTCATAGACTTTTCCGACATTGGTCAGTCCACCCGGACTATCGCCCAGAGCAAGCTGTTTTTTGCGCCGTTTCAGGTAGCGGATCACCGCTTCCACCACCACCGGATGCGTGGTTACAGCCCGTTCCGGAGGAAAAGCTCCCAGCAGGTTGGGCTTGATCAATATACGCCGGGCTTTGGCGATCGAGCCAATTCCGGACATATACTCCGCCACTGCCGTTTCTATGGCATGCAAATCATAATCGTCAATCTTTCTTATGCTTACTTTATATTCCATCAGTCAAAATAGAGGAATCCCTGCTTGCGGAAGGCGGAGAAATTGAGCCCCAGCGACAGATTGATCTGGGTGACCGGCATCTTGCCCAGCATTTCCTGCATCAGAGCAGCGCTGATGATGCCGTCCTTGTGATGAAAGCTAAAGCCGAAGGTAGCAAAGAGTTGATCGTTCGGCTTGATCGTTCCGCCCAAAGGCACCTGATCCCAGACAATGGAGGTATCGGCATTGGCGGTGGTATTGACCGGCAGCAGGTAGTCACCGCTGAACACGCTGTTGGTGGACAGCAGACCGAAGCGGTAGGTATATTTCCTGATCCGGATTTCATAACCGCCCTTCAGGGTCAGCCGGTCATCATAATGGTCATCCATGGCGCTGCACTGTTCCCATTCCGCCTCGGCATTGAAGATGCGTCTGCCGTAGGACAACGATATCCCCCCGCTTGCTTTCATGGGATGGACGCTTTCATAGTTCCGGTAACGCAGATCATACTCCGCTTTCAGTTCCGGCGTAAAGGTGGCACCCAGCCCGATCTGGTCACCTTTGTAGATGATCCCCAGTTCCGGGCTCAGGGCGTAATTGGTCTCACGCAGGCGGTCAAAGGTGTTCCGGAAGGTCACATCATCCAGATAATGAAACCGGTTATGAACGTTTACACCCATGCCGAACCTATCGGTCTGATAGGAAAGCGTCCCGGTCAGTTGATGCAGCATATAAGTGGGATTGCGCTGCAGGAGATAGGCACCCTGGTTCATGACGATATTAAAGTCATAATAAATAAGGGACTTGGGCATGCTGTAACTGAACCCCCCATAGAGGTCTTCGAGCAGTTTCCCACCCACTGCCGCCAAGCCGAAGGGCACCTGAACCGCATAAGTCTGATTCTGAGTGCGGTCGATCTCGCTGATCGGTGGCTTGATACACATCTCCAGATAGATCATGGAATTTTCCGGCATGAAGCCGGCTGGATTGATCAGCGCATGCTCCACGCCACCGGTTTGGGCGATGCCCGTACCACCTTTGCCGGTGGACAGGGCGTCCAAACGATTGCGGGAATATCCGTCATAAAAGGGATTCATATACTGTGGCAGGGGAAATTCCAGTGCCGGTGATGCCTGTGCAGACAGCATTGTCCCAGACAGACAGATCAGGATAAAGATCATATATCGCTTCATGTTAACTCCTTACCACTATGGTTTGATCGCGATCCCGACCCACCGAGATCAGCTCAACCGGCCGTTCCAGCAGATCCTGGATCGCTTCCAGATAGTCCTTTGCCGCCCTGGGTAACTGATGCAGGCCGCGACACTCGCCCAGATCCTGCTCCCAGCCCTTGAGGGTGAGGTATTCCGTCTGCAGCTGAGGCAGCAGATGCAGGTCGGAAGGGAAATAGTCCAGCCGTTGGTTATCCACCCAATATCCCGTGCAGATCTTCACGCTCTCCAATCCGCTCAACACGTCCAAAAGCGTTACAGCAAGCGTATCCACGCCATTGATCCGGGCGGTGTACTTTGCCGCTACGGCATCGAACCAGCCGCAGCGTCGCGGTCTTCCCGTGGTGGATCCGTATTCATTGCCCTGCTTGCGGATCCTGTCGCCCACCGCATCGGTCAATTCTGTCGGAAATGGTCCGTCACCCACCCGGGTGGAATATGCTTTGTAAACACCGATCACTTTGTTGATACAGCGCAAGGGCAGACCACAGCCGACAGGGATTCCGCCCACGCTGGTATGTGACGACGTGACAAAGGGATAGGTGCCATAACTCAAATCCAGCAACGTGCCCTGTGCCCCCTCGAACAGGATGCGCTTGTCCTGCAAATACCAGTCGTAAAGCTTGTCATCCACCGTGGTCACAAAATCGGACAACCGCTGCCAGGACTCAAACAGCGAAGTGGCAACGCTCTCCAATTCCCCGGTACTTACGGCTTGACCATGATAGTCATAAAGCTGAGCCAGCCGTTGACGCGTCCATTCCGGATGCTTGAGATCACCAATCCGGAGCGCCACCCGAGCCGTCAGATCGGAATAAGCCGGACCGATCCCGCGCAAAGTAGTCCCGATCTTCTGTTCACCTTTGGCGTGCTCCGCCCTTCGATCCAGATCCTGATGCAGTGCCAATACCAGCCCGCACCGCTCATCGATCAGGAGGCGATGGCTGATCTCCACCCCCTGTCCGCGCAATTGCTCCATTTCATTTTCCAGCGCTCGCGGATCGATCACCACGCCGGCGCCGATAACGCAGATCGTATCCGGATTCAGAATGCCCGAGGGCACCAAGTGAAAGACATATTTGCGTCCCCCGTGATGGATCGTGTGCCCGGCGTTGGCACCGCCCTGAAAGCGCACCACCACATCCGCCGTGATCCCCAAATAATCCACGATCTTCGCCTTCGCTTCATCACCCCACATACATCCCAAAACCGCTATCGAACTCATCTCTCGCTCCACTAATACTTTACATTGACACTTGGGCTGTGATCCGCACAGTCGTAACCTGCTCTGAAGGTTCCTTGCCATCACTCCGCAAAAAGCGTATTGAGCGTCGCTCGTGTCTCTTTTGCAGTTCAAGTTATTCGGATTTTTCGACCGGGTGACTATCCTTTTTCGCCACAATCAAACTGTCAATCCATTTTTCCTATCTTAACTTCCACCATTGTCGGATCATGGTGATACATGTCCACACCTATCTGTTTATCTTCCGGCAATAAATCGCTAAGAAGCTTCCCACAAATCTCTTAGCTACAGATCACCCTTGCTTGCCCCTCTTAATCAAGTCATTATCCCCCCTTAATCAAGCGTTAACTATTAACGCTTGATTAACGCTTGACTATCGCTTGATAAAGGCAGTTAAACAGGTGTGACCCAAATCCGGATTTAGTTGACAGTTTAGCCGATGAGTAAGATTAGCGCGCTGAATGGAAGCGCTGTTGGTACGCCGTTTGCCGATAACATTCATAGACCCCCACCAGAATTATTGCAGTATTTTATTGATTCTCAGGTATGAGCTATTATAGTGGTGTTTTCCTGTGGCGGGATCGGTCGATTTGATCTCCGCCGTCGGATGTCACGTTAAAACGAGGTAGATAAGACATGGAAACAGTGAAAGTGACGGAACTGGCGATCAGTGACAATGGCTTTATCTTTGATCCCGCCACGGGATACAGTTATTCAGCCAATGAGACGGGCTTTATGCTACTCCGGATGCTCCAGTCCGGTCTGGATAAGGCGGAGATCCGGCAGCAATTCCTGACTGAATATGAGACAACGCCGGATAGCCTTGACAGTGATCTGGAGCATTTTATCCTGATGTTAAGGGCATTGAACCTGATCGGTGTCGGACCGGAGGACGCTGATGCCGTTTGACCTGAGCGATCTGAATATCTGCATAGCGGTCACGGGTCTCAAGACGGGAGATAATCCGCAGCCGGGAGTTCCGGTGATCCGTTGTCTGCGCAAGGCCGGTTTCAGGGGAAAGATCATTGGTCTGGTCTATGATGCCTTGGAGTCCGGGATCTATGTGGATTCTCTGGCGGACGAGATCTATCAGATCCCCTATCCCTCGGCCGGGGCGGAAGCCTTCCTGAACCGGCTGGACACCATCCTGTCCCGCAGCGCGATCGACGTCATCATCCCCACCCTGGATTCCGAGATCATTACCTATATCCGCTTGAATAAAGAGCTGGAACAGAGGGGAATACATACTTTCCTGCCGGATGAGGAACACTACCTGCTACGGGATAAGACGCGTCTGGCAAGCTATTTTCCGGACAAGGGCATCAAGGTGCCCAGGACCATCCTCATCAATGACTCCTCCCAGATCATGAGCCTGGACCAGAGCATGAGCTGGCCTGTATTCATCAAGGGACGCTATTACGAAGCGTTCAAGGCATACACCGTCGCAGAAGCCCTCCATTACTACCAGGACATCTGTAACCGCTGGGGTATGCCGGTCATTGCCCAGCAGGTCGTTTCCGGGGATGAATTCAACGTGGTCATCATCGGTGACGGCAAAGGCGGGATGATCGGAATGGTTCCCCAGCGCAAACTGGTGATCACCGACAAGGGGAAGGGATTTGGCGGCGTCGTCGTCAAGAATGCCGGACTGGATAAATTTGCCGCTGATCTGATGCGCATCCTGCGCTGGCGGGGTGCTTGCGAACTGGAGATCATCAAAGGGATGGACAATGCCTTTTACCTGATCGAGATCAATCCCCGCTTTCCGGCTTGGGTTCGGCTGGCGGAAGGTGCCGGACAAAATCAGCCGGCTGCTCTGGTGATGCTGGCTCTGGGTCGGAAGGTGGATCCCCTGCCGCCCTATAGACCGGGCACCCTGTTTATTCGCCATGCTGAGGATGTAATTTCAGATATTCAGGTGATGGGCGGGATTGCTGCCCTGGGCGAACTGATCAATCGAACATCCGAACACTGCGAAACAAGCTTTCCTGCCTCCGGTGATCCCGACATCGGGATTTGAATAATGCGTTCATACTATTAACCGACCAAAGAGAATAATAAAATGAAAAAACAGTACAGTGCACCCTACATCGAGCGGAATGCGGCGGGTTCCACCAATAAATATGCCCACCGCAGCGTTTTGTCACACCTTGATAATATCGACCATGTCCCCATCGGCAACCTGATCAAAGAGCACGGCTCGCCGCTCTTTGTCTTTTCGGAACGGCAGATCAGGCGAACCTACCGTCACCTGACCGACGTCATCCAGATGCAATATCCCAATTCGGAGATATCCTGGTCTTACAAGACCAATTACCTGGGTGCCATCTGCAGCATTTACCACCAGGAAGGAGCCAAGGCGGAATGCGTGTCCGGCATGGAATATGAGATGGCAAAACGGCTGGGAGTGGAAGGTAAGAACATCATTTTCAACGGACCAGGCAAACGGCGGAATGAAATCGTCAATGCCGTCAACGACGGTGCCCGCCTCCATATCGACCACCTGGAAGAGCTTTATCTGATCGAGAAAGTGAGCGACGAACTCGGCATCATCCCCGAAGTGGCGATCCGGATCAATATGGATACCGGCATCTATCCGATGTGGACACGCTTTGGTTTCAATTATGAGAATGGCGAGGCATTTCGTGCCGTGCAGCGTCTCTTGACCGGCAAGAAGATGAAACTGGTCGGTCTGCACGTGCATCAGGGAACCTTTATTCTCGATGCCTTTTCATACTACTGGGTGGCTCAGAAACTGCTGACGCTGGCACAACAGATCAAGGAGCAGTTCGACGTGGTGGTGGATTATATCGACGTTGGCGGAGGTTTTGCATCCCAGAACGCACTGCATGCGCAATATACTCCAGCTGAATATGCCACTCCGAGTTATGACCAGTACGCTGCCGCTATTGGCAATGCCTTCAATGAATCACGCTTCGTGCGCGAACATGAACCCCGCCTGATCCTGGAGACGGGAAGGGTTCTGGTCGATGAGGCGGGCTATCTGCTCAGCCGTGTCATTGGCAGGAAGAATCTGCCCACCGGCGAACGGGCGGTCATCCTCGATGCGGGCGTAAATATCAATATCACGGCATGGTGGTACAAACAACGGGTCAGGCCGACGCGCCCCTTCGCCGGTTCCTATCAGAACACCGTGTTCTATGGTCCGCTATGTATGAACATCGACCTCATCCGTCCGGCTATGCCTTTTCCAGACCTGCAATCCGGAGATGTGGTGGTCGTATCGCCGGTTGGCGCATACAACGTGACGCAATGGATGCAGTTCATCGAATACCGCCCCAACGTCATTTTGATCAGCGAGACCGGGGCAGTGGAAGTGATCCGGGAACGTGAAGAACTCGCCGATGTCATCAGCCGTGAGCATATCCCGGAGCATCTGATCAGGATATGAATGGCCGAGACGTGCACCCCACCCGTGCTGTAACTTCCCAAAGCTACTTAGTAGGGTCGCTTTCCTTCAGCGACCCAGCACGAACGGTCTGTTGCATAAGCTCAACTTGTCCATTCGTAGGGGCGTCTTTCCAAAGCGCCCTATCACCTCCGGTCTGTTGCATAAGCTCAACTTGTCCATTCGTAGGGGCGTCTTTCCAAAGCGCCCTATCACCTCCGGTCTGTTGCATAAGCTCAACTTGTCCGCTCAACGGGTCGCTTTCCTTCAGCGACCCAGCACGAACGGTCGAGGGACATCTGTTAAACGGAAAGGATCAGCATTGATGCGGGCTTTTGGTAAAGCGGTGATGTCCATTCCGCATGCCTATGCTACGATCCTGTTCTCCGATAATATCTGGTTGGGACTGCTGCTGCTGTGCCTGAGCATGGTCTCTCCGATTGTGGGGCTGGCTGGATTGGCGGGAGTGATCGTCGCTATCCTGTTTTCCCGTGTGATCGGATATGAGAATTGGGACAGCGCATCGGGCGTACTTTCGTTCAATAGTCTGCTGATCTCCTGGTCGGTGGCATATTATTATCCGCTTAACCGCCTGATCCACCAGCCGCTTGAGCTTCTGGTCATCGTGACTATCGCTGCCATCCTGGGGCAGATCCTGTACATCATCCTGTCACACTGGACTCAGAGCGCATTCAAGCTGCCATCGATGAGTTTGGCATTTTCCATCGTAGCGCTGATCATCTGGTTCTATCTGGCAAAAACCGGGATGTTAGTGTCGGATCTGACCGGCAAGCCCCTGCTCTTTGAGCTGAAGATGTCGCTGTCGCCGTTCTGGCAGCAGTTTTTTGTCAGTTTGGGCAGCATCTTCTTCAGTCCGCATGTCTTGAGCGGGATGGTCGTTGCCGTGGTCATACTGTTGATCTCCCGTCTGGGAGCGGGTTTGTCCTTGCTGGGCTGGACACTGTGTTATTATCTGTCACGGATGTGGTCGGTCAATGGTGGTGGCGGGATGTACTATCCCGGAGTTAATGTCATACTCACAGTGATGGCGGTGGGCGGCATTTTCCTCCTGCCGGGGAAGGCGGCATGGATCATTGGACTGCTGGCCGGAGCGGTTACATTCCTCCTCTCCGTGGCAGGAAACAGCATCTATTATTACATGGACAACCTGCATCAGTCCAATACAGCCCTCCCAGTCCCCGTATTTGCTCTGCCATTTAATCTGGTAGCTATTTTCACGGTCTATGCCATGCGTTTCCGGCTCAGAGCGGTAAATCCGGTGGTCAATGATACCGGTGTCCTCCATCCGGAAGGTGCGCTGGAACATTATCTCTCTCGAATGAAACGCTTTACCCGCCTGGGAATTCCGCAATTCTCCCTGCCCATCACCGGCGAATGGACAATTACCCAGGGACATGAGGGTCAACATACCCATAAGCTGGACTGGGCTTACGCCTGGGACTTCGAGATAAAGGACAGTAACGGACAGCAATATGGCGGAGCGATCGATCAGGTCCTGGATTACTATGGCTACAGCAAACCGGTTCTGGCATCCGCTGCCGGATATGTAGCCAGTGTGGTTACCCATGTTGCTGATAATCAGCCCGGAAGTGTGAACACTAATGAGAATTGGGGTAATTATGTCAGTATCTCGCATGGGTATGGGCTGTGGACGCTGTATGCCCACCTGAAAAAGAACTCCGTAACCGTCAAGCCCGGCGACTACGTCAATTGTGGCGATAAGATCGGCTTGGTCGGCAATTCCGGACGCTCCTTCGTTCCGCATCTGCATTTTCAAGTACAACTGGGTGCAGAACCCGGAAGCAGAAGCAAACTGAGCCATCTCATCAATTACAAAGTGTATCGCGGAGGTGCGGATTATGAGTTTGTCGGCAGTGGCATTCCCCAGGAGGGAGACCGGATATCCTCGCTGGTCTCAAGCAAAGATCCATCATCCATACTTGGACTAAACCCGGAAAGTGAGCAGCAGTTCATGGTTAAAAAGGGCGCTATGGTTCGAAGCCCCAACGATAAAAAGGGAAAGCATACCCGGATCGAGACCTGGCGAACCTCTTTGGATTTCTGGGGCAGGATGAAACTGAACTCCAACGATGGAACGACCCTGGAGTATTCCGTTTATAACGGTATCTACAATGCTCTCGGACTTGCCGGCAGAAAACTCAATGCATTGACTGCGTTTGCGCTCGTCCTGTCCCGCATGCCCTATTCCGAACGTACTGACCTTTACTGGAAAGACACTCCCGGTGTCTCTGTCGTTTTGGGATATCTGACCAGGAATCTTGTTCTTCTGCTCACTCCGCTTATCAATCCGGTCAGGGTCATCACGCACAGCCGCTTGACCGCCAACAGGCAGGAGACGGCAAGATCGGGAACGGAGCGGATTCATATCGAAACCAGGACTGTCTTTCATCTCTTTGGTATTGCCATCAAGACCTATCGGGGTGAGATTGAGCTTGACAGTGAGACCGGTATCCGGGCAATAAGGTTATTCAAGGGAAATACGCTTCAGCTCGAGGCAGAGGCGTGTACTGGACAGAATGCCGATCCTGAACCCGGCATTCATAGAAAATAGGGCGCTTTGGAAAGGCGCCCATTTGATAAGGAAATGAAGATGAACCGACATATCATAACATTGCTGCTGCTGATCTGCTGCATTTGTTTGGAAGCACAAAACACCATCAGTATCCGTGACTCATACAACGCCGAAACTACTGGTGATTATAGCCGTGCTCTGGATGTGATGATCAAACTTGCTACGGCTGATGCAAATGACGAATTCTATCAGTTGCGGCTGGGCTGGCTGTACTATATGATGCAGGATTATGCAAGCGCGTTCAATCATTATCAGAAATCCAATACCCTTGTGGCAAATCTCGACGCTCAGCTTGGGATGCTCAATTGCCACCTGGCTTTGGGTAAGTGGAACGATGCCTTAGCCCTTGCCCACAATATCCTGAAGCAGTATCCCCAGCACACGACCGTCATGAGCAAAGCGGCTTATGCGTCTTATATGAAGCAGGACTACAAAGACGCTGCGGATTATTATCAGCGAGTCCTCAAGATCAATCAATGGGATATGGATACCCTGGGTTATCTGGTTGCCAACCTCTACCTATCCAATCAATTGACCGAAGCAAAGCAGCATTTTCAGAAGTTGAAGAAGTATTATCCGGCTTCTGCCATCATCACCGATTATGGAAAATACCTCAATTAGAAGTCTGTTCTAACGGACAAGCGCCGCTTATGCAACAGACCGGAGATGATGGGGCGCTGAAGGAAAGCGCCCCTACGACTGGACAAGCGCCGCTTATGCAACAGACCGGAGATGATGGGGCGCTGAAGGAAAGCGCCCCTACGACTGGACAAGCGCCGCTTATGCAACGAAAGTCCGGAGTCCGGAAAGCCATTGCCATGAAGCGCTTTCTATTGTGCATCCCTTTCCTGATCGCTCTCACATCTGCCACTTGGGCACTTGACGAGAGCGCCTCTACGGTTCAGGGCGCTGAAGGAAAGCGCCCCGCCGACAAAACGGGAGCTGTGGAAAGGCACCCAATGAGCCAAAGCTGGCAGGAAGCGATCGAAGCCGATCTGGAATATCTTCTCGATCACCCCGATGATGACGAAGTGCGGCTGAAACTGGGCTACAGTTACATGATGAGCAATCAGCCACTTCTGGCATTGCGGGAGTATCGCCGGCTGACCCAGAAGGACAAGGACAACCCCGATGCCTGGGTTGGAGTGATCTGGGCATACAACGGCATGCGTCAATATCCATTGGCGATCTCCACCGCCCGTGACCAAGTCGCTCTTCATCCGGAATATGCCCCCTTTTACAACCTGTGGGCAAATGCTCTGCTACGGACGGGTGATAATGCTGCAGCCAGATATTATTATTCTATGGCATTGGAACATGCTCCCTTCGACATAGTGCAAAGGCGCTCTGCCTACGAAGGATTAGGCTGGTCTTATCACTATCTGGACGATATCCACCGCTCACGGGACAACTTCTACAAGGCGAAAGCGCTGATGCCATTGGGCGAACCGGTCTATGGCGGTGAGATCAATGAACAAGGACGCTGGCAGACGGAATTTGCCTGGACGAGGGCTCATGCCGCGGTCAATGTTTATTACGGCTCACAGGCATACGGGCAGGGATCATGGATGGTCAGGGCGTCATTTGAAGAACTGCAGAACGACGATGGGCACTACCGGACCGCTTTTCAGGTGCAGGGACATAAACAGCTCTCGGTGCTCCGCAGCAGCGTTTCCGGTACCCTGATCACCGGGATTGACGAGGATCATTATCCCGCGTATGCTGCCGGCATCGGCAGCAGGGCCAATCTCTATCTCCGGGCTGCAGCCATCACCCCTTATCACCGGATCAACCTGACCCGCTTTCCGCATTTCAATATCTACCAGAATGACCTGGGGCTATCTTTGACCTACCGCAAGACGGAACTCGGATATCAACTGAGCTATATCTATCGGGACGCCGATCCGATGGATAGCGACGAACAGAATTTCCTGCACCATATCTGGATGCAATATCCGATCTTGCCCATGACCCATCTGGGTCTTTATGCCGGTTGGGGCGATCTGTCCTGGTGGACGACGGGGAGTGGCTCGATCAACGATCTGAATGAGGGGATGGATTCATACTATGGATTGGATATCTTGTTCCCACTGGTCGGCAGCCTGGCTGCCGGATTTTACAATCAGTTCGGACTTTGCAACTCTGATTGGGAATACTTGTTCAAATGCCGCTTAAATCTGGTGTATTGAATAAACCATGAAATCAGCTCTCATACCAATTCTATGGGTCGCTGAGGGAAGGCGCTCCTACGATGGAGCTGGGAAATGGGTGGCTGAGGGAAA
>Ga0194125_10011948_pt1 | contig 11536 bp, 11 predicted proteins | sample TA2KigC250mmetaG_FD_148626 | JGI IMG/M metagenome (GOLD analysis project Ga0194125, IMG submission 148626) | Freshwater microbial communities from Lake Tanganyika, Tanzania - TA2015034 Kigoma Deep Cast 250m | ecosystem: Environmental > Aquatic > Freshwater > Lake | place: Tanzania: Lake... | reverse complement strand
AGGTCCTTCAGGTGGGCCAGGCCGGCGTCGGTGAGCTGCTTGCACTGGGATAGATCGAGCGCCTCCAACGCCTTCAGCTCCTTGAGATGGGCCAGCCCGGCATCCGTGAGGCGGGCGCAACCTGAGAGGCTGAGCATCTTCAGCGTCTTGAGGCCCCGCAGATGAGCCAAGCCCTGCCCGGTAAGCTGCTCATGGTCGTGCTCATCCGCGATAACCAGGCACTCCAGTGCGTCCAGGTTGCCCAGAGGAGCGAGGGCGTCGTCGCTGCCTGGGTGCATGATGATGAGCCCGGGAACCTTCTCGCGGCGTGTGGCCTCGACCACCCTAGGCACATCCTCCGGCCCCACAGGTGCGACCGCCCACCAGTGGCAGGCAGGCACCTTGAGTGGCGTTTGGGAAGGTGTGCGCCCAACGAAGGTTGGCGTCTCGGCGTCGGGCTCGACCCACGCCGCGACAATCATCGGCACATCGGAATTGAACTCCCTGGCGGGGTATCGGGGCGCGGGCATCTGGGGAGCTATCCGCTCCTGGCCGCCAGCCGAGGCGGCCCAGGCAACCGCAGCCGCCGCCAGAAGGCCCGGCATCCGTCCCCACAGCCCTGTCCCCACAATCCAGTGTCTCATTTCTTGTCTCCTTCCGTGGTCTTGGGGGGTTGCGGCTTCGCGTCGTCGCCGGCAATGTCGAGGCCGAAGAAGCCGAGGACGAAGTCGGCGAACTGCCCCGGGCTGAAGCCGAGCCGCACGCTCGGCCCGACGAGCAACGCCGCCGTCGCGTCCAGGTGCAGGTCAAGCGCCTCAATGGGTCTCCTCTCCTCGTATTCGGGGCCGGAGCAATTGCTGCGGAAGAGGAGAGACCCTTGATAGTTGTACGCGTACCTGGGAATGCACGTAACGTCGAACAGGAAGACACTCTTGCTGGTCCTCATGCCGCTTCTTGGCCCATACACGTCCGACTGCACATCTGACTCTGAAATGTAGGTATAGAGAAGGCTAAGGTCACCGTCTTTCTCGAACTGATTGCTCCATTCCGATTTGAGCAAGCGAAGAACGGCCGGGAGCCCGAGGCCCATCTGGTTAGACAACAACAACGCTGGACCCGCCTGCCTGCCCACTATGCCCCACTTGAGGCTCGATGTCAGGCCTGCGCCCGTCGTAAGACAGTGGGTCGCGTGGAGTTCAACGCCAGGAAGTGGGCCGCCAATCCCGCCCAGCGCGGTGAAGCAGTCGAGGAAGTCGTTCCCCCTGTCCGTCGCGTACTTGCCGAGCCCCGCGCAGCCCGTGCAAAACACGAGGCCAATCAAGCCGATCCACTTCATCGCTCGCATCGGGCACCTCCTTTCCCTCCCCAGGTCACAGGACAAGGGTTGCCCGGCTGAAGGCAGTGGGCCGGGCCGCGGCTTTCAATAGACCTTCCACGAGCCTCCGCTTGCGCTCCGCATCGCAGACAGCAGCATCCCCCGCAAGACGACCCACGGCAACAAAAAGGCATCTGAGGCAACATCCGCGGCGGCCGCCGGAGGGGTAAGCAGTACCCGAACGGCAACGCTCGCAGTGTTGCGGGTCAGCTCGCTGGGCGGGATGAGCCGCACAGTCACCTCGTCCAAGGGGCGAGCCCCTCCGCCCTTGCCATTGCGACTGGGACGCGGGTATGAAAAACTCACGCCGGCAACATGCAGCGCCTCCAGAGGTTCCATACCTAGAAGGACGGCTCCGCAGGAAGGGCGGGCCATGTAATACACTTCCGGCCTGACAGATGCTCCTTCGGGCCTTGCGGAAGGGCTGGGCAGGAGGAACTTGCGGAGTTCCTCCCCGCTGAGCTCCGGGAACAGACCCCTTTCGGTCCTTGCCAGAACACGCTCCATCTCTGAGCGCGGGATTAGGATGACCCGATCGGGAGAGCGCGACGGAACATGGACCTCTCTGGGCTCGATGAAGCCTATCCCCCACCTGAGCTCATACCGACATGCTGCATAGAGGACAGACACATCCCCGTTCGGCGAGACGACGACCTCACTAACGGGCGTGGGCACTTCCACGGCGTTGCCCGCCCGCCAGACTGTTCTAGTCAGGCGGCAGCCTGGGAGCCAGGCCGACACGAGCAGCAGCAAGGCAGCACAGCGTCTCATTTCTTGTCTCCTTCCGTGCTCTTGGGGGGTTGCGGCTTCGCGTCGTCGCCGGCGATGTCGAGGCCGAAGAAGCCGAGGACGAAGTCGGCAAACTGGCCCGGGCTGAACCCGAGCCGCAAGCTCGGCCCGAGAAGCAAGGCCGCCGTCACGTCCACGTGCACGTCCAACGCTTCTACGAGTTTCCTCTCCTCCCGGATCAGTCTGGGGGGTTCCAGGGGCCTCCACCTAAGATCGTGATCATAGTGGTAGGCGAACCTTGGGATGGAGGTAACGTCGAACAGGAGGATGCACTTGCTCACCCTCAGCCCCTTCCCCGATGCGAGCGGGAATGTCGGCGTTATGTGAATCCTGGAAGTGTATGTGTAGAAGGGCTTCAGCGCTCCATCGTCCTCGAAGTCCTTGTCCGACTCGAAACCCAGTAAGTGAAGAACACCCGGCATCCCGAACCCGGCCTGACTGTATCCTCTCGTAACCGCCTCCCTGCCGTCAAGACCCCACTTCTCGCTGACGGCAAAGCCCGCGCCGGCGGTCACCCAATGAGTCGCGCGCAGCTCGACGGCGGGGAGCAAGAACCCGACCCCCGCCTGCGCGGTGAGGCAGTCGAGGAAGTCGTTCCCCCTGTCCGTCGCGTACTTGCCGAGCCCCGCGCAGCCTGTGCAGACGACGAGGCCAATCAAGCCGATCCAGTTCATCGCTCGCATCGGACACCTCCTTTCCCTCGCCATGACACCCGAGCCGCCGCGCGGGGGGACCTCATAGGTGACCACCGGTTGGTACGCGTATGTCCATTTGCGAGATCAAAACACACAGAACCGGGAACCACACGGGCGCAGTCACGATGACCACAGCATCCGCGGCGGCGTCGGCGATGGCGGCCGGCGGGGTGAGCAGCACCCGAAGAGCAGGGCTCAATGCCTTTGGGGTCCTTCCCCCGGGCAGGTGGAACCGCACAGTCGCCTCCTCCCCTCGGCGTCCCTCAACCGGGCCATCGCGGCCGGGATGCGGGTACGCAAAGACCACAGCATGGGCGCCACGGTGTGACTCAATTGAGAACCTGACATGTCCTCCACGATGGGGAGACCCTGGTTGGTTCAGGCGGAGGAACTTCTGCACTTCCTCGGCGCTGACCTCCGCTATGGCGCCACTCGCCCGCCCTCGTGCAAGGAGCCGCTCCATCTCTATGGACGGAACTTGGATGACCAGAGAGGACGCCTGCGCCTCGGGTTCGAAGAAACCTATCCCCCAGCGCCGCCCATACGCCACCTCGGTGTAGTGGAGGAGCACATCGCCCCCGGGCGAGAGGTTTACCCAGTCCACATGAGGGGTCCCCTCGCCGCGCGGCCCGCCTCGCCACACCGTATTCGTCAGGCCGCAGCCTGGGAGCAGGGCCGACACGAGGAGCAAGAGGGCAGCACAGTGCCTCATGGCTCATCTCCTTTCCTTGCGTGGCACAAGGGCACGCCGCTTTGGAGCCACATCACCCGCAGACTACGGCACGAGCCTGGCGACGCGGAACCCGATGTAGGGGGCCTCGTGCGCGGGCGAGTGCATCCCGCGGTAGCCCATGTCGTTCCACGCGCCGCCGCGAACGGCGCGAGAGGTCCCGCTCGCGGGGCCTCTGGGGTCCTTCACAGCGCCCTCGCCGGAAGGGACGTACCAGTCCTGACACCACTCGGCGACGTTGCCATGCATGTCGTGGATGCCCCAGGCGTTCGGGAGCCGTGTGCCAGTGGGATGTGTCCTCGCCCCCGAGTTGGAGAGGCACCAGGCGTGCTGCGGGAGCAGCTCGTACGCGTCGCCGAAGCAGAAGCGGGACGCGCTGCCGGCCCGACAGGCATATTCCCACTGGGCCTCAGTGGGCAGAACGAACTGCCCCCCTCCGATGAGGGAGTTGAGTTTCTTGAGAAACTCCTGGGTCTTGTACCACGTGAGCTGCTCGGCAGGATTCGTGGCGCCTTCGAACTTGCTCGTCGCGTTGCCCATCACGGCCCGGTATTGGTCCTGAGTGACCTCGTGCTTGCCGAGCCAGAAGGGCTTGGTGATGATCACGTGCGTCTGGACTCCTGCTGGGTCGCCCATGATGAACTCGCCCGCAGGGATGAGGACCAGGGTGATGGTGACGCCAGGGGCGATCTGGACGACCTGCTCGGGCTCGACGCCCAGGGCCTTGGCGGCCTCGTTCTGGCGCCGTTTCGCCTCCGCCGCATCGAAGGGCCAGCCCGCAACGCGCGGGGGCGGGGCTGGAGGCTTGGGCTTAGCCACCCTTCTAGGGCTCTCCCACTCGATGGTCAAGATGTCCTTCGGGAGGCAAATGATGTCGGCGACGAAAGAGAGCGGAATGTCAACCGCAATGAGTGGCGCAAGTGCGATCGTCCGAGGTTCCGTTTCCAGCCCAGGTGGGGCCACCGGTGCCCCAAGGCAACTTGCCAGCCAAGCAACAGCAGTAACCGTTCCGCCGAAGACCGGTGTGGGTGGCTTCTCTGGTTTGGGCCCAAGGAATCCATTTCCATTTCGGGCAACCCAGGCGCAGCAGCCCGGAAGCCAGGCCGACACGAGGAGCAACAAGGCAGCACAGGTTTTCATCGCTTGTCTCCTTCCTTGGTCTTGGGGGGTTGGGGCTTCGTGTCGTCCCCGGCGATGTCGAGGCCGAAGAAGCCGAGGACGAAGTCGGCGAACTGGCCCGGGCTGAACCCGAGCCGCACGCTCGGCCCGAGGAGCAACGCCGCTGTCACGTCCACATGCACGTCCAGCGCCTCGATGGCTCTCCTCTTCACCTGGTTAGGGCTGGGAGCAGAAGAACCATACTTGTGGTAGGCGAACCTCGGGATGGAGGTAACGTCAAAGAGCACGATGCTCTTGGTCACCCGCACGCGCTCGGTGCGTCCCCACAGATCCCACGTGCCTTCGTTACAAGTGGACGTGTAGGTGTAGAAGTTCTTCAGCGCGCCGTCCTTCTCGATATCGTTCTCCTTCCGCGGGTCTGGGTTGAAGAGCATAAACGGCAGTATCCCGAACCCGGCGTGAATGTAGTTCCTTTCGACCACCTCCCTGCCCTCAATTCCCCATTTGCCGGGGACAATTGTCCAGCCGGCCCCGGTCGTGAGCCAACGAGTGGCGTGCACCTCGAAGGCGGGACCCAACATCCCAAACCCGCCCAGCGCGGTGAAGCAGTCGCGGAAGTCGTTGCCCCTGTCCTTCGCGTACTTGCCGAGCCCCGCGCAGCCCGCGCAGGCCGCAAGGACAATCATGCTCATCAGTCCTCTGGCGTTCATCTCCTGCCTCCTTTCGTTGGTCTCTTCACCGCGTGGCCCCATTGCCTTGGCCAGCTGGCCTTTTCGGAGCAGCCTCTGAGCTCGTCGGGCGGCTTGGCCGCTAGAACCGCGCGCGGAGCCAGTTCCACCCTTCCTTGATCAGGTACGGCGGCCCGCCGAGGAGGTAGTGCGCACCGACCGAGCCCACGGCGACTGGAACGGTGAACACGTGGCAGGCGACAGCCAGACCACCGAGGTAATCATTGTCGAAATCTCCCAGAGCCGCCCTCACGAGGAACTCCGGCCCCGCGACGAGGAGGCCAGCCGGGACTCCCACCGCGGCTCCGGCGACTCCGCCGATGACCGCGCCCCCCGTCGCCGGCACATGGACGAAGGGCGAGTGATCATAGGCCAGGGGCCAGATGCGATCGAGGTGCAAGTCGAACGTCCCCTTGAAACTCGGCATGTCGCCGCACGCCGAGCCGACGTTCATCAGGACAGCCAGGAACACAACAGTCGCGACGGCTTTCATGGCAACCCCCTTTCTTCTGTCAGTTTGCGACACCGTGGGCCACGGCCAGCCCGTAGGCGTGGGACCAGGGCTTGGGCTGCGGCACCCGCCGCAGCGAGCCGATGGCCGCGTCAATCTCGTTGCGGAGGCATCGGGCCTGCTTCAGGGCCTCGCCCAGGTCGTTGGTGGTGAGGAGTGCTCTGAGCTGTGCGAGGTCGGTCTCCAGGTAGCTGATGAGGCGGGGCGGGAAGCAACGGTTCGTAACCATGGGCATCTCCTTGGAACATCGGGCGACTTGCGACGGCGAGCGACTGCCCCTGCCTGCCGAGGCGGGAGCCTAGAGGCCCGCGAGCGAGGCCATGAACTGCTGGGCGCCGGACCCGGCCTGCGAGGCAGCCAAACCGGCCAGCGCGTTCCTCAGGCCGTCCAGGCAGGCACCAAGGACCACGAGCCCGCCGATGGCGAATGCCGCCAGCGCCAGGACTGCGACCAGGACTTCCGTGCCGCTCTTGCTCATTGTCTTGCCTCCTTTGGGGGTGTCGTTCGCTTCTATCCTGGCTAAGAGCAAGAGGCGTGCCAAAGGCGACCCGGCAGGGGAAGCATTGTCGTGAGCATGCCTAAGCAGTTGCGGGCACAAGGCTTACGGCCCCAGCCAGACGTGGAGGGGTTCCGGGTGGCTGCGGGGATGCGGAGCAGTTGTTGAGGAGGGGAGAGAGCGCTGCCCGCAGAAACTGCGGGCGGCGTCACTGCCGGGCTTTTCGCGCCGCACGGAGATGCTCCTCCAGGCCAAGCTCGCGGATGAGCTTGAGGAGGGTGTTCTCGGAGGACCGGTCCCAGTGCCCGGCGATCCGCGCGACGTCGCCGCCGTAGTGGTCAATGAGGGCCTTGAGGTACTCGCGCTTGGCGTAGTCAATGTGGGCGGGCCATTCGTGCTGGTGGGTGCCCGGCGGCTGGGGCGTGGCGAGGGCACCCCTCAGTGCCTGGGGGTCAATCACGTTACCCGCAACGCGTGACGCGTGATGCGTGAGAGGGGAGTCGGACGGGGGAGCAGCAAGGCCGGACACCGGGGAAGGGAAATCGGCAGGTTGGACCTCCGACCCCTCGGCGAAGGCGAGGGCGTGGCGGAGGGCGTTCTCCAGCTCGCGGATGTTGCCGGGCCAGGTGTGGGCGCGGAGGGCGGCCAGGGCCCTGTCGGCCAGGCGCGCCCAGGGCTTGCGCGCGTCCGCGCACACCCGCTCGAAGAGGCGCTGGACGAGCGCCGGCAGGTCCTCCGCGCGCTCCCGCAGCGGCGGCAGCTCGATGCGAATGACGTTGAGGCGGTAGAAGAGGTCCTCGCGGAAGCGTCCCTCCTGCACGCGCTTCGCGAGGTCCTTGTTCGTGGCCACGATGATGCGGACGTTGACGGAGAGGTCGCGGACGCCGCCGAGCATCTTGAAGGTCTTCTTCTCGATGACGCGCAAGAGCTTGGCCTGAAGCTCAGGCGAGGCGTCGCCGATCTCGTCGAGGAAGATCGTGCCTCCGTCGGCCAGGGCGAACAGGCCCTGTTTCTCCTCGTCGGCCCCCGTGAAGGCCCCGCGCGCGTGGCCGAAGAGGTTCGACTGGATCAGGTTATCGCTGCCGACCTCGGCGGTGAGGCCGACTTCGACGAAGGGGCCATCGCGCCGCCCGCCCAGGTCGTGGACCACGCGCGCATAGTAGCTCTTGCCCGTGCCCGACTCGCCGCACAGGAGCACGGTTTCCTCGGAGGCCGCGGCCTTGCGCACCCGCTCCCAGGTGCGGCGCATGGCCGGGCTGACGTGAAGGTTGGCCTCGGGTACGCCCGCGCCCGCGGCCGGCTCCCGGCGCTCGCGGAGCCGCCGCACGTAGTCCAGCAGGATGTCTATGAAGTTCTCGTAGTGGAACCTGTTCTCGTCTCGGAAGGCGAGGCGGAACGCACCGCGGAGCCCTCGCACTTCCGCCTGGAGTTGCCCGGGTCGGAAGGCATAGAGGACGCGCGGGAGCAGGGCCGCCAGCGCCCCGTGGAAGACGCCGAAGCTGTTGGCGAAGGCCCGCTCGGGCTCGCGACCGCTCCGCCGCAGGGAGTCCACCATCTCCTTCTCGCCCCGGTAGGCGACGGCCATACGAAGGAGCCGTTCGCTGGAAGCGGGGTCCGCGGCCAGGGCGTAGAGGGCGCCCGTGGTGGCGCCGACCACCTGGTTGACCAGCCAGAGAATCTGCTCGTGGAGCCGGCCCCCGCTCGCCAACGTGCTCTGGAGGATGTCGGGCATGTGCCTCCTGAGCACCGCGTCTGTCAGCTCTGCCCCCACCGCATGCGCCACGTTCTGGCCACACACCTCCTCGGCGAAGTCGTAGAGGTCGTGGAGCACGGAGTAGAAGATGAACTTGCCGCCGGCCCGAATGCGCCGGAGGTACTCGCGCTCCCCGGCCCCCCGCCAGACGATGAAGGCCTCCCACACCGCATCGTCGTCGGCGAACTTCGGGCAGCGCTGGCGGATGACAGCCATGGCTGCCTCGGCGATGCGGAAGCTCAACCGGTCGTCGAACGCAGGTCCTGCCGGCGCCGCGGGCGCCGCCGGGACGCGCCCGCCGAGCAGCCGCTCGAGCTCCCGCGCCAGCTCGGCGGCACTCGCACAGCGTTCCCCCGGCTCCTTCGCCATCAGCCGCTCGACCAGCGAGGCCACCGGCGCGGTCACGGCGGGAGCGGCCCTGAGGATGGTCGGGACAGGCTCATGGAGGTGTTTGTACAGGACCGCCATCGCCGTCTCGCCCTCGAACGGCCGCTTGCCCACGAGCATCTCGAACATGGTCACGCCGAGGGAGTAGAGGTCGGAGCGCGCGTCGAGCTTCTCCCCCTTGCACTGCTCGGGACTCATGTAGAGCGGAGTGCCGATGAGGCCGCCGTGCCGCGTGAGGTCCGACGCCCCCCGCACGGACCTTGCCAGCCCGAAGTCGCCGATCCTCAGCCCACCGCGTCGGTCCAGGAGCAGGTTTGAGGGCTTGATGTCACGGTGCAGCACCCCACAGGCGTGTGCGGCGTCGAGGCCCCGCGCGGCCTGGAGCACCAACTCCAGTGCTCTGTCTGCCGGCATCCGGCCCTCGCTGTCCAGCAGGTCCCTCACGCTCCCGCCGTCCACGAACTGCATCACGATGAAGTGGTGGCCGTGTTCCTCCCCCACGTCGTAGACTTGGACGATGTTGGGGTGTTCCACCTGGGCAGCGAGGCGGGCCTCGAGCAGGAACCGCTCCAAGTCGCCCGGCCCGCCCGTTGTGAAGCCGGGCAGCAGCAGCTTGAGGGCCACGGGGCGCCGGAGCTTCACCTGCTCCGCGCGGTATACCACGGCCACGGCGCCTTGGCCGATGCGATCGAGGATGCGGCAGCCGCCCAGCATGGCGCCCAGAAGGGGGTCGCGGCCGGACAGCACCCCTGCCCCGCGCAGCTTCGCCGCCACGTCGGCCTTGCACTTGGGGCACTGCAGCGATTGCGGGGTCGTGCCAGAGGCGACCGTGAGGATGGCGCCACACTTGGGGCACACCACCTGGGACGGGGGAAGCTCCTGCGTGATCTCCCCGCTGACCCCTCCGCGGTCAGGTTGGTGCCCTTTCCGCATCACGTCGCCCCCTCCTTATCCCCGCACGGCCGACACGCCGACCTTGCCTGGCATAGTATCAGGCCCTTGCTGCAAGATCAAGTGCAATCGCTCCAGCCTAGGGTGTCACGAAGAAACGTGTCGTTGTCTTGCGGGTAGGACGCTGGCCCGGGCAACTGTAACGTCGATCTCGGCCAGGAGTCAGGTACGAACGCTGCCGCGCGCGTACACGCGCTTGCCGTAAGGGCTGAAGACAGAAGACAACGGAAGGCCTATGCCGATCTTCCGGCCCGGGCTGGCCATCCACGAGCATGAGGACCTTCCCGCCCTTGCGTGTCACGCAGGCGTAGTGGAGCCAACCCTTGCTGATGGCCTGGGGGCGTGGTACGTCGGCCTCCCACACGTCTGTCGGGAACGTGCCGAGCCCCTCCTCCCGGACCCCACCGTGCCCCTTCTGCCGCTGCCGCGACCCGCCCGAGAGCGAGCAGATAGAGAATTACTCCCGCCCAACTCACGCTTGCGGTTCGCGTGGTTCGTACTCCTGACAGGTGCCCGGCGGTGGGAGACGACCCCTGGCCGCGGCGGCCGGACCTGTGGGGATTGTAGGGGAGCTTCGCCGGCGCTTTCAAGTCGGACCCCGCATGCCGGGAGCCCGGCGGAGGTCAGGGCACGTGCTTCACCCGGTAAAGCACCCCATCCCAAACCGCGAGGTACTCCAGAGGGGCGAGACCGTAGAGAACTGCATCCACCCAACATGCGCGTGCGGTTCGCATGACGATCTCTCCTCGCAGGTGCCCGGTGGCAGATTCCATCACTGGGCCATAGCAACCACGCCCACAAGGCTTGTACTGAGGGTCGCCGGCGCTGTCAATCGACACGGTGGCCCAACAGCGCGGCGGCCAGGCTCATCGAGCAAGACGGCCACTGAGCCTGGTGCGGGCGAATTCTGACTTACATAGGCACGCCCCGCCTCCGGCTTTGTAGTGGTTCTTGTAGTGGTTTCCGTTCGGAATATGCGGAATATTCGGAACAGGCGACATGGGGTTGCGCAGGAGCTATCTTCATAAGTGATTGACACTTATGGCTTTCTGGCGAGGCCATTCGCCCGACGCATCCATGAATCGCACTCTAGAGGTCGGGGGTTCGAATCCCCTCGTCTCCACCATTCGAAGTCATTGTCAAGCAAGAGTTTCCGTCGGAGGACCTTTCTTCAAGCTCGGTGGCTCTGTAGTGGCTTTGTAGTGGTTTCCCGCCCAGGATCGTGCCAAATCTCCCTTCAGAACATGTTTCCGTCGGTTGTATCACGTTCTATCGCGCTGACGTAGGCTCTTCCGCAGATATGACTTGAGGCATGGCTTCGCCATGGCGAGGGGCACTCGGCCGCGCGCGAGCGCTAGAGCGCATTCAATGATCGCGCTCACTCGGCAGGTGAGGCCAAGGGGAGATGTCTCCCGACGTGCAGGCTTCACTCACGATGCCCGTTGTCGGCGACGCGAGGAACCACGGCCAGGCCATCGTCACGTCCCGCTTGCCTGCAAGGCGGGGGACTCCCGGTCTGGGGGGCAGCACAAAGCATCCAAAGTTCCGTCCCCGCGCCCGGGGGCAGTTGACTCTGCGGGAGGGCAGGCGCTACAGTGGCCCACGGAAGGGCCGGCCATGACCGGCCTTACCACTGCCTCGGCAGCGGGATCTGGTGCCCCCGAGTCGGCCATGCGGGGGGCGAGGCGATGATCGGACTGCTGAGGAAGTAGGAGTCTGCCGTCTTTAGCGACACAAAGGAGTGGCTGCCATGAAGAAGCAAGCACTGCTCATCGCGCTCGGAGTAGCGATCGCCCCCTCGATGGCGCCCACCAGGGCCGGGAGGGCCTCGGATGACGGGAAGCACTACAGGGTTTTCATCCTCGCCGGGCAGTCGAATGCACAAGGCAAGGCCCCCGTCAGCTTGATGGAGGCTCAGGCCGAGGCGCCCGCGACCAGAGATCTATACAAACACTTCCGCAAGGACGGCAAGTGGATCGTCCGTGACGACGTTCTCTGTCTGTACAAGGCTAAGAAGGGCGGG
>Ga0194125_10011945_pt1 | contig 11538 bp, 10 predicted proteins | sample TA2KigC250mmetaG_FD_148626 | JGI IMG/M metagenome (GOLD analysis project Ga0194125, IMG submission 148626) | Freshwater microbial communities from Lake Tanganyika, Tanzania - TA2015034 Kigoma Deep Cast 250m | ecosystem: Environmental > Aquatic > Freshwater > Lake | place: Tanzania: Lake... | reverse complement strand
CAGGCTGGTTAATTGAAAAACAATGGTTCTATAAAAACTGAACTTAAGCAGCCTGGCATTAAAAAAAAGATAAACATTATCGCAAAGAATCAGGATCAACATAGTCTTAATAGCCAGGCCTGTTGCCCCGGCATTTAAGCCCCAAAGCGATTTTGGGGCGATCAAAAAATAAGTAAACGGCAATCCCAGAAGCATAAAGAAGATATCAATATTGCGGTGGAGGCGGGTCTGGTCAGCAGCCAGAATAACCGAGCTGCTTAGCTGGCCATAATTCTGGTACACCGGGTAAAGGGACATAATAGCCACGGGGATAACCGCGCCGGCGTACTTTAACCCTCCCAACAAGCTAACAACCTTATCTGCCTGCACAATAATAAAACAGGCAAAAAAGGCGGTAACCGAGAACAACAAGGGAATATATCTATGGAAAAGCGACGCCATCTCTTTTAAGTCTTTCTTTCCAAAGGCAATGGAAAACTCCCGCATTAATAGCGGGCTCATCGCGCCGGTAAAAATAAAACAAAACGCGCCTAATTGGTAGGAAAGGCCAAAAAATCCCTGCTGTATGCTCCCACCGTAAAACTGTAACAGCCATCTGTCTAAAACCCCGACCGCCAAGCCCACGACAGCGCGGGTAAACAACGGGTGGCTGTAGTTATAAAATTCCTTAGCATAGGCCCGGATTTTTCCGGCGGCCAGGCGCCATAATTTCAGTATGGGGTATTTATTTTTTTGCATAATCCAAACGAGCGTTCCAATCAAAATAATAAAAAGAAAATACTGGTAGTAAAAATAATTGCTTAAATTCATCTTTCCCGTCACATAAAGCGTAATGATTAAAAATAATCCTAAAATTTTATTAAATAAGCGCCCTTTTTCCGCAGGAACGGTCAAGCCAAAGGCATCGGTCATTTTAGAAAAAATATTAATCATCCAGCTGAAAATGCCCCAGCCGGCCGCAAGATAAACATAAAATATTTCCTGAGACGGCCATAAATACCTGTAAGTTGAGCTAAGATGAGAAATAACTACTACGCTTAGAATCAAAAGCGATACCAATAACATAAAATAGGTATAGAAGATTACCAGGCCGCGGTCCTCTCTTCTTTGCGAAAGTTTCGTATAAAAGCACACTGAAGTCCCTGAATCAAAGAAGATGACCATTTCGTTAAAAAAATTGGTCAGGAAGCTGAAATTCCCGTAGGCAAACGGCCCTAAGCCCCTGAGTATAAACGAGGCGCTGGCCAGGCTTATGCCTTGGCCGGCGATGTTTACATATAGTTTATAAAAATATCTTTTCTTAAGAGAATCAATATGGCCTGTTTCCATCGGGCTTATTTTTTCGCTCTAAAATACTGCGTTTTAATTAATTTATCTTCATTTAAACCTAATTTTAATTTATCATTGCATCGCCTTAAACCCTCAAGGACACAACCCTGGAACTCATCATCTGTCATTGCAGTCATATTTATACGCAGGTCTTGGCGGTCGCCCATACGCAGCAGGTAATCTTCTTGTCCTTTTATAAACCCATTTTTTAAGGCGTAATCATACACTAAGGAGCCCGGCTGCGGCAGAAGGTATCCTGCAGAGGGATAAATTTCATTTTCGATGCAACAATCAAATGTATTCCTGATAGTTTCGGCTGTCTCTTGAGGGTACCCTAAGACTAAACTAGTCCACACGGCAAGGCCTGCCCTATGAAACAATGCCGTTTGTTTTGAAAACTGTTCTACCGTGGCATGTTTATTCATATCTTTCAAAATACCCTCATCTGCCGATTCCAAAGAATACAGCACGCCAACGCACCCTGCCTCCTTCATCTTTTTCATTATAGCAATGTCTTCCTCGTCTTTGAATAAGTCAGAGCGGCAATTCGCAAACCAATAAAAATGTAAATCTTTAGCAATAATTTTTTCCACCAATTCAAGGGTCTGCTTTTTAGAAAAGAAAGTCAACTCATCCCAGAAAAAGATATAATTCAACGAGTATTTTTTAATAAGGATCTCGATCTCTGATGTTATGGATTCAGCCGACCTGTATCTGTAAGGCAGCCCCTTAAAAACATGGTAACAAAAACCGCAATTGGCGATACAGCCTCTTGCGGTATTAACCGGCAAAGCACTTACTTTATCCCGGGGTAGCATTAACGGTTCGCTGACACTTACCTTGGAAGCCTCCAGGTATAATTCAATATCAAAAATAGAAAAATCTATAAAAGGGAGTTTTGAAATATCTTTGATCTGGGGCCGCCGCGGCGTAGATACGGACCCGGAGTTTTCCTTAAAAAATATGCCCGGGACAGTATGTAAGGAACTGCCTTGTTCTATGGCCCTTAATAAATCAACTATAGTTTCATCCCCCTCTAACATAACCGCTATGTCAACTTTTGTATGGGACAGGAGTATCTCCGGTATGGAGCAGGCAACTGAATTACCGGCGATAATTTTAGTTTCAGGATGGTTTTCTTTAATCACAGCGGACAAAGTCTTAATAATTTTATAACCCGTGACAATACAGCCCAGGCAAATAACGTCATAGCTGTTATTGCGCAGGAACTTTTCTACATATTCATCGGAATATCTATGGCCATCTATATCTAATAAATCAAATTTAAACCCCGCATTCTTCATCGCGGTGGTAATATAACCAAGGCCTATGGGAAATAATTTCTCCGGTGATTGCGGCCGTAAAGAAACATTAATTACTAAAATTTTCATAAATTACTGGGCCTTTCTCATTTTGTATTGTCCCATAGCTCCTGGTCGTGCAATTTTCTGCCGGTTTTTACTTTATCCGGGATAAAGGCATGCGGAGGAACGATATGCCCGAGGGCGATATCCATAAATTCCTTTTCGCTAATTCCAAGCTTATCTAAAAACCAGCCCATACTTGCCGGTTTTTTGCCGTCGTACTCCTGCGCCAATTTTAATCCCTCTTGCCTGGAGAGCTTCTTATTTCTAATATCCATACTAACCAAATGCGCTGTCCTGCCGAATCCTTTTTTTATAAATAAAAGATAGTCTCTCATCCCATACAACATACATTCAATTTTTTGATAGCCATAATCTTCGGGTATCCCCTCTACTATATCCCATTGCCAGTCTAATTCCCTTCTTATGAGTTCGGCCTGTTTTGGCACATCCCAGGGAATATAACTACCGAGGCACACCGAGCGATAACCGATATTTTTTAGCTCTTTTAAGGAGGGATACCTGTAAGGATCCAGGTCTCTTTTATCTACAGAGCCTCCCAGATAGTTATACATATCATCGGCGGTTATCCCTAAGTTAACGAGCCTTTTGAACCTGGCCTCATCCACCTCTTCCGGCCTGTCATAACTATAATAAGCAGAGGTATATTCTGCGTTAGGCTCTCCCCAGAATACCAAGGGAATATTGAATTTAACGGCTATCTGCATCGGATAAGCGAAAACTCCCGTATGGCAATGCCAGCAAAAATCCCCTTTACGCTTAAATGATTCAAGCATAAGCTTTTTCACCACTTTCCAATTGCTGCGAAAGGTCAAAATATCTACGCCTAACTTCTTAATAGTTTTTATCCGGTTCTCTAAAATCCTGGGCCTTAAAAAACCATGGTCAAAACTAACCAGTAATGGCTTAAGGCCGTATTTCTTCGCTAAAATATACGCCGTAAAGGTGCTGTCCTTGCCGCCGCTAAATGGTATCAAGCAATCATATGCATATTTACCCCGGTATTGCTCAATAAGCTCTACTAAAGCTTTTTCTCTTTCCTTCCAGTCTATTTTGGTTTGTTTCAGCTCAGCCTGCCTGCATGCGCCGCATACCCCTTTCTCATCAAAGACTATCCTCTCTTGGGTTTCGGGCATGACACACCTGAGACAGCGTTTCAGTTCCACGTTAACCAATCCTTTCTTTCTTAACCAGGGCTTTCATTGAGTTTACCATACCTAAGATAATGCCATCAATGTATTGGCCTTTACATAACCACTTTTCCTTTTCCACTCCCTCTTTATGAAATCCGGCCTTTTCGAAAGCTCTTAGAGAACCGGTATTATGCACGTAACATCCTGCTATTACCTTATGCAGGCCCAAAACATCAAAGGCAAATCTGGTAACCAAGGAAATTGCTTCCGTAGCAATACCCTTTCCCCAATACCCCTTTTCCCCGATAAATAAACCGATACTGGCAAAACTGTGCGCCTTGTTTATGGGGCCGAGCTTGATATTGCCTATATGCATATCATTATCCTTCAAACAAATAGCCAAAAGGATCTCGTCATCTCTTGCTATTTTTTCCTGCACATATTGCCTGATGGCCTCGGGTGTTTGCGGTACATGACGGCTTTCTAAGTATTGGTTTATCTCCGGGTCATTTAACCAGCGATGATAATTATCGTTAGCGTCGCTTAAGCGGATTTTTCTTAAATAAATTTTTGAGCCTTCTATGAGGCGCTCATTACGCTTATTCATTTTTTCCAACCTATGCCGAAATCAAATTTAGAATTAAGCTCTCTAATCCGGGGGTTAGCGTCTAATATATTAATTATTTCATCAAGGTTGCCAAACCGGCCGGCAGCTTTTAGGGTCTGCATAATAAATTTTACTACCTCAAAGTCTTCTGGGTAGTCAACGGTAAAGCGATATTTTGAATAGTCCCTGGCGTTATCAAGCTGAACGGTCTTAAAGCCGTTATTGTATTTCCAGAAATAAAAGGTTACGTGTTCTCTGTCAAGCGGGTCCCTGGCCTGTTCATGCGCGCGGCTAAGGGCGGCCATGCTAAAAACTTCCACATCCATCCCATCGGGAAACTTTCTCGTCTGGGGAGGCGCTGTATTAGCCGCGTAATCGGCCTTGTTTTCAAGATAAAGCCTTATAGTATTATCAATTATAACCGGATCCAGCAAGGGGCAGTCGGCAGTCAACCTGATAATTATCTCAGCGCTAAACTTTTTGGCGCATTCATAGTACCTGGACAACACGTCATTTTCAGGGCCGCGAAAATATTCTATCTTATTTTTTTTGCATAATTCCTCTATTTTATCGTCTTGGGCAGAAATACTGGTTGCGATAAGTATCTTATCAACCATTTTGGCTTTTGTTACTCTTCTGACCTGATGGAGCAAAAGCGGCAGGCCATCAACTTTTTTTAAAACCTTTCCCGGTAACCTCGTAGAACTCATCCTGGCCTGAATTATTGCCGTTATCATTTTTCTCTTTCTAGGTCAACCTTTTGAAACCTTCATGCCGGATAGAAGTCTTAAGCCTGCTGGTTAAATCATTCTTCTTTATCGCCTTAACCATTAGCCCAAAAACAGTATCGACATTATCCAGATACTTATTTACCAGCTTTTCATTATGGGCGCCGGATACATAAACGCTATTTGCCGCAAGATAGCCCCTCTTTAACATTTCCTGCGTAAAAAGAGTGTATAAAGCCGAGTTCTTATCTTGGTATTCAAGTTTAAATGTTATCAAAGGCTTAAATTCGGTAATATGGACTTTTAGGCCGTGGCGATTGACCAAAGACAACCATCCCTGACCAATCATACTCCCGATTTTATCTAAATGTTCCCAGATTTTGTTCCGAGTAATCTTGTCTATTGTTTTTAAGGCCGCGGCAAAACCTACCCGCTCTGTCCAAAAGGTGCTGCTGATAAAAGTTTCCTGGGCCTGGTCCATAATTTCTTTTTTTCCGATTACCGCGGAGATGGCATAACCGTTTCCCATGGCTTTGCCATACACCACTATATCGGGCTTAAACCCGGTTAATTTATAAACCCCGCCGTCGGTCACCCTCCATCCCGAAGTTATCTCATCTATTACGGTAATAATTCCTTTTTTACGAGAAACTTCCTGAATGGCATCAAGAAAATCTTTCCCAGGAAAATCATATCGCGCCCCTTCAAAAACAATAACTCCGATATCCTCTTTTTCTGTTATCTTCGCCAGCTCCCCGATATCATTATACCTGAATGGAAAAACCGTATTTTTTAACCCCCGCGGGACTCCTTTCGGCTTAAGGCCGGGGAGTAAATGGTCGTTTAAGCTGTTATCGGCCGCGATATTCGCGGCCAGATACCAGTCCGACCATCCGTGATAGCCGCTAAAGGCGACTTTATCTTTACCGCTGAACGCGCGGGCAATCCTGACGGCAATCGCCATTGCCTCCGCGCCGGTCCGGGCAAACTTTACGCCTGCGGCAAAGGGATTGAGCGCGAGTAACTTTTCCGCCAGATAAACCTCTTCGGGCGCGTTGAGGGTTGAACTTACTCCCTTCTCAATCGCCTGCTCAACAGCCCTATTCACATCGTCATCGCCATATCCCAATATGGCTGTGCCAACCCCCATTTGAGCCATATCAATAAATTTATTTCCGTCCAGGTCCCAGACCTCAACGCCTTTGGCCCTGCTAAAATAAGTCGGCCACAGGTCAGGGGCGTATCTGGCAGGCCTTTTTGATAAAAGGCCGTTACCGCCTGGCATAGCCCTTATTGCTCTTTGCCATAATTTTAATCCGGTATTCATCGTTCCCATTATTGGCCTTATATCCATTTGTGGTACCATAATTCAGTGGACTTGGTCAGGAACCCCGTGTTTTGATAAAGCCGCTGCGCGCCATAGTTCCTGCCCTGGGTAACCACAAACAATTTAGAGATTTTTTTATCAATTAAAATATTAAATATGGCATTTAATAGTAATTTTGCCAGGCCCTTGCCCTGGAAGTCATTCGCTACGCCGAATAACCCAATGTTTACGGTATTGGAAATGTTATATCTTATGGTACAGAACCCAACAGGGATACCGCTATGGTATAGACAGTAGCACTCATTATCAAATTGCCCTAGCACCCCCTTCTCTACCCAGTTCTCGTAAAAATCCTTCACTCTCTCAGGGTCAAAATTTATATCAAAAAAATATCTGCTCTGAGGGTATAGATTGCCACTAATTTTTTTCAGTTCTTCTATATCGTCTTTCTGGGCCTTATTAAAAGTGATATTAGCGGGCAGGCCAAAGTTATTATTTTTTTCTATCAGGGATTTCTCAAAGGTTAACCTGATATCAATAAAATTGAATCCGTTTCTCTCGGCCACCCTTACGCTTCTGATATCATGGCAATTACATAAATACTGCAACAGCCTGATATCCTCTTTTTTTATAAATCTCTCTATTCTATGCAGGATATTTTCGCTAAGGTGCTTGGAGCTTAAATACGCAACCGGAAAACCCCAGAAATCAGAATCCCAGTTGAGCCTGCTGATTAAGTCTACTATTTCTTGAAAGTCAAAATCCTTATTTTTAACTATGGAATATTCATCTCCGGTAAAATATTTATTGCTGTCCTTGCTCTTGTAATCAATGACAATATCTGCCAAAGAAAAATAATCTTTTATTTCATCCATAGTTACAGTGACTATCTTTAAGCCCTTCAAAACAAAATACCATTCCTTGGGCAGGCCATTTGAAATTACCACATCTATTGAGTTATTAATTAAATAATCGCTGGTAAGCTCCTCAAGGTTAATTATTTGAAACTTACCGCCGCAGACATCCAGCCCTTTTGCGAGTTCCCTGGAGTAATCATTATTCTTATGCTCCTGTAAAATAAAAAGCTTATTCATAGGTATTATTTATTTGGCCTGCGAAAAACCTGTGTTCCCTTTTCCGCTTGCCTCAGGCGCAATTCTTTATTACCCATTATACGCTCAAGCCTACGGATCTCAAAAATGAGCTTCTTCATCTCTTCTTCTGTTATTGATACCGGCGCATCTACGCAATCCATATCCCCGCTTATCCGGTAATGTTTTTCTATAATTTGCGCCCCGCTTGCTACGGCATAGAGCGGCACGGATATGCCGGCAGTATGGTCAGAATAACCCACAACGCAATCAAAACCATTTCTTAAGGTAGAAATTGCCGCCAGGTTAGCATCCTCTTCTTTAAGCGGGTAAGCGGATACACAGTGTAAGATAGCAATATTTTTGGTTTTATTCCTTAGGATTTTATACGCCTCCTCTATTTCGGGTAAATTAGCCATGCCCACGGATAGTATCACTGTCTTTTTTGTATCGGCGACTTTGCGCAATAACCTGTGGTTTACTACATCAAAGGAAGCAACTTTGAATATGGCGCAGCCAATCCCCTGCAGGAAATCAACGCTCTCTTCATCAAAGGGAGTAGAGAAAAATTGCATATTTCTTTTTTCTGAATGGGCCTTTAATTCCCTGAATGCCTCAAAAGGCAATTCGCATTTCTTAAGAATGTCAAAAATGGGGGAATCTTTTGCCGCTCTCTTCTCGGTAATATAGGTTTGGAATTTAACCGCGTCCACGCCTGCGCGGGAGGCAGAATCTATCAGCTCTTTGGCAGACTTCAGGCTGCCATTATGGTTTAACCCTATTTCGGCAACCATATATACCTTGTTATCAGTTAAAAACCCGTATTCGCGCAAGTCCTTCATATTAAAACCTCACCAGCTGCTCATCCCGCCGTCAATCACCAGGTTATGGCCGGTAACATAACTAGCGGCGCCCGAGGAAAGATATAATACTCCTGCCGCTATTTCTTCAGCCCTGGCCATCCTGGCTAATGGGCAACGGTACGAATAGTTTTTTAAAAAATCTTTTCCCTGCGGATGTTCAGGGTTATAAATGCCTCCGGGCGATACGCAATTAACCCTGATGCCATATGGCGCCAGATGCGCCGCAAAATACCTAGTCATCTGGATTATGCCGGCCTTGGTAGCGCCATAGACTTCCGAGCTTACCCTTTTACAGTCAGTATAAATACGGTAATCCGGGCTAATTAGCCCATAAATGGAGCCGATATTGATAATATTGGCCTTTTGTTTTTTCTTTTTTGCCTGCTTAACATAATTCTGGAGGCATAGAAATGTGCCTTTAAGATTGGTGTCCATCACCCAGTCAAACGACTGTTCCGGGCGTTCCAAGAAAGGCTCAAAACAGCTCACGCCGGCATTATTGACCAAAATATCTATCCGGCCATAAGCTGAATAAAAATTGCTGAATGCCTTAACTACAGAATGGCTATCAGAGATATCCATAGTAAAATACTCGATCTTCTTTGACTTTAACATTTTCTGTTTGTTTAAAGCCAGGTCTGTGCCGATAACCCGCGCGCCTGCCCGCAGATAGGCCTTACAGATCGCCTGGCCTAATTGGCCGGTTGCGCCGGTAATTAAAACAACCTTGCCTTTTAAGCCAAAGAGCCTATTTAAAAAATTATTGTCCATTTATAATTAACTCATGATTTTGCGATAATCATCCAATACACCCAGCAATTTATCGGTATCTTTATAATATTCAATGGTTAGATACTTAACCGGATATTGCCGCGTAAGTTCGCGGACCTCTTTAAACATAGGCTTATCCGGCAGAAGATGGGCGTCGTAAGCAAGGCCGCCTTTATTAACCGCGTATTTAGCGATGTGCAGCTGGATTATCTCATCCATAGGCAGGCTTAAGCGGTATTCGGAATAATCTATTTTTTTATTAAGTGCCGTAATCCGGGCATGGGCAACGTCAAAAAGCAGGCGGATATGGTTATCCCTTACTATTTGCGTAATAAAATCTCCTTCGCTGATGTACCGGTAAGCGGGCGTGGGATAATAATTATTGTTTTCCACCCCAATCAGAACGCGCTTCTTAAGAAAGCTACGCAACCACTTGATATTATTCCTGGCATTTGACAGGAGTTCTGGCCGAGAATAAGCCCGCCCGAATGGCTGAAACATTCCATTTTTAATCTTTGCGTCTTTATATGCGCTGGTCATATGGAAAGTAACTAACTCTAAATCTTGCTTGGAAAGAATAGTAGAAGATATAATGTCCCTTTCTTCTTTATCCCACTTATGAATAATATTAGCCGCAAAATGCGCCAGTTGCTGACGGGGATACCTATATTTGCCATCTCCATTGCGATACTCTAAACAATCGCTGGCGCGGATAATCCTCTCTGCTGCCTGCCTGTCTTTAAATAAACTGGAAATTGGAGTCGCAAGCTTTAGCATTTATCTGCCTAAAATTTTCCTTACCGTGGCGATGACATAAGATACATTGTCCTCGGTAAGCTTTGGCGAAAGAGGCAGGCTTGTTGTCTGCCTGCCTATCTGCATGGCATTAGGAAAATCCCGCGGCTTCCAGCCAAAAGTCTTTTGATAATAAGGGTGCTCGGGTATGCTTAAATAATGCACCCCCACTCCGATACTATTTTTGGTCATTGCCTCCAAAAACTCGTCCCTGGTCAAGCCGGCTCTTTCTTTATCTATGAGTATAGTATAAAGATGATAGGCATGCCGAGTCCGCGCTTCCGGCTCTGCCGGTATGGTTACAGGCAAATGCTTGAAGGCATCCTGATAACGCCCCCAAACCTGGCGGCGGCGGCGCCAATATTTCTCAATGCGCCTGAGCTGATTAATCCCTATTGCCGCCTGAAGGTCCATCATATTATATTTAAAACCGGCCTCTAACACATAATAATGCCTGTAACCCTTGTCGCTGAAACGCTTCCAGGCATCAGCCGACATCCCGTGCAGGCCAAGGGTCTTAATGCGGGCAATATGCTTTTTATTCTGCGCCAGCACCATGCCGCCTTCCCCGGTAACAATGTTCTTGGTGGCGTAAAAACTTAAGCACCCAAAATCTCCGATAGTGCCGACATGCCGGCCTTTATACGTGGTTTCAATGGCATGGGCGCAATCTTCTATTACCTTAAGATTGCGCTCTTTTGCAATATCCATTATCGCGTCCATATCGCAAGGCCGGCCGGCAAAATGCACCGGCACAATAGCCTTAGTCCGCGCAGTAATCTTTCTTTGCACATCTGCCGGGTCAATATTCATTGTCACCGGGTCAATATCCGCTAAAACAGGCCTGGCCCCGGCATGCACAATCGCGTTTACTGTGGCGCAGAAAGTCATCGCGGTAGTAATCACCTCGTCGCCGTTTTTAATTCCCGCGGCCAAGATGCTTAAATGCAAGGCAGAGGTGCAGGAATTCAGCGCCGCGGCATACTTTGCCCCTTTATACTGGCGCATATTTTGTTCAAAACAGGCCACCCTTTCGCCAGTGCCAATCCAGCCGCTTTTTAAAGTCGCGGTTACTTCATCAATCTCGGGCTGCTCAATAAGCGGCGCGCCAAAAACCAGAAAGGGCTTTTTTGTGTCATTGGGTTTCATGTTTTTATTCTTAAGAAAAATAAATATAATATTGCAAAGATAAACGCCGATACTGAAATAGCCGCGCCAATTTTAAAACTTAAGGGGTCATAGGTAAAAACGACTTTGTGCACCCCGCCGGGCAAATAAACTCCTCTTAAAAGATAATCTGCCTGGTAAATTTTTTGCTCCCTGCCGTCAACAAACGCCTTCCATCCCGGATAATAGCTGTCTGATAATACCAAAAAACCGCCACTTTTTAGCTCCGCGTCTATCATCACCCTGGAAGGCTCATAACGGGTGATCGCCACCTTATCATTATCAATGGTATTAACTTTTATCTCTGATCCTGCTTCAGCAGGAAGCTCTTCCACTATTACT
>Ga0194125_10011944_pt1 | contig 11540 bp, 11 predicted proteins | sample TA2KigC250mmetaG_FD_148626 | JGI IMG/M metagenome (GOLD analysis project Ga0194125, IMG submission 148626) | Freshwater microbial communities from Lake Tanganyika, Tanzania - TA2015034 Kigoma Deep Cast 250m | ecosystem: Environmental > Aquatic > Freshwater > Lake | place: Tanzania: Lake... | reverse complement strand
CGCTTTCAGTCCGATGACGAATGTTGGCAAACAATACAAACTCACTTTGAAACCAGAAAGGGGAAAAACAAGCACAAATTATGTCAACTTATTTAATGGTTCGCATATATAAAGGAGGCATTTATGGAATGTCCGAAGAGTAAAACATTAGGGGATTATTTAGATGAGATGGCTTCCAAGTTTTCGGACCGAGAAGCTATTATCTTCAAAGATCAACGTTATACTTACAAGAATTTTAGAGATGAAGCCAATCAAATTGCCAAGGCTTTATTCAAGCTCGGTCTAAAAAGGGGTGAAAAAGTCGCTACCCTCATCAACAACCGTTCGGAGTGGTTGACGTTGGCTTTTGGTGTGGCCAAGGCAGGGGGAGTCTTAGTTCCCTTAAGCACTTTTTATCGATCCCGAGAAGTAGAATATGCTTTAAGGCATTGTGGAGTCAAAATCCTTTTCACGGTGGGGAAGTTCTTGGGTTTTGATTACATAAAGATGGTCAGGGAGATCTTGCCAACTCTTGAAACATCAGAGCCTGGTAAGGGTGAATTTGAAGGATTTCCAGACTTAAAATACGTCGTAAGCCTAGGAGAACAAACGAAAGGCACTTATACTTGGGGAGATTTCTTTTACTTCGGTGAGAATGTATCGGATGAGGTATTAATGAAAGTTCAGGCATCGGTTCAGCCAAAGGAATTGGCCTTTATTATGCTCACTTCTGGGACGACAGCCCATCCGAAAGCTGTTCAACTCGTTCACAATGCTGTTATTGAGAATAGTTTTAATATCGGAGAAAGACAACATCTTACTCCAAAGGACCGTTTATGGGTAGGGATCCCTGTATTTTATGCGATGTTTAATTCGAACGCTATGGGTGCAATTATGAGCCATGGTGGGACTATGGTCATCCAAGAGAGCTTCGATGCTGGAGAATCTTTACGTCTGATAGAAAAGGAAAAGTGCACGGTCATTTATGGTTTTTATAATATGATTGCTGCCATACTGAATCATCCGGATCGGTCCAAGAGAGACCTCCGTTCGTTAAGAACAGGTGAGACCATAGGTACACCAGAGCAAATACGTCTCATGGCAGAACTAGCTCCCAACATATGCAACGTTTATGGCCTCACAGAAGTACACGGGAACAGCCATCTGACAGATTCGGATGATCCTCTCGATCTGAGATGTAAGACTTCGGGGAAACTTCTTCCTGGTTTCGAAATGAAGGTTGCGGATGACGCAGGGCATCCTGTCCCGCCAGGTGAGGTGGGTGAAGCCTGTTTTAGGGGCCCTTATGTCACCCCTGGTTATTACAAAGACCCTGAGAACAATGCCCTTGCCTTTGATAAAGAAGGCTGGTTCCATACTGGCGACCTAGTCATAGAGGATAAGGATGGATACTTCTATTTTGTCACAAGAAAGAAGGACATGATCAAAACGGGTGGTATCAATGTCTCACCCGCAACCGTAGAGGATTTTCTCATGTCCCATCCGAAGGTAAAAGAGGTTCATGTCATTGGGTTTCCAGACAAGAAGAAAGATCAAGTTGTGATGGCGGTCGTTGAGCTTAAAGCGGGTGAGGAGGCAACTCAAGAAGAATTTATCCAATACTGTAAAGGAAAGATCGCAGGTTATTCCATCCCTGCTTACGTCTGCTTCGTTAGAGGAGAGGAGTGGCCTCGGACGGTGACGGGGAAGGTGCCCGGCAGCAAGGTCAAAGAACTCATGCTCCAAAAGTTTAAACCAGAAAAGTAAATTGCGATTCCCTCAAATTAGAAGATCACAACGGTAGTTTTATAAGGAGTGGAGACAATGGGTAAGTTAGCGCTTAATAAAGTGAGAAGCTTGGAAGAAGCCTTAAGCCTCTTGGAAGATGGAGCTGCTGTAGGGTTGGGAGGGTTAATTTATTGGAGAAGACCAATTAAAGCCGTGAGAGCCATTATTAAAAAGAGAGTAAGAAATCTCACCGTCGTAACCTTCATTGGAAGTATTGAAGTGGATATGTTAGCTGCCGCAGGTTGTATAAAAAAAGTTCATGCTAATCTTGTTGGCTTACAAGCATTTGGGATGGCACCAAATTTTAGGAAAAAAGTGGAAGGGAAGGAGTTAGAATATGTTGAGCATAGCGAAGGCTCTATTGTTCTGGCTCTCAAGGCGGCAGGAATGCGGGTACCCTTTCTTCCTACTAAAGCATTATTGGGAAGTGAACTTTTGAAAGTGAATAACTGGAAGACCTTTAAATGTCCGTTGACCAGTCAACTCTTAGTTGCGGTTCCTGCGCTCAAGTTGGATGTAGCTATTATCCACGTAACTCGATCTGATGAAAATGGGAATGCTCATTTAGAAGGGATAATAGGGATGGATCCCGAGTTAGCTCTGGCAGCGGAAAAGGTGATTTTAACAACAGAGGAGGTTGTTTCAACAAGAGAGATTATGAAGGAACCTTATAAAACCCGAATTTTTTCTCATCTCGTTGATGCAGTGGTTGAACTTCCAAAGGGAGCTTATCCGACTTCCTGCCTTCCCTTTTATCGCCTCGATACTCTCCATTTGCTGGAATATTCTGAGCATGCAGCAGAGCCTAAATGGATGGAGGCTTATTTAGCAAAAGGGGGTGACTCCTAAAGATGAATGTAGAATATACTATTGAGGAACTGATGATCAGCACTATAGCAAAAAGGATTGGGGATGGATTTCTTGTCGTAGAAGGGATTAACACTACGCTCCCCACTGCCGCTTACAGATTAGCTCGTCTAACCCATGCACCGCGAGCTACATTTCTAAGTTTGGCAGGTAACGTATATGTTAACGACCCTATAAGATTGTGTTTTGCACTTGAGGAGGAAGAAGCTCTTAAGCATGCCATTGGTTTCCAAGGATCAGAAATTCCTCCGTTGTATACGACCTTTAAGCACGACTTTGAAATGCTTCGATCAGCACAGATAGATAAATTTGGCAATGTCAATAGCACAGTGATTGGAGATTTTTCGAACCCAAAAGTGCGGCTGCCCGGCATTTCGGGGGTATGGGATGTCTTTGGCCTCGACGATCATATCAGATGCTATTTCCCAAGACATACGAAGCGAATTTTTGTTGAAAGAGTTGATTTTGTTTCTGCTTTAGGTTTTGGTGATGGTTCACCACAAGCAAGGGAAGGTATGTTAGGTAGTGGCCCATACGAGGTAATTACCAATTTAGGAATATTTCGATTTGACGAAAAGACCAAGGAGATGAAGCTCATCTCCCTTCATCCAGGTATTAGTGTAGATATGGTCAAAGAGAATACTTCTTTTGAGATGGTGATTCCGAAAGAAGTCGGTACCACAGAACCACCAAGTCATTACGAGTTAGAACTCATACGAACGAAGATAGACCCCTTGAACCTCAGGGCGATCGAAAGTGCCTCAGGGAAGGAGAGATTAGAGTTGCTCCGCTGGATATTAGAGGAAGAAAAGAGGTTGTCGGAGACAGGACGTTGGGAAGGCATCATACGATGACTGATCAAATTGGATAGGAGGGTAGAAATGAGCAAGGGTAAGAATTTAACCGAAGAGGAACTCGCGCGGATAGGGACACCAAGGATGGAACGAGCTATCGCTGCCATTGAAGCAGGCGAAAAGGAGAAGGCGATCAAGGAAGTCCGAGGGATGCACAATGAGTTCTTGTCAATGCATAATATTCTCCGGGATTGGATAGCGGCTATCTACTCTTACATTTATAAACGATATGGAGACGAGACCCTCTATGAGGTGAATCATGCAGCCTGTTCCTTCTGGTTGAAGGATCTGATGGAACTCTATCCTAAAGAATCGCCGTCACGGAGGACTCAGATGTTAGCTGCTGGTTTCAGGGGCCATCTTGTTCCTCTGAGGGTGGAAGAAGATGATGAGAAATTCACCATCACGATGCTCCCATGTGGGAGTGGAGGGAAGCTAGTTTTGGATGGAGGTTATAAGGAGCCGCGGAATCTTGCGCGAGTTAAGAAGGGACAGCCTCAAACGTTTTCAAAAGATGATTTTCCGGTCTATTGTACTCACTGCGCGTTTCAGGAAATTATACCGATCGAAGTACTTGGTTATCCTATTTTTATTACCGATTGCCCGGACGGAGATAAGATCGGCGACGAGCACTGCAAGGTATACATTTATAAGGATCCGAAAAATATCCCTGAGAAGTTCTACACAAGGCTGGGAAAGAAGAAAAACTAAGTTCGTGAGGTGAGGCATGAAACTTAAGGATAAAGTAGCTGTCGTTACAGGAGCAGGAAGAGGTTTGGGCAAGGCCTATGCGATTGCTTTGGGAAAAGAAGGAGCAAGGGTCGTTGTAAATGATGTTGTTCTTGACTCTACAAAGGCCGTTGTCGATCAGATTAAAACGACGGGAGGCGAGGCCATAGCAGATGGTAATGATGTGTCAAAGTGGGAAAGTGGAAAAGAGATCATCGAGACGGCCATCAAAACGTGGGGTAAGATTGATATCCTTATCAATAATGCAGCCATTCTACGAGATCGAACAATTTGGAACATGACCGAGGAGGAGTGGGATAGCGTCGTTAATGTCTGTCTGAAAGGGACTTTCATTTGCAGTCACTTCGCGGTTCCCTACATGCGGAAACAGGGGTGGGGTAGAATCATCAATGTTACCTCCGCTTCTGGACTGAATGGTTTCTTCGGCCAATCAAATTATTCTGCGGCCAAGGCAGGAATTGTAGGGTTGACAAAGACGATGGCAAAGGAACTGGGGAAATATGGGATTCGGGTAAACTGCATCTCTCCTAGGGCTCTGACCCCTCAGCTGCTGACCCCAGAGGTAATGAAGAACCTCAATATTAAACCTGGCGATAAAGAGGCCGATACGCCGAGTACGGCGATTGGAAAGATCCGATCCCCAGAGGCTGTCGCTCCAATGATCATATTTCTCGCCTCTGATGAAGCTGATTACATGACGGGACAGATCATCGGCATGGACGGAGGAGTGGCCGGGTTATAATCAATATTAAAATGGAGGAGAAAGATGATCGTTGATTTCCATGCGCACATCTGGGGCAAGGGTTTCATACCACCAGCTTTTTATGTCGAAACGGCACGGAAGTGGGCAGAGAAGGCTCCAGACAGGACGCCGGAGATGATTATGCCAAAGCTTCTCGAAGGCGTGATCGATGAAGATGGGAAGTTGTTTATTGAGAATATGGACCGAGCTGGAGTAGATGTTAGTATCATTAATATGACTGACTTTGGCGTCCATTGGTGCGGCGAAGAGCCACAGGTCCCCTTGGAGAAACAGATCGAGTTTTACGGGGAGATGCATCGAAGGTTTTCCGACAGGCTCTATTTCTTTGCTTTTTTTGATCCGAGAAGAAAGAATTGCACCGATCTTTTGGAAAGGGCAGTGAAGGATTGGGGTTTTATCGGATGTGGTGAGCTTAGTCCAACGGGTTTTTATGTTTCCGATGAAATAGCTCAGCCCCTTTTTAGAAAGTGTTGCGATCTTGGTATCCCAGTCTTCGTCCATATCCGCGCTGGCCACGGTACCGAGATGAAAGGCGAAAACCTAACGGTGAAGAATAGCGCACACCCGTTTCATATCAAGACCCTACAAATGAAATATCCCGATCTGGTGATCATCTTTGGACATGCCGGCTACGATCTCTGGTGGGAAGAGACATGCAGGATTGCACGGGGGTACCCAAACTGTTACCTCGATCTATCGGATTGGGATTTAGAGCTTTCTGGTCCTGGAAATCTCATCGCCAAGCTGGGGGGCATGCGTGACATGGTTGGGGCAGACCATATCCTTTTTGGGAGCGATCAAACATCGGGGAATCGCTTCTGTGGCGAGAAATCGAACTTACCGAAATGGGTGAACTTCATAAAGAATCTTCCCAAGGAAGCCAAGAAGTTTGGCTACTACTTTACAAAGGAGGAAGTGGACCTCATTCTTGGAGAGAATGCGAAACGAATTCTCCGCCTAAAGAACAAATCTTGATCGGGAGGAGTGAGAATGGTCATTCTAGTCACGGGTGGCAAAGGTTTTGTTGGCACAGCGGTTATTCGTCAGTTGGTCGATAAGGGTCACAAGGTCATTTGCCTTGATCTGAAAGCCACGCCGGGTAGGTTAGGCGATCTGGCAGGACAAGTAACAATGCTTGGGGGGGGAGTGCCCGGACTCGATGAGTTAGTGAAGATCATCAAGGAACACCACGTGAATCGGATCGCCCATATGGTCTTCTTTATGTCGGCTCCCGGCAGAGCCGATCAGATTCAGCCTGAGATCTCCACTATGGTGATGGGAACAGCGAATGTGTTCGAGGCGGCAAGGCAGACGGGTGTCAAGCGCGTCGTCTTCCCCGGTTCGATTCACTACTACGGTCCACAGTGGCTTCATGGCGAGGTCTACCTCAATGAAGAAAGCCCTAGTCTCGCAGAATCGATTTATGGAATCGGGAAGAAGATCAATGAAACAGTGGCTTACACTTACAATATGAGAGCCGGAATGAACATCATCTCGCTAAGGTTGCCAGCGGTCTATGGGCCAGGGGCGCGGGTGGGGGCACGGGGCGTCAATGCGGCTGCAGTCGAATGTGCGTTGGGTAAGCCGGCTGTCTTGCCCTATCCACCTCATGAAAAAGTTTGCGTTGCACACATAGACGATGTAGCTATCGCTCTGGTGACTGCTCTGCTTTCCGACAATCTTCGGCACTTTGTGTATAATATCGGGGGTTATACGCTCTCTTACTGGGAACTTGCGGCACTCGTCAAAGAGCTCCTTCCGGATGCGCAGATTTCTTTCAATGAAATAGGTGGAAAGACGGATCTTGCCTATCTTATCGATTATGGACGAATCAAGGAAGAGTTTCAGTTCGAACATCGGAATCTGAAGGAAGGGTATCTCGATCTCATCAATATGACGAGACGGGAAGCGGGCTTTCCTGAAGTGCAAGGTCGATGAAGGGAGGTATGAGGAGATGCCAGGGTTACGGGTTAGTTTGGAACCAAGTGTGCTGAGAGTAGGGAAGACAAGAGAAGAGGATGTATTGATCGGGTCAAAATGTAAGGAATGTGGAAAATATTTTTTCCCTCAGCGTAAAAGGTGCGCCTATTGTTGTGAGCCAACAACGGAACTGGTAGAGCTCAGCAAAGAAGGAATTCTAAGCAGTTACTCTCTTGTGGCAAAGAAAGCGAAATACTCATTGGTTGAACCGCCTTATATCCTCGGAGAAGTGAGAATTCCTGAAGGGATATTGATTTACAGTGTGATCAATGCAAAGAGTGAAGAACTTCAAATGGGGCAAAAGGTTAAATTGGAAACGGTTGAAATCAAGAAAGATGAGACTGAGAATAGTATCATCGCCTATAGTTTTTCGCTAGCTAAATAGAAAGAACAGAACCTTGAGAAATTGAAGGAGGTGCGGACGTGAGAAAGGTCTATGCCATGGGTATAGGGATGCATAAGTTTGGCCGTTTCACTGAGAAGTCATTTGAAGAGTTAACCTATCCAGCGATCGAGGGGGCCTTGTTGGATGCTGGCATGCCATTCAAGGATATTGAAGTAGCCTTTTGCGGCGTTGTCTACTCCTCCCTGTACGATAGCCGAAGAGTGATACAGCAATTTGGCTGGACGGGTATCATGATCCACAGTCTGGCACAAGCCAGTGGGAGTAGCGCCGCTGCTTTTCGACTCGGCTACTGGACAGTTGGAGCTGGTATCCACGATACGGCCCTCATTGTGGGATATGAAAAGCTCCCTAAAGGAATGCTGACGGGAACCCTTTTCCCGGGCATGAACCATCTCGACGTCATGGGATTGGATCCGATACCTGCCAGATTGGCCCTCGAAATGAGAAAAAGGATGAAAGAATATAACGAACCGATAGAGGCTTATGCAGCCGTGGCTGCCCAGGCTTCTGAGTATGCCTCCCTAAATCCTATGGCTCACTATCAGGAAAAACATACGATTCAGGATGTCTTAAACTCACCGGTCGTCAGCGAACCTCTCACCCTCTATATGTGCTGTCCGACAAGTGATGGGGCAGGGGCCGTCGTCATTTGCAGCGAAAAAAAGGCTCGCCAGTATGGAAAGAAGAGGGCGATTGAGATCGTGGGCAACGTTTGCGGCACGCCGCAGATAGAAGATCTGGTCGGGGGCCCAGGATCTGATATCGGAGGCGATTTCAAGGGAGGTAACTTAACAAAGCGACTGGTCCGTAAACTTTACAACGACGCGGCTATTGGACCTGAAGATATCGATGTGGCGCAGATGCATGACCCCTTTACGATGGCGACCCTCGTGGATTTAGAGGCTTTGGGTTTCTGTAAAGAGGGGGAAGCAGGCCGGTTCGTTCTGAAAGGAAATATTGGTCCAAGCGGAAAGATTCCTACCAATACAGATGGGGGTCTTTTGTGCAAGGGCCATCCAATGGGTGCCACGGGGACTGCTCAAGTTGCTGAAGTTGTGAAGCAATTACGTGGAGAGGCCGGGCCGAGGCAGATCCCCAATAACCCAAAGGTGGGTCTGACTCATAGTTCAGGGGCTGGTATGATTAACATAAACTTATTGAAGAAGTAAGGGAGGTAAGAAAGGGAGGTAAGAAAGGATGGATCTGAAAAGTTTGGGTGAACAGGCTCGGGAACTGCGGGTTCGCCTTGCCTTGAGGGGAGGCGTTGTAGGGGTAAAGATCCTCAAGAATAGGGAAGAGATCAAGGAAGTACCCAAGGTCAAGGAGATTAAAGAGAAATTAACAAGTTGCCAGAGGATTCAAATTGCCCGGATCATCGGCTGGACCACATGGGAGACGAAAGAGACAACTCCACCCTTTTGTAGCTATATCTTGGGTCTTTGCCCCATGCCAGAGGATATTCGAACAGGCAAGCTGACGGCGGGTGTTTGGTGTAAGACCCAGGAAGATGCCAGAAAGAGACATCTTGCCTTTCCCATCATTCCATCGGAGTATGATGCAGCTGTCTTTGGCCCGATGGAGAGGGCTACCTTTATGCCTGACGTTATCCTTATCTATGGTATCCCTTGCCAATTGATGATGGTTCTGGATGCCCTGCATTGGGTGAAATACGAAGTCAACGACTTTATCGATACAGGCGGCTCCTCGTGTGCCACGACGATCGGGAGGACCTTCACTACTGGAAAGGTTTCATTAGCGATTCCGGATTATGGTGAGAGGCGCTATGGCCATGTTCAGGATGACGAACTGGTTATATCGATGAAGCCAGAGAAGCTCGCAGAGGTGATGGAGGGGCTGGAAGGTCTCAGAAAGGCGGGGCTACCCTATCCGCTTCCTTTCTGGGGTATGCAGGCCGATACCTACCCTGGCTATCCCGATAATTACAGGGAGTTCTATGATAAAGAGATGGATAAATGGAGGAAGAAGGGATGAGTGGACATGGACTTTGACTTTTCGCCGGAACAGGAGAGATTCAGAACCGAGGTGAGAGAGTTCGCCCTGCAGGAGCTTGCCCCCCATTCAAGAACTTGGGACCGAGAAGAGAAATTCCCATGGGAGGCCGTGAAACTGATGGCCGGACGAGGGTACATGGGAACCTTGTTTCCTAGGAGATTGGGGGGTCAAGAGAAGAGCCATGTCGATCTGGGGATCGTTATTGAGGAATTGGCTCGCGGCGACATGAGCTGTGCATTTATCTGTGCAGTGCAGAATGGGTGGGGACAGGCACCCGTCAATTGGGGTGACAATTTTCTCCGTGATATAATTCAGGGAAATGAAGTCTTTGCTATCGCCTCAACCGAGCCTGGCATGGGATCCGATTCCACCGCCCCACAGACCAGCGGAATAAGAGAAGGTGATGAATACATTGTAAATGGGGTAAAGAAGTTTATAAGTTTTGCTCCCGTGGCGAGATTCACTGGCTGCACCTGTAGGACGTTACCTGGGTCCACCGGTATGAAGGGGATCAGCTATATTAAGGTTCCAATGGATAGTCCAGGAGTCAAAGTGACATCGATCTCCGAAATGGGGATGAGAGCCCATCTTTTAGGTACTATAGAACTTCAAAATGTGCGCGTCCCCATATCCCATCTCATGCTGGAGGAACATAAAGGGATGTATGGGGTCTTTGAGAAATGGAACCTCATGAGGGTGCTCAACACCCTCAACCCCTTGGGAGCTGCGCTTAAGTCCTTGGAAGAGACGATGGATTATGTTAAGCACCGGCAGGCCTTTGGCCGGCCAATTGGCAGGAACGAGGCGGTCCAGTTCAAGATCGTGGATGATTATATTGCCATAGAGTTAGCGAAAATGATGTGCTACAAGGCGCTCTGGCTTCTAGATCAGGGCCGGCGATCAGCTAAAGAAGCCGCCATGGCAAAGGCCTTCGGTACAGTCGCTGCTTTTCACACCGTCGATAACTGTATGCAAAACTTCGGAGCTTTAGGATATTCGTCTTTATCACCAATAGAACAGAGATTTCGAGATATCAGGGCGTGGCAGCTTGGAAATGGAAGTGTTGAGATGATGAAAGCCATTGTGGGAACGGAATTGATGGGTCCTGAGTATCAAGCATATAAATAAAGACTCGCGTAATCGTTTAAGGGAGGAGGAGAGATGAAGGGACCATTAGATGGTATTAAGGTTTTAGATTTAACACCATTTATCCCAGGGATCTACTGCACGATGCATCTGGGGGACATGGGCGCAGATGTCATCAAGGTTGAGGCCCCTGGTGGCCAACGCGGGTTATCGAATGCCATGGTCAAACGAGTGGGTGGGACAAGAAGACTCGAAAGAAACAAAAGAAGTATTGTTCTCAATTTAAGATCCGAAAAGGGCAGACAGATCTTTTACGAATTAGCTAAAGATGCGGATGTCATCGTCGAAGGATACCGGCCTGGTGTCGTCCATCGCCTAGGCATCGACTATGACACCGTTAAGAAGATGAACCCGAGAGTTATTTACTGCTCCATGTCTGGATTCGGACAGGATGGTCCTTACAAGGACCTTCCAGGCTTTGATACGGTCTATGTGGCGATTGGTGGGGCTTTAGGGGTCGTTGGGGATAGAGAAGGCCGGCCTGTTCAGCCCTTGAACTTTGTAGGAGATCTGGGCGGTGGTGGTTTACATGCGGCATTGGGGATCGTCCTTGCCTTGTATGCAAGGGATAGGATCGGCAGGGGACAATATATCGATCTTGCCGTGACGGACGGCGTGGTTTCGATGATGGCGCAAGCCTTCTCGCTTTACTGGTACGATGGGGTCCTTCCAGAAAGGGGTAAGGATTTTGATTCAGGGGGATTGCCTGACTATAATATTTACGCCACAAAGGATGGAAGGTACCTTACCATTGCAGCCCTTCTTCCGAGCTTCTGGGAGAACCTATGCAAGGCTATCGGCCGCGAAGATCTTATTCTCCTTCAAAGTGTAGGCGGTGAAAAGGCGCAGGAAGTCAAAGAAGTTCTTCAGGCAATCTTCCTGACAAAGACACGGGAAGAGTGGTTTTCAATTCTTTCGAAGGCCGATGTGCCGGCGGCTAAAGTGTACGAGTTGAACGAAGTGGAGAGAGATCCCTATGTGCTGCAGCGAAAGA
>Ga0194125_10011938_pt1 | contig 11543 bp, 12 predicted proteins | sample TA2KigC250mmetaG_FD_148626 | JGI IMG/M metagenome (GOLD analysis project Ga0194125, IMG submission 148626) | Freshwater microbial communities from Lake Tanganyika, Tanzania - TA2015034 Kigoma Deep Cast 250m | ecosystem: Environmental > Aquatic > Freshwater > Lake | place: Tanzania: Lake... | reverse complement strand
TGTAGTTCGGCCTTCAGGCGGTCTTCAGGGCTGCCAGGGCCGACAGAGGAACCGCGTAAACGCCGAACTACGAACGAGGGCGGGCGGCGCACAAATCCGTTACTGCACCCCAAGCCCAAAAACTGTTTGACTTTACGGCAGCTCTGCGCGTAAAATATGAGATTCGCGGAGCGCGGCACGGACTCTGCGCAGCCAGAGCGCGGGAGAGAATCTGCCCTTGCCGGACGACAAGAGCGTATCCATCGAGGAACTCCGCCGCCGCATTGACGAGATTGATGCGCAGGTGGTCGCCCTGTTGAACCAGCGGGGCGCGGTGGTGGTGGAGATCGGCGAGCTGAAGCGCCGGAACAGTGCGCGCATCTATGCGCCCCTGCGCGAGATCGAGGTGCTGCGTCAGGCGTGCGAGCGGAACAAGGGGCCGCTGTCCGATGCCGCGGTGCGGGCCATCTTCCGCGAGATCATGTCGGCCTGCATCGCCCTCGAGCACCCCCTCAAGGTCGCCTACCTCGGCCCCCACACCACGTTCAGCCACCTGGCGGCCCAGGCCAAGTTCGGGGCCTCCGTCGAGTACATCCCGCACCGCGACATCCTGGGCATCTTCCGCTCCGTGGCCAGCGGGGCGGCCAACCTCGGGGTGGTGCCTGTGGAGAACTCGATTGACGGGGGGGTGACGGACACGCTGGACGCGTTCATGGGCTGCACGCTCCAGATCTGCTCGGAGCTGTTGATGGAGGTGCACCACAGCCTGCTGGCCTCGCGCCCCGAGACGGTGGTGGAGAGGATCTACTCGAAGCCGCAGGTGTTCGCGCAGTGCGGCCACTGGCTGAGCGAGCACTACGCGGACGCCGAGCTGATCTCGATGTCGAGCACGGCGCGGGCCTGCGAGGTGGCGGCGAAGGAGGCCGGGGCGGCCGCCATCGCCCATTCGGCAGCCGCGGCCACCTACGGCCTGGCGGTCCTCCACAAGAACATCGAGGACACGGCGCACAACGTGACCCGCTTCGTCGTCCTCGGCCAGGACGCCTGCCCGCCGAGCGGGAGCGACAAGACCTCGCTCGTCCTCTCCGTCGCCCACCGCGCGGGCGCGCTGGTCGAGGCCCTCGAGCCCTTCCGCAACCACGGCATCAGCCTCACCCGCATCGAGTCGCGCCCCTCCAAGCGCAGCCCCTGGGAGTACTACTTCTTCGTGGACTTCGAGGGCCACCAGGAGGACGCGCGGGTGCGGGAGATGATCGAGCAAGTGCACAAGGCCTGCAACTACCTGAAGGTCCTCGGCTCCTACCCCATCGCAGAGACCACGGTGTCCATCGAGTAGCGAGGGCGGCGGCCGGGGCGCCCAGTTGGGAGAACGTAATGCGACGACTGTTGATGGCCGGCAATTGGAAGATGCACCTGGACCTCCGCGGCGCGCGGCAGCTCGCGGCCGGACTGAAGCGCGAGCTGGGGGAAGTGCTCGACCGCGACGTGGTCCTCTTCCCGCCCTTTGTGCTTCTGGCGGACGTTGTGGACGAAGTGGAGAACTCGGCGATCGAGGTGGGGGCGCAGAACCTGCACCCCGAGCCGCAGGGCGCGTTCACGGGCGAGGTGGCCGCGGCCATGCTCGCCAGCGTCGGGTGCCGATGGGTCATCGTGGGCCACTCGGAGCGCAGGGACCTCTTCGGCGAGAAGGACGACTTCCTGAACAGGAAGCTGCGGGCGGCCCTGGCGGCTGGCCTGAAGCCCATCCTGTGCGTCGGCGAGCACCTCGAGGAGCGCGAGGCAGGCAAGGCCCAGGCCGTGGTGGAGGGGCAGGTGCGGGCGTGCCTGAAGGGCCTCGACGCTGAGGCCATGGAGCGCGTGACCCTCGCCTACGAGCCCGTGTGGGCGATTGGCACGGGTCGGACGGCGACGCCGCAGCAGGCGAACGAGATGCACGCGATGATTCGGGGACTGCTCGGCGGCATGTTTGGCGGCGCGGTAGCGGACGCCACCCGCATCCTCTACGGCGGGAGCGTGAAGCCGAGCAACGCCAAGGCCCTGGTGGCCGAGGCCGACATTGACGGCGCGCTCGTCGGCGGCGCCAGCCTCAAGGTCGAGGACTTCGTCCAGATCGTCAGGGCCTGAACGCCTCCAGGCGTTCGGCCCTGCCCCAAGGAAGGAGTGCGTCGGTTGAAGGATGTCTTTCTCACGCTCCTGTGGATCGTCTTCATCACGGACTCGATCCTGCTTGTGCTGATCGTGCTCCTCCAGTCGGGCCGTGGCGGCGGGCTGGCGGGCATGCTCGGCGGCGGCGGAATGGCCGAGTCGGCCCTCGGGCCAAAGACCGGCCTCCCCCGCATCACCGGCATCATGGCCGCCATCTTCTTCGGCTGCGCCATCCTCATCGGCGGCCTCACACGCGAGAGAACCGTCGTAGACCCCACGCGCGCCGAGAAGGAGCCGGAGAAGTCGGAGGGGAAGGGCGCGCCGACGACCAAGACCGACCAGGGGGCCAAGGAGGGCGGACCCAAACCCAAGTCGGCCACGGAGCCCCCCAAGACCGCGACGCCCGCGGAGCCCAAGGCACCCACGCCCAAGACAACGACGGCGGCTCCTGCGAAGACGACGACGGGGACCGCCCCGACACCGAAGGCGGCGCCGAGCACCCCCACCACTCCCGGGAAGACCCCGTGACGCAGAGCATGACGGGCTACGGACAGGCTCGATGGGAAGGCGACGGGTGGGTCGTCGTGGTCGAGGTCCGCTCCGTCAACGGCAAGTACTTCAAGCTCCAGTCGCGCCTGCCGCACGAGTTCGCCTCGTTCGAGCGCGACCTCGAGAAGCGGGTGCGCCAGCGGATCGCCCGCGGGACGGTGGACCTGCTGGTGAAGGTGGAGCGGACGGGGGCGCGGGCGGCGCGGCCGCTGAATCGCGAGGCCCTGGCCAGCTACGCCCGCCAGCTCCGCGAGGTGGCCGACGCCTGCGGCGTGCCCATCGCCCTCTCGGCCGACGCCGTGGCCGAACTCCCCGGCGTCCTCAACCCCGAGGAGGTGAGCGAGGCTGAGGCGAAGGCCCTTCAGGGTCCAGTGCTCGCCGCGCTGGACGCGGCGCTGGACGCGGCTGACCAGATGCGCCGGGCCGAAGGCGGCCACCTGCGGGAGGAGCTGCTCAGCCACGGCGCGGCCATCGAGCAGTTGGTGGACGCCATCGAGGCGGCCCAGCCGGCCGCGCTCGACGAGCACAGGCAGCGCCTGGTGGACCGCGTGAACCGCCTGCTCGAGAACACGGGCATCACCGTGGGCGAGCAGGACGTCGCCCGCGAGGCGGCCATCTACGCCGACCGGTCGAATGTCGCCGAGGAGATCGCACGCCTCCGCTCGCACGTCAAGCAGCTCCGCGAGGCCCTGGGCCAGGCCGGGCCGGTCGGGCGGCGGCTCGAGTTCCTCGCTCAGGAGCTCCAGCGCGAGGCCAGCACCCTGGGCGCCAAGGCCTCCAGCGCAGCCCTGGCGCCGCAGATCGTCGCACTTCAGAGCGAGGTGGACAAGGTTCGCGAGCAGGTGCTGAACATTGAGTAGAGGACCTCTCTCTGAGGAGGTGATGCCGGCTTGCCCAGGAAGACTGCCTGAAGGCAGGACTCCAAACGCGTGTCCGGCCCGTTCGGAGTCCTGCCTTCAGGCAGTCTTGGCTCTCGGAAGCCGGAGCCGAGCGATGTAGCCGTGGCGATTGAGCAGGCGGCACAAGGCGAGGCGACGCAGCCGGCGGCCCCGCGCGGGCGCCTGGTCGTCCTCTCCGGCCCGGCCGGCGCGGGCAAGACCACGGTGGCCGAACGCCTCTGCCGAGAGGCCGGCATTCGGCGCTCCGTCTCCGCCACCACGCGCCCGCCCAGGACGGGCGAAGTGGACGGACGGGATTACTTCTTCGTGTCGGAGGACGAGTTCCGCAGGCGACTGGCCCGCGACGAGTTCCTCGAGCACGCGCGCGTCCACGGCCACCTCTATGGCACGCCGCGTCGGCCCATCGAGGAGGCCATTCGGGCGGGCGAGAGCCGCCTGCTGGTGATTGACGTGCAGGGCGCCGTGCAGGTGAAGGCCCGCTGCCCCGACGCCCTGCTCGTGTTCCTCGACGCGCCCGACGCCGCCCTGGGCGAGCGCCTGGCGGGACGCGGCAGCGATGGCGCCGACGAGCAGCGCAAGCGCCGGGCCGCCGCACCGGCCGAACGCAACTACAAGGAGCACTACGACCACTGCGTCGTCAACGACGATCTCGAACGCACCGTGGCCGAACTGCGCGCCCTTCTCCACGGCGGCGGACGGCCCGAGGCCCGGAGGCACACGCTCGATGGATGAATCCCGGATTGACCGACTCGCGCGCAAGGTGGGCGGCCGCTTCAAGCTCGCCTCGCTGGTCATGAAGCGCCTGGTGGACATCAACCGCGGCTCGCAGCCGTTGGCTGAGCCCGAGGGGAACAACCTGCTCTACACGGCCCTGAAGGAGATCGAGTCCGACCTCGTGCGCCTGGCGCCACGGCTCGCCGACGCCGAGCAGCCAGAGGACCAGGGCCCGATTGTCCAGGAGGATTAGCTGAGGCGCTCGTAGTGCGGGCTTCAGCCCGTATCTGTACGGCCTGAAGGCCGCACTACGAACCCGATGCCCGGCACTTCGGGCGTGCTTAGAAACTATCTCAAAACCCACGCGGGACTGCGACGCCAGCGATTCTGGCCGCAGGCGAGGAGCGCGGAGGAGGCGATGCAACGGAGAGCATCGGTGACGACGTGCGACAACGCATGCGGCCAGAAGTCGCGGCGTCCCTTCGGGTTGCGGCGGCATCGCGCCGCTCGCCAGCGAGCGGCGCCGCTGCTGTGTTGCGGCTCCTCGACGATGCTCTCCGTTGCATCGCCTCGTCGCCGCGCCTTGCATCCGCCCCGCTGACGCCGGCAACGCAGCCCGCGTGGGTTTTGAGATAGTTTCTTAGCACCTGCTGGGGACCTCACTGGGGGCGCTCGGTGGCCAGAGACCCATTCGAATCCCGCGAGATCATCGTCGGTGTCACGGGCGGCATCGCCGCCTACAAGGCCGCCGAGCTGGTCTCGCGCCTGCGCCAGCGCGGCGCCGGCGTCACCGTCGTCATGACCCAGGCCGCCACGCGCTTCGTCCAGCCCCTCACCTTCGCCGTCCTGAGCGGCAGGAAGGCCATCACCGACCTCTTCGAGGCGCCCGAGCGCTACGAGGCCGACCACGTGGCGTTGGCCCAGAAGGCCGAGCTCTGCCTGGTGGCGCCCGCCACGGCCAACCTCTTGGGCAAGCTGGCCGCAGGCATCGCCGACGACGCGCTCACGACCACGCTCCTCAGCCTCCAGTGCCCCGTCGTCCTCGCCCCCGCCATGAACCACAGGATGTGGGCGAACCCCATCGTCCAGAGCAACGTCGCGCGGCTGCGCGACCTGGGCTATCGCATCGTCGAGCCCGAGGAGGGCTGGCTCGCCTGCGGCGAGACAGGCGTCGGACGCCTCGCCGACCTCGAAACCATCCTCAAGGCCGCCGAGGACGCCCTGGGAGGAGAGAAGCGGATGAATGGATGAATGGATGGGTGGATGGGTGCCTGACATCCATCCAATCATCCAGACATCCAACCATCCTACCCTATGACAGGGAACGCCTCATGCGATTGCTGATCACGGCGGGGCCGACCCGCGAATACATTGACGACGTGCGGTTCCTCAGCAATGCCTCCTCGGGGCGCATGGGCTGCGCCATCGCCCGCGCCGCCGTCGGGCGCGGACACGAGGTCGTCCTCGTCTGCGGCCCACTCGAGGTCGCCCCACCCCCCTGCTCCGTCCGCGACGTGGTCTCCACCGCCGACATGCTCGCGCGCTGCTGCGAGGAGTTCCCCCAGGCCGATGCCCTCATCATGGCCGCGGCGCCCGCCGACTTCCGCCCCGCACGCCGCGTGAGGGGCAAGATCAAGAAATCCGCAAAGCCCCCCACCCTGCGCCTGGTGAGCGCGCCCGACATCCTGGCCGAGCTGACCCGCCGCCGCACCACCCAGGTCCTCGTCGGCTTCGCTCTCGAAGCCGCCGACCTCGAGAAGAACGCCCGCCGCAAGCTCCGCGACAAGGGCCTCGACCTCATCGTCGCCAACACCCCCGAGGCCATCGCCGCCGAACGCTCCACCGTCCACGTCTTCTTCCCCGACGGCGGTCACGAGACCCTCGCCGACCTGCCCAAGGAGGCCATCGCCGAGCGCCTGGTGGAACTCGTCGAACGCCTCGTCGCCGAGCGAAGAAAGGACATCTAATGGCCGGCCGCCCCCTGCCCATCCTGATTGACACCGACATCGGGGACGACATTGACGACGCGCTGGCCCTCGCCCTCGCCCTCACCTCGCCCGAGGTGGACCTGCGGGCCGTGACCACCGTCTACGGCGACGTGGCGACCCGCACCCGCCTCGCCCTCAAGCTCCTCGCCACCTATGGCCGCCCCGACGTGCCCGTGGGCACCGGCCGCGGCGCCCCCCTGATGGGCACGCTGCCCACCCACGTGCCCAACCAGGCCGTCGTCCTCGAAGAGGGCGAGAGGCTGCCCGAGCCCTCGGGCCACCCCGCCGACGAACTAATCCGCCGCACGGCCCACGAGGCCGCAGGCCGCCTCGTCATCATCACCGTCGGGGCAATGACCAACATGGCCCTCGCCCTCCTCCGCGACCCCCGCCTCGCCCGCCAGGCCCGCCTCGTCGTCATGGGCGGCGTCGTCGGACGCCAGCAGGCCGAGTGGAACATCCGCTGCGACCCCGAAGCCGCCCGCATCTGCTTCGAGTCGGGCATCCCCATCACCCTCGTCGGCCTCGACGTCACGATGAAGTGCCAGATGTCCGAGACCGATGTCGAGGCCCTCGCCGCCCACGGCTCCGCCGCCACGAACCTGCTCGACGCCATGGTCGCCGCCTGGAGCGGCGAGAAGGTGTCACATCTTCATTTGGCACATGGCCGCCATGTGCGAAATGAAGATGTGACACCACAGCGCAAGCGCAAGTGCCCCATCCTCCACGACCCCCTGGCCGTCGCCGTCGCCTTCCGCCCCGAGCTGGTCACCATGCAGCCCCGCAAGGTCGTCGTCGAGACCCGTGGCGAGTTCACCCGCGCCTACACCGTCGCCACCCCGAGCGACCAGCCGAACGCCGCCGTCTGCCTCGACGTGGACTCCGCCGCCTTCCTCCGCCTCTTCATGGGCCGCCTCCTCAGCCGCTGAACCCGCGTCTCTCCCCGTGCCCCAGCCGCCAAGACTGTCATCCTGAGCGAAGTGAAACGCAGCGAAGGATCTTCCAGGGAAAAGCCCGCAACGAAATCCCACCTCTTGCTCTCTCGTGCGTTCCGCGTGGGGACGAGACCGATAATTGACATTTGAAGATTTGACGCCGCCGGCACACCGCCGGCAGGCATAGTTGACGTTTGGAGGGCGTGTTGCCCAAACCGATCTCAGGGGATCAGGGGATCAGCACTGTTCGGAGTCCTGCCTTTAGGCAGATTTGGGCAGGAGAAGACCGCCTGAAGGCGGGACTCCCAACGAGTTCGCTCTTTGGGCAACGCGCCCTGGAGATTCGACACCATGGCTTGGGGACACCATCGCCGCCGAGCGCTGCCGAACGCGGCACCACCACCCCCCGGAGGTGGGGAGCATGGGGAGCATGGGGAGCATGGCACATCTTGTGCCTCAATTGGCGCGTGTACGCAGTGGCTTGTGGTGCCCTGCGGCGTCACATGCTGAAGTGGCAACCACGGCCTGGCATCTCGGCTACGGGGGCCGCGTGAGCATGCCCGACCCTCGCTTGAGCCGGATGATTGACGGTTGAGGGCTTGATACCATGCCCCGAGGCGGGGCGATGCTCTCATGCCTTCCCCGAGTTGATCCGGGACGAGTCCGGGGTATAGAATAGGGACATGACGGCGGCTCGATCTCGACCCTGGTCAGGGGGAAGAACTATGGCGCGCTCGAACGTGGCGAAGCTTCTGGCCCTGCTTGCCGTGGCCCCCGTGGCGCTCTCCTGCGGCGGCGAGGAGCCGAACGTGTGGGAGCCGCAGCTTGCGGGGAGCTGGTATCCCGCAGGGTCCGCCACTCTGGAGAAGATGCTCGACAGCTTCCTGGCGGAAGGGGCGAAGAAGGCGAAGGGGGTCGAGGGCCGCCCCATCGCGCTGATCGCGCCCCACGCGGGCTACCAGTTCTGCGGCCGCTGCGCCGGCGCCGTCTACGCCACCGTGAAGGGCAAGCCCTATCGCCGTGTCGTCCTCCTCGCCTTCAGCCACCGCGGCATCCCGCCACGCGGCGTCTCGGTGCTCGACGTGGACGCCTTCGCCACCCCGCTGGGCAACGTGCCGGTGGACCGCGAGGCCTGCGCCACGCTCCTGCGGAACCCCCGCTTCCGAAACGTCCCTGCCGCCTACGCCGGCGAGAACTCCTTCGAGCTGCTTCTGCCCTTCCTCCGCAGGGCCATTGCCTCGTTCCACCTCGTCCCCGTCATCCTCGGTCGCCTCGAGGAGAGCGACTTCGCCCCCGTCGCCGAGACGCTTCGCAAGGTGATAGACGACGAGACCCTGGTTGCCGTGAGCTCGGACTTCACCCACTACGGCATCCGCTTCGACCACACCCCCTTCACCACGGACATCCGCGCGAATGTCGAGAAGCAGGACAAGGGGGCCGTCGCCCTCATCCTCAAGCGCGACCCCGCCGGCTTCGCCAAGTACCTCGAGGAAACGCGGGCGACCATCTGCGGCGCCACGGCCATTCGCGTCCTGCTCCACCTCCTGCCCGAAAAGGCCACGGGACAACTGGTGGACTACTATACCTCGGGCGACGAGGCCGGGCGACACGACGACTGCGTGGCCTACGCCGGGGTCGTCCTCACCGCGCCCGGCCAGTGGGGCACGCCCCCGCCCAAGCCAGGCGAAAAGGGCGCCGAGAAGCCCGCCGCCGAGGTCCGCGACGCCCCCATCAGCGAGGCCGGGCAGAAGAAGCTCCTCGACATCGCCCGCAAGACCCTCGTCGCCGTGACCGACGGCAAAGACGCGCCGGAGCTGAAGCTGGACGACGCTGAGCTCCAGGGGCGCAACGGCGTCTTCGTCACGCTCAACAAGAACGGCGAGTTGCGCGGCTGCATGGGCAACTTCAAGCCCGCCACGCCCCTCTACCACACCGTCGCCGCCCAGGCCAGGCAGTCGGCGCTCGAAGACCCCCGCTTCCCCGCCGTCCGGCCCATCGAGGTGGGCGACATTGACATCGAGATTTCGGTGCTGATGCCGGAGAAGCCGATCAAGGACCCCCTCGACTGGGAGTTCGGCAAGCACGGCATCATCGTCCGCCGCGACTGGCAGCAGGCCACCTACCTCCCCCAGGTCGCCGAGCAGTTCAAGTCGAAGGAAGAAATGCTCTCCTCCTGCTGCCGCAAGGCCGGCATGCTCTCCGCCATGTGGCGCGACCCAGCCACCACCGTGCTCATCTACACCGCACAGGTCTTCGGCGAGAAGCCGCCAGCGAAAGAGAAGGCCAAGTGAGCACCGTATTCCGCGTCGGGAACGGACGCCCCCCCCGCCCTGGCGAGGCCGGCCTGCCCCTGGTGCGGAAGGCCCTCTTCGTCGCCCCCGGCCTCTGCGACGACAGCATCTGCCACAGCGTCCTGCGCCTGGCCCGCGAGCTCCGCCTCCGCGGCTGCGAGGTCCACATCGCCTGTGGCGGCGGGCCGCTCGTGCCCGAACTCGAGCGGGCCGGCATCCCCACACTTGTCGTGAGCCGCCTCGCCACGTCAAGGACCCCCCTCCTCGTCCCCGGCGCGCTCCTCGACCACGTGCGGAACCTCGCTCCCGACGTCCTGCACTTCTTCGGCCGGCCCCTCGCGCGCCTCGCCGCCCGCGTGGCCGACGCGACGGCCAAGCCCTATGTCCTCACCGTCACCACCTTCGCCCCTTCGGGCTCTCGTGGCAAGATCCCCGGCAAGTGGAAGCGCGGCGCCATCATGGCCGCCAGCGAGGAGCTGCGCGAGGAACTCGTCAACCAGGCCCGCATCCCCAAGGACGCCATCGCCGTCATCCCCATCGGCATCGCGCTCGAAGAATACGAGCGCTACCACACCACGAACGAGCCGGCCTCCCTCCCCGTCGTGGGCACCGTCGGGCCCCTCACCCCCGAGCGCGGCTGCGAGTACTTCGTCCAGGCCGCAAAGCAGGTCCTCGACCAGGGCCACGCCGTGCAGTTCCTCATCGCCGGCGACGGGCCCGAGCGCTTCCCCCTCCGCCGCCGCATCCACGAGCTGGGCATTGACAAGTCGGTCACGGTTGCCGAGGCATTCTCCGACTACCGCCGCATGCTCGCCCTCCTCGACATCTGCGTCATCCCGGCCGTCCGCGAGGGACTCGGCCTCGACGTCCTCGAGGCCATGGCCTGCCGCAAACCCGTCGTCGCCACGGGAGCCGGCCCCGCCTTCAGCCTCATCACGGACGGCGAGACCGGCCTCCTCGCCCCCAAGAAGGACCCCGCAGCCATTGCCGAGAACATCATCCGCCTCCTCCGCGACCCCGACCTCGCCGACCGCCTGGTCGAGGCCGCCTACGCGATGGTCAGCGAACGCTTCTCCGTCCAGGCCACCGCCGACGCCCTTCTCTACTTCTACGCCCGCCGCATCCAGCGGGCGGCGGAGGCAAGCTGATGCCCAGAGCCGTCGTCGTCATCCCGGCCCGCTATGCAGCCACGCGCTTCCCAGGCAAGCCCCTCGCCCGCGAGACCGGCAAGCCCCTCATTCAGCACGTCTACGAACAGGCATCCCTCGCCACCTGCGTGGACGCCGTGCTAGTCGCCACCGACGACGAACGCATCCGCGACGCCGTCCTCGCCTTCGGCGGCCAAGCCGCAATGACCTCACCCCACCACCGCTCCGGCACCGACCGCATCGCCGAAGCCGTCCGCTCCATCCACGCCGACATCATCGTCAACGTCCAGGGCGACGAACCCGAGATCGAGCCCGAGGCCATCGAGCTGGCCGTCGCACTCCTCGAGCGCCACCCCGACGCCGACCTCGCCACCCTCGCCGCCCCCATCGCCGACCCCGCCCGCCTCCGCGACCCCAACCTCGTCAAAGTCGTCCTCGACAGCCGCGGCTACGCCCTCTACTTCTCCCGCGCCCTCATCCCCGCCTCCAAGAGCTACCCCGAGCTGCCCCCGGGTGACGAGCACGTATATCTAGGCCACATCGGCCTTTACGCCTTCCGCCGCGACTTCCTCTTCCGCTTCGCCGCACTCCCCCCGTCGCCCCTCGAAGCCCACGAGGGCCTCGAACAACTCCGCGCCCTCGAACACGGCCATCGCATCGTCGTCGGCATCACATCCTACCAACCCCGCGGCATAGACACCCCCGACGACTACGCCGCCTTCCTCGCCCGTTGGCGCGCCCGCCACCCCGGTTCGTAGTGCGGCCTTCAGGCCGTATCTGTGAGTAAGGGGGCCAGATCTTGAGGGCGTGTTGCCCAAAGGGTGAACTCGTTGGGAGTCCCGCCTTCAGGCGGTCTTCTCTTGCCCCAAACCGCCTAAAGGCGGGACTCCGAACA